>ENA-UOJP01000114-UOJP01000114.1-human-gut-metagenome-genome-assembly--contig:-C102-NODE-114-length-181742-cov-16.560535_pt1 | contig 181742 bp, 172 predicted proteins | sample MGYA00242353_ERZ723900 | MGnify/ENA metagenome assembly ERZ723900 | reverse complement strand
AAACGCCGAACGTACTTGGGGGGAGACCCCCCGGGAGGATAGGTAGCCGCTGATTTTTATGAAAAGCCAAGATCGATTTCTTGGCTTTTCGTTCATAGGGGTATAGCTCAATTGGTAGAGTAGCGGTCTCCAAAACCGTTGGTTGAGGGTTCGAGTCCTTCTGCCCCTGCCAAAAACGGAGGGGTAGAAGTTCCATTGTGACTATACTCCTCGTCATGACTCGGTAGCTCAGCTGGATAGAGTGACTGACTACGAATCAGTAGGTCTAGGGTTCGAATCCCTACCGGGTCACCAAAGAAGCCTCCGTACATTTTGTGCGGAGGCTTTTGTAATGAGATGACAGTATTATTCTCCTATGTGTGTATATGTGTATACAATCCTTTTTTTATTGTATATGCTTCGATTGTATGATATAACTAAAGACAAACATAGGGGGTGTGATTTATGGTTGCGAGCGTTGCCGCTCCTCAGGCAAGAGGAAAATTTTCCGTCGATAAGATTTTAGGTGCAAATCAGCGTGCTAATAAACTGATTGACCGGCTCGGGCCGGAGGCTGTCATTAACGGCACCGTCGGAGCGATTATGGATGAAGACGGCCGGCTGGTTATGCTTAATGTCGTGAAAGAGGCGTTTGCTTCCTTGTCCGTTCGTGAAATGATTGCCTATGCTCCTATTCAGGGATACGGTGATTATTTGGACGATGTTATCGCTCAATGTTTCAGTCAATCCTGCCCGGACGGTTATATTAGAGCTTGTGCCACGTCGGGCGGTTCCGGTGTTATTCATCATGTCGTTCACAACTATTCCGAACCGGGTGATACGGTTTTGACAAGTGATTGGCACTGGGGAAACTACGATTCTATATGTAAGGATAACGGCCGTAAGATTCGCGAATTTGAACTTTTTGATAAAACCGGCGCGTTTAATTTTTCCGACTTTAAGACGAAAGTTTCTGAAACGGCGGCAGTACAGTACAACACGGTTATACTCTTAAATTCTCCGGCTAATAATCCGACGGGCTTTGCGCTTTCCCCGGAAGATTGGGATAACGTGCTTGCTTTTCTGCAGGAAGTTACGGCCGGGCAGGATAAGAATATTATCCTCGTCCCCGATGTGGCCTATCTTGATTACAGCGGCGAAAAGGAAGAATGCCGCCGGTTCTTTAAGAAATTCGGCAACCTGCCCTCCAATATCTTTGTCATTGTCGCCTATACGCTCAGCAAGGGGTTTACGATGTACGGCCAACGCATGGGGGCTATGATTGGTATCAGCAGCGATAAAGACGTAATTGATGAATTTGTTGCCGTTAATCAATATACCAACCGGGCTACGTGGTCCAATTCAAACAGCGCCGCTATGAAGGCGATGGTTCATATTTGCGGGGATTCCGCGCGAATTAAAAAACTGGATGCTGAACGCTCGCAGTATTATGCGCTTATTCAGGAGAGGGCCGAGCTTTTTATGAAAGAAGCCGATGCCTGCGGTCTTACGTATCTTCCCTACTTATCGGGGTTCTTTATGACGCTCCCCGTCTCAGCGCCGCAGCAAGTTGTCGATGACCTGGAAAGGAAACATATTTTTCTCGTTCCGTTGGGCAAAGGGATCCGTCTTGCCGTTTGTTCTCTGCCTAAAAATAAACTCAGAGGATTGGCTGCGGAAATTAAAAAATCTGTCGACACGTGCGGCATTACGCAATAATTATGTGTCTGTAACCTCTCGATATACGGGAGGTTATTTTTTGTGTTTTTCATACAAGCGTTTGTTTTTTATGATGCCGCGTGTATAGAGTCATATACGGCCTCGTGTGTTGTAAAGGCCTGCTGTTGTATGGTATAAATAAATGTATAAACAAATAAGGGGGATTGGATCCATGATGAAGAGTGTTGCGGCTCCGCAGGCAAGAGGCAAATTTTCGGAAGACAAAATTTTCGGTGCCAACAACCGTGCCACCGCATTGGCCGAAAAATTGGGTGCAGATAAGGTTATTAACGGTACTGTCGGATCCATTTTGGATGAAGACGGCAATCTCGTTATGCTTGATGTTGTACAAAAAGCTTTTAACGCCCTGACAACGCGCGAAATTATTGCCTATGCGCCTATTCAGGGCTATGATGACTATTTGTCCGCCGTTATTGATCAGTGTTTCGGCGAATCCAAACCGGAAGGCTATGTGCGGGCTTGCGCCACATTCGGCGGTTCCGGCGCGCTTCATCATGTCATTCACAACTATTCGGAAAGAGGCGATGAAATCCTGACCAGTGATTGGCATTGGGATGCATACGGTTCCATGTGTACGGATAACGGCCGTACATTGCGTGAATTTCTTCTTCTTGACGATAAAAGGGCTTTTAATTTCAGAGATTTCCGGGCCCACGTAAGGGATCTTGTAAGCAAGCAGTTGAATACAGTCATTATCATGAATTCTCCCGCCAATAATCCGACGGGCTTCGCCCTTTCCGATGAAGACTGGGATAATGTCCTCGCTTTTCTGAAAGAGAGTGTTGCCGGGAAAGATAAGAATATTATCCTCGTCCCCGATGTGGCCTATCTTGATTACAGCGGCGAAAAACAGGCATGTCGCCGGTTCTTTAAGAAATTCGGCAATTTACCGGATAATATTCTCGTCGTCATTGCTTATACGCTCAGCAAAGGCTTTACGATGTACGGGCAGCGTATAGGGGCCATGATCGGCGTTACGGCAAACAAGGAAGTTGCCGATGAATTTGTTGCGATTAACCGGTATTCCAGCCGTGCCACCTGGTCCAACGCGAACGGTGCGGCAATGAAAGCGATGGTTCGTATTTGCAGTGATCCCGAAAAAGTCAATGAACTTGACGCGGAACGGGCTGAATATTTTACTCTCATAAAAGAACGGGCCGAACTCTTTATGAAGGAAGCGGATGCCTGCGGTCTTACATATTTGCCGTACATGTCGGGTTTCTTTATAACGATTCCCTTGACGGGGGCGCAGGCGGTAGCGGATGATCTGGAAAAAGAACATATCTTCCTTGTGCCGCTTGATAAAGGGATACGCCTTGCTGTCTGCTCCGTGTCGAAAAAGAAAATACAAGGACTGGCGGCGAAGATTAAGGCGGCTTTGGATAAAACGGGTATTACGCAGTAAAAATCTCTCCGAGCATAGCGGAAGTCATCTCCGTTATGCTCTTTTAATGAAAGGGTGGAAAGCATGTTTCAAAAAATAGGTATTTGCGGTATCGGTAATATGGGGTATGCGATCGGAAAAGGTATTGCCGCGTCGGGGCTACTGGGTAGAGGCGGCCTTCTTCTTTATAATATTCATAATGAAAAAGCGATAAAGGCGGCAAACGAGTTCGGTCCGGTTGCTTCCGTTGCCGCTGAAGTGACGGCGATGGCGGCAGAAGCAGACGTATTTATCCTGGCGGTCAAACCGAATACGGTACCTTCCGTATTGACGGCAATCGCCCCTGTATTCAAAGAGGGAAGTATCCTGCTTTCCGTTGCGGCCGGTGTCGATATGAAAACTATGGCGTTTTATTTGCCTGCAAAAACGAAGATTGTACGCGCTATGCCGAATACGCCGGTTATAGTCGGTGCAGGCATGACCTCGCTCACGCCGAACAACGAAGTAAGGCCTGAAGAAACGGATGACATTATAGAAATTTTCCGCTCTTTCGGCCGGGCTGAAATTGTGGAGGAACATCTTATCGATGCCGTTGTCGGTGTCAGCGGCAGCAGTCCGGCTTATACCTATATGTTTATTGAAGCGCTGGCGGACGGGGCCGTCCGGGCGGGACTGGCACGCGCCGAAGCGTATACTTTTGCGGCGCAGACGGTCATGGGGGCGGCGAAGATGGTTTTGGAAACGGGCCTCCATCCGGGTAAATTGAAAGATGCCGTATGCTCTCCCGGCGGTACGACCATTGAGGCAGTTCGGACATTGGAAAACAACGGCTTTCGCACCGCCGTTATGGAGGCAGTCATAACGGCGGCTGAAAAGAATCATCGTATGAGCCGTGAAAAATAAGGTATGACGGAGATCCTGTATTTAAAGAAATTAACTATGATATACTTTCGATGAATAAACAGACGTTCCAAACGGCAAAATTGATATATATCTAAAGTAGATAGTAGATTTACGAAGCAGAACTAAAACGCTATAATATATGTGGCGGACAGCGGCTTATTGAACAAGGAGGCGTTTTGTGTCCGCTGCTTTAACGTGTATCAATAAAAGCTTTTATACAGCTTTATGTCTCCGCGTTAGCTCGGAGAGGGATACTTTTATACAATCCTATTGGAGGTAGTTAAGCATGTCAAAAGGTTTAGTCACAGCTGAGATTATTGAAGAATTAAAGAAAATCGTGGGTGAAAAGTATGTCTATACGGACAAGGATAAACTTGACCCGTACAGTCATGATGAAGTAACGGACCCTCATTATATGAAAGAGGCACAGGTAGTTGTCCTTCCGGCGACCACCGAAGAAGTTTCCAAAGTCGTTAAACTCTGTTATGATAACGACATCGTCATGGTTCCCCGTGCGGCCGGTACCGGTCTTGCAGCCGGCGCCGTAGCTATTTTCGGCGGTGTTATCATCTCTATTGAACGGATGAATAAAATTGTTGAAATTGATAAAGCCAACATGGTGGTCGTTGCCGAACCGGGGATTACGACGGCAGCTCTTCAGGACGCCGTTAATAAAGAAGGTCTCTTTTACGCGGGCGATCCCTGTAGCGGGGACTCCTGTTTCATCGGCGGTAACGTCGCGACTAATGCCGGCGGCAACCGTGCCGTCAAATACGGCGTAACCCGTGATCAGGTTATGGGTATCGAAGTTGTTACTCCGTCCGGCGAAGTGGTTCAGCTCGGCGGCAAATTCCGTAAAAACGCTACAGGCTATATGCTGATGCATCTCTATATCGGGTCCGAAGGTACTCTCGGCATTATCACAAAGGTTTACTTGAAGCTGGTCGCTTTGCCGAAATACGAAATGGATCTGCTGGCCGTATTCGATAATCTTGACGCTGCCATTGCCCTGACGCCGAAGGTTATGAATGCCGGTATTACCCCGGTTTGCGTGGAATTTATGGATAACGCCTCCATCAAACAGGTTGAAGTATTCCTTAACGAAAAGCTGCAACATTCCGATGTGGGCAACTATATTATCATTCAGATTGCCGGTGACAGCGAAGACGTATTGGACGACCAGTGTATGATAATTGACGAACTGGCCCGTGAAAACGGCGCGCTCGACGTCTTGGTAGCGGATAAGGACAAGATTTGGAAATCCCGCAAAGCGTATCTTGAAGCGGATCGCCAGAGGAGCCTTGTATTCTCCATGGAAGATATTGTCGTGCCGATGACGGAAATTCCGGGCGCCGTACAGCAAATTTCACGTTTAGCCGAAAAATACGATGTTGCTATGCATTGTGCCGGACACTGCGGTGACGGTAACGTACATATCGACATCCTGAAAGATGATCGCACACAGGAAGAATGGGAAGAAATGCTTCCGAAAATTCAGAAAGAAATCTATGCCCTCGTGTACAGCCTGGGCGGCCGTCTCTCCGGTGAGCACGGCATCGGTTTCAAACGTGCCCAATTGATGAAAGAATACATGGATCCCGTGGAAATGGAACTCATGCGTTCCGTTAAGAAAGCGCTCGATCCGAAAAATATTATGAACCCGGGCAAAGTAGTCGACGTAAACGACGAAATTCCCGTACAATAAATCGCCGCATACGCTGAAGGGGCAGGGAAGGGCATGAAGCCTTGTCCCTGCCCCATTTTATCAGTTGTTTAATGATATAACCTTGTCTTATAAACCGGAAAGGATGTGTTGTTCGTGAAAAAATTTGAAGTACCGTTTGCTAAAGAAAAAATCACGTTTGAACTGCCTGACGAACAGGTGGCAGGCGTGCTTCTTTCGAGAGCCCATGAATATAAGGCGCCTAAGTCGGAAGCGGAACTCGTCGCCGATGCCCTGGCTAATCCTATCGGCGCTCCCCGATTGAGTGAACTCGCTAAGGGGAAGCGGACGTGTACGATTATCTCCAGTGACCACACCCGTCCCGTCCCGAGCCATGTTATCATGCCGCAGCTCCTGGCGGAGCTCCGCCGGGGCAATCCGGATATTGAAATTACTATTCTTATAGCTACCGGTATGCATCGGCCGACAACACATGAAGAATTAGTCGATAAATACGGTGCCGAAATTGCCGATAGAGAACACATCGTCATCCATCAGAGCCGTATTGATGAAGATATGGTCAGTATCGGCACGTTGCCGTCCGGCGGTGAATGCCTCCTCAACAAGTGGGCCGTTAATACGGATCTTCTCGTAGCGGAAGGATTTATTGAACCGCATTTCTTTGCGGGCATGTCCGGCGGCAGAAAATCCGTTTTGCCCGGTGTTGCCAGCAAGATAACGGTGCTTGCCAACCATTGTTCCGAATTCATTGACAGCCCTTACGCGCGTACGGGCATCCTTGAAGGGAACCCCATTCACCGCGATATGCTCTATGCGGCGAAAGTCGCTAAATTAGCTTTTATTTGCAATGTTGTTATTGATGCGGAAAAGAAGGTTATTGCCGCTTTTGCGGGCGACAGTGAAGAAGCTCACTGTAAAGGTGTCGAATTTGAAATGTCTTTGGCAGGCGTTAAGCCTGTGCCGGCGGATATCGTCGTGACAACGAACGGCGGGTATCCTCTTGACCAGAATATTTATCAGTCCGTTAAGGGCATGACGGCGGCTGAAGCAACCTGTAAGGAAGGCGGCGTCATTATCGACTGCACGGCCTGCAATGACGGACATGGCGGCGAAGATTTTTTCAATACGCTGAAAAATGCGGCGGATTTACAGAAAGCGATGGATGAAATCCTCGCCCGCGATCGTAATGAAACGATTTTCGATCAGTGGGAATCGCAGATTCTCCTGCGCCTCCTTCTGCATTTCCATATTATACTGGTTACGCAGGCGCCGCGTGAAATGGTTGAGGCTATGCACCTGACATATGCTGAGAATATTGATGAAGCGTTTAAATTAGCTAAAGACTATTTGGCTGAAAAAGGCGTTAACGATCCGAAAGTCACGGTTATCCCCGACGGCGTATCGGTTATCGTGAAATAATGCCAAGCGGCGCCAGGACAGAGGAACCGTACAGGTTCCTCTGTTTTCATTGCTGTGGTATAATTAGCTACACTTCGAATGAGAGGAAGCGACACAGTGGAAGTTGAACTTATACATGATATCTGGGTTGTTGCTCAGGTCGTTCTTTTGGATTTAGCCTTGGGCGGTGATAATTCTATTGTCATCGGCATGGCCTGTAAAAGCCTGCCCCGCGACATGCAGAAAAAAGCGATTATTTACGGTACGGCAGGGGCCATTATACTGCGCTTCATCATGGCGGCGGCCGTCGTCTGGCTTCTGCAGATACCTTACTTGCATACCGTAGGCGGCGTACTCCTCGTCTTTATCGGCATGAAGCTGATCGGCAAACAGGAAACGGAAGAAACGGTGCATGTCAACGCCAAAAAATCGATGGCGGGAGCTGTCAGAACTATTATTGCGGCCGATGCCCTCATGAGTCTTGATAATGTTCTCGGCATCGTCGGTGCGACAGGCGGCCACATGGGGCTTCTGGTCTTCGGCATGATTATTTCCGTGCCTATCATTATTTTCGGCAGTGCCGTCGTTATCAAGGTGATGCATAAATTCCCCGTACTCATCTATTTAGGCGGGCTCATTCTCGGCTGGGCGGCTGGTTCGATGGTTGCGGCCGATGAATACCTGGGACTTGCCCGGGAAACGGGATTATACGTAAAAATCGCCTTAACGGCCGTGACCGCTCTCGGCGGTTTCGCATGGAATCATATTGCGGCAAAGCCGGATACAAAGGGCGTATAAACGCCTGCGGCGGTGCCTGCCGTTGCTTGACAAGGTATGGGAAAGTTGATACTATATATAAGTCAGGTAACGGGGCGTGGCGCAGTTTGGTAGCGCGCTTGGTTCGGGACTAAGAGGCCGCAGGTTCGAATCCTGTCGCCCCGACCATATTCACATTATATGCCGTCCCGGGGCATAACAGAATGATGTGGAGTACAGGGAGAGTTGTCCGAGTGGCTTAAGGAGCATGATTGGAAATCATGTGTGCGGTGAACTCCGTACCCAGGGTTCAAATCCCTGACTCTCCGCCATAACGTAAGAAAGAGACTGCATTTGCAGTCTCTTTTTGTTTGGTTCCGCTGTCCTTCGGTTATTAAGTGTTTTCTACGTCTTTACATACATTAACTCATTATAAAATTGCGTGAATCTGTTTTTTATATCCGCCGGCATCTCTGTGATTTTGGCATAATCTTCATACATTTGATTTCGGATAGATTCTTTTTTTAAAAGCAGCAGAAAGTCCTGTGCGAATGTGGCTTTCAGGTGCGCCGAGTCAAGCAGTACAATCATGGAAAGCATAGCGCCGTAGACGCCGAGCAGTGCTTTTTTGTCTTCCGCCGGCACTCTTTTGTTTTTTGAGACTAACAAAGGGCTGCCCAGTAAAGTCGATAAAATCTTTGGAGACGGGCAATATAAGGGCTCCGTCCGCAGTTCGGTGAAGTTTAAATTGTGGGCGACGCAATTACGGAAAGTCCGAACGGTATTCATCATACGTAAAACCAAATCGACCTGCTGATCCATGGGAAGACTGTTCTGTATCAGCCTGCTTACAAATTTATATTTGAGATCACTGTGTAACAGGTCGTATAGATTTATCACATTCCCCAGAGAGATATTTTTGAAGAGTATCCACGGAGGAATATGATTGTGGTGCCGTTTGTAATACCGCGTCGGGTTCTTTATGGCATTGGAATTGATCCAGCGGGTAATACGATATTTTACGTCGGCAAATGAAATATTCGCGCTGTTGGTCGGTTTGTAGTAATATTTTTTCAAATAATCTTTTATGTCAACGCCGCAGTGCTCAGCCAGTGTATAGCTGAATTTTGTTTTAAATATGGCTTCGACCAAAACACTGTACTTCATAATAAAAAATTGAATATCCCTGTCGAAAAGTGCGAAATTATAAAGATATTCAATGGATACATCGTCTATGAAGTGATGCGCATCCACCATGAAGTATCGTTTATAACGGTTGATTAAATCATAATAAGAAAGGGTACTGAGGGCGTATTCTGCAAACTCATAGTTTTTTATGATTAACCCGCGTGATTGGAGGAGGTTAATCTGTTGTGAGTATGAAAAAAAAGGCTTGTCAAACTGCATAAAGTCCTCCACGGATAATAAAAAGCCCCACTACTGAAAGTAGCGGGGCCGGTGCCCAACACACGAAACGTGCTGAAAGCTTTTCACTACTTAAAGTATAGCACAGATTTTGATTTCGTCAAAGTCTTTTTGAAAGACTTTACGGCGTTTCAGATATTTTCCACAGACGGGGCTGTTTTTATTTGCCCGATCCTATTCAAAATCATCCATAAGCTGTATGGAAGAAGAATGGACATAATACAGTTTGCCTTCATGGAAGATGCCCACGTACCTGTCCGGCAGAGTTTTGTTTTTCGTAAAGTTTTCGATCCACCAGGACATGGCGTTGCTGTTTTCGATGTCCGAATTTGATGCGGTTAAATTGACCCATTTGCCGCCGAGGCAAGCACAAATACTATCCATAATGGGCACCTCCTTTTAGTACATATTAGCATGGAAAAACGGAGCGATGACAAAACAATATAGTTTTGATAATAATTATGTTTTTACCGTAAAACTTTCTGTTCCTTCCGGACACGTTGAGGCGTATAATAGATGCAACAGTGAATAAAACGCCGTAAAGGAGTCAGTTGCAGTGAAACGAATGGATCCCCATGTATACCTTTTTTCGTTGGGTCACTTTTCCGTAGATTGGGTACAGGGCGGCATACCCGCATTGTTGCCTTATTTTATCTCTGTTTGCCATTTATCTTATCGTGATGCGACGGCATTGCTCCTGGGAAATGTCCTTCTCGCATCGGTTGTACAACCTGTTTTCGGTTATTATTCCGACAAGGTTTCCAAGCCCTGGTTCGTACCCTTCGGGCCGGTCCTGAGCGGCATATCTTTCAGCATGCTTGCCTTTACAACGGACTATTGGCTTATTTTCCTCTGCGCCATGCTCAGCGGTCTCGGCTCGTCCATTTATCACCCCGAAGGGGCACGGATGGTGAATCAGATTGCGGGAGAACAGAAGGGGAAGGCCTTAGGGACCTTTTCGGTCGGTGGTAACGGAGGTTTCGCCGCCGGTCCTGTCGTGGCGGGGCTTTGTGCGTACGCTTTTGATATTCACGGCCTCGTCGTCTTCGGTATCGTCAATCTGCTTATTGCCGCACTTCTTTATACCCGCATCCCCTGTGTATTGAAAAAAATAGCGGCGAATGTACGCGCGGAGACTCGCGCCCATATTACCGAAACGAGGAAAAATGACTGGCATTCGTTCGGCAAGCTGACGGTCGTTATTTTTGCCAGATCCATCGGGTTTGCCCTCTGTAATTCCTTTATCCCCCTGTATTGGATTTCCGTTCTCGGCACATCGGCAACGCAAGGAAGTTTTTCGCTGGCCCTTCTTTTCGGCATCGGTGTGATCGGAACGTATGCGGGCGGACTGCTTTCGGATCATATCGGCTTCGTAAAAGTTATGCGCCTGGCCTTTCTCATCATGGTGCCGGCCATGTTTTTTTTCGCCAACAGCAGCCATGTTTTTTTATCGACACTCCTGTTGTTGCCGGTCGGGTTCGGCCTTTTTACACCTTATAGTGCGATTGTTGTCCTGGGGCAGACCTTTCTCGGCAAGAACGTCGGGTTTGCATCGGGCATTACCCTCGGCCTGAGTGTTACTGTCGGGGGTATTTTCACGCCTTTCGTCGGCTGGGCCGCCGATATTTGGGGAATCCCGGCGGCTCTTCAGATCCTCTGGATTTGTGCGGCTGCGGGAGCGGTCTTCACTTTCCTTATCAAGGAACCGGAGGGTACGGGCTAAGGTCCGGCGGAAGAGAGGTGCCGCAATCGTTTCGCACAAGTAAGAAAAACACGGTGCGGCATGCATAATTTGTATGTAAGCCGTACCGATTTTATCTATATGTGGTATAATATCAGCGTAATTGAGGATTTATTATAGTTTAAAGGGGAAACAGTATGACCATTGAATCTTATATCGATCACACGAACCTGAAACCCGACGCGACACCGGCTGATATTGTCAGGCTCTGCGATGAAGCCAAAAGGTACAGGTTCGCTTCCGTTTGCGTTAATTCGTCGTACGTGCCGCTGGCCAGACGGGAACTGTCGGGTACTTATGTACGCATTGCGTCGGTTGTCGGCTTTCCGCTCGGTGCCGCCGCCTCTTGCGTCAAAGCGGCTGAAACGGCCTTTGCCGTCGCTAACGGCGCTGATGAGATAGACATGGTCATCAATGTGGGACAGGCAAAGGCGGAAAACTGGGACTATGTTCAGGACGATATAAGCGGTGTTGTCCGTGCTGCGGACGGGCGGATTGTTAAGGCCATTCTGGAAACCGGACTGCTTACGGATGTGGAGAAAGAAGAGGCCTGCCGTGCCGCCGTTAAGGCCGGGGCCCGTTTTGTGAAGACTTCAACGGGCTTCGGCCCGGGCGGGGCGACGACGGACGACATCAAACTCATGAAGCGGGTTATCGGGCTGCGTGCCTGCATCAAGGCGTCCGGCGGTATTCGTGATTATAAGACGGCCCGGCAAATGATTGCGGCCGGAGCGGATCGTATCGGGGCCAGTGCGGGCATAGCCATCGTCGAAGGAGAAGCCGGTGAACAAATCTGAAAATTTTCTCGAAATGTATGCCCTGTCCGTGCAGGCTGCGCGGCGGCAGAAAATACCCGGGGATATATCTCCCATATTCCCTGACATTGCGGAAGATGAGGAGCGGACGGATGAATGCTGCGGTACTTGTTCGGTCAGTGTCCTTGCCAGCGGCAGCGGGGGTAATGCAACTTTTATCCGCTGCGGCAGGACCAAGATCCTCATCGACGCCGGCATCAGCTATAGCCGTATGGTACAGGAACTGGCCGGGCGGCAGTGTGCGCCGGAGGATATAGACGCCGTTTTTTTGACGCATGAACATACGGATCATGTTCGGGGACTGCCGCTCTTTTTTAAACATACGCGTATGCCGGTCTATACGACCGAAGAAACGTGGCGGGCCATGGGCAAGACGGCGGCCAACGGTGCCGGCCGTTTTGTGCCGCTTACAAAACGGGTCGGTATCGGCGACGTCTGCGTCGTCCCTTTTGACATCCCGCATGATGCGGCCCGGCCCGTAGGGTATGCCGTCTATTACGGGGACAAGAAGATTACCTATGCAACCGATTTGGGACGGGTCACGCCGACTGTAGCGGCAGCGGCGGCCCATGCGGATATTCTCATTCTTGAGGCCAACCATGATGAAGAGATGGTGCGCAAGGGGCCTTATCCCTATCACCTGCAGCAGCGTATTCTCGGCGGCTACGGCCACTTGTCCAACAGGGCTTCGGCTGAACTGCTGGCCCGTTTGCCGCAAAAGAAAATGATGAAAGTTTTTCTGTCGCATCGCAGCGAGAAGAATAACGAGCCTGCACAGGTTATAAAGACCGTGAAGGATGTGTTCGGACGGAGCGGTAAAAGCCTGGGACAGGATGTACTCATTCGTTTGGCTTGCCGCCGCAGTGCCGTTCGCTTTGATGAAAAGGGGGAGAATAATGTCTCATAAACATGCAGCGGCCGCGGTTGCGGCCGTGATTTTAATCGGTGCCGCAGGATTCGGCGGATATTTCTACCATGATATGGTGAGCAGGAATGACAAGGTGCCCGTACAGGTGCAAACGGCGGACGGCAAGGCGGAGACGTTATCGGATGCGCGCAATACGGCTGTCGTGCAGGCGGTTAAAAAGGTCAGCCCCGCTGTCGTCGGCATTACGACGAAAGTCTATGACCGCGATATTTTTAACCGTCAGGTTCTTGTCGGTGAAGGCATAGGTTCGGGGATTATTTTCGATAAAGACGGGTATATAGCGACGAACAACCATGTCGTCGGGACCAATAAAACGGTTATCGTTTCCCTGGCGGACGGAAGGACGACGGACGGGACGGTTGTCGGCACGGATGCGCGGACCGACCTGGCCGTCGTCAAAATCGATCTGGATAATCTCACTGCAGCGTCTTTGGGAGACAGCGATACATTGCAGGTCGGTGAACCGGCTATTGCCATCGGCAATCCCCTGGGGCTCGAGTTCCAGGGTACCGTTACGGCCGGCGTCATCAGCTCTTTAAACAGAACCATTGCCGGTGAAGGGCAGTCGATGGAGCTTATTCAAACCGATGCGGCTATCAATCCGGGTAATTCCGGCGGGGCTCTCGTTGACGCGGACGGCGAGGTCATCGGCATTAACAGCGCCAAGATTTCCAAAGAAGGTGTTGAAGGCCTGGGATTTGCCATTCCTGTCAATACGGCCCGTCCCATCCTGGCGGAGCTCATTAAAAACGGCCGTGTTATCCGCCCGTACCTCGGCCTCTACGGCCTCGATAAGAGGATGGCCGCCCGCTTCGGCATGAACTTTGATGTCAAAGGTATTTATGTGTATAAACTCGTCGTCGGCGGGCCGCTCGACGGGTCGGGAATCCGGCACGGCGATATTATCACAAAAATAGATGATAAGCCGGTCAATGATTATATGGCCCTGCAAAAAATCGTTGAGTCCTATCGCGTCGGTGATACGGTTACGGTCACCTACCTTCGTGACGGCGATGAACATACAGCGAAGATCATGCTGCAGGAGTTGTCGCCGCAAATGGGAAACGACAATAACTGATGAAATACCATATTATCGGCAGCGGAAAAATCAAAGAGCCCTATTTAGCCGCAGGCATAAGCGAGTTTCTCAAACGCCTGACTCCTTACGGGCAAGTGAAAATAACGGAAACGGCTGAAGAACGGATGCCGGAAAACCCGTCGGCCGCGCAAAAGCGTCAGGTATTGGAAAAAGAAGGAACCCGTCTTTTAAAATATGTCCGCGAAGGATCGTATCTTTTTGTCCTCGATGTGGCAGGCGACCTTGTTTCGTCGGAAGAGCTGGCCGAGACCTTGGCCGCGTTGTCTCTGCGCGGGTACAGCGAATTCTCCTTTATTATCGGCGGGCCTTTCGGCCTTTCCGAAGCGGTGCGCAAACGGGCGGATACATGCATTTCCTTCGGCCGTATTACCCTGACGCACCAAATGATACGCATGGTGCTTTTGGAGCAGCTGTACAGGGCGGTTAAGATTCAGCGGCACGAGCCGTATCATTTATAGTTTCAAAAGAAGAATTTTCCCACTTTCGGGGAAATATAGTATAATACAGGTATAACATTCGATCGCATCGATATAGCAAAGAGGTGAATACTATGAGCGAACGAACAGCTTCGGACATTATGGAGAAGGTCTTTGTAACGGCCCATCCGGATACGGCGGTTTTCGATTTGGTGCAGATGTTTGTTAAAAACAAAATCACGTCGATTCCCATCGTCAATGACGACAGTACGTTGGCGGGTATCGTAACGGATGCGGATTTGCTGTATAAAAAGATCAAACCGCATGTTCCCCACTACGTCAATCTTCTCGGCGCCAGCATTTATTACAACGGCATCAGTGAATACGACAAGAGCTTTAAAAAACTCATGGCCTGTAGCAGTAAAGACCTGATGACAAAGGACGTTATCATTGCCGCACCCGATGCGGATGTGGAACAACTGGCCGGCGTCATGGTGGCTGAACACTTGAAGGTCATTCCTATTGTCGATAACAAACGGTGTGTCGGGCTTGTAACGCGCCGCTCCATTCTCGACGAGCTCTACAGAGAATACGATGAAGAAATGAAGAGCACAACCTGAGTAACCTGTAAAAGGCAATCCCGTCGGATTGCCTTTTTGTGGTATAATATGAAAACGGTTGAACCGTATTGAAGATAATCATACTGTGGGAGAGGCAGGGCTATTGATGGATACGAAAGAGCTTATTATCGTCGTTGACTTCGGCGGCCAGTATAATCAGTTAATCGCGCGCCGCGTCAGAGAAAATCACGTGTACTGCGAGGTATACCCTTATAATAAAGCGGTTGAGAAGATTGAGGAGCTTCGGCCGCGCGGTATTATTTTTACGGGCGGCCCAAACAGCGTATATGAAGAAAACGCGCCTGAAATCGATGCGGCCGTATTCAGGCAGGATATCCCCGTTCTCGGACTGTGCTACGGCATGCAGCTTATGGCGCATAGCCTCGGCGGGCAGGTAAAGCGGGCGGACCGGCGTGAATTCGGCAAAACGGCGATAACGGTTGATACGGCATCTCCTCTCTTTAAAGGACTGACGGCAGAAGAAACTGTCTGGATGAGCCATACGGATTACGTGTCCGACATCCCGGCGGGCTTTAAAATCGCGGCGCATACGGAAAATTGCCCCGTTGCAGCCATGCAGGACGAAAAAAGAAAGCTTTATGCCATGCAGTACCATCCGGAAGTCCTGCATACGGTACACGGCAGGGAAATGCTCCGGAATTTTCTCTTTGAAATCTGCCGCTGCAGCGGTTCCTGGACGATGGCCAACTATGCCGGGCAAGCGATTGAAGACGTACGCCGTACCGTAGGCCGCGGCCGGGTCGTACTTGCTCTTTCCGGCGGCGTGGACAGCTCCGTCGCGGCGGCCCTCATTTCCAAAGCCGTCGGCAGTCAGCTTACGTGTATCTTTGTTGACCACGGCCTCATGAGAAAAAATGAGGGTGATGAAGTGGAAGCGGCATTTAAGGACTCGGGCATGAACTTTATCCGCGTCGATGCGGCCGAACGGTTTCTCGGCCGTTTGAAAGGCGTAACCGACCCGGAAAGGAAACGTAAGATCATCGGGGAAGAATTTATCCGCGTCTTTGAAGACGAAGGGCGCAAGATCGGCGCCGTTGACTTCCTCGCACAGGGCACGATTTATCCGGACATCATCGAATCGGGCGCAGGGGATGCGGCCGTTATCAAGAGCCATCATAACGTCGGCGGCCTGCCGGCGGTCGTCGACTTCAAAAGCCTCGTTGAACCGCTGCGCAATCTTTTTAAGGATGAAGTGCGCGAGCTCGGTGAAGAATTGGGCCTGGCGGACTACCTCGTTTGGCGGCAGCCGTTCCCCGGTCCGGGTCTGGCGATCCGCGTCATGGGCGAAATTACGGAAGAAAAACTGGGAATACTGCGCGATGCCGACGCCATATTCCGCGAAGAAATCGCCGCTGCCGGCCTGGATCGTTCCATCGACCAGTATTTTGCAGTCCTCACAGACAACCGCTCCGTCGGCGTCATGGGTGACTTCCGCACCTACGACTACACCCTGGCCCTGCGCGGCGTCACGACAACGGATTTCATGACCGCCGACTGGGCAAGAATCCCGTACGACGTCCTCGACAAAATTTCAAGCCGCATCATCAACGAAGTGGCCCACATCAACAGGATCGTTTACGACATAACCGGCAAGCCCCCCTCGACGATCGAGTGGGAGTAACAGAAATGGTTTTTCTATAAGACCGTTGAAAACAGTACATTTTAACGATTTATAGGTGAAAAAATTCTTCGATGATATTATTTTGATACTAAAAGTTGAAAAAGTAGGTTTTAAAGGGAGTTGTTGAATTTAAGTAAATTGTTTAGAAAGCCTTCTATCATTTTGGTGGGTGGCTTTTGTGGAAATAGTGGGTGGTAAATTAGAATTTATAAGGGGGGATATCAAATGAATTTGCTTGAATATTTACGAGAGAAAAACAAAATGACAAAGGAAGAATGGAAAGATACTTTTGAGAAAGAGGAGATTGAAATTCTTGTTTTGACGGAGAGAGCTGGAGGAGCAAGTAAGAGAAACGGCTTTTGGGATGTCGCGGTTTACTTTTTAGCATATGTGGAGTGCAAAACAGGCGTATTATATAAAAATGAAGGACGCTTGGTATATCCTGTCAGTGATGAGGAACATGATAAGGGCGATGTTTTCGGTTCTTTTAAGAACGAAACGATTTATCGCTTAAAGGTACGAACAAAAAAACATGAAGATATTCCTGACGGTATTACAAGGTCTTCACAAAATCAATTTTTTGTTGTAGAAATCATTGAAGAAGATGCACCTTGTGTGTCACTTGAAGAAATCCTCACTGAATACAACAAATCGATTATTTTACAAGATGAAATCTTAGGTGGGCTGACTCTGAATAAAGAATATAGTTGGTTTGAGGGGAGTGTTTCTTGGCAGGGTAAGACGATTGATATTTTACTTGAAGTAAACAAGGACAATAAGAGCAGCTGGACAAAAGCAAGAAAATCCATGAAGAATATGTTGTTGGAACAGGCAAATTGGGACAAAGAAATGCGTAACTTTGCGGTAAAAAAGCTCACCGCACTTGCATGTGAATGGCGTGATTCGGCAGATGAGTCAGTTCCGGAAATTACAGAGCAGAGCTTTTCAGAACGAATGGAACTCAGCAGCATATCAATAACGCCGGGAGGTTCTTTTTCTGCCTATTTCAACGATGACGATATGTTCTTTGGACATTGTATTACGGTGCGTGGTAGCTTAAAAAAGGGAATTGTATCGGCATATATGGAAGGGTAATCTATACAAATCCCAGTTTGTCTAAATCATCGAATAGTATAAAAACAAAGCACATGGCTGAAAGATTTTTAATGTCTTAAAGTCATGTGCTTTTTCTGTGCTTATTTAATTTCCGAATTTTTTCAGGCTGTCAGAATAGTTTGCTTTCCAATCTTCAAGGTTTTTGGTAATCTCATTATTGTTATAGTTTTCTTTCGTTTTTTACCATTATTCAAGCGTTAAGTTGGTTCTTAAAATAGATTTGAATTATGTTATTAAAACACATAATAGTGAGAACAAGAATGTTCAAAATTTCTTGGGTTTTATGGAATGGGTGGCTACGAAGTTGGAAACGTTAAAGTTGTTATACTCTGTTGAGTTTATGAGCAGATATCCTGAAACGAACGAAAAAGTATTTTCAAAACTGATGGTAAATGAGATAGCAGATGAATGGACATTGGAACTATCTGTTAAAAGTAAGACGGTTAGAATTGACGGAGTAGTTTGAGTCAGCAAGAAGTTTTATAAACGAAATGTAAATACGGAATTTGTTGAAATAGAGGATATGAAATTTCCCTTCTAAGAGTTTTGAAAAAGTATGCTACCGCTACTTTGTTACCGGTAAGGCAAGGTAGTGAGGTAGTGGTGGCGATAATTTCTAACTTTTATAAAAGGGAAGAATGACAAAATAATAGGTATCATCATTTACCACGGTGTGCCTATATTCTTCTGTGATAATCATAAGAGAATAGAGCTAATTTTAATAAAAGAGTGTGTTCAGAGAGATAGCAAGCATATACTTTTTGCTCACAGTCTACAAAGTAGGCTTGTAAGCTGGGAATTCAGCTTAAAGAGTTTAGAGAGAACTTTAAGACCCCGAAAAAGAAAGGCGTGATGAAACATGTCGAAAACAGCTAATCGTAAAAACAATTGCATAGTATATTTTATGATAAATGAAGAAGATATGAATGGGCTTAACCGAAGAGTTGCATTGACCAATTTCAAAAATAAAAGAGAGTTTTACAGGGACAGTATTTTCAAAAACAGAATCATCAGCATAGATATTTCCGGAGCTTTCAGAAAAGAACTGAGGGAATTTTCTTCTCTTCTCAGTCGTAATTCAGCGAACCTAAATCAGATTGCAAAAATGGTAAATAGCACAGGAGGTATTTACAAAGATGATATTAAAAGTATCAAAAATCTCTGCAAGAGGAGCTACTTTTTCTATCAGAATTCAGAGAAAAAGTTTCCGACTATATTATTAATGAAGTGATCGGGTAATGGCTGTTACAAAGATACATACGATTAAGACGACACCAAAAAAGACAATAGATTATATCTGTAACGGAGATAAGACTGATGAAATTTATGTTACAACTCATCTTTGTAGTAGAGAAAATGCTCATAAAGAATTTGAACTTACAAAGAGGCAATTCAACTCAAGAACTAGAATTTTAGCCCATCATCTAATACAATCTTTTGTACCGGAAGAAGTCAGCTTTGAAGAAGCACATTAAGTAGGAATTGAACTTTGCGAGAAGATTTTAGAGGGTAAATATGAATATGTTTTAGTGACACATATCGACAAAGACCATATTCATAATCATATCATTTTTAATTCCATAGATGCGGACGAGGGCAAGGTTTATCATTCCTATTACGGTTCATATATGAACATCAGAAATCAAAGCGACAAGTTTTGTACGGAGCATAATTTGTCTGTTATCGACTAAGAAACACAAAAGGAAATCAACGAGATTAAGCAAAGAAAATTTGTGAATTGGTATGATTGGAATGAAGATAAAAAAGGAAAAAGCTATAAATCAAGACTTCAATTTGATATGGATAGAGTAATTCAAAAAGCAATAAACTGGGAACATTTTCTTAAAATAATGGAACAATATGGATATGAAATTAAGTTTGGAAAGTATATTGCTTTCAAACAGAAAAATCAGCAGGGGTTTACCAGAGTGAAAACCATAGGGGATAATTACACAGAAGAAAAAATCAAAGAAAGAATCCGAGATAAAGAAATAGGAGAGTTGGTTGATAAAACCAAATATGGAAATCAGGATTGGGTAGTTCATACCAACATGCAAGTAGCATCCAAAATTCTGTTAAAAATAAGAGATAAAAGCTTTAACTCTATGGAAGCATTGGGAAAAGGAATTCAAAAAATATCATTTCAAAAAAATGAATTGAAACAAGAATTTGACAAACTTTCATGGGAACAAAAGAGGATAAAGGAAGTAGTTAAGCATATTCAAATCTGTATCAGCAAAAGAGAACATTATGAAGGCTATCGAAAAAATCCGAGCGATAAAATTTATATGATGATGAATCGAAAAGATGTAGAAGCTTATCAAAAATCTTATGAGGAGATAGATGTTTTTCTTAAGCAATTTCCGAATTTAAAAGATATGGTATTGGGAGAGATGAGGAACAAATCCGGTAAAAATCTTTTCAGGAAATTGAACGAGCATTCCAAGAATTTACAAGCTAAACAGGAGGAGATAATTAAGAAACACAATTAATTGTCAGCACAGTATGAGGAATTGGAACATCTGAAAGTTAATATGGATGATTATCTTGGTATGAAGAAAATCGAGAAGAAAGAATCGGTTATTGGTACAATTAGGAAGCATCAGAGTGAAGAAAGGGAAAATCCTAAGGAAAAGAATAGGATATGTAAAGAGGCTGAGAGATAATTTTGTGGTCTGTGTGGTCTCCGGACTGCACCGGCTTTTTTATAATAAAATTGTAAAATTCAAGATTGTAATGTGATAAGACAACTGTTACAGAAATAAATAAAAAAGAGAGATACTTTGATACAATAAGGTTCAACCAAAAAACAAAGTATCAAAAGGAGTATCTCTCATGAAACGTATAACCGAAGAAATGCGTTTTCGCCAGCGCTTATGTGAATATGCTATTAAGTATGGAGTAACTCGTGCAGCAAGACGGTATCATACCAATAGGCAGTTTGTATATCGTCAATTAAAAAAATATGATGGAGATGTACGAAGTCTTGCGTTAAAATCAAGAAAATCGCACAACAACCCAAATGCCCATAATGAGGAAGAACTTGGCTTAATTCGGCGTATGCTCAAACGTAATGGTATATATGGGCTTGCGGAAGTATATGTGAGATGCAAGAGGAATGGATACACAAGAAGTTTTGGAAGTATGTGTAAGCAAATACGAAAAAGGGGTTATATAAAGCCGAAAATATATCGTAAAAGCTACACAAAGTATGAAAGAATGGATGGTAGGTAGATACCCTGGCGATAAAGTACAGGTAGATATCAAATATGTGCCGAAAGAATGCGTAAGATTTCCTAGCTATGGAGATAGATATTATCAAATAACTGCAATAGATGAATATAGCAGAAAAAGGGTGCTTAAAATAGTCAAAGAAAAAAGCACATATGAAACTAGCAAATATTTGCTTGAATTAGAAAAGAATATGGGATTTAAAATAAATACAATACAAGTAGATAATGGATATGAATTCGTAAATGACGCAGAAAAGACCAATAGAAAAACAAGATTTCAATTAGTTGCTGAGTATTTGGGAATGAAGATAAAAAGAACAAGACCATATTCACCATGGCAAAACGGAAAAGTAGAACGTAGTTATAGAGAAGATGGGAAAATACTCTATGGTAGAAAAATATTTAGAAGTGAAAAAGAGCTGAAAACGGCTGTAAAAAAGCATATGCAAAGATATAATAGCACGGCTAAGACCAGTCTTAATTTCAAAAGTCCTAATGAAATAGTATCCGAGCATTTCTCAAAGTGTAATATATGTCTTGACAATTAAGAATAATAAAATTGTAAAATTCAAAATTAAATTGCATATTTCAAATATCTATGCTATACTGTATCTTAGTTTAGTGTAGCATTGTAAATTTAATTTTAAAGGGGCAATTATGGTTATAAAGTACAGTAAACTCTGGAAATTACTAATTGATAAAAATATGAAGAAAACCGAACTGATTAAATTAGCTGGTATTTCATCGAATGCAATGGCTAATATGGGTAAAGGAAAAAATGTTTCTACCGATGTACTATGTAAAATATGTAATGTCCTCAATTGCAATGTGGAAGATATTATAGAAATAGAAAAAGAGAATGAGAATGAGTAATATTTATATAGATTAGAAAGTTATTGAGGGATGGTTATGTGGTGCAGGACTTGTAATATAGAGACAAGTGATAAAATATGTCCGATTTGTAAGTCTGAAACAGATGAAGATTTGCCAGTGGAGATATATTGGTGTAGTGAATGTAAAACACCTATCGTAACAGAAGTAAATCAAGCTGATAAAGGATTATGCCCTATTTGTAGAAGTAAAACTGAATATTTAAGTACTGATTTGAGACCTGTATTTCCAGAAGAAAGATTGCTTATTGAACTTATATTAGGGAAGGAACCAAACGAGTGTAAAGAGTGTTCCGTTTGGGCTTCTAATAATAGATATTATTTTGATGGAAAAAAGTACAATATACAGAATAGTTTATTTAGCCGGCTAGATGCAGATGTTATCAGAACGAAGCTTATTGAAAATCAAATGAATAATTCTTATGAATTTTTTAATAAGCATATTTCAAATTTCATTAAAGCAAACAGATTTAGATATTCTTATATGGTAAATGAAGCAAATGAGTTTATTAAAAAAACTTCTTTAAATGTAGAAGAGGAGAAAATTGTCATATCTTTTTCTGGAGGTAAAGATTCCACAGTTGTTGCTGACTTGGTTATCAAAGCATTAGGGAATCCTAATTTAGTTCATATTTTTGGTGACACTACTTTAGAGTTTCCTACCACTTTAGAATACGCAGAGAGATATAGAAAGAGCCATTTGCAGGCAATTTTTCAGGTTGCAAAAAATTATGAACAGAATTTCATGTCGGTGTGTGAAGATATAGGACCGCCAGCTAGAATGATGAGATGGTGTTGCTCAATGTTTAAAACAGGTCCGATAACAAGAGTTCTTAACAGTTTATATAGAGATCAGAAAATATTAACTTACTATGGAATAAGAAAGTCAGAGTCTGTTAGCCGTAGTAAATATAATCGGATTGAAGGCGATTCAGAATCAGTAAAAATACAAAAACAGGTTGTAGCCTCTCCTATCTTTTTTTGGAAAGATATTGATATATGGCTTTATATTTTGACTACAGGTATTGATTTTAATGAAGCTTACAGAAGAGGTTATGACAGAGTTGGATGTTGGTGCTGTCCCAATAATAATTTGAGAGCACAGTTCATGTCTAAAATCTTTATGCCTGATAAATCTAAAGAATGGAGAGACTTTTTAATTTCATTTGCTAGTAGCATAGGAAAATTAGATGCGGAAGAATATGTAGATACTGGAAAGTGGAAAGCTCGACAAGGCGGGAATGGCTTGATTTCAGCAGGAGATGTTAAGATTAAATTTACTAATTGCACATCAGAAGAATATGCCAAGATTTATAAACTGAAGCAAGAGGTAAATGATGAATTTATTGAACTGTTCATACCTTTTGGAAGAATTGCTCCTGAATTAGGACAAAAGCTTTTGAACGAAACAATAGTATTAGATATAAAAACAAATGTGCCTATTATATCGATTCAATCATTTGGTCAAGAAGGATATGATTATGCAGTAAAAATAAAAACAATGAATGTGGCAGATCATGATGACTTACAAAGGATGATTGCGTATCAAGTTAGAAAATTCAATGCTTGTAGAAAATGTTTAAAATGCGAATCGATTTGTAAAGCTGGGGCGATTTCTATTATTGGAGATAGGTACTGTATAAATGTTGATAAATGTGTGCATTGCAAAATGTGCATGAATCAAAAATACCTTGCTGGTGGCTGTATGATGGATAAGTATTTAAGAACAAAGGATAAATAAGTTTGAGGAGAATATAAAGGTATGAAATTCAGAGCACATGACACTTTCTTTATAAGAAAAGGATGGCTTAGTAAAGGAATGAAACATATTGAAGCAAAGCCTGATGTGTTTATTTCTAAGGAAAACAATCCAATGGATATTTTAGGAATAGGTTCTAATATGGTCAAAGCCTTGCGTTATTGGCTACAGGTTACTGGTATTAGTGAAGAACCAAATAGTGGAAGGCGAACACAAAAATTCACCGAGTTAGGTGAGAAAATATTTGAAAATGATAGGTATGTAGAGGAACTTGGTACTCTTATTTTGCTACACTATAAGCTCGTAGCTAACAAAGATGAAGCTACGGCTTGGTATTATTTTTTCAATGTTTTTAATCAAGTTGAATTTAATAGAGACGAGTTTGTAGAAGAATTAAATAAATATATAGCTATGGATGGCGACTCCCCAGTAGCTTTAAGATCCCTTAATGATGATTTTAGCTGTATAATAAATACCTATGTATCTAGACTAAAATCGAATCCACTAAAGATAACAGCAGAAAATAATATAGACTGCCCTTTTGGAGAGTTGGGATTAATTGACATTGTCCAAAAAGGTAAAAATCCAAGATATAGAAAATCTTCTATTCATTCTGAATTAGTTGATCCTTGGATAGCTCTATCAATAATTGTAGATCAAGCAGGAGAAAACAAATCTATTCATTTAAACGATTTGCTTAATTCACCCTCTAATATAGGCAAAGTGTTAAATTTAGATGCAATAACACTACTTGAAGTGTTGCATAATATAGAAAAAATTGAACAAATAAAAATAATTAGAACAGCTGGATTGGATATTATAAAAATATTGGAGTCACTAGATTTTTTCCAATGTGTTGACAAATATTATGAAAGCATTAGAGGGTAGTTTTGGAGAAAGCTTATGAATAAAATGATTTCAGTATTATCAGGATTTCAATACTCAGTAAATATTGCTTATGACCTGTATGATGATAACAAATTGAAAAACTTCATACCAACACGGTCTTCTTTACTATTGTTAGAGAGCATTTTGCTTAGTACTAACGATGATTCTACTAATAGAGCACGAATACTAGTTGGGGCATATGGTAAAGGAAAATCACACATTGTATTAACAATTCTTTCCATTTTAATGCAGAGAGATTTTAGGCTTTTTGAAAAATTATCCGAAAAGCTTACGGATTTTCCGAAAATAAATCAACTTGTTCATAACTATTATGATAGCAACAAGAAAATTTTCCCGATCATAATAACAGGAGCGAATACGAGTCTCACACAGGCATTCATTTTATCAATGCAAAGAGCATTAAGCGAAAGCAATCTAACAGATATTATGCCTGAAACTAATTATCAAGCGGCGGTTTCAATAATTGAAAGATGGTCGAAAGAATTTCCAGATACTCTCGTTGAATTTGAAAGGTTAGCAGATACTAAGCATCAGAATTTTATTAAATTACTAAAAAACTATGATGTTGATAGTTACAGGCTTTTTGAAGAGCTATATCCATTGCTTACTTCTGGAAGTACTTTTAATCCTTTTTTAGGATTTGATGTGGTTGAATTGTACGAGAGCGTTGCTAAAGGATTGAAAGAAAAAGGATACAGCGGAGTATATGTAGTATATGATGAATTCAGCAAATACTTAGAAGCAAACATTAAAACGGCAAGTGTTAGTGACACCAAAATGTTGCAAGATTTTGCGGAAAAATGTAACAGAAGTGGATCCCTTCAAATGCACCTAATGCTGATTTCACATAAAGAAATAGCCAATTATATAGATGTGCTTCCTAAACAAAAGGTGGATGGCTGGAGAGGTATTTCTGAAAGATTTGAGCATGTTCATCTAAACAATAATTTCTCACAAACATATGAAATTATAAGAACAGTAATAAGACAAGATAAAGATTTGTGGGAAGTGTTTTATAGGAAGAACAAAGGTATCTTTACTGATTTATATAAAACATATAATCAACATCAAATTTTTTCTGATACCAGCAAAGAGGATATTAAATTAACGATAGAGAGTTCTTATCCTTTACATCCAGTATCGACCTTTATTCTCCCTAGATTATCAGAGAGAATTGCACAAAATGAGAGAACATTATTTACCTTTCTTTCAGCTAAAGGAGAGAATACACTTTCTTCCATATTAGATGGAAGAACTGACAATAAGATAGAGTTTGTAACGCCAGATCAAATATTTGATTATTTCGAACCCCTTTTCAAAAAAGAGGTTTATTCTGATGTCTTACATGAACAGTATGTTCTTACAAAGAAAATACTCGAAAGAATTGAGGAAAATGAATTAGAAACAAGAATTATCAAGACCATTTCTTTAATTTATATACTTGAACAGTTTGAAAAACTATCGCCGACACCGGCTGAAATTGCAAAAATATTTTCTATAAAATATCCAAAAGATGAGGTATCTTCAGCAATAGAGAGCCTTATTAATAATGAGTGTGTTGTTTATCTGAAAAGGAACAATGGGTTTTTAAAGCTTAAAGAAACATCAGGGATAAATATAAGAGAAACGATAAATGAGGTAGTTGAAAAAGAGAAGAGTAAAATTAGAATAAAAGACGTTCTGAATAATAATAACTTTGATTCATATATGTACCCTGCAAAATACAATGATGAGCGGGAAATGACAAGATTTTTTTCTTTTGAGTTTATAGATTCAAAAGAAGTTGATGAAAATATAAATTGGGAGCAAAAAATAACATCTCTCAATAACGATAATGCAGATGGTTTTGTTTTGGCGATTATACCATCGGAAGATGGTGAAATTGAAAGAGTTAGGAGAGTATTAACATCAAACCTGTATGAATCTGAAAGATGTATTTTTATAATACCTAAAACATTTGAGTCAATAGAGGATATTATTTATGAATTCAATGCTGTTACTATACTAAAAGATCAGTCTGTTGTTGATAAGGTTTTATTTGATGAGTATGAAGTAATATATGAAGATTTATTGGATGTAATCAACAAATATATTGGGAAGTATACTAGACCTGAAAACAATTCTTCAATATATATATATAATTTCCAAAAGCAGGATATTAACAGAAAATCTGATTTGACAGGACTCCTGTCAAATATATGTGATAACATTTTTTTTAAAACACCTGTAATAAATAATGAGGTAATTAACAAAAATGAAATAACTGGAGTTGCTGCTAATAGTAGAAACAAGATAATCACTGCTTTATTAAGAAATGAATTGGATACTAATTTGGGACTTAGCGGAAGTGGACAAGAAGTTTCTATTATGCGAAGCACATTGGTCATGACAGGTATACTGACTTTGGACACATATCCTGTGCAGTTAAATTTTGACACTCAAGATATTCACATGAGGGATATGCTTTTTGGCATATTAGATTTTGTATTTGAGGCTAAGAAAAATGGAAAAGTTGAATTTAGCAAGATTTATGAATATCTAACATTACCTCAATTTCATATTGGGTTAAGGCGCGGATTAATACCAATTTATTTGTCAGTGGTATTCCATAATTATAAGCAGGAAATTGTTATAAAAAGCAACTCAGGACAAATACCTTTAAATGCAGATACTATAGAACAAATTAATGCCGATCCGGAATCATTTAGTTTGCATTATTTGGAATGGAATGAAGATAAAGAAACTTTCATTGCGAGGATGGAACAGTTATTTGCTCCATATGTGATTCAGTCTGAAAAATTATTGAATTCGTATGATTATATCGTTTCCGCAATGAAGCGATGGTATCTTTCGTTGCCAAAGTTTACAAAAGAATCAAAAAAAACATTAGACGGCAAAAAAATTGATAAAAGGTATTTGGCACTACTAAACTCTTTGCGTTCCGGATTAAATGGTCAAGATTTGTTATTTGAACACTTGCCTAGGGAATATGGCTATTCTGAATTCAATGTTGGAGTTAGCGAAAATATAGAAAAATCAAAGATGTTTTTTGATAATTTATTGGAAGAGACAAAACAATTATTGTTAGATGCAGTTCAGGACAGATTTGCAAATGGTGAAAAAATAAATAAAGATACTTCAATTTCATCGACCGTTAGGGATTGGTTAGAAACTTTAAATGACAATATTTATAATCATGTATTTAATAATGGAACAGAAAAATGCTTGATGTTATTAAAAAATATTACTGCTGATAGTGATGCATTTATAGTTCGCTTAGCAAAGCTTGCTACAGATTTGCGTATAGAAGATTGGAACAATGACACATATTTGAAATTTAAAAATCGTATAGTGGAATATAAGGAGACGGCGGAAGCTTATACTGAAGATGCTAATGTAACTTTGAAAGATGATATTAATGCAATCCAAGCAAATCAATACCAATTGTCGTTTTATGATAATGATGGTAGGGTCAAGGTTAAAAGATTTGATAAAGTTGAAAGAAGCAAAAGATCTAATCTTTTATATAATGCAGTTGAAGCTCAATTATTGTCTATGGGACAGTCGATTTCAGAAAGTGAAAAAAGACAGGTGCTTATGGAACTTTTGAGCAAATTACTACAATAACGAGAGGAGGTATGAGGGATATGGCATATTTTGATAATGCTGCAACTACATTTCCTAAACCTGTAGAAGTATATGAATTTATGGATAAATTCTGTAGAAATTTCGGAAGCAGTTTCGGTAGAAGTCTATCTAAGGAACAACAAACGGTTTCTAAGTTAGTTGCAGATGCAAGAAATAAATTAAAAAAACTTTTTCACTGTGAAAATAAGCTTGTCATTTTCACGCCTACTGCTACACTCGCTCTGAATATGATAATACAGGGAATCTTGAATCAAAACATCGAAAATGTGTATATTACACCCTTCGAGCATAATGCGGTTACACGAGTTTTAGAACACTATATAAAAGATAATAAAATTATAGTAAGACAGTTGAAGATAGATGAAAGCTACAAATATGACTTAAATTCGATTAAATATCAATTTGATGCATTTAATCCGGACTTAGTTATTATGTCTCATGCAAGTAATGTTACGGGGTTAGTAGCTCCTGTAGAAGAAATTACCAGGCTTTCAAAAGGATATGGTGCAGTAAATGTAGTGGATATGGCACAAACAGCAGGACTTATTGATATAAATGTTGGGCTAGACAGTATCGATTTTGCAGTTTTTGCTGGACATAAAACCTTGTATGCACCTCAGGGTGTTTCGGGCTTTGTAATGAGAAACGGGATTGAATTATCTCCAATTATTTTCGGGGGAACCGGCTTTGATTCTGCGAATCAGGAAATGCCAAAATCCATTCCTGAGAGATATGAGGCCGGCACGATAAATACACATGCCATATCAGGATTGTATGCTTCATTGAACTGGATTGAGAAAACCGGAATAGAAAACATATACCAAAAAGAAAAACAAAACAGACAAAAACTAATTGACATACTTTCAAATTATGATTTTGTAGATATTGTTGGGAATAATAGCAGTTTGAATTATGTCGGAGTCGTTTCATTTGTAATAAGAAGCTTAAGCAGTGATAGCGCGGGTAGAATATTTGCTGAGAATAACATTGTTCTTAGAACGGGATTACATTGTGCTCCATTAGCACATAAATTTTTAAACACATTTCCTGCTGGAACATTAAGGTTAAGTACGAGTTATTTTACAGCTGATGAGGAATATGAAGAATTGGTAGCAGTATTAGAATATATAGAGGACAATTTATAGGTGAATATATGAGCTTAAAAGATTTAGAGATTAAAAATGAATATCGATCAAAGATTACAGATGTGGTTTCGAATTTTTTCTTGCCAGTTTTAAATGAGTCTTGTTCTTATAAGCGTTCTGTTGGTTTTTTTTCCTCCTCGAGCCTTATTGAGATTTCAAGAGGAATATGTAGCTTAGCAAAAAGAGGTGGGACAATAAAATTGGTCACATCACCTTGCTTGTCAGATGAAGATGTAGAAGCTATTAAAGATGGATACAAGAAGCGTGAAGAAGTAATCAAGAATGCACTTATTCGAGAACTAAAAGAACCTAATAATGAATTAGAATCTGATCGATTGGCATTACTTGCTGATTTGATTGCTAAAGGAATTCTCGATATTAAAGTGGCAATTATTGACAATGGTATTGGAATTTATCACGAAAAATTAGGGCTTATGGAAGATCAGAATGATAATATAGTGGCTTTTAGTGGCTCTATGAATGAGTCCGAAACAGCAATTCGTAAAAACTATGAGGCAATAGATGTATTTTGCAGTTGGAATGATAAAGATAGCGATAGAGTCCGTGAAAAAAAACAGGCGTTTGATGCGATATGGAATGGATATGAAAATGGAATTGAAATTCTTGAATTTCCTGAAGTTTCTGATGAAATTATTAAGAGATACAAGCGTAGTACAGCTCCAGATTTTTCTATAGACGAAAAGGAGCTATTTGAAAAAACTACATATAAGATTTGTAATGTAAAGATACCTGATGAGATTAAACTTAGAGAGTATCAAAGTGAAGCCATAAAAAAATGGAAGGAGAATGATTATAAAGGCATTTTTGATATGGCAACAGGAACAGGGAAAACGCTCACGGCTCTTGGTGCTATAACTGAGATTTCTAAGGATTTAAGAAATAAAATAGGTATAGTCATAGTTTGCCCATATCAGCATTTAGTTGAACAATGGGTAGAAGATATACTTAGATTTAATATATCTCCAATTATTGGATATAGTAGTTCTTTACAGAAAGATTGGAAGAAACGTCTCGAAAAAGCCGTGAGGAATCAAAAGCTAAGAGACGACAAAAGCTTTTTTTGCTTTATCTGTACGAACGCTACATTTACAAATACATTTGTACAGGAGCAAATCAGAAAATCAAAATATCCAATTTTACTAGTTGTAGATGAAGCACATAATTTTGGAGCTGCATCTTACACAAAACTACTCGATGAGCATTTTAGATATCGTCTTGCATTGTCCGCAACTCTTGAACGACATGGCGATGAAGATGGGACAAATATTCTTTATTGCTATTTTGGCAAAAAATGCATTGAATATACACTTGAAAGGGCAATTTCTGAAGGTAAATTAACCCCGTATAAGTATTATCCTGTTGTGGTTTATCTCAATGAAAATGAACTTAGCAATTATGAGCAACTCTCGTATGAAATGTCTAAATGTATAATAAAGGATAAAAAAGGAAGCTATAAGCTCAATAAGCATGGAGAAATACTTGCTTTGAAAAGGGCGAGAATTATAGCAGGAGCCACTGATAAATTAAAAGCTCTTAGAGAAGAAATAAAGCCTTATGTTAATGACAACAATATTCTTGTGTATTGCGGGGCTACTAATGTATTAGATGAACAGTTAGACTCATCATCATATGATGTAAACGATATTCGCCAAATTGAAGCCGTCACGAATATTTTAGGCAATGAGTTGGGGATGGATGTTGCTCAGTTCACATCTAATGAAAATATTGAAACTCGCTCTGCTATAAAAGAACAATTTGAGCGTGGTGACAGATTGCAAGCAATAGTAGCAATCAAATGCTTGGATGAAGGTGTTAATATCCCTGGCATAAGAACTGCATTTATATTGGCAAGCACAACTAATCCTAAAGAGTATATACAAAGGCGAGGGCGTGTTTTAAGGAAGGCACCAAATAAACCATATGCTGTTATTTATGATTTTGTTACCCTACCTAGACCGCTTGATTCCGTTTCCTCTCTTACAACAGAGCAAGCCAAAAGAGATCTTTCGCTAGTAAAGAACGAACTATTAAGAATAAAAGAATTTGGTAGATTATCGCAGAACTCGATGGACGCCCATAACTTAATATGGGACATACAAGAAACATATAACATTGATGATGGTTTAGAGGAGGAATAATTTTAATATGGAAGAAATTAAGGTAAACGAAAAAGCTGTTGAGAGATTAAAAAGAAAAATCATTTTACAAGAAAATCAGAACCTTAAAACTAGGACTATGACAGACCAACAAATGGTTGCGTGGATTAAGAAACAAATTGAGGAGGAAGCCCAATGTTACTTGAATCAATAAAACTAGAAAATTTTCGGCAATTTCGTGATGAATATATTGAATTTGCCCAAGGTACTGATGGAAAAAATGTAACCATTATCATAGGAGATAATGGTGCTGGAAAAACCACCTTTGCACAAGCATTTTTTTGGTGTTTGTATGGAGAAACGGAATTTTCAGATAAGAATATGATAAACAAACTTACCGCTTCTGCCATGAAGCCTGGTCAGGAAGAAAAAGTACAAGTCACACTAAAGCTTAGCCATGGTAATGTCTCTTACACACTTATGAGAGAACAGGTATATCGTAAGGATTATTCTAATCGTATTAAAGGCGATAATACTATTTTTGATATTGCGATAAAAGATTCAAAAGGTAATACGACATATGTTAAGAAGACATTATGTGAAGGAGAAGTAAAAAGCATATTACCTAAAGAGTTATCAAAATATTTTTTCTTTGACGGCGAACGTATTGAGAAGATGAGCAAAGATATCTCAACGGGAAAAAAAGCTACAGATTTTGCAGAGGCAGTAAAAGGGCTACTGGGATTGAATGCAATGTTTAGTGCAATCCAACACTTTAATCCGAGAACAAGGAACAGTGTTATTGGAAGCTATGAGAGTAGTTATAGTGCTAACAGCAATATTAAAATTATTGAATATACAAAGACTATTGAAAGTTGTAAGGAAAATATAGCTGAAATTGACAATAGACTTGATGAATTAGAAAATCAGATTGAACAGGCAACCTCACGCAAGGCAGAAAAAGTTGAAGAAATAAAATTATATGCAGAGGGAGAAGAACTGCAGTTGCAGAAGGAGAGATTGCTTAAACAAATAAAGTCAGTGAAAGCTTCTCGTTCGACAGTCATTAAGGAAATAAGCAAGAACTTTAACACTAATATGAGTTTTTTCTTCTCTTCGTCCTTGATGTTAAAAGCACTTGAATTTCTTGCTAATAAAGATTTTACTGGAAAAGATATTCCTTTTATGCATGGGAAGACAATAGAATACTTACTTAAACAAAAAGTTTGCATTTGTGGGACTCACTTAGATGAAGGTTCTGTACCATACAATAATGTTAAAGGTTTATTAGACTTTTTGCCACCACAATCACTTAGTACAAATGTAAGAGACTTTAAGAAGGAGTCTAATAGGAGGGCAAATGCTCGTGAAAATCTCTATGACGATGTAAGAGAAAAACTTGCTATTATAAGCAAACAGGATGAGGAACTTGTGGATCTAAACGATGATCTAAATGCCATTGAGAAAAAGCTCAGTGGTAACGATGTTCGAGGTGCAGTGCGCACTATTAATGCCGAAATTCAGATATGTGATCAAACAATTAGAAAAAATCAAACAGAGCGTGATCAACTTCTTATGAGAAAGGGTGGATTTGAAAAAGATGCAATAAGAGCGGATACAGAGCGTCGCAATCTAACACTTCTTGATGAAAATAATAAGAAAATTGAGATTTATAAGGCGTATGCAGAGAAAATTTACGAGGAACTTCAGGCTGTTTATATTTCTAGTGAAGCTGAAATTCGTAGTAAACTTGAAGCAACAATTAATGAAATTTTTAGGACGATTTATGAAGGGGGACTCTCTCTTACGATTGATGAAAAGTATCATATTTCTGTCTATGCAGATGATTATGATGGCGATGTGGAAACATCTACAGCTCAGAGCATTTCAGTTATTTTTGCATTTATTACTGGCATAATTAAAATGGCAAGAGAAAATCGAACTGCAAATAACGAAGATGCGCAGTTGCTTTCTTCTGAGCCCTATCCTCTAGTTATGGACGCCCCTCTTTCTACTTTTGATAAAAGAAGAATCAAAACGGTGTGTGAATCATTGCCTAATACTGCTGAACAAGTAATTATATTTATTAAAGATACCGATGGTGAGTTAGCAGAGGAATATATGGGTGATAAAATCGGTTCACGTCATCAATTTGATAAGAAAAATGAATTTGAAACAGTTTTGCTGTAAGGAGGAAGAATAATGTTTGACAAGCAATATCGTTTTAGAGGGATACACGCCGTACGAGTCGATGCTTTAACAAGTGTTTTTGATGAAGCAGTCACAGCAAAATTGTTTGAGCGTAATGTTGATGTATATACGAATGCACCACTTGTTGGGTTTCTATATAATCGTCGTGCCAATGTTGATGATACAAAAAATCCAGAAACAAATCAGATATATAATCAAAATGTCATGGGAGATAGAGTTATTTATTCCCAAGAAGAGCTTATGTTTAATTTCAGACTTATTATGTTATTAGATAAGGATTTTGAACCAGATGAAGAAAAAAGAATCAATAAAGCTTTTAGGTGCGTAGGAGAAAATCCCGCTGATGAGGAACGTTTTGATAGTTATGTTCGTGGTGGTGTTGACTTACTTTATGAAAAATTAATTGAGGGAGCAAGTTCCCCAGAGGATTATGTGAATAATCTGTATGATTTTATTGAAGAATTTAAAGACAAGTTTAATGAAAATATTTCAAGTGAAAATATTTTGGCACTATGTACTAAATAAAGAGGAGTAAATTTTGATGGAAAGGGATAAAAGTCAAGAGGCATATAATTATTTAATTTATCTTGCAAGCAGCCAAGGATATGTTACTTTTGACGAGATTATGGATTGTGCAGACAAATATTCTCTTCCTATCCAGGATTTCAATTGGCTTTGCAATGCAATTACATCTCGAGGCATTATTGTTTACAACGAAATTCCATCATCTTTGGTAGCCGCTGATAATGATGAATATGATGATTTTGCCCAAAGCGACTATGAAGCAGTATATACAAAAATAATTGAATTATCACCTTCACTAGAACCCTTTGTGAATGATGTAAGAAACATAATTCCACCACAGCGACAAGAAATAAATCAGCTTAAATACCAAATAGTGGATGGAAATGATTACGCTAGATCTCGTATGATTGAAATGCATTACGCATTGCTTTAAAACTTGCATTACAAAGAGCAGAAGCATTCGATATGGATATTGAGGATGCAATCGGCTATGCTTGTATAGGTTTAATTATGGCTGTAGATAAATATGAGCCAGATACCTCAAAAGCTTTTTCTTCATATGCTTCTTTGTGGATTTTGCAGAGTATATCAAGAGAACAAAGTACTCGTCGCCATCTGATCTATTATCCAGTTCATCAAAAAGAGAATTATTTTTCGATGTATCCTTCTTTAAAAAAATATGGGTGTGTTGAGTGTCCAGACCTGGCAAAATGTGAAAAGGCTAGACAAATGATAATGGGTAAGCTAGAATGTTCCGATAAAGATGCGGAGATTATTGCCATACAAATGATTCCAGACTCAAGCCTTGAGGAATTTGTTGTTCTAAATGACGAAAAATATAATATTTATCAATGTCAAGAGGAAATGATTGATGGGAGACGGGATCATATAACGCATAATACAATAATTTCAGAAGAGGATGCTTTACAACCGGTTTACGACAAAATACTTTGCGAAGATGTTGCAAAAATATTGAAAAAACTTACTCCTCGTGAAGAGGCTATTATAAAATTACGTTATGGATTTGATTTACCAGAACAGACATTAGAACAAGTAGGAAAGATGTACAATATAACAAGGGAACGAGTTCGGCAAATAGAGTCTAAGGCACTTAAGAAACTGCGAAAATTAGAAGTATCTAAAAATCTAAAAGATTATTTGTGAGAAAGTAGGAACTAAATAGCACCTACCTCTCAATCTCTTTCTCCATATATTTCTCATAGGTTTTTCTGATTTGATACAGTTCGACCATCTCAGATTTCGATGAAGAATACTCTTGCATAAGGGTATTCTTTTTTTCGTTCAGTTTTTCAAGCTCCTCAAAAATCTGCTTGGAATTTGGCATTTTAGAATAAGATTTTTTAAGGTTGGCAAGGACTTTTTCGTACAAGAGAATTTCTGCTTTGTGTTCACTGGCAAAGACTTTATCTTGTAGGCTCTTTCTTATATACCTGATAAATTTGGCGATATTTCGTTACAGTATGGACTTGCTCCATAGTAGCGAAAAGAGCAGCTATCTTTTCGTCAAGCACCTTGATTTCGTCCTGTATGTTTTGCCTTTTATCCGCACTTTTCTTGATAAAATCATCAAGCTGAGCAAGAGACTTAAAGCCTTTTTCACGCATCAAAATAACAGTATCTGAAACTGCTTGCAGGTTGTGTTGGTCAGCCAGAAACCAAAGCCTTTACTTGCCTGTATTTTTCATTCCCCATAATGTCAATGATATTTACAACACACTTTTTAACAGCAAAAGTCTTTTGATTGGAATTTTCTAAAATTTTTTCTTGATTCTGCCTTAGGTAACTGAAACTTTTGATTATTAGTTGATTATTAAAAAAATATTTTACAATGTAATGTTAAATGACAAAAATATCCCCCACTTTATCCCTCATATATGATATAATGAACGTGGGTAATAAAGTGAGGGATAAAACTATGAATAAGTATCTTGAAATCATAAAAAATTTAATAAGTCATCAAACAGAAGAAGAATGGTTTGAATTCAAAGAAAATTGGTACGAAGCACATGGAATAGGAGAATATATATCAGCGCTGTCAAATGCAGCTGCAATTTGCAGACAGGAATATGGGTATCTTGTTTGGGGTGTAAATAATGAAACTCATGAAGTTTTAGGAACTAAATTTAATTATAGAGTAGATGTTAAAGGTGAGCCATTAGAGCATTATTTAACAAGACAGTTGAAATCGGATATTGTTTTTTCTTTCCATGAAGTGGATTTTGCTAATAAGAGGGTAGTTCTATTAGAAATTCCTGGAGCTAAAAATGTTCCAACTTCTTTTGATGGAATGAGATATATTAGAATAGGTTCAAGTAAAGTGAGTGTTGCTAAATATCCTGATAGAGAAGCTCATTTATTTGAAGTACTAAGCAACAAAGAAAAAACAATAAATAGTATTGAATCTGAATATCAAGATTTAACTTTTGAAAGATTATTTACATATTATGCAGGCAGAGGAATTTCTTTAAAATTTGAAACTTTTAAGAAAAATCTTGGGCTTTTAACTAAAGATGGTAGGTATAATTTGATGGCTCAATTGTTGTCAGATGATAGCCATGTACCGGTAAGAGTGTCAGTGTTTAGTGGAGAAACTAAGGCAAGTTCTCTATATTCTGTAAAAGAATTTGGTAATACATGCATTCTGTTAAGCTTAGATAAAGTCTTAGAATATGCAGATGTCATAAATATAATCCAAGCAGATGAAAGCAGAAGAATTACTACAAGAAAAGATGTTGCTTTATTTGATATGAGTGCTTTTAGAGAGGCAGTTATAAATGCCTTTGTTCATAATAAGTGGATAGATGGAAATGCGCCGATGATTACGGTATATAGTAACCGTATAGAGATTCTTTCAAGAGGCACACTTGCTCCGAAGCAGACGATTGAAGGGTTTTATATGGGTGAGTCTATCCCTGTTAACCAAAAACTGTCGGAAATATTTTTGCAGCTTCACATCAGCGAGCGTTCCGGAAGGGGCGTTCCTAAAATCATAGATACCTATGGCAAAGATGTGTTTGATTTTAGAGAAAATTCAATCGTTGTAAATATTCCTTTTAACTGGATAAACAAGTTGGGGGATAATATGGGGAATAAAGTGGGGAATAAAAAACTTTTAAACTCAAGGCGAAAGCAGATTTTAGAAGAAATAAGAAACAACCCTAATGTAACTCAAGCACAATTATCCCAAATTATAGGTATAGGATTAACTGCTATCGAAAATAACATTAGATTTTTGAAAGAAAATGAATATATAGAACGAGTAGGTTCTAACAAGACGGGCTATTGGAAAGTTAAGTAATAGTTTCGTGCTTGCAATATGCTTGCAAAAAATCAGATAAACAGAAATAAAACGGATAATAAGGCTAAATTTGATAACAAAAACCTTGATTTTATGCCGTCTATATAAAACGATATCGATGGACATATCGAGTGGGAGTAGCAGAAATGGTTTTTCTATAAGACCGTTGAAAACAGTACATTTTAACGATTTATAGGTGAAAAAATTCTTCGATGATATTATTTTGATACTAAAAGTTGAAAAAGTAGGTTTTAAAGGGAGTTGTTGAATTTAAGTAAATTGTTTAGAAAGCCTTCTATCATTTTGGTGGGTGGCTTTTGTGGATATGGTAGAGATTGAAAGAAAAATCATGGTAGGTTAGTTAAATCGGAATTTATAGGTGAAAAATGGACCAAAGGTGGAATTATAAGAATTTTAATATGGGGACAGAGTTGGACATTGCTGGTGCATTTATATATGACGGCATTCATGAATTTTGCCGATTAAAGTATATATCTAATGATGGACCAACTTTTACGTCTCTATATAGTATGGCGGTAGGAATTGAGCGCTTAGAAAAAATAGTTTATGTTTTATGGTCATTGGATGATGAGGTGGATGAAACAAAATTTGAAAAGGAGTTAATCACTCACAGCCATACCGGACTGAGAGACAAGATAAAAAAAGCGTTAAAAATTCATAATGAATATATAGAGTTTTCAAAACAAGAAAATGCCTTGTTTGAACTTTTGCGTGGATTTTATAATACAGCAAGATATATGAGATTTAATATTGATGGGGACTGGGACAAAGAGCTAGAATTGATTCGCACTTTCTTAAAGAGTGATTCCAATTATGTGGAAACCAATACAGACTTATTTTATGACAACCGTATTGTAGCAAATGAAAATGCAAAAAATTTGTTTGGTCGAACTTTGAAAAGTATAGCTACAAAATACTATGAGTTGATTAGAAAAGGAAGCTCAAAAAACCAAACATATACATATGAATTAAGGGCTGATTCAAAAGCATCCAAAATATTCTATAGTCAAGAAAACTCTTTAATTAAAGACCAGGATAATGAGTATCTAGCTGTAAAAGAGCTGTTAATTTACTTGCGAAACTCTAAAGATAAAACCGGTTTTCTGAAATATGTGGATGAGATTGAGCCACTAGAGTTTGACCCAGCAAATTTAATAACATATTTAAGTAATATTACGAAAGGAATAATTCCACAAGAACTGGTAGATGAGGCGGAATGCTTATATGAAGAGTTAGATAAGCCATATGACAGAGAAAAGTTGGTTTGTAGGTTTGTCAAACATATGTTACACTTCGCCGGATAAATTCCTGTAGGATTACAATACATGTGTTACATCACAACTGAATAAAGAAAACGGAAGAGCCTGACTTGTGTTAACGTGAATTTACTATAACCCACACCCAACTCAAGGAGGTCTTCCGTTATGGCTACTATAACACAGGATATACACTTTCGGCTATCTCTTATTCGCTACGCTGAAAAACACGGGGTAACCAGGAAGAGATATAGCGGCCATACGATTCAAGGGAATATGATACAATCCTACAATATATTATTGATGAATGCGATAAATCAATGATGGAAATATATTGATGAAAAATATAAAAAATATTAAGTGTATTAGGGTATATTTTAAAATCCCATAAGCATGGATTTTTTTTGGTATTAACAACTCTATCCAAATAGAAGAAATAAAACAAAGTTACAAAATAATAGAACACCTTGAACACATAATTTAATAAGGAGATAATATATGGCGAAAAACATAGATCCAGAATTAAAAAAGATTGGTAGTTATTTAGATTTAGAAGATACAGCTATATTTTCAATTCCTGAATATCAGAGGGCTTATTCTTGGGAGATTAAGCAATGTGATAAGCTATGGCAAGATATAGAAAATTTTATTGACAGTGGAGGAACTGATCCTTACTTTTTTGGAACCATTATTATTAATTGCCAAGATAATGATACAAAATTAAGTTTAATTGATGGTCAGCAAAGAACAACAACTTTTATTCTTCTGTGTAAAGCTCTTTTATTAAGAATAATTCAAGCAATAGAGGAAACCAAAAAAGACGAAGAATCTGAGAATCTAACTTATGGATTAAGAAAAAAAAGAGATAAATTAATCCAGATGTTATATAAAGTAAGCGATAGTGAGATATTATCGGTATTAAAAGATTTTGAAAATGCGCCAACGAGATACATTTTAGAAAATAATTCTATAAATGAACTCTATAAGAATGAACTGCAAACAATAATCAAGAGTCCAGACTTTGAGACAGCAGAACAAAGAGTTGAAAAAATAAAATATAAGCAAAAAGATAATAAATATACTAATTTTTTTAGGAACTTTAAGTTCTTCTATACAAAACTTGAAGATTTATCCCCTTCTGAGGCGAACATATTAGCAGAATATATTTTAGATAAATCTGAGATTATTGAAATACGAAGTTGGAATGTTGAACAGGCAATAACTATGTTCAACTCCTTGAATTCGGATGGCATGCCGCTTTTAGATGCGGATATTATATCAGCAAAATTGTATTCGAATTCTGGAGAAGATCGAGATGGATTTAATGAAAAATGGTCTGAATTAAAGAAAATAATTTTGGGGCTTGAAGAAAATAACATTATAGATATTGATAGTGTTTTAATGCAATATATGTATATTAAAAGAGCGCAGGATAAAGAGTATATTTCAGAAAAAGGCTCTATTAATGTGACAACTCCTGGTTTAAGAAGATATTATACTGAAACTAACCAGCAACTCCTTGAAAGTCCATTAAAGCTAACTGCACAACTATTAAAAGTTTCTAAAATATGGTATGAAATAAAAGACTATTCAATTATCGAACTATGCTCTAAATTTAATGAAAATCTTAAGCTTTATCTGATTCCTTATTTATTCAGGTTCGAAGTTGATGAAATTACGGAGAATCTTGTGACAGAGTACGTGGAAAATTTACTAAGGTTGTTTGCGATTTTAGAACTAGTTGATATAGGTTACTCAAGTTCTAAATTTAAAACTTTTCTATTTGGTTTAAATACAAAGCTTGTAGACAAAAATGTCAGTTTATCTGAAATAAAACAGGAAATTGATCGCCATATTAATAGAGAGTGGAAAAAAGAAGAAATTGAAACAGCAGCTAGAAATTATACTAAGAATCCATTAATATTCTTAAGTGAATATTTAGCTTGCAAAAATAACGATCAAAAATTCATTCTTCCTGTAAAATATGAAATTGAACATATTATGCCAAGAAGTGGGAAAAATATTGATCAAATAAGAGAAGATGCTGGTATTGTTGACAAGGAAGAATTCTCAGATGTTGTCAATAAACTTGGAAACAAAATTCTACTTGAGGAAGACATAAATCGTTCAATAGGAAATTCTTGGTTTAGAAGCAAAATTCAAAACTCAGTCAAGGAAAGAAAAGGATATAAAGATAGTAATTTTACTCTAACAAAACAAATCATTTCGAGTTTTGAAAATCAAGAGAATCCACTTTGGACTGTTGAGAATATTAAAGAAAGCAGCAATAGAGAAGCTAAAATAATTACAGATTTTATTTTTGGATAATATAATAATTGTAATAATCATTTGATATTTTTACGTTGGAACTGGGACTGGGACGGGTAAAAAAATCTAAAAATGAGCTTAAACTGAACGAATTTCCCAGCATACAACAAACGAAAAGCCTTTATTTTGAACGGCCTTGAATGTAGTGAACAGTAGAAAAAGAAGAGTGGGAGTAACAGTAGCAAATAAGTTTCTGCAAATAAAACGTTGAAAATACAGTGTTTTGACGATTTATGGCAACCAAAAACTGCTCTCCCGTGATATTGATACTAAAAAGTTGAAAAAGTAGGTTAAAAAGGGAGTTGTTGAATTGAGCAAGTTTACAAGTGATACTTATTGACCGAAGGGCAATAGGGTAAATAAATTATTTAGAAAGCCTTCCATCATTTTGGTGGGAGGCTTTTGTAGAAATAGTGGGTAGTAAATTAGAATTTATTGAACAATATTCAAATTAAGTTGTAATTTATACAGAATGATTTTTTTACAATATTTTATTAAACTATACTATATTCTTGTAAATATTATCCAAAGGAGAAGAATTATGGCAGAAAGAAATATCCAAGACTTGATTAAACAAATGACCTTGGAAGAAAAGGCAGGTTTGTGTTCAGGAAAAGATTTTTGGAATACTAAAGCAGTTAGTCGTTTGGGTATACCGTCAGTTATGTTATCAGACGGTCCACATGGTTTGCGAAAACAAGAAGGTAAAAGTGATCACCTGGGACTCAACGAAAGTATTCCTGCAGTTTGTTTTCCGGCAGGCTGTGCTATCGCTTCAAGTTGGGATAGAGAAAGTGCTGCCAAGCTGGGAATAACTCTGGCTAATGAATGCCAGGCTGAGAATGTATCAACAATCTTAGGTCCTGCAATGAATATAAAACGCTCTCCTCTCTGTGGTCGAAATTTTGAATATTTATCAGAAGACCCAATTGTTTCGTCTGAATTGGCTGCAGCCTATGTTCAAGCAGTGCAAAGCAAAAATGTAGTAACCACTCCTAAACATTTCATGGCTAATAATCAAGAATTTCACCGCATGACGAGTGATTCGATTATGGATGAACGAACAATGCGAGAAATCTACCTTGCTTCCTTTGAAAATATGGTTAAGCAAGCAAAACCATGGACTATGATGGGGGCCTATAATAAGCTTAACGGGACCTATCTCTGTGAGAACAAACTGATTTTGACAGATATTCTTCGGGATGAATGGGGCTTTGATGGATATATCATGAGTGACTGGGGTGCTATGAACGACCGAGTTGATGCACTCAAAGCCGGCTGTGAATTAGAGATGCCAGGTATGACGGATCGTACTGATAAAGAACTCATTGCAGCTGTTCAATCCGGAGATTTGGATGAAGAACTCCTCAACCGGGCTGTCGAACGATTTTTGACAGTAGTCTTTAAGTATGTTGATAATCGAAATCAAGAGGCGGTCTTTGACAGAGAAGCGGATCATCAAGTTGCACGCGAGTTAGCAGAGGAATCCAGTATTCTTTTGAAAAATAAAGATAAAATCTTACCACTTAAAACAGAACAAAAGGTTGCTTTCATTGGCCAATACGCCAAAGAACCGCGATATCAAGGTGGTGGCTCCTCCCATATCAATAGTTTTAAATTAGTATCAGCAGTAGAAGCTTCAAAGGAACTTCAAGTAACCTACGCTAGAGGCTATGATGATGGTCTGGATGTTGCAGTTGAGGAATTAGAGGATCAAGCAGTAGAATTGGCTAAAAAGTCAGATGTCGCAGTTCTCTTTATCGGCTTACCGGATCGTTATGAATCAGAGGGGTATGACCGCAAACACATGCAGCTTCCGGCCAATCAAATTGCATTATTGGAAAGACTCAGTCAGGTTCAGGAAAATCTTGTCGTCGTCCTTCATAACGGGTCTGCAGTGGAAATGCCATGGATTGATAAGGTAAAAGGTGTTTTAGAAGTTTATCTTGGAGGTCAGGCAGTCGGTGAAGCAACTGTGAACCTGCTCTATGGAGAGGTTAACCCGAGTGGCCGGCTAGCTGAAACTTTCCCCCTTCGCTTACAAGATACCCCTTGCTACCTCCATTACGGTGGGGAGAATGATAAGTCTGTTTACCACGAAGGGGTTTTTGTTGGGTATCGCTATTACAGTTCTAAAGAAATGCCTGTCCTATTTCCATTTGGTCATGGGTTGTCTTATACTCAGTTCGCGTATGATAATCTTGTGCTTAGTCAAACTGAGCTGACTGACATTGACAAACTACTTGTTAGTGTAGATGTGACAAATACAGGACATTGTTATGGAAGAGAAGTCGTTCAGGTCTATGTGGCAGCACCAAATAGTAAAATTATCCGTCCTGGCCTGGAGTTGCGTGCATTTGATAAAATTGGCCTAGAGCCGGGAGAGACCAAAACAGTAACGGTCGAGTTGGACAAGCGTTCATTTGCGTATTGGGATGTAGAATCACATGATTGGTTTGTGGAAGAGGGTAAATATCAGATTATTATCGGGAGATCTGCCGAGGAGAAAATTTTGGTAGCGGATGTGGCTGTTTCACCTGTTAAAACTCCGAGAAAGGTATTTCATCTCAATTCTACCATAGGGGAAGTTCTAGCGGATAAGCATGCCGGTCCTCTTTTTGAACAAATGATGGGGAAAACATTTGTAGGATATACAGAAGCCCAACAGGTCACTGAAAATAGCCAATCAGATGCTGTCAACGCTGAAATGATGCATGCTATGATGGAAGGAATGCCGTTGAGACAACTCCTAAGCTTTGTTCCCGGTATTGAAAAGTCTATGTTAGAAGACTTAATCGCGGCTCTAAATCAGTAATAAACAATAAGCTCGGTGAGAAGCTGATTGCGATGCTTCTTGAGCGGGCGGGAAACGCAGGCTATGCGGAAATGGTTCTTGATACGCTTGAACCGTTCCAAGCGGCGATTCACCTTTATAAGACGTTCGGTTTTAGCGAATGTGAGCCGTATTATGACAATCTGATGGATGATGTTATATATGAAGAAGGATTTAAACGGACGAGGCGGGTATCTTGCCGGTATTGATTTCATCTGGAACAGTCGGTATGATATAGATAAGGTACTGTACAGGATCGCATCGTAGCCACACGGCTTTATCGGAAGGAGATTGTTATGCCGAAAGGCTCACCTGAATTGACGCGGGCGCGGCGTGAAGAAATCATAAACGCCTGTGCGAAATTATATGAAACGTTGACCTTTAAAGATGTGACAATAAAGGAAATTGCCAATTTCACGTCGTTTACACGGCCGTCTATTTATAATTATTTCCGGACGAAGGAGGAAATCTTTCTCGCTCTTTTGCAGCGCGAATATGAAGGATGGACAACCGATCTCAATTCGCTGTGCAGGGAGCATAAGACGATGAGCCGTGACGCGTTTGCCGATGCGTTTGCCCGGTCTCTTGCCGAACGACCGCGGCTGCTGAAGCTTTTATCGATGAATCATTATGATATGGAGATCAACAGCGGCCCCGAACGGCTGGCGGAGTTTAAAGTTGTTTACGGTAATACGATACGTGCCGTTGATGCCTGCCTGAAGCAGTTCTTTCCGGGAATGTCCGCAGAAGTCAGGGAAGGCTTTGTTTTTGCGTTCTTTCCCTTTATGTTCGGCATTTATCCGTATACGACAGTGTCGGTCAAGCAAAAGGAAGCGATGAAACGGGCAAAAGTGAGTTTCCGCCTTATGTCGGCTTATGAAATCACGTATAATGCCGTAATACGCCTGCTCGGCGTTTAAGCGTCCTCTCTCGGCCGGCGTGATCAATAGAGGGGCCGGAAAAGCAGCATTATCGACCGAAAAGAAACGGTACGGGAAACGGGGAAAGGAAGGTGAGAAGGATGACGAATACATTAGTTGCTTATTTCAGTGCAACCGGCGTGACCGCCGGGGTTGCGGCACGGTTGGCAAATGCCGTCGGAGCGGACTTATACGAGATTGTACCGAAAGTTCCGTATAAAGCGGAGGATCTGGATTGGACGAAGCAGGACAGCCGCAGCTCCGTGGAAATGAACGACAGTGCTTCGCGTCCGGAAATTGCGACGGCTGCAAGCAATATGGACCGGTACAAAACAGTGTTTATAGGCTTTCCCATATGGTGGTATACGGCGCCCGCGATTATCCGTACATTTCTTGAAGCGTATGATTTACAAGGCAAGACAGTCGTACCCTTTGCCACGTCCGGCGGCAGCGGCATGGGCCGTACGAATGAACGGCTGGCATCGTCCTGTGCGGGAGCGGACCTGAAAGAAGGGAAACGCTTTGCCGCCGATACGGGAGAAGGAGAGTTGAAAGACTGGGCGGAACAGTATATTCGTTAAGGCGGGACCGTGCAGTAAGCGTGTGAAAGTATAAAAAGCCCATGAGCTCTTCCCCCACGGGGATTCATGGGCTTTTTATATAGTAGTTAAGCATCCTTTTACACGGGAAAGGGAAGAAAGAGATGGGAAAAACGGGCCGGGAGACGGTTGTGTATCGCCGTAAACTGCCGCAGCTGTAAGACACACGGAAACCGATATTTTGGGGAGCGTGTAAGAATCGTGCTTTAACGGAGGTGACTGATATGAAGTTGGGAATTATTCGTTGTATGCAGACGGAAGATTTTTGCCCCGGTACGAGAGATTTCAAGACCATACGGGAAAAGAGCGGCGCCTTTGAGGGAGTCGAAGGTGACATCACGCTCGTCGGATTTTGTAATTGTGGAGGCTGTCCCGGCAAAAAAGCGGTATTACGCGCACGAAAGCTCGTGGAGCGGGGCGCCGATACGATTGCTTTTGCCTCGTGCATTCAAAAGGGGACGCCCATCGGGTTTGCCTGTCCCTTCGGCAGGAAGATGCGCGATACGGTGGCTGCCGATGTAGGTGACGGGATTCGTATTTTAGATTATACTCATCCGGCAACGGCGCCGTAAGAGGAGGAAAGCATGGTGAAAATCCGTCAGGCGGGTATTGAGGATATGAAAAGAATTTCGGATATTTATGATAGGGCCCGCAGTTTTATGCGCAGCAGCGGCAATCCGAACCAGTGGCCCGAAACGTACCCGAATGAAGAGATTATCAAGAAAGACATTCATGACGGTACCTGCTTCGTTTGTCCGGAGGGACGGACCGTCGTTGCCGTTTTTTCCTTTATTATCGGACCTGAACCGACATATGACCGCATTCGTGACGGCGTATGGCGCTATAATGAACCGTACGGTACCATTCATCGTCTGGCGGCGGCCGCGACGGCGCGGGGTGCGGCGCAGGCCTGCTTTTCTTTTTGTGCCGGCAGACACCCGTACCTTCGTGTCGATACGCACAGAGACAATCTCCCTATGCGGCGCGCCGTGGAAAAATTCGGCTTTATTCCCTGCGGGATCGTTGCGGTGCGCGGCGGTGAGCGCATAGCTTATGACTACAAGGCGGAGTGACGGCAGGCCTCCTTTTTTAGGGAGGCCTTATTTTATGGCGGCCGGGACTGTACAAGGAGACTATCTTATTTTAAAATAAATAAGATGTGAGAACGCTTTTAAAAGGATTGAATACTGTACATGTGCAGGCGGTGAGTGCCAGTGAATATTAAAGAACTCGGTGAATTCGGTTTTATTGATGCCGTAAAGGACAATACGCTCTTTAATCCCGGCCCGGTCGTTATCGGTATCGGTGATGACGGGGCCGTCTATAAGACAACTGACGGTATGGAACAGGTTGCCGTTATCGACACAATGGTGGAAAACAGCCACTTCATTATCGGCAAAACGGCAACGTGGTACGATGCAGGTTATAAGGCGGTGGCTTCCAATCTGAGCGATATTGCCGCGATGGCCGCGGTACCGACTCATATCATTCTTTCGACGGCCATCGCGCCGGATATGGATTCGGCCGAACTCATCGAGCTTTACCGGGGCATTAAGGATATTTGCCGCAAATACAAGGTGAATATTCTCGGCGGTGATACGGTCATGTCGCAAGAAGGCATGGTCATCACGGTCGCCGCTTTCGGCGAGGTGGAAGCGGGGAAAGCCGTCCGCCGCAGCGGGGCACAGGCCGGCGACATTGTAGCCGTGTCGCATACGCTCGGCGATTCCGGCGCGGGCCTTGATGTACTCCTGCGCGGAGCGGACGGTTTTTCCCGTTTGAAGAAAGCGCATGCGCTGCCGGAGCCGCAGATTGAACTGGGCAGGCTCCTGGTAAAGCATCGCTGCCACAGCCTGAACGACATCAGCGACGGCTTGGCCAGCGAAAGTAATGAGATTGCCAAGGCGAGCCGGGTCGATCTGATTTTGCAAAAAGAGCGCATTCCCTTGTCGGACGAACTGCGGCACTGGGCAAAACTGGCGGATAAGGACCCGTATGCCTATGCCCTCACCGGCGGAGAAGATTATGAACTCGTTTTTACGCTCCGGCCCGACGACTTTGCAGCCTTGCAAAGGGATTGTGATTATGTGACGCCTATCGGTACGGTGGAAGCCGGCAAGGGGACGGTCTGGCTGGAAACGGACGGCGTGCGCAATGTCTTGCCGCCTGTCGGATGGACTCATTTCAGTGAGGAAGCATAATGAAACTTACGGTACATACTTATAGTGAAGCTGATACGGTCGCTTTGGGCAGGCGGATCGGGCCGGTTTTGCGTGCGGGTGACGTTATTGCTCTGCGCGGCGGTCTCGGCGCCGGAAAAACTCATTTCGTCCAGGGAGTCGCCAAAGGCATGGGAATCGACGCGCCTGTCGTCAGCCCGACTTTTTCACTGATGAACTGCTATGATCACATACCGCCGCTGCAGCATTTTGATTTTTACCGCCTCGAGACGGAGGCGGAAATAGATACGCTGGGGCTTGAAGACTATTGGGACGGCGGCGTGTCCCTCGTCGAATGGTCGGAGAAATTTCCCGGCCGCCTGCCCGTTGACGCGGCGGTTATTACGCTTCAAAAGATGAGCGGTACGGAACGGGAAATAACGGTGGAAGCCGCTCCGGACCGATGGAACGATTTAATGAAAGAGGTAGAAAGTTATGCTTCTCGCCATTGAGACATCCAGTTTGGTTTCAAGCGTCGCCCTGCTACACCGGAACGTGCTGCGTGCGGAAGTGACGGTTCAGGCCAGACTGACTCATTCGGAACAACTGATGCCGCACATTGCGGATATGCTGCGAAAAGCGGCTGTCCGCAAAGACGGAATAGACGGTGTGGCCGTGTCCGTCGGCCCCGGTTCTTTCACAGGCTTGCGTATCGGACTGGCAACGGCAAAGGGCCTGAGCTTTGCCTGGGGCGTTCCCCTCGTGGGCGTAGAGACGCCGCGCAGCCTTGCCTGGAATTTTGTCGACTCCGCCAAAGCCGTCTGTCCTCTTATCGATGCGCAGAAGGGCGATGTTTATGCGGCCCTCTATACCTGGCGGGACGGTGTTTTGAGAGAGGAAAGAGCCGTTACCGTCCTTCCGGCCGCCGATGTCATCGCAAGCTGTGCGGACGGCGGCAGAGCCGTTGTTTTCTGTGGTGACGGGGCTTTGAAATTTGCTTCGGCTATTACTGCGGCCGGTCCGCGCTGTACATTGGCTCCGCCCCATATGGTCATTCCCCGGGCAGGCGCCCTGGCGATGGCTGCGGCAGGACGTTTTGCTACCGGCGATACGGATGACTGCATGACTCTGACGCCTGCCTACAAGCGCCGCAGTGAAGCGGAAGTCCTTTGGGAGAAACGGCACGGTGGCACGTCATGTCAATAATTGTACGCAAGGCGGAACTCACGGACGATGAAGGGATTTTTGACGTTGAGCGGGAGGCGTTTTCCCTTCCCTGGTCCCTTGCATCCATACAACGGGAACTTGCCGACCCGGAACGGACCATTTACTATGTCCTTGAACAGGAGGACGGCCTCATCGCCGGCTATGCCGGCCTTTGGCAGGTCCTTGATGAAGGACAGATTACGAATATTGCCCTGCGCAGTAAGTTCCGCCGCAAAGGGTACGGGGAACTGCTCGTGCGTGTCCTGATGGAAGCGGCGTGGGAGGCGGGCTGTAATGACATCTTTCTGGAAGTGCGCGTCTCCAACAGGGACGCCCTGCACCTGTACAGAAAACTCGGGTATGAAGTATTGAGCGTACGAAAAAACTATTATTCGGACCCTGTGGAAGACGCATATGTTATGGATTGTAAAAAAGAAGCGTACCCGTGGGTGCGCTGAGTAAAGGACAGACTCTATGTATACACTTGCTCTGGAAACCAGCTGCGACGAAACTTCCGTTGCCGTTATCGAAGACGGCCGCCGCATTTTATCCAACATTATAGCAACACAGGTTCCCGTACATCGTAAATTCGGCGGTGTCGTGCCGGAAATAGCGTCACGGCAGCATATTGAATATGTCATGCCCGTCGTTAAACAGGCGCTTGATGAAGCGGGCGTGACCTTGGCCGAGGTGGATCATATCGGCGTCACGTACGGCCCCGGCCTGGTAGGAGCCCTGCTCGTCGGCGTGGCCACGGCAAAGGCTCTCAGCTTTGCCGCGGATAAGCCGCTGGTCGGCGTTAATCACATGGAAGGCCATATTTTTGCGAACTTTCTCAGCCATCCCGATTTGGAACCGCCTTTTCTAGCGCTCGTCGTTTCGGGCGGTCATACACAGCTTGTCAAGGTGTCGGATTACAATCGGTTTACACTCATGGGGCAGACCCGTGATGATGCGGCCGGTGAAGCCTTTGACAAAATTGCCCGTGTTATGGGGTATCCTTATCCGGGCGGCCCGCAAATCGATAAACTGGCCGAAAACGGCAATCCTGAGGCGATTGAGTTCCCGAAGGCATTTCATGAAAAGCATAATTTCGAGTTCAGCTTCAGCGGTCTAAAGTCGGCCGTCTTGAATTATTTACATACACAGGAGCAGCGCGGTGAAGGGTATAACCCGAACGACGTGGCCGCGAGTTTTCAGAAGACGGTTGTCGATACGCTTGTCGAAAAGACGGTGGACGCGGCAAAGCTGTCCGGCTTCAAGCAGGTTGTGCTGGCCGGCGGGGTCGCCGCCAACAGTGCGCTCGGCAAAACAATGAAAGCCGCCTGCGTAAAAGAAGGCATTGCCTTCTACAAGCCTGAACCGGTTCTTTGCACTGATAACGGCGCCATGATCGGGTGCCGTGCTTATTATATGGCTTGTGCCGGGCATTTTGCGGATCTTACGCTCAATGCCAGGCCGGCCCTTCCCGTCGCGGGAACAGAGGAGTAATCATGACGCGGACAGTTACGCAGATCTGCCGGCAAAGCAGTTCTTTATCGGACGTACAAATACATATTCTGCAAAACAGTGAACCGCTTCTGCAATTTGCCAGTGATCTGTCGCAGCGCAGGCTGTCCCTTTTCGTGCCGGGCCGAGAAGAAGGCGCGCTTGTTCTGGCGGCGTTGAAGAAGCCTCTTTACGATCGCGGTGAAGAAGGGGGTTTTGCCGATTCTGTCGGTGCGTGCGTCACTGCCGGTGAAGAGCCTGTCGTGGCGCAGGTCATGGCGGGAAAGGACAGCCTGACCGCTTTAAAAGAAGTCGATTACGGCAGGACGGAACCGATGGTTGCGTATCCGTTTGTCGATAACGGCGGCAAGACCATTGCCGTTATCACCTTTACGGGAGAAGTTGCCGCAGATAAACGAATTCTTACGGAAACGGCTTTCAGTGCGCTTCAGGTGCCTTCGGCAGGCGGCCTGCCGGGGCTGTATAAGCGGCTTTCCGTTCAGGACGGCGTTATTCTCGTCGACAGTACGGGGAAGATCACGTATGCCGACGATATGGCTGAAAATATTATGCGCTTCCGGGGGCGGACCGCTCCGCTGTGCGGCGAGACCATTTACAGCGGCCGCCTTGATCTGGCTGCCGCCAGGCATGCTCTCGTCACGCGGCAGGGGGCGATCGAAGAGATTAACCGTCCCCGGGCGTCTTTGACGATGCGCATTATTCCTCTTTTGCGGAGCGGCAAGCTTTTCCGCCTCGTACTGATTATGACGGAACGGACGGAAATACGCCGGAAAGAGGAAGAACTTCTCGTAAAACAGTCGGTTATCAAGGAAATTCATCACCGTGTCAAAAATAATCTGCAGACGGTGGCCGGCCTTTTGCGCATGCAAATGCGCCGCGTTGCAACTGAGGAGGCCAAAGCGGCCTTACAGGAATCGCTTAACCGCATTCTCAGTATTTCTCTTGTCCATGAGACGCTGTCCCTGCATGACGGAGAACGGATCGACGCGTCGGCTATGGCGAAGCGGCTGCTCGGCCTGTTGACGCGGAGCCTGACCGGAGCCGACCTGAAAGTAATTACGGCTTTTGACGGGGCCTCTTTATACTTGTCCTCACGGGAAGCCGTTTCGGTAGCCCTCGTTTTGAACGAATTGATCACGAATTCACTTTCGCACGGTTTCGCAGGACTGAAGGCCGGCGTTTTGACCGTAACGCTTACGGCGACTGACGGGAACTGTACGATTACGGTTGCCGATACGGGCCGCGGCCTGGGTGCGGGTGGCGGCAACGGAGAAAAACGAAGTCATCTCGGCCTGGACATCGTTCGTACTATTGCGGAAAAGGATTTGCACGGCGCTTTCCGGATCGGGCCGAATGAACCGAACGGTACCGTTGCGACATTGACCTTTCCTCTGATAAAGGAGTGATGATTCATGGCTTATCGTATCGTTATTGCCGATGATGAAGCGCTGATCTGTATGGACTTGAAAGAAATATTGGAGGAAGCCGGACACACCGTCGTCGGCATGGCGTCGGACGGGGTGGAAGCAGTGGAACTGGTTTATGCGAAGCGGCCGGATATAGTTTTTCTTGACGTAAAAATGCCTCGCCTCGACGGGATTCGCGCAGCCCGTATGATTCACCGCAATGCGGCGGCGCCGGTTATCTTATTGACGGCATACGGCCGAAAAGAAGTTGTTGAGGAAGCGGCCGGGTCGGGGGTGTACGGGTATCTTGTAAAACCTGTCAATCCGGACAATCTCTTTCCGGCCATGGAAGTCGCCGCAGCGCAATTTAAACGGCAGCTGGAGCACGAACGGGAAGTAGCGGAACTTCAGGACGAAATAGAAACCCGCAAGGCCGTGGAACGGGCTAAGGGCATACTCATGGACACCTGTTCCGTCAGTGAAGCGGAAGCGTATAAACGGCTGCAGCAGTACAGTATGAAAAAGGGTATCCCGTTAAAAAACGTAGCCCTCGGACTGATTAAAGCGACTGTGCATAAGAATAAAAAATAGACCTTGACTTTTTCACCTTTAGTGGGTAATATAGGTTATGTAGTTAGCACTCGTAGAGATAGAGTGCTAACAAGAAGTGATGATCAAGAGGAGGAATATATAATGATTAAACCGTTAGGAGATCGTGTGGTAATTCGTGTATTGGAACAGGAAGAAAAAACGGCCAGCGGCATTTTCCTGCCCGATACGGCTAAGGAAAAACCGAGCCAGGGTGAAGTTGTCGCCGTAGGTTCGGGCAAATTGCAGGACAACGGCACGCGTACTCCTTTAGAAGTAAGCGTAGGCGATAAGATTATTTTTTCTAAATATGCCGGTACGGAAGTCAAATACGAAGGCGTCGATTACCTCATCGTAAGCGAACGCGACATTTTGGCAACTATTTAATAAACTTTTCCAAGGAGTGATACGATAATGGCAAAACAGATTTTATTTAATGAAGAAGCACGCCGCGCTCTCGGCAACGGTGTAGATGCATTGGCTAACGCCGTAAAAGTAACGTTGGGGCCCAAAGGCCGTAATGTAGTATTGGATAAGAAATTCGGCGCGCCGGCGATTACAAACGACGGTGTTACCATTGCCAGAGATATTGAATTGGAAGATCCTTTTGAAAATATGGGTGCTCAGCTCGTTAAGGAAGTTGCCACGAAAACAAACGATGTGGCGGGTGACGGCACGACGACGGCCACTCTCCTGGCACAGGCCATGATTCAGGAAGGCATGCGCAACGTGGCAGCCGGCGCCAATCCGATGATTTTGAAACGGGGCGTTGAAAAAGCGGTTAACCGTTTGGTTGAAGAAATCAAGAAACGCGCTATCGAAGTTAACGATAAAGCGGCTATCGCTCAGGTAGCGTCTATTTCCGCAGGCGATGAAGAAGTGGGCGGACTCATTGCGGACGCTATGGAAAAGGTCGGCAAAGACGGCGTTATTACCGTTGAAGAATCGAAGACCATGGGCACGCAGCTTTCCGTTGTGGAAGGCATGCAGTTCGACCGCGGCTATATTTCCCCGTACATGGTAACGGATCCGGATAAGATGGAAGCTGTTATGTCCGAACCGTACATCCTCGTAACGGATCGTAAGATTGCATCCATTCAGGAAATGCTCCCGACTCTCGAAAAAGTCGTACAGGCGGGCAAGGAGCTCCTGATTATTGCGGAAGACGTGGAAGGCGAAGCATTGGCAACTCTTGTTGTCAACAAACTTCGCGGTACCTTTAAAGCCGTAGCCGTTAAGGCTCCCGGATTCGGTGACCGCCGTAAAGCGATGCTCCAGGATATTGCCACCCTGACGGGCGCGACGGTTATTACAGAAGATATCGGCCGTAAACTTGACAGCATTACCATGGAAGATCTCGGCACGGCCCGCCAGATCCGCGTGACCAAGGATGAAACGACTATCGTCGAAGGCCACGGCGATTCAACGGCCATTAAAGACCGTATTGCGCAGATTAAAGCTCAAATCGCCGAAACGACATCCGATTTCGATAAGGAAAAATTGCAGGAACGCTTGGCTAAAATGTCCGGCGGCGTAGCCGTGATCGAAGTCGGCGCCGCAACGGAAGTTGAATTGAAAGAGAAAAAACTCCGTCTGGAAGATGCGCTGAACGCTACACGCGCAGCCGTTGAAGAAGGTATTGTTGCAGGCGGCGGCACGACGTTCGTCGACATTCTTCCGGTATTGGACGAATTCAAAGAAGAAGGCGACATTCAGACAGGCATTAACCTCGTAAAACGCGCCGTTGAAGAACCGGTCCGCCAGATTGCCCACAATGCGGGCCTGGAAGGTTCCGTCATTGTCGCACAGGTTAAAGAATCTGCCGACGGTGTTGGCTTTGACGCTTTGAAGGAAGAATATGTGGATATGGTTAAAGCAGGTATCGTTGATCCTGCAAAGGTTGCACGCACGGCGTTGCAGAATGCCGCATCCATCGCTTCCCTCGTACTTACGACGGAAACGCTCATTTCGGATAAACCCGAACCGGCTGCGGCCGCTCCGGCAATGCCCGGCGGTATGCCCGGCGGCATGCCCGGCATGATGTAAATCATAACAGAGAGAAAAAATGAGGTGCTCCCAGAAAGTCTGACTTTTTGGGGGCACCTTATTTTCAAGCGACGATTTTTGTCCCGGCCGTCCCGCCGTCATCGGGTCGTAAGGGACGAAGAGGCTTTGAGTGAAATATTAATATTGCTTTTTGTGCTGTTCTTTGTTATAATTTTTATTGTTCCGAAAAGAACAACACATTGTTCCTCAATAGCTCAGTTGGTAGAGCAATCGGCTGTTAACCGATTTGTCGTAGGTTCGAGTCCTACTTGAGGAGCCACGGCCCCTTGGTCAAGTGGTTAAGACACCGCCCTTTCACGGCGATAACATGGGTTCGAATCCCGTAGGGGTCACCACACTCGGGCGATTAGCTCAGCTGGGAGAGCGCTTGCCTTACAAGCAAGATGTCGGCAGTTCGATCCTGTCATCGCCCACCAACGGAAAGAGGATTGTGTCCATGCAGATACAGTCCTCTTTTCAGTTTAGCCATTATTGAGTTTTGTATTCCTGCAGGAGGTACAGTATGCTCCCCGAAAAATTGAAGAAAGTATTATCATATGAAGGCGTCGTGTCCATTACCACATGGACGGAAGCGGGGCCGCACGTAACCAATACGTGGAACTCGTATACCGAGACGACCGATGACGACAGGATTCTTATTCCCGCGGCCGGCATGACCAGCACGGAAGAAGATCTGGCTGTCAACGCAAACCTTATTCTTACGGCCGGTACCCGTGAAGTGGAAGGGTTCAACGGATATAAGGGGACGGGCTTCAGAATAACCGGCACGGCCGCAATGATTGAAAAGGGTGAGGAATTCGATATGATGAAGGAAAAATATCCTTTTCTCCGCAAAGTGTTGGAAGTAAAAGTAAAAGAAGCCAAGCAATTACTCTGAAATACGACAAAAGACCTTTCTCCGGAAGGTCTTTTTTTGCGAAATAACAGATGCTTAAGACGATTGCCGAAAATACCGCTTTAGGCGGCGCCTCCTATTTGAATGACTGTGAAAGTCATCTCCACCTTACCGGTTAAACCCGGCGGATAACGTCAAGAGATTTGGCGCACTGCGTTATGAAGAATCGGCAAACAGGACTCTCTAATTAAAATTGCAAGAAGAACGGGACTGTAATAAAATGTGTATAGTGCTTTTGTTACAGTCTTTTTGACTGTAAATATAGTGTGAGGATACGGGCTTTTGATGAAACCGACAGACGTACTGCAACAATATTTCGGCTATACTTCTTTTCGACCGGGGCAGGCTGCCGTCATCCGGTCTCTCCTGGCGGGGCGGGATTCATTGGCCATTATGCCGACAGGCGCAGGGAAGTCCCTTTGCTTCCAAATCCCCGCTCTTCTCATGGACGGAGTGACTGTCGTTATTTCACCGTTGCTGTCTCTCATGAAAGATCAGGTCGATGCTCTGGCGGCACAACACGTTGCCGCGACATATATCAACAGCCTGTGTACGTTTGCGGAATTACAGGAACGGTTTCGCCTCTTGCGGCAGGGCAGGGTAAAGCTCGTTTATGTTTCGCCGGAACGACTGCAAAATGAATTCTTTACGAACTTTATGCGTACCGTGCCTGTCGCGATGGTTGTCGTTGATGAGGCGCACTGCGTGTCCCAATGGGGACATGATTTCCGCCCCGGTTACAGACTGATTAAAGATTGGATTGCCTCTTTACCGGTACGGCCTGTTGTCGGGGCATTTACGGCGACGGCAACGGAACACGTCAAGAATGATATGTTGATGCTCCTGGGTTTGGGACGGCCTGAAATATTTATAGGCGGTTTCGATCGGCCGAATCTTTATTTTCGTGTTGTTCAAACACAGCATAAGACGGATTTTGTCCTTTCCTATCTGGCGGTGCATAAGGAGGATAGCGGCATCATTTATACGGCAACGCGAAAGGAAACGGATAAGGTTTACACGGCCTTAATGAAGGCGGGAGTTAAAGCGGGCCGCTATCATGCGGGGTTGACGGATGAGGAACGACAGCAGGCACAGGAGAAGTTTACATATGACCGCGTGCAGGTCATGGTGGCGACCAATGCATTCGGCATGGGGATCGATAAAAGCAATGTGCGTTTTGTTATTCATTACCGGATGCCGAAGAATATGGAAAGTTACTATCAGGAAGCCGGCCGGGCAGGCCGCGACGGCGCTCCCGGTGAATGTATTCTCCTGTTCAGCCGCGGCGATATCATGGTGCAGCGATTCCTCATTGAAGTTTCCGTCCAGGATCCGGTTTTGCAGGCCAATGAATTGAAACTTATGAACCGCATGGTCGCATATTGTGAAAATAAAGGCTGCCTGCGCCGCAATATACTTTCTTATTTCGGTGAAACACCGGCGTGGTCCCGTTGCGATACGTGCGGTAATTGTGATGCCGAAACGATCGAAGAGGATATTACACAGGAAATTCGCCTTATCTGCATGTGTGTCGATGAATTGAAAGGGCGTTTCGGGCAAACGCTTGTCGGTAATATTCTCAAAGGCTCGAGGACGGCAAAGGTCAGACAGTACGGGTTTGAACGAAATGCCGCCTTCGGTATGCTCGGTGATTATTCGGCCGCTGCCGTCGGAACTCTTCTGCGTGAGGCGGTTACAGCCGGGTATCTTGAACAATCGGCAGGAAAATATCCCGTCCTTTCTCTTACCGCGGCGGGACGGACCATGCTCGGCGGGACGGGCGGCCGGACAGTTACCCGTACCCGGACTGTCGGGACGGAACTGCCCGTTGTGCAGCCGCGTCAAAAAACGACGCCGAAAGAATATGATGAACGTCTGCGTCCCGTTTTTACAAAGCTGCAGAAGCTGCGTTACCAAATGGCACAGAAAGATCACATACCGCCTTTTGTCATCTTTTCGGATCTGACTTTGTGGGAAATGGCCGCACATATGCCGGCGACTCTTGATGAAATGCGGGCCGTAAAAGGGGTCGGCGAATTTAAATTGCATAAATACGGGCCTGCTTTTTTGCGGGCGCTGAAGAATGAATAGAAAGGTGATACTACTATGAGCATTGCAGATAAACAATATCTATCGATTGTGGAACATATTCTGGATCACGGGTATTATGCCGATAACCGCACCGGCGTGCCCGCGTACAAGCTGCCTCATCAGATGATGCAGTTTGATTTGTCGGAAGAATTCCCTATTCTGACGACAAAGTTCGTCGCTTTTAAGACGGCAGTGAAAGAGCTTTTGTGGATCTGGCAGCTTCAGAGCAATGACGTGCGGGAGTTACAGAAGATGAACTGCCATGTTTGGGATGAATGGATGCGTGAGGACGGGACCATCGGTAAGGCCTACGGGTATCAGATTCGCAAGTTTAAACAGGTCGATACGCTGATCAGACAGTTGAAAGAAGAGCCGCAGAACAGACGGATGATCGTTTCCCTCTGGAATATGGAAGACTTGGAGGACATGGCGTTGCAGCCCTGTGCTTTTCAAACCTTGTGGGACGTTACGGACGGCAGGCTCAATTGCATGCTTATTCAGCGCAGCGGTGATATGGGGCTCGGCGTTCCTTTCAATATGACGCAGTACGCCGTGCTTATCCACCTCCTTGCACGTGTTACGTCTCTGCAGCCCGGACTTTTTATGCATGTCATCAATAATGCGCACATTTATGAAAATCACGTGGCTGCTTTGCGCACGCAGTTGGCGCGCAAAGACCGGGCTGCAGCCGCACCGAAACTTGTCATTGCCGACGGCATTACGGACTTCTATGCGTTTAAACCGGAAGATATCGCTCTCGAAGGGTATGAACATGCGGGAAAGCTTCCCATGGAGGTCGCCGTTTAATGATCAACATTATTGTTGCCAGGGATCGAAATAACGGTATCGGCAAAGACGGGGATCTGCTTTGCCGCATTCCGGCCGATCTGAAACGGTTTAAGGCGCTTACGACAGGCCATGATATCATTATGGGCAGAAGGACGTTTGAAAGCCTGCCCGGACTGCTGCCGGGCCGCGGGCATATCGTTGTTACGACACAGGCGGATTATACGTCGAAGCATGAAGGGATAAAAGTGTATCATTCCGTTGATGATTTATATCATAGTCTGGATAAGGGAAAAGAGTACTTTATCATCGGCGGGGCATCTGTGTATGAAGCATTTTTGCCGTTTGCCGAACGCATGTATATTACGGAAATAGATGCAAAATTCGATGCGGATACTTTCTTCCCGCAAGAGGAGAAGGAAGAGTGGGTCATAGAATCAAGAGAAGATCATGATAAAACAATAGATAATAAATATGCATATTCTTTTATTGATTATGTACGCAGGTAGAAAGGAAAAAACGTAATTATCACATTTCAGGTTTTAGGAATATAAAAAATATTCATTGACACGGAAATTTAAACGTGTTACACTTGCTTTATAGCTACTGAATAGCTGGAAGTTTTTAGCTTAGGAGGATTTGTCATGCAAGGTAAAGTAAAATGGTTCAGTGCAGAAAAAGGTTATGGTTTCATCGAAAGAGAAGACGGCGGTGACGTATTCGTTCACTTCTCCGCTATCCAGGAAGACGGCTTCAAATCCCTGACTGAAGGTCAGGAAGTTGAATTTGACATCGTTGACGGCGCTCGTGGCCCGCAGGCAGCTAACGTAACCAAAGCGTAAGCTGTGATAAACAGACCTTTTAAGACGGTAACTTGGGTTGCCGTCTTTTTTTATACCTTGATAACGGATTAATATAAAATAAATACTTGACATAAATATCCTAAGTGATAGTATATAAATACGGATAAAGGGTTGGTGTCGGAAAGAGAGGAAACTATGAAGCATGTCAATTGTCTCAATGATTTTACGGTAGATGAATTAAAGGGGATACTTCTTCTGAGTAAACGGATTAAAGCTGACCGGAATGCATATAAACATATTCTTGACGGTAAGAAATTATACATGATTTTTGAAAAGACATCGAACAGGACATATTTGTCCTTTATGATCGGTATGGAAGAGCTGGGCGGGAAAGCCTATAACCAGAAATGGGCGGACAGTAATTTTACGATCGGCGACCTCATGAGTGAAGTGAAGTATGTATGCCGGAATGTCGATTGCATTATGGGCCGGTTCAAAAAAGCGGAAACGACGGAAGGATTTATGAAATATGCGACCGTACCCGTCATAAACGGTTGTGACAATACGTTTCATCCGTCCCAGGCCCTGGCCGATATGTTGACGCTCTATGAAAAGACGGGCCGGTTCGATGTAAAGGTCCTCTATATCGGGGCTAAGAACAATACATTCAATTCCCTGTCCGAGCTGGTTGTCGCCCTCGGCGGCACAATGTACGGATTGACACCTTTCAGCCAAGTAATGAATGTAGATGACACGTTCTATACAAATCTGGAAAAAACAGGCCGTTATATTGAACTGGATCCGCATATATCCAAAGACGACTTAAAGAAAACGGTTGCCGACGCGGATTGTGTTTATACGGACACGTGGGTGGACATGGAATTCTTTACCAATCCCGAATACAAAGAAAAGAAAGAAGCTATCATTAAAATGATGATGCCTTATCAGATTGACGCGGATCTTATGGCCGGGACGAATACACTGGTCTTTCATGACATGCCCGTTCATCCGGGATATGAAATTACGGGGGAGGTGTTGGAACAACACTTGGATACCATTCTCGACGAAGCGGAAAATCGGCGGCATGCCGAAAAAGGGCTTCTCGTTTATTTATTGACGGGGAAACTTGATTGGTAATACCGATTATACGGGCACGGGAGAGAGCACCGCTCTTTCCCGTGTTTTTGGTAAAGAGCGGACAACAACCGTTTAAATTAAGTGTGCCGGACCGCGCGGATTGCGTCCGGATGTGAGGCGGGTCTCAATCTCATGTATGGAGAAAAAACGGGATATGCTATAATGGAAGCCGTAACAGGCGTGCGTATTTTCTTATGTCAGAAGGAGAAAATTATATGAATATACTTGTGGCTTGTGCCGTGACGAAGGAGCATAAACGCCGTATTATGGCGGCGGCAAGAGATAATGAGGTTATTTTTTGTGACGGCAGTTTACAGGGCTTCGCCGATCCTGTCGACGAGCATGTCCTTGCCGGTGCCGATATTATTATCGGTAATATTGCGCCGTCCTTACTGCGGCATGCACGACAGTTAAAATGGCTCCAATTAAACAGTGCCGGAGCCGGTTCGTACTGTGTACCCGGGTTGCTTCCCGAGGGCGTTATTCTTACCAACGCGACCGGCGCATACGGCATAGCCGTTGCGGAGCATATGACGGCTCAGGTTCTCATGATGATGAAACGGCTACCTGCGTACTATGACAATCAGAAAGAAGAAATCTGGCGGGATGAAGGTGTCGTGGGAGGGTTGTTCGGTGCAACTGTCGTCGTCATCGGGTATGGCGATATCGGATCGACCTTCGGCAAACAAATGCAGGGGTTCGGCGCTCATGTTATCGGAATCCGACGCCGCTCGACGGCAGCGGTCCCCGGTGCGGATGAAATGGGGACGATGGAACGATTGGATGATTATCTGAGCCGTGCCGATGTAGTCGCTGCCGCACTGCCTGATACGGAAGCGACAAGAGGCCTATTTACGGCAGAACGGTTCGCGGCTATGAAGAAGGGTGTTTATTTTATAAATGCCGGGCGCGGTAATGCCGTGGATCAGGACGCGCTTTGCGAGGCCCTGGCAAGCGGGCAAATCGGCGGAGCCGCTCTTGATGTAACCGAACCCGAACCGCTGCCGCGGGGACATCGCTTGTGGAAAACAAAGGGACTGTATATTACGCCGCACGTTTCGGGCGGCCTTCATCTGAAATATACGCACGATATGATCATTGATATTGCCGTACGTAATTTAAGGGCCTTTTTGGCCGACTGCCCGCTTATAAATGAAGTGGACTTAACGACAGGCTATAAGAAGCAGGTATGATAACGGCCCAACACGTGTTGCGGAGAAGCGCTTTCGGGCAAAGACAGTTGACGAAAGTACCTTATGTTTACAAAAATTCAGATATAAAATATATTGAAAGAAAATAAAAGCTGTGCTATTCTATACGAAGAAATTCGGTTACTTTTATGAAGTAAACCGTATTCAGAATCCGGATGAAGAGCACTGCACCCCGGAACGGGAAGACCTGTTTCGGGGTGTTTTTCTGAGTAGTCCCGTGAGAATGAGGAGAATTTATGGAAGTTGCATTATTTTTCGGTATGTTGTTCGTCTTAATGGGAGGGCAGATTCTCGGCACGCGGTTACAGGTAAAGTCTTTTAATGAATCAATGAAAAAACTCCATAAAAAGGGCAATGTCGGTGTCGGTTCGAAGAAACGCAAAGTCGGGGCCGGCTATGTCATACTGATTGCCTGTGATAATACCGGCATTATTACGGGCGCCGAACTGATGAAAGGGCTGACCGTATTTAATCGTTTTAAACCGTATAACGAGTTAAACGGACGGTCCGTTTATGACGTGAACAGTCATTTTAAAGGATTCGGCAAATATAAGAAAGACGAATACAGCGGGTATATTCAAGCCCTTGACGCATTGGAAGCAAAGCTGGCCGAGACGGCGGCCGGTAAGGAGGTTAACACTTAATGGAACTGATTGCGGCATGTGCCAACTCTTTTATTGAACTCTTTAAAGTCGGCGCCCATATTTTTACGGGTTTCGTAACGGGAATTATTCCTTTGGTCATCGTTTTGATGACTGCCGTAAACTCGCTTATCAAAATTATCGGCGAACAGCGTTTTTATCACTTTGCCAAAAAGGCGACAAAATATAAGGCGGCCCGGTATACGATTGTGCCGGTCTTGTCGGTTATCTTCCTGACCAGCCCCATGTGTTTTACGTTCGGACGCTTTGTCGATGAAAGATATAAACCTGCTTTTTATGATGCCCAGGTCAGCTTTGTCCATCCCGTGACGGGACTCTTCCCGCATGCCAACGGCGGTGAACTCTTTGTCTATATGGGTATAGCGGCAGGTATTCAGGCATTGGGCTACCAGCTTGGCGACCTGGCTGTCCGTTATTTTCTTGTCGGTATTGTCGTTATCTTTCTGCGCGGCATTATTACGGAACGTATTTACTTCCACATGTGCCGCAAAGCGGGACGAAGGGTATAGGTGGCATCATGTATAAACCGGTAGTTGTGTGTAAAGGTAACGGCGGGTGGGGCGGCCCGATTACGCTCGTGCCGACGGAAAAGAAACATATTATCCTCAGTGTTACCGGCGGCGGGATTCACCCCATTGCCAAACAGCTCGGCGAGCTTTCGGGAGCTGACGTTATAGACGGGTTCAGCACCGGCGTAAAGGACGAAGAAATTTTGGCGGCAGTCATTGACTGCGGCGGGACGGCTCGTTGCGGCGTATATCCGCGCAAAGGGATCAAGACCGTCAATGTCGTTCCCGTCGGCCAGTCGGGACCGCTTGCCAGATTTATAAAAGAAGAGCTCTATGTTTCCGGTGTTACGGCTGAATGCATCACCTATGCCGGTAAAGAAGCGGCGGAAAGACAGGCGGCGGCAGATGCGGCGGCTCCGGAAAAGGCCGTTCGCGTGCCTGTCTCGGATCGGCCGAAAGCCAATATTGTCACCCGTATCGGTATCGGTATCGGCCAGGTCGTCAATAAATTTTACGCTTCGGGCAGAGAAGCCGTTGATATTACGATTAAAAGCATCTTGCCCTTTATGGCTTTTGTCAGCATGATTCTGGGCATTATTACGGCCACGGGTATCGGCAATGTCATTGCCGTCACTATTTCTCCCGTTGCGGGAACTTTACCGGGCATGCTCATCATTTCCCTTGTCTGCGCGTTGCCTTTTATTTCCCCCATTCTCGGGCCGGGGGCGGTTATCGCCCAGGTTGTCGGGACCTTGCTGGGAGCGGAAATCGGCTTAGGGCATATTCCGCCGCAATACGCCCTGCCCGCGCTGTTTGCCATTGATTCACAGGTAGGCGCGGATTTTATCCCTGTCGGACTCAGCCTCGGCGAAGCCGAACCGGAAACCATCGAACTCGGTGTGCCGGCAGTATTGTATTCTCGGACTATTACAGGGCCTTTGTCCGTGCTCCTGGCATACGCCGCCAGCATCGGTCTGTACTGAGATGGAGATATAAACAGGTTGCTGCCCCGGCAGCAGCCTGTTTTGTATTTTGAATTAAGATTTCAAGAGAAACGGGTATTTTAGCCGCGGCTGCCGGGTTGTATGAACGGGAGAATGAAAATCTGACGGAGTCGTCCTACATAATATTTTGACTTTTTGCCCTTTGTATATTATGATAAGGATAGTGTTTCGGCATATATCCGAACAGAGTAAGGAAGGAGTTTGAAAAATGACTAAGGAACGACATGAATTTCAAGCGGAAACCAAGCAGTTGCTGGATCTGATGATCCATTCTATTTATACGAATAAGGAAATTTTCTTGCGCGAGTTGATCTCCAATGCATCCGATGCAATTGACAAGCTGCATTATGAGTCGCTTACGAACCGCGAACTTTTGGAAGGGGACGCGGAATTTTCTATTCGCCTGGCCGTCGATAAGGACGCGAAGACGTTAACGATTGCCGATAACGGTATCGGTATGGATAAGCAGGATATTGTTGATAATCTCGGTATGATTGCCCACTCCGGCACGAAGGAGTTTCTCGAACGGCTGCGTGAGGCAAAGGAAAAAGACGCGGATGTATCGGACAAGGAGCTGATCGGTCAATTCGGGGTCGGCTTCTATTCGGCGTTTATGGTGGCGAAAAAGGTTACTGTGAAAACGCGCAAAGCCGGCACGACAGCAGGCTGGTCCTGGGAATCGACCGGCGACGGATCGTATACTCTTGATGAAGCTGCCGTCGCCCGCCACGGTACGGCCATCGTTTTGGAACTGAAGGACGAATTTACGAGCGGTGACGCCGATTTTCTTGATGAAGATCGTATTGCTGGATTGGTGAAGAAGTATTCCGATTACATTCGCTATCCCGTTAAGATGAATGTAACGGTTGAGGAAATTCCCAAAAATGAAGACGGCAAGCCCATTGAAGGCGCTGAACCGAAACAGAAAACGGAATTGAAAACATTGAATTCCATGCAGCCCTTATGGACGCGCAATAAGTCGGACATTACGAAAGATGAATATAAAGATTTCTTCCGTCATCAGTTTTATGAATGGGAAGAACCGATGGAGATTTTCCATACGAAGGCTGAAGGTACCGTCGAATATACGGCTTTGCTTTTTATTCCGGGCAGTGCGCCTTTTAACCTCTATTACAGTGATTATGAACCGGGCGTACAATTATATTCGCGGCATGTCTTCATTATGGATAAGTGCAAAGACCTCCTGCCGGATTATCTGCGTTTCATTAAAGGGCTTGTCGATTCGCCGGATCTGTCCCTGAACATTTCCCGTGAAATTTTACAACAGAGCTGCAGCCTTAAACTTATCGGCAAAAACCTGGAAAAGAATATTCTCAAGACCTTGGCGCGCAAGCTCGAAAAAGACCGTGAAGGATATGAAAAGTTCTGGGCCGAATACGGAAAATCATTAAAGATCGGTATCTACAGCGGCATGATGACAGGCGAGAGCCACATTGAAAAGTTAAAAGATCTGGTCCTTTTCCTTTCGTCGGCGGAAGGAAAGCTCGTCTCGTTGAAAGAGTATACGGCACGCATGAAAAGCGGTCAGGAAAAGATTTACTATGCTGCCGGTAAGGATAAAGAAAGCATTGACGCCATGCCGCAGACGGAACTTCTGCGCGACAGGGGCATTGAAGTCCTGTATCTTCTCGATCCGGTCGATGAATTCGCCGTGGAAGCTATCCGCGAATACGACGGTAAGACTTTCCATTCTGTCAGCCGCGGTGACCTGGATCTGGAAGACGATGCGTTTAAGGAAGAAAAGAAGAAAAATGAAGACCTGGCTAAATCCAATGAAGAGTTGCTGAAGGATGTGAAGGACGTACTCGGTGCAAAAGTAGCGGATGTTCGCCTTTCCAATCGCCTGAAGAGCGGCGCCGTCTGCATTGTAGCCGATGCGGCAGGCCCGTCTATCGCGATGGAACAGGCCTTTGCCGGCGCCAACAACCCCTTCATGAAGGCGCGGCGAATTTTGGAAATCAATCCTCATCATGACCTCTTCGGCAAGTTGCAGAAGGTTCATGAGGGCGGAAAAGACAGTGCCGCTTTTAAAGAGTACAGCGGGCTCCTTTATGACCAGGCGTTGCTGCTCGAAGGGATTATGCCGGATGACCCGGCAGCCTTTGCCAACAAAGTAGCTCAACTAATGGCCAAATAATACGTAGAGGCAGCGCAATCAGCGCTGCCTCTCTCTATGAGCATACGTTTGCGGCTTTTCTTTCGGGAAAACCGTAAAAAACGTAACATATGCCTGCAAGTGACGGGGAAGGGACGCGCTCTTCCTGTCATACCGAACATATGTTAGAATAGTAGCATTACAGTATATCCATTTAAATTTATATAGAGGTACAGCATGAATGTAGAGGAACGCAATAAGGACTATGACCGCTCCCGTCCGTTTCGCGTTGAGGCGCCGTATGAGCTGACAGGCGATCAGCCCGAAGCCGTAGAGTCGTTGGCTGCCGGCATTGAGAGCGGTCAGTGGGCACAGGTCCTTCTCGGTGCGACCGGCACGGGCAAGACATTTACAATGGCAAAGCTCATAGAAACGGTACAGAAACCGACCCTCGTCATAGCTCACAATAAAACCCTTGCGGCACAGTTATGCAGTGAATTCAAGGCGTTTTTTCCCGATAACGAAGTGGGATATTTTGTCAGTTATTATGATTATTATCAGCCGGAAGCGTATATTCCCTCAACCGATACGTATATAGAAAAAGATTCGGCCATTAATGACGAAATTGATAAATTGCGCCACTCGGCGACGATGAGCCTTTTCGAGCGGCGTGATGTGATTATTGTAGCTTCCGTTTCCTGTATTTACGGGTTAGGCGACCCGGAAGATTACAGCGACCTCGTCGTCTCGTTGCGTCTCGGGCAGGAGAAGGCGCAGACCGAAATTCTCCGTAAGCTCGTCGATATTCAGTATACGCGCAATGATATGGACTTACAGCGCGGTACGTTCCGCGTCCACGGCGATACGATTGAAGTGTTCCCGGCGGCTTTTGACAGTTCGATTATCCGTATTGAAATGTTCGGGGATGAAATCGACCGTATGACGGAGGTGGATGTGCTGACCGGTGAAATTCTTGCCGAACGGAAGCATATAGCCATTTATCCGGCCAGCCATTATGTTACGACAAAAGAAAAGATGCAGCGTGCTCTCGGCACGATTAACGGCGAGCTGGCCGAACGTCTCGCCGTGTTACGGGATCAGGGCCGCCTGCTTGAAGCGCAGCGGTTGGAACAGCGGACGCGATATGATATGGAAATGATGGAAGAAATGGGCTATTGCTCGGGTATTGAAAACTATTCGCGGTACTTGTCGGGCCGTAAGCCGGGCGAAGCCCCGTATACGCTGCTTGACTATTTCCCCGGTGATTTTCTCATTCTCGTGGATGAGTCGCATGTCACGATCCCCCAGCTGCGGGCGATGTATGCCGGCGATCGGTCGCGTAAAGAATCACTCGTTGAATACGGCTTCCGCCTGCCGTCCGCTCTTGATAACAGGCCGCTTAATTTTAATGAGTTTGTTGATCGTATCAACCAAATCGTCTATGTCAGTGCAACGCCCGGCGATTATGAAATGGAAGTACAGACCAACTTGTCGCAGCAAATCATCAGGCCGACGGGGCTGCTCGATCCGCGCGTGGAAATTCGCCCCGTTACCGGGCAGATGGACGACCTGCTCGGTGAAATCCGCAAGCGCATAGAAAAGAAGGAACGCGTCCTCGTCACGACGTTGACGAAGAAAATGGCTGAAGATCTGACGGATTATCTGAAAGAAACGGGCATTCTCGTCCGCTATCTCCATTCCGATATTGCCACTATTGAGCGTGCCGAGATCATTCATGATTTGCGTGCCGGTATCTTTGACGTTCTCGTCGGGATCAATCTTCTTCGTGAAGGGCTCGATATGCCGGAAGTATCTCTTGTTGCCATCATGGATGCCGATAAAGAAGGCTTCCTCCGTTCCGATACGTCCCTCATCCAGACGATGGGGCGCGCGGCACGCAATGAAAACGGTACGGTTATCATGTATGCCGACACCGTAACCGGTTCAATGCAACGCGCCGTTGATGAAACGGAACGCCGCCGTGCCGTTCAGAAAGCCTATAATAAAGCACATCATATTATCCCGAAGTCCGTCAAAAAAGAAGTCGTCAACCTCATTGAGCTGACAAAGGTTTCGGAAGAAGAAAAAGCATACAAGAGCGGCACGGAAGGGTTGACGAAAGACGCGTTGCATAAGGTTATTCATACGCTTACGCAGCAGATGAAGACGGCGTCGAAAAATCTTGAATTTGAAAAGGCCGCCGCATTGCGTGATCGTCTGGGGCAGCTGAGACAGCAATTAGCCGATATGGCGCACGATGATACGCTGCCGAAAGAGATGCAGGACGAAGCTATGCCTTCGGCCCGCTATGTCCGCAAGGTCCGCCATCCTTCCCTGCGCCGCAGGAAGGGCGGGACGCCGAAAGACGGCGGTACAAGTAAAAGGAGCAAAAAATAAAGCATGGCAGACTCACAAATCGTCATAAAAGGTGCGCGTCAGCACAACTTGAAAAATATAGATATTACCGTTCCTCGTGACAAGTTTGTCGTCATTACGGGCCTGTCGGGATCCGGCAAGTCGTCGCTTGCTTTCGACACGATTTACGCTGAAGGGCAGCGCCGCTATATCGAATCACTTTCCGCTTATGCCCGCCAGTTTTTGGGGCAAATGGACAAGCCCGATGTGGATTATATAGAAGGCTTGTCGCCGGCTATTTCCATCGACCAGAAGACGACAAGCCGCAATCCGCGTTCCACGGTAGGGACGGTTACGGAAATTTATGACTACCTTCGTTTGCTTTACGCGCGTATCGGGACCGCCTTTTGCCCCGAATGCGGCAAACCTATTCAACAGCAGACGATTGAACAGATGGCCGATGCGGTCCTTGCCCTCGGCGAGGGACAAAAGATCATGGTTATGGCGCCTGTCGTCGACGGACGCAAGGGCACACATCAGAAAGTATTGTCGCAGCTCGTCAGAGACGGTTATGTACGCGTTCGTGTCGACGGTGAAATATACTTGCTTGCCGATGACATTCCGATGGAAAAAAATAAGAAGCATACTGTTGAGGTCGTCGTCGATCGCCTTGTCGTAAAAGCGGAAATTATGACCCGTCTCAGTGATTCTCTTGAGACGGCGGCAAAGCTCGGCAACGGTATCGTTCGTATCCTGCGCGTTGATACGGGTAAGGTCCTGACGTTTAGTCAGAACTTCGCCTGCCCTGATTGTCATATCAGCCTGCCTGAAATCGAGCCGCGTCTTTTTTCCTTTAACAGCCCCTTCGGGGCTTGCCCGTCCTGCTCCGGTATCGGTAGCACGATGGAAGTGGACAGGACTCTCGTTTTGCCGGATGAGCATAAATCCTTTGCCGACGGTGCTGTCGCGGCGCTCAGCAATAACCCGAATTCATGGTTCATGCGCCAGCTCGGCGGACTCTTAGGCCCGAAAGGCTATACCGTGGAAAACTCTTTTGCCGATTTGGATAAAGAAACGCAGGAAAAAATTCTTTGGGGGTCGGCGGATGAATGTATATTTGAATATGAGAATATGCGCGGTGAAGTAAAATCCTTTACGACTCCTTTTGAAGGGGTCATGCCTATGGTGCAGCGCCGCTATAAAGAAGCGTCGACAGACATGATGCGCGATCAGTTTGAAGCTTTTATGACTATTAAACCCTGCTCGGCGTGTCACGGCTCGCGTCTCCGTCCGGAAGCATTGGCTATTAAGGTTGGCGGCTTCAATATCCACGAACTGACCGGCTTGACCGTGACGAAGATGATCGAATTCTTTGATACCCTTGATTTAACGGAGAAACAGGCAATTATCGGCAAGCAGGTTCTGAAAGAAATTAAAGCGCGGCTGGCCTTTTTGCAGACAGTCGGCCTTGAGTACTTGACCTTATCGCGTACGGCAGGCACCCTCTCGGGCGGTGAAGCACAGCGTATTCGTTTGGCTACGCAAATCGGCGCCGGCCTTGTCGGCGTTCTGTACATCCTTGATGAACCGTCCATCGGCCTGCATCAGCGGGATAACGACAAGCTTTTGTCCGCCTTGAAGCGCCTGCGCGATGCCGGCAATACTCTTATCGTTGTCGAACATGATGAAGATACGATGCAGGCGGCCGATTGCATCGTCGATATCGGGCCCGCTGCAGGCGAACACGGCGGTAATGTTGTCGCGCAAGGGACGGCGGCTGATATTATGGCCTGCAAAGAATCACTTACAGGGCAATATTTGTCCGGCAAAAAGTACATTCCCGTACCGGCAGAACGGCGTAAAGGGAACGGTACGTACGTGGAAATTATCGGCGCGAAAGAGCATAATCTGAAGAATATCAACGTGTCCGTCCCCGTCGGTACACTTACGGTTGTTACCGGTGTCTCCGGCTCCGGAAAGTCGACACTCGTTAATGAAATACTTTACAAGGGTATGGCTGAAGCAGTATACGGCACGCCTCATCGTCCCGGTGCGTTCAGGGCGATTAAGGGTACCGAATACATAGATAAAATCATCAATATCGACCAGGCGCCTATCGGCCGTACGCCCCGTTCCAATCCGGCAACGTATACTAGCGTCTTTGATTTCATACGGCAGCTTTACAGCCAGACGGCGGAAGCGAAAATACGCGGTTACAAGGCGGGGCGTTTCAGCTTCAATGTCAAGGGCGGCCGTTGTGAAGCCTGCCGCGGTGACGGCATTATCCGCATCGAAATGAACTTTCTCCCCGATGTATACGTACCTTGCGAAGTATGTCACGGTGCACGATATAACAGGGAGACCCTCGAAGTAAAGTACAAGGGTAAGACGATTGCGGAAGTCCTTGATATGACCGTAGATGAAGGCTGTGAATTTTTCGGCAACGTACCGCGCGTTCTCCATAAATTGAAATCTCTGCAGGATGTGGGCCTCGGTTATATCCGTCTCGGACAACCGGCGACAACCCTGTCCGGCGGAGAAGCGCAGCGTGTTAAATTGGCGACGGAACTGTCTAAACGCAGCACGGGCAGGACTCTTTATATCCTGGATGAACCGACGACAGGTCTGCACAGTGCCGATATTCATAAGTTGATGAATGTCTTGCAGATGCTCGTCGACGGCGGTGACACGGTTGTCGTTATCGAACACAATCTGGATGTTGTCAAGACGGCGGATTATCTGATTGACCTCGGTCCTGAAGGCGGCAACGGCGGCGGTACGGTCGTGGCTACAGGGACGCCGGAAGAAATTTGCCGGGTGAAACGGTCTTATACGGGACAATTCCTCAAGCCCGTTTTGGAGCGGACAAAGAGATTGATGAAAAAGAAGAGGTAAGGCATGGCGGTTCGTGAAGATGTACTGGAAAAAATTAAACAGTTGACAACTGAACCGGGCGTCTATCTTTGGAAGGATGAAAAAGGCCGCATTCTCTATGTCGGCAAGGCCGTCAATTTACGTAACCGCGTAAAGAGTTATGTTCGTAAAGATTCAAACCGCGCCGTTAAGGTGGCGGCTATGATGAGCCATGCCGTTGACTTGGAAACGATTGTCGTCGCGAATGAGCCGGAAGCGCTGATTCTTGAAAATACGCTCATCAAAAAGCATCATCCCCGTTACAACATCATGCTGCGTGACGATAAGACCTATCCGTATATCAAGGTGACCGTTCAGGAAGAGTATCCGCGCGTATTTATGACGCGCCGCGTACAGCGTGACGGCGCCCGTTATTTCGGCCCTTTTGCCGATGCGGGAGCCGTCCATCGCGTTCTGAAATTGGTGCAGGTTGCGCTTCATTTGCGTACTTGCCGCTCCATGAAGGTCGCCCGCCCCTGTCTGCAATATCATTTAGGACATTGTGACGCTCCCTGCATGAACTATATTTCCAAAGATGATTATCGCAGGCAGGCGGAACTTGCCGTCGATGCGCTGGAAGGCAGAAACCGGCGGCTTGTAAACGACCTGCGGAATAAAATGGAAGAGGCCGCAGCGGGCCTGGCATTTGAAAAAGCGGCGATGTACCGCGATCAGCTGGAAGCACTGGCCGCCGTTAAGGAACAGCAGGATATTGTCACGACCGGTGCGGGCGACTCGGATATTATCGGTTTCGCCGTAGAAGCGGGACAGACGTGCGTGCAGATCTACATGATCCGCGGCGGTAAACTCATGGGCCGGGAAATCTTCCATATCGAAAACGGTGATGATGAAACGAGCTCGTCCCTGACGGCGGCGGTCCTCGATCAATATTATGTGAACGGCGTTTTCGTGCCGAAGGAAATCGTCGTTGCCGCTGTTGAACGGAAGGAAGAGTACGAACGGCGCCTGTCTGCGCAAAAAGGAAGGAATGTATCGCTTATCGTACCCCGGCGAGGAATGAAAAAGCGCCTTCTTGAAATGGCTGAAACCAATGCCCGTGTTCTTCTCGAACAGCGGCGCCTCCAATGGCAGCATGACAAGGATAAAACGAGCGGCGCCGTTGAAGCGTTGGCACGCGTTCTCGACTTGCCCTGTCTGCCCGAACGGATGGAATGTTTCGATATTTCCCATACGCAGGGGATTGAAACGGTTGCTTCCATGGTTGTCTTTGAACACGGCAGGCCGGCAAAGTCTGAATATCGTCGTTTTAAATTAAAAACGGTACAGGGTAAGCCCGATGATTTTGCGTCTATGGCGGAAATCATGGAGCGGCGCTATAGTGAAAAAGATTGGCCCGAACCGGATCTGATTATCATTGACGGCGGTAAAGGACAGCTCCATGCGGCACTGCCCGTTATCAGACAGGCCGGAACGGAAGCGACGGTCATCAGTCTGGCCAAGCGTATTGAAGAAATCTTCGTCGAAGGTCGGAGCGAGTCCATTATTCTCAGCCATCATACGCCGGAGCTGCAGCTCCTTCAGGCTATCCGCGATGAGGCTCATCGCTTCGCCATCACGTACCACCGCAAGCTGCGGGGCAAGCGCAGCCTCGTTTCCGTCCTTGATCATATTGAAGGTATCGGACCGAAGCGGCGTAAAGCTATTTGGCAGACTTTCAGAACCTTGAAGGAGATCAAGGCGGCGTCTGTAGAAGAACTGGCTTCCGTTGAAGGGATGAACAAAACGGCTGCAGAAAATGTATATTATTTTTTCCGGCTTGAAAAATCGGAAAAACAGAATAGGATAACTCGATGAGGGGTATATTACTTTTAGGCGGCAGTACTTTTCTTGAAAGATGAGAGGGGTATCAAGGTGACGGATAAAAATCTGATGAAAGCTGTTGTCATTTATGAACCGGGCGGATACGGAAAGGTTGTTGTCGTCAACCCGTAGTTTGCAACCGACTGTTAAGAAAGATTTTTCCTTAACAGTCCGGAAGACGCAGAATGCACAAACCGGGGCGCTATTTGTCAACGCCTGTAGAATAGGATATAATTAACCAGTATGTGATGAAATATGTCTGTATGAAAACAAGGAAGGAGACGTGTTTTCATGTCCCCGATGATGCAAACGACACTGAATAAAACCGTAAGCTATGAAGGCATAGGCCTCCATGCGGGATTGCCCGTCCATATGACATTGCGCGCTGCGGAAGCGAATACAGGAATTCATTTTATTCGTACCGATCTGCCCGGCAGTCCGGCTATACCGGCTAATTTATCATATGTAACGAATACGATGCGGGCGACGACCCTGGAAAAGGGAGAAGCAAAAGTTTTTACGGTAGAACATCTCCTTTCCGCTTTACAGGGACTGCATATCGATAATTGCATTGTTGAGATGGATTCGGTCGAACCGCCCGTTGCCGACGGCAGCAGTGCTGATTTTGTGACCATGATCAAAAAAGCGGGCATTCGTGAACTCAACGCGAAGCGGGAAGTTTACCGTGTCAAAAAACAGCACCTCGTTCAGGAAGAGGATAAGTTTATCGCCATCTTGCCGTATGACGGATTCCGCATTACGTTTACCTCTATTAACCCGCATCCTTTATTGGGCGTGCAGTTTATTGATACGGAGATTACGGAACAGTCGTATATTGACGAGATTTCCTTTGCCCGTACCATTGCTTTTACGGAAGAGCTTGAAATGATGAAAAAACTTGGCCTCGGCAAGGGCGGTACCATTGAAAATGTAGTCGTTTATGACAACGACGCATGCCTTTCCGTACCGCGCACAAATGATGAACTGGTCCGTCATAAAGTGTTGGATATTATCGGCGATCTGTCTCTTATAGGCAGGCAGCTGCAAGGCCATGTCATTGCCGTCAAGTCCAGCCATAAACTGAATAATCTGTTAGCACGGCAGATTTATAAAGAAATGAATTAGGAGGAATTAAAATGATTTTGGAAGTAACGGATATTATGGAAATTTTGCCGCACCGCTATCCTATGCTTTTGGTAGATCGCATTATTGAACTGGAACCGATGAAATATGCTGTCGGCATTAAGAATGCGACTTTCAATGAAACCTTTTTTCAGGGCCACTTTCCGGGAAAACCGGTAATGCCCGGTGTTCTGCTTGCAGAAGCGATGGCTCAGGTAGGCGGTGTCGCCTTGCTATATCCTGAAGAAAACAGAGGCCTCATTCCTTTCTTTACCGGTATCGATAAACTTCGTTTTCGTCATCCCGTCAAACCGGGCGACCGGGTCGTCATGCGGGCAGATATCGTAAAAATCAAGGGGCGCATGGGTAAGGTCAAAGCACAGTGTCAAGTCGGCGAAATTGTTTGTGCTGAAGGTGAATATCTCTTCGCGTTAATGCCCGGACAGGAAAAGAAATAAAAGTGGAAAAATAAAGTATTCGGGAGTATGTTGAAGAAAACGGACGTTAACTAGGTAATAATCGCAGATTAGGGAAGTTATAAAAGCTCTTTTTCTGACGATTGTACTAATAGACGTATTTTCTGAAATAGATACCGGACTCTTGTTGAGAGGAAAATGAGGAGTGAATTTAATGAGCGACGAAAGGGAGACACGTTTTGCGAGCCTCATTCACCCAACGGCAATTATAGATCCCCATGCAACTATCGGCGAAGGTGTAAAGATAGGTCCCTATGTTATTATCGGCCCGAATGTTAAAATCGGTGACGGGACTGAAATTATGTCCCATGCCGTTATTGACGGCTGGACGACAATCGGCAAGGACTGCCGTTTCTTCCCGAGCGTATCCATCGGCTCGGAACCGCAGGACTTGAAGTTTAAAGGTGAAAAGAGTTATGTCATTATCGGCGATCGTTCCGTATTCCGTGAATTCGTTACAGTCAGCCGTGCTACCGGTGAAGGCGAAGAGACTCGCATCGGCAATGATTGTCTTTTCCAGGCGTGCACGCATATTGCGCACAACTGTGTTCTCGGCAATAATATCATTATGAGTAACTGTGCCGGTCTTGCCGGCCACGTTACCGTTGAAGACCGTGTTGTTATCGGCGGCATCGCCGGTATTCACCAATTTGTAAAGGTAGGACGGAACGCCATGATCGGCGGACTGGCGAAGGTCGTACAGGATATTCCTCCTTTCGTCATTGCCGACGGCCAGCCGGCCCGGATTATCGGGCTCAACAGCGTAGGCCTTGCGCGGGCGGGCATGTCCGAAGAAACGCGCCGCGAATTGAAGAAAGCGTTCCGGATATTGTACCGTTCGGGGCTTAATTTAGCGGAGGCCATTGAAATGATGGAACAGGACCTTAACAGTACGGAAGAAGTAGAGCATCTCCTTCGCTTCCTTCGCAATGCGGAGCGGGGCATTTGCAGAGGCGCAAAAGACTGATATATTGGAAAACGAGATTTTAAAACAGCACTCCCCGGCGTATCTCGCCGGGGAGTGCTGTTTTTTATACCGTCCCTGTGTAAGACGGGAACCGGTTCAAGATGATAAGGCAGTACGATGAGGAAAACTCTTATCATGTATCCTGACGATCATGGTTTTTCGGATTACCGTTGTCCATATATCGTTAACTGAACGGTCTGACAATACAATTATCATTCCTTGACAGTATATAAAATTAGAGTTATCATTCTTAATGGTAATTGAAGGAGCGGTGATTAAAATATTATCGGGCCCGGTATCTTGAAAGGAAGGATACATTACGATGAGGAAAGTGAAAATTATCACAGCGGATGTGGCGGCTAATCTGATAAAAGACAATGATACGCTTACCAGCATGGGGTTTGTTGCCTGTGCGCACCCTGAAGCATTAACGAAGGCGTTGGAGAAACGGTTTCTGGAGACAGGCAGCCCGAAGAATTTAACGTACACTTATTCGGCTTCTCAAGGCAACAGGACCGGTATAGGGGCGGAACATTTGGCGCATGAAGGCCTTTTAAAACGGCTGATTATCGGTCATTATCAGACTGTACCGGCTTTGGCGCGATTAGCCGTTGATAATAAAATTGAAGCGTACAACTTCTCTCAAGGTACTATGTGCCATATGTTCCGTGCTATGGCGGGCAGGAAAATCGGTGTGTTTACGGGCATCGGATTGCATACCTTCCTTGATCCCCGGTATGGCGGCGGCAGAATCAACGAACGTACAACCGAAGATATTGTTAAGCTGGTAACTGTTGAAGGGCAAGAACAGCTCTTTTATCCGACATTTCCCATTGACGCGGCTTTTCTTCGCGGCTCCTATGCCGATGAAGCCGGCAATATTACGACGGAAGAAGAAGTCGCGCCTCTTGAGAATACGACGGTCGCTCAAGCAGTGCACAATAACGGCGGTATCGTCATCGTTCAGGTTAAAAAGGTGGTGGCACACGGCTCTTTAGACCCCCGCCTCGTTACAATTCCCGGTATTTATGTTGACTATGTCGTTGTTGCCGATGAAGGAGACCATGAACAGGCTTTCGGCTGTAAATTCGATCCGACTCTCTGCGGTGACAGACGCGCTCCGGAAGATACCGGTGGAGAAGCGCTTCCTCTCAGCGCCAAAAAAATCATCGGCCGTCGCGGCGCGCTTATGCTGAAAGAAGATGTTGTCGTTAACCTCGGCGTGGGAGTTCCCGAATATGTGGCGGCCGTAGCCGGTGAAGAAGGAATTGCCGATGACTTTACGTTGACTGTCGAAAACGGTGCTATCGGCGGTGTACCGCAAGGCGGTGCGCTGTTCGGCTCGGCCAGAAATGCCGACGCATTTGTGGCCCAAGATTATCAGTTCGACTTTTATGACGGTGCCGGTTTGGATATGGCCTTTCTGGGGCTGGCGCAATGTGATGAAAAAGGGAATATCAACGTTAGCCGTTTCGGTCCGAGGATTGCCGGCTGCGGCGGGTTTGTCCATATTTCCCAGATGACGCCGAACGTATTCTTCTGCGGTACTTTTACGAACGGCGGCTTAAACGTCGCTGTTGAAAACGGCGAAGTAAAAATTCTTCAGGAAGGGAAGTCAAACAAATTTGTCAAATCGGTTGACCAGGTTACTTTTAACGGTGAATATGCGACAAAGATGCACAAAAATGTCTGGTATATTACGGAACGCTGCGTCTTTAAGCTGACAGATAAGGGTCTGAAACTGACGGAAGTGGCACCGGGTGTTAACGTAGAAAAAGATATTCTTGCCCATATGGATTTCAAGCCGATTGTAGAGGATTATACGACTATGGACACCCGGATTTTCAGTGAGTCGCTGATGGGATTAAAAAACAGGAATATATAATAAAAAAGGAGAGTGAGCAAATGAAACCTATGAGACTTCATCATGTCGGTATCGTACTTCCGACTTTGGAAAAAGCACATGAGTTCATGCAAAATAACGGATTGGAAATTGATTATGCCGGGTATGTGGAGGCCTATCAGGCGGACCTTATTTTCACCAAAAAAAGTGAATACGGCAGTCCTATTGAAATGATCATTCCTCATGCCGGTGTTTTGACGGAATTTAACGGCGGCCGCGGCGGTATTGCGCATATCGCCTTTGAAGTTGACGATGTTGAAGCTGTCCGCCGGGAAATGGAAGCCGACTGTCCCGGCTGTATGCTTGAAAAGAAAGCCGTACAGGGAACGGAGGATATTATTGTAAATTTCCGCCGTCCTTCCACGAACCGGGGTATTCTCGTGGAGTACGTGCAGACAACGGCTCCGATTGTCGGTAAGGATGCCGATCCTTTTGTGAAAGAAATGGGGCTTGAAAAAGGGCGACTCAAAGAATCCTGGCATCCCTTGCGGTTACACCATGTCGGTATCGTTTTGCCGACCATGGAAGCAGCCCATGATTTCATGAAAACAAACGGTCTTGAAGTCGATTATGCCGGCTTTGTGGACGCGTATCATGCCGATCTTATTTTTACAAAAAAAGGAGAATGCAGCAGTCCCATTGAGTTTATCGTTCCTCGTGAAGGCGTCCTGAAAGACTTTAACGGCGGCCGCGGCGGCATCGCCCACATCGCTTTTGAAGTGGAGGACGTTGAAGGCGTTCGTCAGCTCATGGAAAAAGAAACTGAAGGCTGTATGCTTGAAAAGAAAGCCGTTCAAGGTACGGACGATATTATAGTGAACTTCCGCCGTCCCAGTACGGATGCGGGCATTCTCGTCGAATACGTGCAGACGACGGCTCCCGTTAACAGAGATAAGCCGAACCCGTTCCCGGATTTATGATACTCTCTCGGAATCTATTATCGGAAAGGAAAAGCAGCATGTACACACTAGGTATTGACGTCGGTTCGTCTTCGTCAAAAGCTGTTATCTTAGAAGACGGTAAAACTATTACGGCACAACGGGTTGTTGAAATCGGCACAGGTTCCAGTGGCCCCGAAAAAGTTCTTGACGAAGTGTTTAAGGAAGCAGATCTTACGGTTGATGATATGGCCAATATCATTTCTACAGGGTACGGCCGTTTCAATGTTGAATGCGCAAAAGGTGAAATCAGCGAAATCACGTGCCATGCGAAAGGTGCTCTTTTTGAACTTCCCGGCACAACGACGATTCTTGATATCGGCGGTCAGGACGTGAAGGCTATTAAACTGAACGGGCAAGGCATGGTCATGCAGTTTGCCATGAACGATAAATGCGCCGCCGGTACGGGTCGTTTTTTGGATGTAATGTCCAAGGTATTGGAAATTCCCATGTCGGAGATGGGTGACTGGTATTTCAAATCAAAGAATCCCGCACCGGTCAGCAGTACCTGTACCGTGTTTGCCGAATCGGAAGTTATCTCCCTTCTGGCAAAAAAAATCCCCAAGGAAGATATTGTCGCAGGCGTTCATAGATCAATTGCCAGTAAGGCCAGTGCGCTTGTTCGCCGTGTAGGGGTTGACGGCACTCTTACCATGACAGGCGGCGTCGCCCGTGATCTCGGCGTGGTTGACGCGATTTCCCGGGAATTGGGCGTTGAAGTGAAAGTTGCCGCCCATCCTCAGGCCGTCGGGGCTCTCGGCGCAGCATTGCTGGCCTATGAAAAAATTAATAGATAAAGGAGAGAATCACCATGAGTGAAGAAAAAATGTTAGACATTGAAAGCATGAGTTCCAAAGATGCTCTCGGGTATTTCCTGCCGAAAGTCGATGAAGATGCCAGACAGGCGAAAAAAGAAGGACGGCTCGTGTGTTGGTCCGCCTCTATTGCGCCTCCGGAATTCTGTACAGCCATGGATATTGCCATGGTTTATCCGGAAACACATGCGGCAGGCATCGGTGCCCGACACGGCTCGCCGGCACTTCTTGAGGTTGCGGAAAACAAGGGCTATGACCAGGATATCTGTTCTTACTGTCGGGTTAACATGGGGTATATGGAACTTATGAAACAGCAGGCAATGACCGGTGTTACTCCGAAGACACTGGAAGAATCCCCCGCGTCCCGTGTCCCGCTTCCGGATGTAGTCCTTACTTGCAACAATATTTGCAATACACTGCTTAAATGGTATGAAAACCTGGCAAAAGAGCTGCATGTTCCCCTGATCAATATCGACGTTCCCTTCAACCATGAATACCCTGTCTCAAAACATGCAAAACGTTATATTGTCGGTGAATTCAAAGAGGCCATCCGTCAGCTTGAAGAATTGACAGGCCGCCCTTTTAACTATGACAAATTCTTTGAAGTACAGAAACAGACGCAGCGATCTATTGCCGCCTGGAATAAAATTGCGACATTCTTCCGGTATAAGCCGTCGCCGCTTAACGGGTTCGACCTTTTTAACTTCATGGGTCTTGCCGTAGCGGCCCGTTCTTTGAACTATTCCGAAATTACATTCAACAAACTGGTTAAAGAATTGGAAGAAAAAGTTAGCAATCAAAAATGGGCTTTCGGCGAAAACGAAAAATCCCGTGTAACATGGGAGGGTATCGCCGTCTGGATCGGGTTGGGTCATACATTTAAAGAACTGAAAGGCCGCGGCTCCCTGATGACCGGTTCCGCATACCCCGGCATGTGGGACGTATCGTATGAGCCGGGAAATTTGGAATCCATGGCGGACGCGTATTCCCGTACCTATATTAACTGCTGTCTTGAACAGCGTGGCGCCGTTCTTGAGCAAGTCTGCCGCGACGGCAAATGTGACGGCTTGATCATGCATCAGAACCGTTCCTGCAAGAATATGACATTGCTTAATAATGAAGGCGGTCAGCGTGTCCAGAAAAACCTCGGCATTCCCTATGTCATCTTTGACGGTGACCAGTGCGATCCCCGCAATTTCTCGGAAGCGCAGTTTGATACACGCGTAGAAGCACTTTGTGAAACGATGGAAGAACAGAAGGCAAGCGAAGGAGGAAAACGGTAATGAGCAAGATTGATGAGCTTATTGGAAAATTTCAGGAAGTATCCGATCATCCGCAGAAAACGGTTTTGGCGTATAAAAAAGAAACGGGTAAGGGCCTCGTCGGCATGATGCCTTATTATGCTCCTGAGGAAATCGTATATGCCGCGGGGTGTCTGCCTGTAGGCCTCTTCGGCGCCCAGAAGCCGGAAATAGCGGCGGCGCGTACATATCTGCCGCCCTTTGCCTGTTCCCTGATGCAGGCGGATATGGAACTGCAACTGAACGGCACGTATGATTGTCTGGATGCGGTTATTTTTTCCGTACCTTGTGATACGCTCCGCTGCATGAGCCAGAAATGGCACGGTAAGGCTCCGGTCGTTGTTTTCACGCATCCGCAGAACCGTAAAATCAGGGCGGCCGTCGATTTTCTGCGTGCAGAATTCGAACACGTCCGCAGTGAATTGGAACGTATCCTGTCTGTAACGATCTCCGACCTCGCTGTCCAGGAAGCCATCAAAGTGTATAATGAGAACCGCCGGATCATGCGGGAATTTTGTGATGTGGCCGCCCGGTATCCGCAGATTTTCACACCCGTAAGACGGCATGATGTCATCAAGGCGCGTTGGTTTATGGATAAAGCCGTTCATACGGTCTGGGTCCGTGAACTCATTGATGCTGTCAAGGCCGAACCGGTTAAACCTTGGAACGGTAAGAAGATCGTTCTCTCCGGTATTATGGCTGAACCGGACGAACTTCTCGATATCTTCCGGGAATTCAACCTGGCCGTTGTCGCCGATGATCTGGCACAGGAATCCCGACAGTTCCGCACAGACGTACCGTCCGGCATTGATCCGTTGGAACAGCTTGCGCAGCAGTGGCAAAATTTCGACGGGTGCCCCTTGGCATTGAACCCTGACAAACCGCGCGGTCAGATGCTTATCGATACGGCGAAAAAATACAATGCAGATGCTGTAGTTGTCTGTATGATGCGTTTCTGTGATCCCGAAGAATTTGACTATCCTATTTATAAAGTCGAATTCGAAGAGGCGGGTGTGCGGTATACTTCTCTTGACGTCGATCTCGAGTCCCCGTCGTTGGAACAGCTGCGTACACGCGTTCAGGCATTCTCGGAAATTCTCTAAGGGCAAATATTGCCGCCGGGAACGGAAGCACGTAATCCGCATACAGGCATGCCTGTAGAGCGATTACATATATTTCAGAACATGTATATCATGTCAGGAGGAATTAATTATGGATTTCAGATTAACGGAAATGCAGGCGGATATAGCCAACCTGGCCAGGGACTTTGCCGAAAAACGGCTGGTGCCGAGCGTAAAAGAACGGGATGAAAAAGAAACATTCGATCGGTCTATCCTTGACGAAATGGGGCAGCTCGGACTTCTCGGCATCCCCTGGGCGGAAGAAGACGGCGGCGTCGGCGCCGATTTCCTCAGCCTGGCCGTGGCGTGCGAAGAAATTGCCAAGGTGGACCCGTCTATCGCCCTGAGCTTTGAAGTGCATACCATGCTCTGCTCCTGGCCGATATGGAAATTCGGTACGCCCGCACAGAAAGCGAAGTACTTGAAACCGCTGGCGGAAGGCACCAAGCTCGGCGCGTTCGGGCTGACGGAACCCAATGCCGGCACGGATGCGCTGAACGGCAGTACGACGGCGGTAAAGAATGAAGACGGCTCTTATACGCTGAACGGGTCCAAAGTATTCAATACGAACGGCGGCGAAGCGGAGGTTACGGTGGTCTTTGCAGCTACGGACAAAACCAAAGGGGCAAAAGGGATGAGCGCGTTCATCGTGGAAAAAGGGACGGAAGGATTTACCTACGGCAAAGAAGAAGTAAAGATGGGGATCCGCGCGTCCGTCCAGCGAGAACTCGTATTTCAGAATGTCCGCATCCCGGCGGAAAACCTTCTGGGCAAGGAAGGGGACGGTTTCAAGATTGCGATGATGACGCTGGACGGCGGACGGGTCGGAGTCGGGGCGCAGGCATTGGGGATTGCGGAAGGGGCTTACAATGAAGCGGTTAAATACGCGAAAGAACGGGTACAGTTCGGCAAACCCATTGCGACGAAACAGGCCATAGCCTTCATGCTGGCGGATATGAAAGTGAAGATAGAGACGGCCCGGCTGGCCGTGTACAAAGCGGCGTGGCAGATGGGGCAGGGAGACGGGAAGTCCTACTCCATGGAGGCGTCTATTGCCAAGAAATATGCGTCGGACATAGCGATGGAGGTGACGACGGATGCGGTACAGGTATTCGGCGGGTACGGCTTTACGCGGGAATACCCGGTGGAACGGTACATGCGTGATGCCAAGATAACGCAGATTTATGAAGGCACGAATCAGGTACAGCAGATGGTTATTTCCGGGGTTATTTTGAAATAATTTTCCGGCGCTGAATAAAGAGGACACATGCGGTTTCAATACACACATGTGCCCTCTTTATATTTTCACAATAAACACATGCTTTATTGCGGTTTCTCGTGAAGAATAAGCCCGGTTGTCGGATCATCGCTCTTTTCAGTAATCCGTACTGACAGAAAGTACCGTTTTTTGGTATAATAGGGCGTAATGTATCTGCTGACATAAGGAAGGTACTCATGGGAAAAATTGGTTTGTTGGCGGGCGTCGGGAATTTGCCCGTCGAATTTATGCGTGCAGCCCGACAGACGGGACACGAAGTGATTGTCATTGCCGTCGTTCCGGATGTCGCGGCGGCTCTGAAAGAAGAAGCCGACACGTATTACGAAATAAATGTGGCAAAATTGGATAAGGTCATTAAGACACTGCGGCATGAAGGCGTCAGGGAAGTGACCATGATCGGCAAGGTGACGAAGGAAATCCTTTTTAAAGGCCTGCAGTTTCCCGATTTACGAACTATTAAACTTCTTGCGGGACTGCACAATCGCAAAGACGATACGATTATGTTGGCCATTGTCGATGAGCTGGCCAAAGACGGCCTGGTTGTAGCCGATCAGACCGCTTATTTAAAACCGTTGATGCCGCCTGTCGGAATACTCTCGAAACGGCGGCCGACAGAAGCGGAAAAAGAAGATATCCGTTTCGGTTTCGCAACGGCAAAAGCCATGGGCGGTATGGATATCGGACAAACAGTAGTCGTCAAGCAGAAGGCCGTTATGGCTGTTGAAGCCATTGAAGGGACAGACGCCTGCATTCGTCGCGGCGGTGAGCTGGGACAGGGTAACGCTGTCGTCGTCAAAGTTGCCAAACCGAAACAGGATCTTCGCTTTGATGTGCCCGCCGTGGGCAGACAGACGTTGCAGGCCATGCTCGACAGCGGTTGTACCCTATTGGCCATGGAAGCGGAACGGACGCTTTTTGTCGAACGGGAAGAAGTGCTTGCGCTGGCGAATGAAAAAAATATTTGTATTTGTTCCGTCGACGAATCGTACTGAAGAGGTATTTATGAAAATTATGTTTTCAGCCGGCGAAGCGTCAGGCGACCTGCACGGCGCCGGCCTGGCCGGGGCACTTCGCCGGCTTGACCCCGACATCGAGCTCCTCGGTATGGGAGGAGAGCTCATGCGTGAAGCGGGAGTACGCATTATATATGATATAAAAAATCTCGGCGTCATCGGTGTCGGTGAGATCATTAAAAAGATCCCCTCCTTTTTTAAGCTGCGTTCCTTCCTTGTCGACACGATGGCGGAAGAACGACCCGATGCCCTTGTTTGTATTGATTATCCGGGGTTTAACATGCGCTTGATCAAAAAGGCGAAAGCGGCGGGTATCCCGGTTATTTACTATATTTTGCCGACTATCTGGGCCTGGCACAAAAGCCGCGGTGAAACCATTGCGCAATATACGGACTTGGCCGTTTCACTCTTTCCCTTTGAAGCGGCCATGTATCGTGAATTGGGAACAAATGTCGTTTACGGCGGGCATCCCCTTTTGGATACGGTCCATGCCGAGTGGACGAAGGACAAGGCTTACGAAGCGTTCGGCCTCGACGAGACAAAAAAAACGGTAGTCTTAATGCCCGGCAGCCGTATGCAGGAAGTGAATGGTCTTTTTCCGCAGATGCTGGAAGCGGGCAGACTGATTGCTGAAAAAACGGGTAACGTACAGTTTATCGTGCCGAAAGCAACGACGATTGACCGCCGTGTTTTACAGAAACTGGCCGATACGGCGGCACTTCCGATTGTCATCGGCGAGGATCATGTATATGATATGATGAATATTGCCGATGCGGCCGTTTGTGCATCCGGTACGGCGACTCTGGAAACCGCTCTTATGGGGTTGCCGACTCTCCTGATTTATCGCGTCAATACATTGACGTATTTATTGTCGAAAATACTCGTTCATATTGACAATATAGGGCTGCCGAATATTATAGAAGGACGTCGTATTATGCCAGAACTTTGGCAAAACGATGTAACGCCTGAAAAGATTGCGTCCGTTATCGTGCCTTTACTTACGGAGGAGGCGGCGCACGAAGAAGCGAGGCGGGCGATGCTTGCCGTTCGTGATAAGATGGGCGAGCCGGGCGCGGTCATGCGTACGGGTGAAATTATCTTAGAATTCATAAAGGAGATACGCCTCCATGAAGCAGTACAACAGTTGGGAGAGTTATAAACGCCTTTTGCGTTTTGTCGTCCCCTATAAGAAGAAACTGGGAGTCGCCGTTATCTGTATGTCTTTTTCCGGCCTCAGTAATGTCGTCGTACCGTGGGTCATTAAGGATGTTATCGATAAAGTATTGGCACAAAAGGATACACAGACGCTGAATCTTATTTGTGTCGGTATTCTGGCGCTCTTTATCTTTCGCGGATTCTTCTATTTTTGGCAAAAATATTTGATGAGTTATATCGGCCAGCATATTGTCAACGACATACGCGAAGCGCTTTATCGGCATATACAGAACATGTCCCTGTCCTATTTCGACAGACGCAAGACCGGTAATATTATGAGCAATCTGACCAATGATGTTACGGCTTTACAGACTGCCATAGCGGATAACCTTATTTCTTTCGTTCAGGAAGCGGTCATTCTCATCGGCTCGCTCGTTTCCATGTTTTACCTTTATTGGAAACTTACTTTCCTGACGCTGGCCGTTGTGCCGCTCGTCGTCTTTACTATTAACTACTTCGGCAAAAGGCTGCGGCGGGCCGGTCACAAAGTACAGGGGAAGCTGGCCGATATTACGGCTCTCATAGAAGAAGCGATATCCGGTATTCGCATTATCCGCTCTTTTAACAGGGAAGGCCATGAGATCGATCGCTTTGTTGACCAAAATGATAAGAATTTTTGGGCTCTTATGGCGACGACACGTTTAACGGCTATGCTTACGCCGTTTATTCAGTTTTTTGCGGCTGTAGCCGTCGTCGGCATTATCTGGTACGGCGGTATGAGTGTTATTAACGGGGCCATGACGGCAGGAGCGCTCATAGCTTTCCTCATTTACGCCATTAATTTGTCCAACCCCGTTCGCCGTATCAGTGAAATTTACGGTGACATCCAACGTTCTCTTGCCGCAGCCGATCGCGTGTTTGAGACGCTCGACACGGAATCGGACGTAAAAGAAAAAACGAACGCCGTACGTTTAGACATCGTTAAAGGGAAAGTCCAATTCGAACACGTTTACTTTTCTTATGATGAGGAGCACGAGGCGTTGACCGACTTCAATCTGACCGTAGAGCCGGGACAGATCGTTGCTCTTGTCGGGCCCAGCGGTGCGGGAAAATCGACTATTGCCAACTTGGTTCCCCGTTTTTACGATGTTACGTCGGGCTCCTTGAAAATTGACGATATCGATGTGCGCGATGTGACCTTTTCCTCCCTGCGCAGCCAAATCGGGCTGGTACCGCAGGAAACGATGCTTTTTAACACGACCGTTTTGGAAAATATCCGCTACGGACGCCTCGATGCGACTGAAGAAGAAGTTGTAGCGGCCGCTAAAGCGGCTAATGCCCATAATTTTATCTTTGAATTGCCCGACGGATATGCGACCGTCGTCGGCGACAGAGGCAATGCCCTTTCCGGTGGACAGCGCCAACGTATCGCTATTGCGCGTGCCATCTTAAAAGATCCGCGTATTCTTATTCTTGACGAGGCTACGTCCGCTCTTGATACGGAAAGCGAGAAAATCGTACAGGCCGCATTGGAAACGCTTATGCAGGGGCGTACGGCTTTAGTCATTGCACACCGTTTGAGCACGGTCCGCGATGCCGATAAAATCGTTGTCATCAATCACGGCTCCATTGTGGAAGCCGGCACGCACGAAGAACTGCTGGCACGGGAAGGCTTATATGCAAGCCTCTATGCCGTTCAATTTAATCCCGTATCCGTAACGGAAGGATAGAATCCATTTGAAACTGAATGCGAGATCCACCTTTCTCTACTGGGTGTATAACATCCTTTTGCTCCTTTATTGGGCAACGTTGATACCCGTCCTGATTTATCGCCTCATCCGCGAAGAAGGATTCTTTCAGCGTATTAAACAGAGTATAGGCTGGTTACCGGAAGAGTTAAAACAAAAAATATCGAACAGGCATGCTATCTGGATTCATGCCGCCTCGGTCGGTGAGATTGTGGCGGCCAGTCCGATTGTCAGAGAAATGCGTAAAGAACATCCGGAAGAAATCATCATCGTTTCCGTAGTTACGGCTACCGGCTTCCGCATGGCTCATCAGATCATTGACGGTGCCGACGGGATTCTGTTTTTTCCTTTGGATCTGCCGTATTTTACTAACCGGATCTTAAATATCATCAATCCGAAGGTCATCGTTCTTGTCGAAACGGAAATCTGGCCGAACTTTCTGCGCGTCGCGGCCGGCAAGAGCATTCCCGTCATGATGATGAACGGGCGTATCAGCAATCGCAGCGCGTCACGCTATCGGCTGATCACTTTTTTTACAAAGATGGTCCTTTCCTCCATACGTGTCTTCTGTATGCAGAGCCGCATTGACGCACAGTATATCATCAGCATCGGCGCCGATCCGAATCGGGTTATCGTTACGGGCAATACAAAATACGATCAGACCTACGGGATCGTAACGGAAGAAGAGCAACAGCGCCTGCGCACCGCTATGGGGTTTGCCGACGGCGCCTATCCGATCATGATCGCCGGCAGTACGCATAAGGGAGAAAATATTCCCGTTTATAGAGCATTCTGTAAAATAAAAGAACGTTTTCCCGCGGCTAAGCTGATCATTGCCCCGCGTTATATTTACCAGGCAGACCTTATCATTAACGCTGGTGTGAGTTTCGGCGTAACGATGGTCAAGCGCAGCGATATGCCGGACGGCGGGGAAGCGGTACGGCCCCGTGACGGCGTGATCCTTGATACGATCGGTGAGCTGGGCCGGGTTTACAGCATCGGAGATCTGATCTTCGTCGGCGGCAGCTTAGTTCGCGTCGGCGGCCATAATATTCTTGAGCCGGCAGCGCACGGTAAGCCTATTGTTGTCGGGCCGAACATGTTCAACTTCGTAGAGATATTCGAACTCCTCAGCAGCCGCGGCGCTTGTGTCATGGTCCGCAACGAAGACGAGTTCGTTCAGACATGTCTTGATATTTTGACGGATCCGGCACGGGCGGAACATATGCATGAAAATTGTCTGGCTGTCGTTGCTGAAAACCAGGGCGCGACGAAACGTAATTTGGATGAGTTGAAAAAACTGTTGGACAGGCTGCATTTATGGGGATGAGGTATATGTCTTTTCGAGAGAATATAACAAGGCGGTTCCTTAAATTAACGAAAGAGGGCCCTCAAAACAAACTGGATGAAATAGTGTTGCGTGTCCTGGAAGGGCTTGAGGCGGTGTATGAAAAAGGAGTAACCCGCCGGTACAATGCCTATGCAAGCGGGGCCAAAAAGCGGACGGAATTCGAGGCCGTCGTTATCAGTCTCGGCAATATCACTGTCGGCGGCACCGGTAAGACGCCTATGGCGGTATACTTGGCCAAAGAAATCAGACAAATGGGGTATACAGTGGCAGTACTAAGCCGCGGCTACCGTTCGGAAAGTGAACATGGCTGCGCCGTTGTTTCGGACGGGCATGCCGTGCTTTTATCGCCTGCACAGGCAGGCGATGAAGCCGTTCTCCTGGCCCGCTCTTTGCCGGGTATTCCCGTTATTGCCGGTAAAAAGCGTTCCGTAACGGGACAAAGGGCGATGGACGAGTTCCGACCGGATGTCCTTCTTCTTGACGACGCGTTTCAGCATTGGCAGATTAAACGCGATTTGGATATAGTTCTTATCAATGCGTGCGATCCTGTCGGCAACGGCCATCTTTTGCCGCGCGGCACGCTGCGTGAACCTTTGGACGCGCTCGAAAGGGCCGATCTCTTTGTGGTGACGAAGGCTGACCGGGCCGATCGGGACGAGGTCGAAAAAATTTATTCTCTCTTACGCTATTACAATGAAAGCGCGCCTATTGCCGAAGCCAATCATCAGGCTAAATGGTGTGTGCCTTTTGCGGATTGGCTGGCAGGCCATACGGACGGTGCGGCAAGCCTTGACGAGGATACGGCGGTCGTCACCCTGTCGGCGCTCGGCAATCCGGAGTCTTTTGAAGAAACGTTAAGGGATCTGGGTTTTGATATAGTTCACGCCGTTCGTTTCGATGACCACCATTCTTATACGGAAGAGGACTTGCGTGAGGCGGCCGCCTTTGCGGCGGCAAAGCATGCCGTTATCGTGACGACTGAAAAGGATGCCGTCAAGTTCCCGGCAGATACTATTAAAAACGAAGAGATCCCCGTCTTTGTCATGGGGATAGAAATAGAAATGACGGCCGGTGAGGAAGAAGTAAAACGCGTCCTTAAACGTGTGTTGGGAGGTTAGGTTATGAAATTTGTATGCATTATACCGTCCCGTTATGCGTCGACCCGCTTGCCCGGCAAGCCGCTCGTCGATATTGCCGGCAAACCGATGATACAGCGCGTATATGAACAGGCGAACAAGGCGGAAAAACCGGAGGTCACTGTCGTAGCTACGGATAACCCGCGCATTTATGATGTCGTTACAGCCTTTGGCGGCCGTGCCGTTATGACACGGGAAGACCACAAAAACGGCACGGACCGCCTTGCCGAGGCAGTCGGATATTATGCCGATGCGGATGTGGTTGTCAATGTGCAGGGGGATGAGCCGCTTATTTCTCCTGACGTAATCGATGCTCTTTGCGAGGCGTTTGAAGCGGATTCGGCACTTGAAATGGCAACGGTAGCCGTTCCTATGGCGCCGGAAGAATATGAAGATAAAAGCGCCGTCAAGGTTGTCATGAATTGCCGCGGCGAAGCGCTGTATTTTTCCCGTTCGCTTATTCCTTATCCCCGTCACGATTTTACGGAAAAAAATCGTCCTTACAAGCATATAGGCATTTATGCATATAAACGCGATTTTCTCCTGCAATACGCGGCAATGGCGCCGTCACCGCTGGAAGAGGCCGAATCGTTGGAGCAGTTGCGTGTGCTTGAAAATGGATATAAGATTAAGGTTATCAAAACGGGCCATTCCTTTATAGGTGTCGATACACCGGAAGATGTTGCCCGCATCAGAGAATATTTTGCTAAGGAGAACGCTTAATGAAATCTATCCACGTGGGGAATCAGGTTTTGGACGGTTCCAGCCTGTTTGTCATGGCCGGTCCCTGTGTCATTGAAGACCCTGAACGCACTCTGTATATCGGCCGGGAAATGAAGCGTATTTGTGCGGCTCTCGGCTTGCCGTACGTTTTCAAGGCTTCTTTTGATAAAGCCAACCGTTCGTCGTATTCATCCTATCGCGGTCCGGGCCTCGAAGAAGGATTGAAAATTCTGGCTCATATAAAGGCTGAATTGCAGGTCCCTGTTGTCAGCGATATCCATACTGCGGATCAGGCGGAAAAAGCCGCGGAAGTTCTCGATATTTTACAGATCCCCGCTTTTCTTTGCAGACAGACGGACTTGCTTGAGGCGGCGGCTGAAACGGGAAAGTGCGTCAATGTTAAGAAGGGGCAGTTTTTGGCGCCGGAAGATATGAAAAACGTAGTAGATAAGATTACGCACTGCGGCAATGAAAATCTTATGCTTACGGAACGCGGCGTCACGCTGGGCTATCATAACCTCGTCGTCGATATGCGCAGTTTCCCCATTATGCGGTCGTTCGGGTATCCCGTCGTCTTTGATGCCACACACAGCGTGCAGCTTCCCGGCGGCGGCGGCACGAAATCGTCAGGTCAGCGCCAGTTTATAGGCAATCTTGCGCGCGCGGCGGCCGGTTCCGGTATCGACGGGGTTTTTATGGAAGTCCATGACAATCCTACGGAAGCGTTGAGCGACGGTCCGAACATGCTGTATCTTACACAGGTGGAAGGCGTTCTGCGCGATATGGCGGCGATCCGCGCTATTCAGTTAAAGAGTACGGAGACGGTAACGAGTTAACCATACATTGAGGTGCATATAATGAATATATTGGAAGAAGCAAAAGAAGTGCTGCAGCTGGAAGCGGCGGGCATAGAAAAACTCATTCCCGCATTGGATCAGCGGTTTGTCAATGCCGTGACCATGATTCTTGAGTCCCCGGGACGCGTCGTCGTCACGGGAATGGGTAAATCCGGCCATATTGCCCGCAAAGTATCGGCTACCCTGGCCAGTACGGGGACGCCGGCGCTGTTCCTCCATCCGGCGGAAGCTATTCACGGTGATCTCGGTATGGTCACGGGACAGGATATTATCCTTGCGTTTTCCAACAGCGGGGAAACAACGGAAATCCTCAATATCTTGCCGTCGTTGAAACGTATCGGCGCGAAGCTCATTGCCGTTGTCGGCAATATGAATTCAACTCTTGCCAAGACCGCCGATATCGTTCTTGACGCGACTGTGGAAAAAGAAGCATGCCCGTTGGGACTTGCTCCGACGACGAGCACGACAGTGGCGCTCGCCTTGGGGGACGCTCTGGCGGTGGTTCTTTTATCAGAGCATCATTTTACGAAGGATCAATTTGCCGTCTTTCATCCCGGAGGGGCATTGGGGCGCAAGCTCCTGCTCACGGTTAAAGATGTTATGCATAAAGGCATCGATAACCCCGTTATCGGTGAAGACAGCACCGTTCAGGATGCCCTTTTCATGATGACGGAAAAAGGCCTCGGCGCCGCAGCCGTTGTCGGTGAAGACGGCACTCTCGCCGGCCTTGTCACGGACGGCGATGTGCGGCGCGGGTTGGAAACCGGTTCCAATTTCCTGCAATGGCCCGTCGATGCCATGATGACCAAGAATCCGCGGCGTATTTCGCAGGATAAGTTGGCGGCGGAAGCGCTGCACATTATGGAAAAAAATCAACCGCGGCCCATTACGGTATTGCCTGTCATCGATGAAAATGATAAAGTTGTCGGCATGGTTCACTTGACCGATCTGCTGAGACAGGGAGTTGTCTGATGGGAACGTTGCATACATTGAAAGTCGTTGCCTTTGATGTGGACGGCGTCCTGACGGACGGAACTATTTATTACGGTCCTGACGGAGATTGTCTGAAGGGATTTTCCGCCAGAGACGGCATGGGAATTTCCTGCCTCCATGCGGCCGGCATAAAAACAGCGATTATTACGGGACGCAGATCGCCTATGGTGGAAAGGCGCGCCGCAGATTTACATATAGGGTATGTTTTTCAAGGTGTCGGTCGTAAGGTTGAAGGGGTAAGCAGACTTTGTGAAGACGCGGCTGTAAATACCGATGAAATCGCTTATATGGGCGACGATATTAACGATTTGCCGGTTATCGGGCAGGTGGCCTTTACGGGAGCCCCGGCTGATGCCTGTGCGGAAGTGAAAGACAAAGCGGCTCTCGTCGTCTCGGCAAGAGGCGGGCACGGCGCGGTACGGGAGTTTTGCGAATACATATTAAAGGCTCGTAATCAATGGGATACGGTACTGCAGATGTATGAGCTTAATCAATAAAGAAGGGAGCGGCCGGGAGAATGTTTAAAAACTGGCAGTATCATGCAGTCAGGGCAATCGGAAGATTTGTATGCCTGTTTTCTTATGATACAATTGTTGCCTGGGGACGAAAACTGGGTCCCTTTGTGGGGCGACTCCTGAAAAAACAGCGCAACCGCGGTATTTTTCACGTTATGCGCGGCATGAAATGCAGTGAAGCGGAAGCGATTGAAATTATTGACGGCGTTTTTGCCAATTTGGGACAGTCTTTAATGGAAATCCTTTACACGCCGAAATTGAATAAAGCTGATATATCCGATTACGTTACTCTTGACAGGACCGATATTCTTGAAGCGGCACTGGAAGAAAAAAAGGGCGTCATCGCCCTGACCGGACATATAGGAAATTGGGAATGGATGGGAGCATCCCTGGCTTTATACGGGTATCCGGCCACAACGATCGTCAAGAATCAGCCGAACGACTCGGTAACCCGGTTCCTTAATGAAAACCGCGAACGTATGGGACTGGAAGTATTCGCCCGCGGCGGCAATGAGATGATCATCGCCGCCAGAGCGCTAAAAAGGAAAAAGATCCTCGGTTTTTTGGCTGATCAGGACGGCGGTTTTGACGGCGTGCCGCAGGAGTTTTTGGGCGAACTGGCGTCGACACCGCGCGGTATTGCTCTTTTCGCCAGACAGTTTCATTCTCCGGTTGTACCTATTTTTCCGTATCATGACGGGCAGCACCGCAACCGTGTTTATATCGGCGATCCCGTATATTATGTCGATACGGGCAATAAAGAGCGTGATGTTGCGGAACTGACCAGACAGACGGCGATTATTACGGAAAAATTCATTAAAGAGCATCCGACGGAATGGCTTTGGTTCCAGCACCGTTGGAGTACCAGACCTGAAGAAATGACTGCGTTACAACAACATGGAGGAGAATAACGGCATATGAAGCAATGGGTACAAAATCACAAATTAGGACTGATTGCGGCAGTTGTTGTTCTGCTTTTCGCAGGCCTGCTCATTTCGCTTTTGCGTGAGGAGGATGCTCCGAGCGGCGTGAATACCGAAAAGCTCATCCAATTTGACGGTTCCGAGTTGGCAGAGCAGCGTGACGGTAAACTTGTCTGGCATCTTACTGCCGATAAAATCCTTGTTGACCCCGATACGGGAAAAGTATATTTTATCAAGCCGAGGGGGATATTTATTGCTGAAGACGGCACGGAACTGACGATTACAGCCGATCAGGGCATAGTTGACAGAAAAGATAAAGTCATTGAAATCAAAGCGCCTCTTGACGCGGTGACGAACCGGGGCGATTCATTGCAGACGGACGGGAGTGTGTATTATAATATGGATACCCGTGAAATAACGGGCGGCAAAGTTATGATTAAGCGTGCCGATTCGGCCGAACTCAGCGCGGATACATTTGCAACGGACGCGGCGCTCGATAAAGTATCGCTTACCGGTCATGCCCGTATCACCAAGGGGGAATAAGAAGAGATGAAAAAAACAGCAGCGTATATATGTGCGGCGCTCCTGACGGCCGCAGTTCTGGCAGTACCCGTTACCGTGTCAAAAGCGGCAACACAGTCGGCTGTTTCCGTTACGGCTGATAAATTGCAATATGACGGCAAAACGCAGATTGCCACGGCGCAGGGTAACGTGATTATCACTCGTGATCAGGCTACCATGACCGGGGCGACGGCGTTGTATAATTTGAAAACGGCGGAAGCTGATTTGGACGGCGGCGTTACGGTGGAACAGCCGGATATGCATGTAACGGCGCAGAAACTTCACTCGACGAATAAAAATTATGTTGTCGCTACGGGTGATGTGCGCGGTATCTACGGTGACAAGAAATTAAACGGCGATCAGGTCGAATACTATCTGAATGAGGATCACGGCATCGTTTCCGGCAACGGGTATATGGAAGCGCAGGGTTCACAGATGTGGGCCGATCATATTGATGCGTGGACCAAAAAAATATCCGCTGTCGGCACGGGTAATGTACATATCGAATCACCGAAGGATAATTTAACCGCTTATGCGGAGAGAGCGGAATATATGCAGACTCCCGGTGTCAATGACGGCATTATCAATCTCTTTGACAATGTGTATGCGACGCAGAACGGCAGCAGTCTGAACGGAGATAACCTGCAGATTCGCCTTGCAGACAACTCGGCCCAGGCCATGAGTCGCTCCACGCTTATTATCATGCCGCAGAACAACTAAAAGAGAGAGTTCATGCATATACAGACGAATGACTTGATTAAAACCTATAACGGGCGTAATGTCGTTGACGGCGTTTCTATCCGCGTGGAACAGGGGCAGGTTGTAGGTCTTCTCGGCCCTAACGGCGCCGGCAAGACGACGACTTTCTATATGATCGTAGGGATTGAAAAACCCTCGTCAGGGACGATTATGATTGATCGGACTGACATTACACAACAGCCCGTTCATGTGCGGGGACACGAAGGTATCGGGTACTTACCGCAGGAAGCGTCTATTTTCCGTACGCTCTCCGTTGAAGACAATCTCATGGCCATGCTTGAAACGACAAAGCTTTCCGAGAAAGAACAGAAAGAAAAAGCCGCGGCGCTGATGGAAGAGTTCACTATTACAAAATTACGCGACCGTCTCGGCATTCAGCTTTCCGGCGGTGAACGGCGCCGTGTTGAAATTGCCCGTTGTCTTTGTATGGATCCGGCCTTTATCCTGCTGGACGAACCTTTTGCCGGTATCGATCCTTTGGCGGTCAATGATATTATGAGCGTTATCGGTCATTTGAGAGAACGCGGCATGGGGGTGCTTATTACGGACCATAACGTACGTGAAACCTTACGTATTGTTGATAAAGCGTATTTGCTGACTGACGGTAAAGTTTTCCTTGAAGGCGCGCCTATGGAAATTGCCGGAAATGAAATGGCGAAGAAAAACTACTTGGGTGAAGACTTTACAATGTAAAAGGTCAGGAGACAGGTAATGCGTATACTTGATAAATATATTTTAAAAGAATTTATAGGCCCCTTCTTTTTCGGTGTCTGTGCATTTACGAGCATATTCGTCGGGACAGGGACCCTATATAGAATTGCAAATCTTATCAATCAGTACGGTGCATCTCTTTGGGCGGCATTCAGGATTTTGATTCTGGCGCTGCCTTCGATCATCGTTATCACCTTTCCCATGTCTGTGCTGCTCGGTTCGCTTATGGCTTTCGGGCGTATGTCCGCGGCCAGTGAAATCATTGTCATGCGTTCGGGCGGACAAAGTTTTTTGCGGTTGGCCATGCCTGTTTTTATCACGGCGTTTTGTATTTCTTTAGGTACGACGGCTTTTAATGAATTTGTAGTGCCTAAAGCGAATAATGCGTATAATCGGATTATCAACGAAGAAGTAAAGACGGGCGCTCATCCGGCGACACAGGACCATGTTATTCTCAAGAATACGGACGGCGCCGACATATCGAGTCTTATGTATGCCCGCCAGTATGATTCCCGGGAACAGCGTCTCAAAGATCTGACCGTTCAGGAATTTGAAAATGACGTTCTCATGCGTGTGGAAAAAGCGGATTTCGCCGAGTGGGAAGGCGATAAATGGGTCATGCACAAAGGCGTCATATATGATGTGTCCGGCGAAAACGAGCAGGTAACGAGAACAATGACTTTTACCAGCCAGACATTGCCTATTTCCCAGCGGCCCAATAAGATCGCTCAATCTCAAAAGAAGCCTGATGAACTGACGATTCGCGAGCTGCGTGAACAGATTAAGCTGCTCGACAATAATTCTGTCGACACGAACAAGATGAAGGTGGAAATGTTCAACCGTTTTGCGATGCCGCTGGCCAGTCTCGTCTGTGCCCTCGTCGGCGCTCCCCTGGGGCTGCAGAAGCAGCGCGGCAGTTCTTCTATCGGGTTCGGTATCAGCGTCGTGGTCATTTTTATTTACTACAGTATAATGACCGTCTTCAACGCCTTGGGTAACGGAGGCCGTATCCCCCCGTATGTGGCGGCTTTCATGCCCGATATCATTACGGGTCTTGCAGGCATTTATTTGATTTATAAAAAATCCCGATAAGTTAATTGTGTTATCTTTCCCGCTTGTGGAGGTAACACAATTTTTATATAGGCTAAAAGATGGAGAACATGATTATGGAACCCTTTACGGCAGGCAAGAAAGAAATACTTTTCTTTCCGGCAGAAAAGGCCGACAGGCCGCTTATTATTTATCACGACCTGCCGGATATAGCGCGGACTGTTTGGGACGCCTTACACGAAGAGGCGTGTCCCGATTTTAATTTACTTACTGTCGGCAATCTTGATTTCTTATATAATATGTCGCCGTGGCCCTGCGGTTTTCTGGAACAAAACGGGCAAAGCACGGGTGGTGCCGATGTGTATTTACGAAGCCTTGTTGAACATATTATACCTGCGGCGCTGGAACGGATAAAGGGTGCACCGCAATTTATCGGCCTCGGCGGATATTCGCTGGCGGGCCTCTTTGCGGTTTACGCTATGTACCGCACGGACCGGTTTAATCGTATCGCGTCTATGTCCGGTTCTCTCTGGTATCCGGGTTTTGAAGAAATGGCGACGACGGAAACCGTGCGGAACGCACCTGAGCAGATGTATTTTTCCCTGGGCGACAGGGAGGCGAGAACACGTAATGAATATATGGCGACCGTTCAGGATAAAACGGAACGGCTCGTCGCGTTCTATAAAGAAGCGGGTATAGATGTCACCTTTGAGCTGAATAAGGGAAATCATTTCAAACATACACTCGCCCGCAGCGTTAAAGGAATCCGGGCGATATTGCAGGAAGAGAAATCCGCCGCCGGAAGGGAATATTTATAACAGTGAGATAAAAATATGGTATAATGTAGCATATTACGGCTATATACAGCCTTATAAAGAGAGGAGGGGCGGCCGCAATGGAATCGGGTTGGCTTATGCTCGTGGTACTCGCCGTTATGGGCGGAATTATCGCGTACTTAGGCGATAAAATCGGGTCAAAAGTAGGAAAACGCAAAATCAAACTGTTCGGCTTACGCCCTAAATATACATCTGTCGTCGTTACGATCATGACAGGTATCAGCATTGCCGTCGTAACTCTGGGCGTCATGTCCGTTCTCTCGGAAAATACCCGTGTTGCGCTTTTCGGCATGAATAAACTGCGTCAACAGCAGCAGGTGCTTGAGGCGCAGCGGGACAAACTCTTGCAGGAAGCCGACAAACTGGCCGAAGAGATGCAGGAAAAAAACGAACGCCTGGCGGATAATGAAAAGGTCCTCGCTTCACAGGAAGCACAGCTTGACGGGGCTAACGAACAGCTGCGGCTGACCATGCTCGACCTGGATCAGGTGCAGGCCGCCCGTGATGATGCGGCTAACCAGTTGAGTATTGTACAAGTTGCCTTTGATGAAGCCAATGCTGATTTAACGACAGCTCAAAGTGAAATTGAAGAACTGGAGCGGACGAAGGCCGGGCTTACAAAGACAGTGGCTGCTCTGGATGAACGGAACCGTCTCCTTAACCGATCTGTGGTTACCGTTCGTGAAGGCACGGTGCTGTTCCGCGTCGGTGAAGTCCTTTCCAGCGCCGTCCTTGATTCCGGCAAGGATGAAGCGCAGACGCGAACGCAGTTGAGTAATGTCATGGCGAATATTAATACGATGATTCGCGTGCGTTTAAAAATAGAAGACGAAAAAGCCGTACTCCTCTATATTTCTCCCGATGAATTCAATCAGACCGTGCATGACCTCAGCCAGGCCCCGCCGGGAAAGAAATTGATTCGCGTTACGGCGGCAGGTAATATCATTGTCGGTGAACCGGCTCTCGTGCATGTTAATGTTTATGACAATAATTTAATTTATCGCAAAGGTCAGATCGTGTACAGCGAACACTTTACAGGTGAAGAATTGGCGGGCAATGCGGAGCTGCAGCTCCTTCACTTCTTGCATAATGTCAACCGCTGCGCTCAAAGTGACGGTATTTTACCGGATCCTCTGAGCGGCAACGTGGGTTCTTTGACGGCGGTAGAAATGTTCGACGTCATTGCCAAACTGAAGGCGTACAGTTCGACGGGACTGACTCTCCGCGCTGCGGCGGCACAAAATGTCTATACGGCCGGCCCGTTGAAGATCGATGTCCGCGTTGAACCGGACAGATAGGATGAAATATGATTTTTGCCATTGACCCGGGCTCCGTCAAAACGGGCGTTGCCGTATTGACGGAGCAAGGAGAGTTAGTTGAAAAGTGCATTATTCCGACGGAAGAGCTGTTGTCCTGTATACAGGACCGTTACGACAAAGGGCTCTTCCGCCTTATTGTAATGGGGAACGGGACGAATCACCGTCATCTCGGCGAGATTGTCCGGGCATGGATTGAAAACGGACATACTGATGTAATATTTACGTTCGTCAATGAAAAATTTACGACTGTAGAGGGCCGGGATCTTTATTGGCGGCATACGCCGCGCAAGGGATGGCGGCGTTTTGTACCGGCGGCCTGGCAATATCCGCCTGAACCCGTAGACGATTTCGTCGCTTGGATTATCGGGCTCCGTTACATTAAGGGGAAAGGACAAAAATGATTACGAAATATCTTTTCAGAGCCTTCGGGCTTGCCTTCGGCGCTCTTATTTATACCCTCGGACTGGATGTCTTTCTGACGCCGAACAGCGTTATTGACGGCGGTATTGTGGGTATATCCCTGATGGCGGCAGCCGTTTCGGGCGTCAGCTTTTCTGTGTTTATCGTTGCCTTAAACCTGCCCTTTCTTATCATGGGTTACCGGAAAATCGGAGTTCATTTTACCGTTGCTTCCTTATATTCTATCTTATGGCTTGCCGTCTGGAGCCGTTTCATCCATTTGGAACCGGTCACAAAGGACCCTTTCTTATCAACCATCTTCGGCGGCATCATTATCGGTATCGGCGTAGGACTCATTATTCGCTGGGGCGGATCTCTTGACGGAACGGAAATGCTCGCCATCATCTGGGACAGGAAGCTGCCTTTTTCCGTCGGTGAAATTATCATGTTTTTCAATCTTTTTATCCTCGGCGTATCAGGCTTCGTTTTCTCCTGGAACAGCGCCATGTATTCCCTTATTGCCTACTTTATCGCCTATAAGGTCATCGATATCGTGTCGAACGGTCTTGACGAAATGAAGGGGGTACTCATCGTTACGTCGAAGGATGAAGAGGTGTCGCGCTGTATCACGCGGGATATGCATCGCGGCGTTACCAGACTCCACGGTGAAGGCGCGTATGCGCGGCAACGGACGTGGGTCCTTTATTGTGTTATTTCCCGTCTGGAAATCGTGCAGCTGCGCGATGCTATCATAGAAATTGACCCGAATGCATTTGTATCCATCTTTGATATACAAGAAGCGCACGGCGGCTTGTTTAAAAAGAGGAAGCCGGCGCATTGACCGGTCGGTTCGAGATAAGGGTGGCAACGCATGTATTGTGATTCTACAGTAATCCTGCAATGTGCGGCGCCGCGGCAATTGACAAAACTCTTCATTTTCAGTATAATTTTTATGTGTGCAAACCAGCACTCCCTAACGATAATCTTGGAGGGAGGGATACAGAATGGCAGAAATCAGAGTTGGAAAAAATGAAACGTTGGACAGCGCGCTGCGTCGTTTTAAGCGTTCTTGCCAAAAGGCGGGTGTTCTTTCCGAAGTCCGTAAACGTGAGCATTACGAAAAACCGAGCGTACGGAGAAAGAAAAAGTCCGAGGCGGCGCGTAAACGTAAATTCAAAGCGTAATCCGAGAAGGTTGATACAGTGTCTTTAAAAGAAGAATTATGGCAGGACATGAAATGCGCAATGAAGAAGAAAGAAGCCGGCAAGACGGAGCTTTCCGTTATTCGTTCCGTGCGTTCCGCCGTCAGGAATGCGGAAATCGACGGAAAATGTGAACTTGACGATGCCGGCGTAGGTTCGGTTATTGCCAAGGAAATGAAGCAGCGGAGAGAATCGCTGGAAGACTTCGTTAAGGGCGGACGCGCAGATCTTGCCGCACAGGCGAAAGCGGAAATGGCGGTTCTTGAAAAGTATATGCCCCGGCAGCTTTCTAAAGAAGAAGTTGAAGCCGTTGTCCGTAATGTTGTTGCCGGCATGGCGGCGGAAAACTTGAAGATGGGTGATGTCATGAAAGCGGTTATGCCTCAGGTTCAGGGCAAGGCCGACGGCAAGGTCGTTTCGGTCGCGGTAAGGGAAATTTTACAAAGCGGGCCGTCTCAACGTTGACATATTGACAAACGGACTGATTGATTGTAATGTTTAAGCATGCTTTGTAAAAAAATTATAACTGAGTCAAAGAGGGCTCCACACTTGATACAGGTGCGGAGTCTTTTTTATTATCCAAGGAGGAATATGATGAACAGGGAAGGCTTACTCTATGTAATTCCTGCGGGACAGTATGGCAAAGAAGGCATTTTAGCCCTTTTGGAGCAGCATCGGGAAATTAAATTCGTTTCCCTCGTAGGGGTTGACCTCGCCGGTAACGATACGGACGAAAAAATTCCCATATCTGTCTTTTTTGCCGGCTATGAAAGCTTCTTCGACGGTTCCGCGTTCCAGACTGACGGTTCCTCCGTTGTCCTGCCCGGTATTGCTACGCTGTCGAATGCTCGTGTCGATATTAAAGCGGATCCGAGCGTAAATTGGTTTGTCGACTATAATGACGGTAATCTTGATGAAGAAACGGGCAAGCCTGTCGGTACGCTCCGTATTCCGAGCTTCCTCGAGCATGTGTCCGGTTTTATCGATTCCCGCTCCATCCTCCGCAATACGACCGACTATGTGGGCGAAGAAATATTGAAACTTGTGAAAAAACACGGTATATCCGGGTTATCTGTAAATTCTGACGATATTGAAAAAATTGTTTTCACAACAGCGACGGAATTGGAATTCTGGGTCAAATCGCCGAGCCAGGACGTGGCATCGCGTAAACTTTCGGCGTCTCAGAAGCTGCAGGAACAATATTGGCAGCGTACGCACGGTGTTGTCCGTACGGCCTTGGAACAGGCTGTGGAACGCCTTGAAAAATACGGCTTGGAACCGGAAATGGGACATAAGGAAGTAGGCGGGATTAAGGCGCATATTGACGACTCCGGTAAATTAATTTTTGTTTTGGAACAGCTTGAAGTGGATTGGAAATTTTCGTCCGATCCCGTACAGACGGCAGATAATGAAATTCAGGCGCGTATTATTATCCGTGAAGCTTTTCGTGAAAACGGTTTGGACGTTACATTCCAGGCAAAGCCGATTTACGGTGTGGCCGGCAGCGGCGAACATACGCACATCGGTATAGGTGCCGTTTTGAAAAACGGCGGCTATATCAATCTTTTCAATCCTGACGATATGCAGAAGGAGTTCCTCTCCGCTGTCGGTTACGGTTCCATTATGGGGATACTGAAACACTATGAAGTCATTAATCCCTTCATTTCGGCGACGACGGACTCGCTCAACCGGCTGAAACCCGGTTTTGAGGCGCCCGTGTGCATCGTTGCCGCGCTGGGCGGTGAGACGCCGGATGTGCCGACCCGCAACCGTTCCATCCTGGCCGGACTTATTCGTAATGCCGCCAGTCCGAAGGCGACGCGTATCGAAATGCGTGCGCCCAACCCGTTCACCAACACGTATATTGCTCTGGCGCTTTTCTATCTGGCCGCTCTCGACGGTATCCGTTATGCCCTGACCGGCGGCAAAACGACGGCGGAACTTCTGGCGGAGCTTTCCAAGAATGTCGGTGATGATGCGGATTATCTTGAAAAGAACAGAGCTTATCGTTCGGAAGTTGATGTATTTGAAAACTTCACGGAAGAAGAACGCAATGTCATGTTCGGCAAAGCGCCGGCAACGGTCTGGGAAAACTTCAAGGCCTTGACGCTCTATCCGGAAAAAATTGACGCTCTCGCCTGCCCGGTTTTCGAACGACGTGTAATGGAATCATTTAAACAGGGGGCGCTTATGCGTTGGGCCCTGGAACTCCAGTACCGCATCGTGCCGGATAATTTGGAAAGAGTTATCAATGCCAAAGCCCTTCATATCGACGGTGACACCAATCCCCTGGAAATAGAACGCTGGAAAGTTATCAATGCGCTGCGTACCGAATTGGGTCGGGATACGGACAAGAGTCTGTCCGTCTTTACGCAGATCAAGCATGCCCTGGCGGCAAAAGACTATGATAAGGCGTCGGAGCTTCAGGTTCTCATGAGCCGGAAAATGAATGAACTGAACGATTTGTATTATGAATATTCGCACAATGCTTTTTAAATAAATTCCCATATCCTTTTAAAGAGCGGGTTCTTTTCGCATAGGAATCCGCTCTTTTGCCCTTTTGGGAAAAGTCAGGGGAAATAGGCACGAAAAAATATTTGACTTTTTGACCAAAAGTGCTGTTTTTGGCTTAAAATCTATTGACAAAGGAAATCAAACATGTTATCTTGTATACAGTTGTTAGCACTCCGCATATCGGAGTGCCAACAAACGGAACCGAGGTGGACGTATGGAACTGAATGAACGAAAACAAAGAATATTGAACGCCGTCATTCAGGATTACATAACGTCTGCCGAGCCCGTAGGGTCACGGACGATAGCACGCAAGTATGATTTGGGCGTCAGTGCCGCAACCATACGGAATGAAATGTTTGATTTGGAATTGATGGGCTATTTAGAACAGCCTCACACATCGGCGGGCCGCACGCCGTCAGCCAAAGGCTATCGTTTCTATGTCGATTGTCTCTTGCAGCCGGCGGAGATAACGAAGGATGACAGACGTCTGATCCGAGCGTGGCTCAATGATAAAATGGATGATGTGGATCAAATCTTCCAATCAACGGCGAAGGTTCTGTCAAAGATGACACACAATGTAACACTTGTCATAGCGTCACGGCAGTTAGGCGCAAAGTTGAAATACATCCGGTTTATGCCGCTTGACGACAGACGGGCTATTATGTTGATCGTCGCCGACACGGGACAGGTTGAAAACAGCATTTACAATAAACCTGTTGATGTGGATGTAGATGAACTGAATATCCTTGCCGAGAAATTAACTTACTGCCTCGCCGGTACGCCTCTTGAGAAAATCACGACGGATCTCCTTGACAGATTCCGTAATGATGTTGTCGGAGATTTGGATTTGTACCGTACGGCCTTTCGTTCGCTGCACCGGGCTTTTCGGAAACAGCAGCTCTATCAGGGCGGTACAATGGAACTGCTGAATGTTCCCGAATTTCGCAATGTCGATAAGGCCCGCTCCCTTTTCGGTATCCTTGAAGAACGGGAAAAAGTATTCGATTTGTTGAGTAACGACGATGAAGAAGACGAAAATCCCGTCGTTGTCCGTATCGGCGATGAACATTCGCCGGTACCGCTCAATGACTGCAGTATCATTGAAGCGACTTTTAGGGGGAACGATGAAGTTCTCGGGAAAATTGCCGTATTAGGCCCGACGAGAATGGAATATGCCAAGATAATCGGGCTGCTCGATTTTATGAAAGAGCATATGATACAAGTTCTGGCGCACTATCATGATGACAAGTAGGGAGGTAGACAACAGATGAGCGAGAATGAAGAAAAACATGAAGAGCAGGATGAGAAGCAGAATGCCTCTGTACTGGATGTTAATGTAAATACGGAAAAACAGGATGAAGATCCTGCTGAAGAAACGGCGACAGCGGAAAAAGACGCGGCGGAAACCGAAGAAACGGCCGCTGCCGTAAAAGAAATACAGGACAAGTTCGTGCGTCTTCAGGCGGATTTTGCGAACTTTAAAAAGCGTTCTTCGGCGGAACGCCTGCAAGTGGCCAATGTCATCAGGGGGGAGATGGTCGCCGATATCCTGCCGGTCATCGATAATTTTGAACGGGCGCTGCAAGTGCCGCAGGAGAAACAGAATGACGATGTAAAACCTTTTATCGAAGGTTGTGAAATGATTTATAAACAGCTTGCAGGTGTCCTTGAAAAGACGGGCGTGACAAAGATTGAGGCGCTTGATAAACCTTTCGACCCGAACTATCATCAGGCCGTCATGCGCGTACCTGCTGAGGGCGTGCCTGACAATACGATAGTGGAAGTTTTGCAGGACGGCTATCTGCTCGGGGACAAAACAATCCGTCCCGCCATGGTAAAAGTTGCATTTAACGGTTAACAGATCGTGTGTATATATTGAGGAGGAATTTAATATGTCTAAAGTAATCGGTATTGATTTGGGTACTACAAACTCGGTCGTCGCAGTTATGGAAGGCGGCGAACCTACAGTAATTACAAATACGGAAGGCTCCCGTTTGACCCCGTCCGTCGTCGGCTTTTCCAAAACAGGGGAACGGCTCGTTGGTGAACTGGCCAAACGTCAGGCTATTTCCAATCCGGAAAATACGGTTTCTTCCATTAAACGTCACATGGGCGAAAACTATACGGTAAAAATTGAAGGCAAGGACTACACACCGCAGGAAATTTCAGCAATGATCCTGCAGAAACTGAAAGAAGATGCTGAATCTTATTTGGGCGAAAAAGTAACGCAGGCAGTTATTACCGTGCCGGCATACTTCTCCGACAGCCAGCGTCAGGCCACCAAGGATGCGGGTAAGATTGCCGGCCTTGACGTTCTCCGCATAATCAATGAACCGACGGCGGCGGCTCTTGCATACGGCCTCGATAAGGGCGGCGACGGGAAAATCCTCGTATTCGACCTGGGCGGCGGTACATTCGATGTATCTATTCTTGAACTGGGCGACGGCGTATTTGAAGTAAAAGCGACAAACGGCAATACCCATCTGGGCGGCGACGACTTCGACAACGCCGTTATGAATTGGATGGTTTCCGAATTCAAAGGGCAGTCCGGTATCGACCTTTCTCAGGATAAATTGGCCGAACAACGGTTGAAAGATGCTGCCGAAAAAGCAAAGATTGAATTGTCCACCGTCCTGTCGACCAATATTAACCTGCCGTTCATCACGGCGGACGCAACGGGGCCGAAACATCTGGATCTTACGCTTACGCGCGCTAAATTCAATGAATTGACGGCAAACCTCGTACAGGATACGATGGAACCGACCCGCCAGGCGATTAAAGACTCGGGCCTTTCTATCGACGAAATCGACAAGATTATCCTCGTCGGCGGTTCCAGCCGCATTCCGGCGGTACAGGAAGCTATTAAACATATTCTCGGCAAAGAACCGGACAAGGGTATCAACCCGGATGAATGCGTCGCTATAGGCGCGGCTATTCAGGCAGGCGTTCTCGTCGGCGACGTCAAGGACGTGTTGCTCCTCGACGTGACTCCTTTGTCTCTCGGCATCGAAACAATGGGTGGTGTCTTCACGAAGATTATCGAAAGAAATACAACCATTCCGACGGAAGGCAAACAGATTTTCTCGACAGCCGTTGACAACCAGCCTTCTGTTGATGTACACGTTCTTCAGGGTGAACGTGAAATGGCTGCGGATAACAAGACTCTCGGCCGTTTCGAATTGACCGGCATTCCTGCGGCTCCCCGCGGCGTACCCCGCATTGAAGTCGCTTTCAACATTGATGCCAACGGTATTGTAAATGTTTCCGCAAAAGATCTCGGTACGGGCAAGGAACAGCAAATTACTATCACTTCTTCGTCAGGACTCGATCAGAGTGAAATTGACCGCATGATAAAAGAAGCGGCTGCTCACGAAGCGGAAGATAAAAAACGCAAAGAAGCTATTGAAGCTAAAAATAACGCCGATTCTCTCGTGTATCAGGCTGAAAAGACTCTGAAAGAGGCAGGCGATAAAGCGGACCAGGAAAAGGTGTCCGAAGTAAAGGATAAGATTGCCGCTTTGAAAGAAGCCATGAAGGGCGATGATATCGAACAGATCAAGAGCGCGTCCGAAGCGTTGACAAAACCTCTCTATGAATTGAGCGGCGATATGTATAAACAGGCTGAAGCTCAGCAGCAGGCAGCGCAGCAGTCCGCCGGTCAGGAACAGGCGGGCGGTAATGCGGACCAAGCTGATGACAACGTTGTTGATGCCGATTATAAGGTAGTGGATGACGACCAGAAATAAGATGTAAGAAAAGGAGCTGCCTAGAATGAGTAAAAAAGATTATTATGAAGTGCTCGGCGTATCGAAAGATGCGAGCGAGACCGATATAAAAAAGGCGTTCCGTAAGCTTGCCGTCAAGTATCACCCCGACAAAAACCGGGATAACCCGGAAGAAGCGGAAAAGAAATTTAAGGAAATCAATGAAGCGTACAGTATTTTGTCGGACAAAACGAAACGCGCACAGTATGACAGGTTCGGTCCCGACGCTTTTCAGGGCGGCGGTGCCAGCGGGTTCGACGGTTTCAGTCAGAGCGGCTTCGGCGGTTTCGGGCAGGACTTCAGCGGTTTCGGCGATATCTTCGATTCTTTCTTCGGCGGCGGTCGCAGCAGACAGCAAAACGGTCCTCAGCGCGGTGCGGACTTGCGCTATGATATCGACATCTCCTTTAAACAAGCTGTTTTCGGGACGGAAATGGAAATTACCGTCCCGAAGGAAGATACCTGTGACCATTGTCACGGCAACGGTGCCGAACCGGGCAGTAACATAGGCACCTGCCCCGATTGTCACGGTACGGGCCAGCAACGGGTCGTGCAGAACACGCCTTTCGGACAGATGGTCAATGTGCGGACATGTACGCGTTGCGGCGGCTCGGGTAAGATTATCGAAAAGAAATGTAAAAAATGTCATGGCACAGGTAATGTCAAAGTACGCAAAAAAATCCAAATCAGAGTTCCGGCCGGTGTCGATGACGGCGCTCGCCTGCGCGTGGCCGGTGAAGGTGAACCGGGCAGTCACGGCGGCGGTCACGGTGATTTATATGTTTATATTTTCGTGCGTAAGGACGACCGTTTCGTTCGTCGCGGCAACGATATCATTTCCCAGCAGACGATCAGTTTTACTCAAGCCGCATTGGGTTCCACAATTCGTGTTGAAACGATGGACGGTAAGATTGATTTAAAGATTCCCGCCGGCACGCAGACGGGGACGCTTTTCCGCATCAAAGGCAAGGGTGTTCCTTATCTCGGCTCGAAGGACAGGCGAGGCGATCATCATGTACAGGTCAATATTGCGGTACCGAGGCGTCTGAATAACAGGCAGAAAGAATTACTCAGAGAATTCGGTATTGCCGGCGGTGAGGATTGGATTACGGAAGACGACGAAAAGGCGGATAAAAAGGAAAAAAAAACTAAAAAAGAAGGATTTTGGGACAAATTGACAAAGTTTATTCGTGAGAAATTTATCGGATACAGTCGATTTGCAGCCGGAATATAAGTATATGGCTGCGGGCGTTATACATGTCCGCAGCTTTTTCGGTTGAGGGAAATAAAGCTTATGAAATGGAGAGAAGCAGGGTTGATCGTCCCGGCCGCGGCCGTCGATATTGTCAGTCTGCTGCTGTGGGAATGCGGTACGAACGGTTCCATAATTCATGATGATAAAACGAGGGACGGTCTTGTCTCTTTGACCGTCCATATACCCGATGAGGACGCGGATACGGTTATCGCCCGTATGAAGGCGTGCCTTGACGCCTTGTGGGCGGACAATCCCGCTTGGCAGGCATACACTTTTGTACAGGGGCGGGTTGAAGAGGATACATGGCTTTATGCGTGGCAGCAGTATTTTTGTGCCGAGAAAATATCGGAACGTTTTTGGGTCGTACCGGTATGGGAAAAAACGGATCCTATCGACGCGGCGGAAGTACTCCGTATTGAACCCGGAGTGACTTTCGGCAGCGGGTTTCACGATACGACGCGTATGTGCGTCCGTTATCTGGAAAAGTTTGTCCGGCCCGGTCAAATCGTATATGATATAGGTACAGGCACGGGAATCCTTGCCGTTACGGCTGCAAAATGCGGCGCGGCCGCAGTAAAGGCTGTCGACTTTGATCCTGCGGCTGTAAAACAGGCCGCTGTTAATGCGAAGTTGAACGGTGTCGACGAAATTCTGGATATTTCACGGAGTGATCTGCTGAATGACCTGGGCGATGCTGTTCCCCGGGCGGATTTGATTGTCGGCAATTTGGTGACCGACCTTATTTTGCGCCTTTTACCGGAACTTCCGTCATACTTGAAAGAAAACGGCATTTTTATCGGCAGCGGCATTATTGACGAACGGATTGATGAAGTCCGTCAGGTCGTGCGGGAACGCGGTTTTACACAGATTGCCGAAGATTTGGAAAACGGCTGGTATACCGTCGTTTTGAGGAAAACGTAATGAGAAAACTGTTTACATCTTTCCCTATAGGCGGAGAATTTCATCTGACAGCCGACGACACGCATCATCTTATGCGTGTCCTGCGGGCTGTCGCAGGTGATGAGGTCATCGTAACGGACAGCAGGGGCGCCTCTTTTCACTGTAAAATAAACGGCATGGACGGGAAAGAAGCTGTCCTTCTGCCTGTTGCACGGGCGGAAGAAACTGACGCGGCAGGCCCCGAACTCATTTTGGCGGCTGCCGTTCTGAAAAACGATAAGTTCGACTGGCTCGTTCAAAAGGCGACGGAGCTTGGTGTAAACCGCATTATTCCTATACAAATGAAATACTGTGTAGTAAAATTAAATGAAAAACGCCGCCCTGAAAGATGTAAAAGATGGCAAAAAATAGCTTTAGAAGCGGCAAAACAATGCGGTCGTACGGACGTGCCGCCTGTTGATGACGTACATTCTCTTTCTGAACTTGTCCGTGATTACGGAGAGCGTTTTATCGTCGTCCCTTATGAATTGGAAACGGTACCGGCGCAGGCCGCGGCAGTTGCGGCGAGAAGGGCGGATACGGTCGTCTGTATCGGGCCGGAAGGCGGTTTTGCGAGGGAAGAAATAGAGTTTCTCAAAACCTGTGAGCGGTGTATGACCGTTTCTCTGGGCAGGCGTATTTTGCGTGCCGAGACGGCGGCACTTACGGCAGCTGCCGTTATTATGTATGAAAGAGGTTTTAAGTGATGCCGACTATCGCTTTTACGACGCTCGGTTGCCGGGTAAATCAATATGACACGGACAGTATGCGCGGCCTTTTCTTCGCCGACGGCTTTACGGAGACCGATTTTAACGGCCGTGCCGATGTATATGTTATCAATACGTGTTCCGTTACACATATGGGCGAAAAGAAATCCCGCCAGATTATCAGGCGGGCAAAAAAGAATAATGCCGACGGTCTCGTTATCGTGACGGGATGTTATGCCCAACTCAGTCCGGACGCGCTGGCGGCCATTCCCGACGTCGACGCCGTTATCGGTACAAATGAACGGAAAAATATTGTGCCCGTCGTCAACCGTCTTTTGTCTGAACGTACGAATGTGGCCGTACAGGCCGTGCATGATGTTATGGGCAGAGACGCTTTTGAAGAAATCCCTCTCTATCCGTCAGCGGTTGAACATACACGCGCCGATTTGAAGATCCAGGAAGGGTGCAATAATTTTTGCAGCTACTGCATCATTCCGTATACGCGGGGAAGCCTTAAATCACGTCGCCCCGATGCGGTTATAGCCGAAGCCGGACGTCTTGCCGAAGCCGGGTTTAAAGAAATCGTTCTCACGGGGATCCATCTCGGGGCCTACGGACTTGATTTGCCTGGGCGGCCCACATTGGCGCTTATCCTTAAACGCCTTATTGAAGAAACGGATATTGAACGCATACGGATGGGCTCTGTCGAGTCTGCGGAGATTGATGATGCTCTGATTGATGTTATTAATTCGTCGTCCCGTATTTGCCCTCATCTGCATCTGCCTATACAGTCGGGGGCCGATGAAATTTTACAATCCATGCGTCGTCGTTACACAAAAGACGAGTATATTTCTCTGATTGAACGATTGACCGGACGGATTCAAGGCCTCACCGTGTCGACCGACCTGATTGTAGGTTTTCCCGGTGAGACGGATATGCTCTTTGCGGAGACCATGGATACACTAAACCGCTTGCGGTTTTCCCATATCCACGCCTTTCCCTATTCGCCGCGGCAGGGAACCCCCGCCGCCGCGATGGCAGGTCAAGTGCCGAATAATGTGAAGAAGCGGCGTGTCGATACGGTCAACTCTCTTTCAGAACGGCAGAAAAAAGCGCTTCTCGACAGTTTGATCGGAGCGGAGGTACAGGTTTTATTGGAAGAAATAAAGGACAATGCGGGGGAAGGCTTTTCAGAACAATATGAACGGGTCCGCGTGGCAGTACCGGCCGGCTGTGAGAGAGGCCGTATTATAGATGTCCTGTTGACAGGCAGAGACGGCACTGTCCTTACAGGAAGAGTAAAGGAGGCATTTTAAATGGAAGATTGTATTTTCTGTAAAATTACGAAGGGTGAAATCCCGAGCAGAAAAGTATATGAAGACGATAATTTTTATGCTTTTGAAGATATCGCCCCCGTGACACCCGTACATGTTCTCGTCGTTCCGAAAAAACATGTACGGAGTATTGCGGCGCTTACGGAAGCCGATACGGAGGTGGCCGGCAAAATGCTCACGGCTATTCAGAAGACGGCAGAAAAGATGGGTCTTGCTGAAGACGGCTATCGTGTTGTTTTCAATACCGGTGAAAAAGCTGGTCAAACCGTACACCACCTGCATGCGCATATTCTGGGCGGCAAGGAAATGGCCTGGCCGGGAGTGTAAATGGACAAGAAAGATAAGAAGACACTCCTGCCCGTGAATACAGCGAAGACTGTTCGTACTATAGCCGTTATTGCTTTATTGGCTGTCATCGTGTTTTTGGCCGTAAAAGGTATATAGTAAAAGTTTCAAGCAGCGGCAATACCGTTTCGGTATTGCCGCTTTTTCTTTAATGAAATTTTAATGGACGCTTTAATCGTTATTTCAGAAAAGCACTGTATAGTAAGTATTGGAGGAGGAATGACGATGACGGATGATAAGGCGTTCGGCGCAACGGGAGAACGGGAAGCCGCTGCTTATCTGCAAGAAAAAGGATATACTCTTTGTTGTCTCAATTACAGGGCGGCGACCGGTGAAATAGATATTATTGCCGAAGACGGCAGGACCGTCGTTTTTGTAGAAGTGAAAGCACGCCGGTCGTTGGATTACGGTTTGCCTGCCGAAGCGGTGGTACCGATAAAACGGCAAAAGATAATACAAACGGCTCAGTTCTACTTAAACAGATATAACCGGTGGGACAGGCCCTGCCGCTTTGACGTCATCGAAATATTCAGGCCCCCGGGAAGATCTTCTTTATTCAGACATATTACGCATGCGTTTTCAGTGGAGTAAGCAGTATGTTTGCACGGATTTTCGGAGCGGCCGTGTTAGGCCTGCACGGCCGTTTAATTACAGTTGAAGCGGATATTGCCAACGGCTTGCCTGCCTTCGATATTGTCGGCATGGCGACAGTAGCGGTTAAGGAATCGAAGGAACGGGTACGGGCGGCCGTGAAAAACAGCGGCTTTGAATTCCCGATGCGGCGGATTACGGTTAATCTCGCACCGGCGGATATGAAAAAGGAAGGCGCCGGCCTGGATTTACCTATAGCCGTAGCGCTTATGGTTTCAAGCGGACAGATTAAGCCGGAAGCTTGCGAGAGCTGCCTCTTTATGGGTGAGTTGTCTTTGGACGGGCGCGTGCGTCGGACTGCCGGCGTGTTGTCAATGGTTCTTGCCGCGGCGGAAAGCGGTTTTAAGAAAGTATTCGTCAGTCCTGAAAATACAGGGGAAGCATTGCTGTGCGGAAGTATCGATGTATATGCTGTAGCGACTTTTTCAGATCTGGTGGAACATTTACAGGGGCTTGCACCGCTTACGGCAGCTAAACCCGGGAAAAATAACGAAACTTTACCGCGTTATGATGTCGATTTCAGTGAGGTCCAGGGGCAGTTCATTGCCAAGCGGGCCCTGGAAATTGCCGCTGCAGGCGGTCATAACCTGCTTATGGTAGGTCCGCCGGGTGCCGGTAAGTCCATGTTGGCTAAGCGCATACCGACGATATTGCCGCCCATGAATTTGAAAGAATCGTTGGAAGTGACCAAGATATATAGTGTAGCCGGCCTCTTTCATCGTGAAAACCGGCTTATGGAACGGCCTTTTCGCAGTCCGCACCATACTGTATCCGCTGCCGGTCTTATCGGCGGCGGTTCCGTTCCCAAACCGGGAGAAGTCACGCTCAGTCATAACGGAGTTCTTTTTCTTGATGAATTGCCCGAATTTTCCAGGTCCGTTCTGGAGGTCCTGCGTCAGCCTTTAGAGGACGGGAAGGTAAATCTCGTCCGTGTCAATGCCGCCTTGTCGTATCCGGCCGGGTTCATGCTCATTGCGGCTATGAATCCCTGTCCTTGCGGTTATCTGCATGATAAAGACCATATCTGCGCCTGCACATCCGGTGAAATCAGGCGGTACGTACGGAAGATTTCCGGTCCTCTTTTGGATCGTATCGATCTTCATATTACCGTAGAGCGCCCGAAATATGAAGAACTCACGTCAGCCGTTAAACAGGAAAGTTCCGCCGTTATACGGGAGCGCGTCCTGTCGGCCTGCAAACGGCAGGAAAAGCGTCTGGAACCTTACCGTATCTATAGAAACGGAAATATGGGCCATCAAGAGATCCGCGAGACCTGCCGCATTACGCCGAACGGCAAACGGCTTTTAGAAGAAGTGTTCAGGAAATTAAAATTGAGCCCCCGCGGGTATGATCGTCTTATTAAGGTAGCCAGGACGGTTGCCGATTTGGACGGCGCCGAAGATATAGGAGAGCGCCATATTGCTGAAACCGTCAGTTATCGTAATACTTTACAAAGGATGTGAGAGCGTGGGCGCGGATGATGCCGGCAAAAAGTATACACAGGAACAGCTCTGTTTTATTGCCTTGGCCGCTCTGCCTAAGGTCGGCCCGGCCATGTTGCGTAAGCTTATCAAACGGTTCGGCTCGGCGACGAATATTTGGACCGGTGATATCGGTCATTCCGATTTGAAGAAAAGTGCTGTCGACTTACTTCTGCACTGGCGGAAACACTTTGATTTTGATGAACTCCTGGCCAAATTGAGACGTTTTCACGCGGTGGCCGTAACATGGCATGATCCCGATTATCCGCTCCTGCTGAAAGAAATAAAAAATCCGCCGCCCGTACTTTACTGCTGCGGCAGACTGCCGTCAACGGCGCGTTCTGTCGCTATTGTGGGCGCACGCAAGGGCAGTGTTTACGGCCGCAATGCGGCGCGTCTCCTCGCCCGGGATACGGTGCGGTTCGGTGCCGCCGTCGTCAGCGGCGGCGCTCGCGGCATAGATACGCAAGCTCATTTAGGAGCTCTTGAGGGCAAAGGGAAAACAATTGTCGTTACCGGTTCGGGACTGGATATATCCTATCCGCCTGAAAACGAAACTCTCTTTGCTGAAATTGCGGCTCAAGGCGGCGCCGTATGCAGTGAATTTCCCTTTGGAACGGCACCCTTGCCGGGAAATTTTCCCGCGCGTAATCGTATTATTGCCGGCATGGCTCTATGCACCGCCGTTGTTGAAGCGGATGTGCGCAGCGGTTCTCTCATTACGGCGGATCTTGCCCTTGACGAGGGACGGGATGTCTTTGCCGTACCCGGGACCATATTTTCCAACCTCTCCAAAGGAACGAACAATCTTCTTCGTAACGGCGCGTTGCCGCTCTTGTCGGCGGAAGATATAGCCCGTGAATACGGCTGGCTTAATGAAGAAGCCTGTACGGTGCCGGAGGAGATACAATTACAGCTGTCGGCAGAAGAGCGGCTCCTGTGGGAACTGCTCAAAGACGATGAGATGTTGTCGGCAGAAGAATTAACAGGTATGTCGGGACTTAGTGCGGACCGGGTGTCAACCGTTCTTGCCGTACTTGAACTGAAAGGACTTTTATATGCCAGCGGGGGAATGTACTCACGTCTTGCAAGGTCTTATATGAATAAATCATAGAAACGATATAGTTTATCGTTTAATCTAAGAGAAAATTAAAAAAATAAGAAAAACGCATTGACAAGACCGTCTGATTTTCGGATAATAAGTTCAATCTTTCCTGAAAAAGATAAACCGCAAAGTGAAATGCGTTTTAAATATAGGTGCTGCCGGCAACAGTTACGGCGGCCCTATATTTTTATCTCTCTTTTCTAGAAAGAAATTTATACATATAAGGTGATTCAGTATGGAAAATGTAGACGGTCAAGCACGTACCGCGCAAAAGATGACTCAGTTCAGATGGAAAGTAGCGCTCTTTATTTTTCTCATTAGTTTTATAGCATATATGGATCGTGTCAATCTGTCCGTCGCAACACCTGTCATTATGCAGGAATTCGACTTTAATAAAGTTGATATGGGTTTTATTCAGACCTGTTTTTTTGCGGGTTATGCGCTGATGCAGGTACCCGGCGGCATTATTGCCGAAAAATTCGGCCTTCGGAAGACCGGTACGGTTGCCATGTTCTGGTGGTCTTTCTTCACGGCCCTGACCGCGGCGGCAACGACAAAACTCGGCTTTGCGGCCGTCCGCTTCGCTTTCGGGATCGGTGAAGGGCCCGTATTTCCCGCATTGGGGCAGACCGCGTTTAAATGGTTCAACAGTAACGAAAAAGGGAAGGCCAGCTCGGCCATCCTTGCAGGCGTATTCTTCGGCCCCGTTGTCGGTCCCGCCGTAACCGTAGGTTTGATCACGGTTTTCGGTTGGCATGAAGTATTTCTTATTTTCGGCGGTGCGGGAATTCTTTTATCCTTTATCTGGCATCGCTGCCTGACGGATGATCCGGCGGAAAACAAGCACGTCAATGCCGCTGAAACGGCCTATATCAATTTGGGACGCAACAAAGCGTCATACGAAAAGAAAGTCGCTCCCTGGCACCGGTTAATATGTAATCCCCGTTTCTGGGCGGTCGGCATCCAGTTTATGGTCGTCGACTATATTATGTATGTATTTCTCGCCTGGTTGCCTCTCTATTTGACGGAAGAGCACGGGCTTTCTTTAAAATCAATGGGATTCTGGGCATCCCTGCCATGGCTTGCGCTGACCGCAACGGTTCTCTTGGCGGGCTGGTTCTCCGATAAACTTGCCATGGGTGTCAATAAACAAAGACAGTATACCATGCGTACTGTGTCGGCCGTTATCGGTATCGTCGTGACGTCTGTCGGCCTCATTATGGCGGCGAATACATCGTCTGTGGGCATGAACATTTTCTGGATGACCGTTTCTCTCGGTTTCCTCGGCTTCTGCATGAGCGCCAGCTGGTCTTCCGTTATTTCTCTCGGCGGCAGGTACACGGGATCCGTTTCCGGGTGGATCAATCTCTGGGGGAATATAGGCGGCATTTTGGCGCCGATCGGGACGGCTTTTCTTGTAGAAGCGTACGGCTGGGACAGCGCTTTCATAACTACCGCGCTTTTCGGTATTGTCGTAATCGTTTGCTGGCTTTTCGTTAAACCCGGTAAAGCTCTTATCGAGGAAGAGGCTATTCGGGAATAGCCCTTCACGATGAGTTGGACGGAGTATCTTTTACCCGTTTTGACACTGTTTATGAAAATAGTATAAAATAGCGATAGAAAATACTGAAAAGAAGGTACACTTATGAAATCAAAATGGATTGCCTGCCTTATGGTGGCTATGTTGCTCGTAACGGCCCCTGCAGCGGCTAAAAATAAAGGCACACAAACGATCCTCAATAATTGGGGCAGTGTGACGGTGCCGCAGAATATTTATATGGAAGCGGGAACGCAACCGACGCTTGCCGCTCAGGAAGCGGATAACGATATGGCGGCGTATATTGCTGAAGTGTTGCCGGCCAATACACCGCGAACCTATCAAATCGTCAAGATGGATCAAGGTGTGTTTCAGTATGCTTATATGCTGCATTATACGCTGTCGGCGGCAGAAGTACGGAGCCTTATCGGTACAGACGGTATGTCCGTAACCGCTGCCAATGACGCATTGCGGCAGCGGTTGCCCCGCGGCTTTTATTTGGTTGATGCTCTTACGGAACATAAGAGCAACGGAACGGTTTTCTATACGGGCGCAGTGGAGCGTAATCTCTTTATCAACGGGAACGGGTTTATCGAACGGATGTATATTCTTGCCTGGCAGCACGGCACGTACACGGAAGCGGCGCTCATTATAGGCCGCAATGAAGGCAGTGACGATCTTTTACCGGACGTGTTGAACATGCTGATGCAGGCAAAAGTGTCGAAACGATAGAGCTTTCCCGGCACCCACATATGTCAGGAGGAAATGCGAATGATTCGATTTGAATGTGATTACTTGGAAGGCGCGGCGCCGCAGATCCTGGAGGCCATCGCGCAGGCAAATTATGAGCAAAATCCCGGTTACGGCTGTGATCCTCATACCGAGCGGGCATGTGAACTGATCCGGGAGGCTTGCAAAACGAAGGATATTGCCGTCTGTTTTGTTGTCGGCGGCACGCAGGCCAATCTCACCGTTATCGGGGCGGCCCTGAAAAATTATCAGGGTGTCATTGCTCCTGTTACGTCTCATATTAATACTCATGAAGCAGGCGCTATTGAATTGACGGGACACAAGGTTATTTCGGTGTCTTCTCCCGACGGCAAAATCAGACCGGAGCAGGTTGAGAGACGATGCAAGGCCTATACGGCCGATGCGCACCGGACCCATTTGGTACAGCCCGGTATGGTTTATATTTCTCAAACGACGGAAGTAGGGACCCTCTATACGAAGGCGGAAGTAAAAGCACTTCACGACGTATGTAAGAAATACGGCCTTCTTCTTTTCCTTGACGGCGCTCGTCTCGGATATGCCGTGGAATCACCGGGCAACGATTTAAAACTGGAAGACTTGCCGCATCTTTGCGATGTCTTTACTATCGGCGGAACAAAGCAGGGCGCCCTGTTCGGGGAAGCTGCGGTCATTGTCGATGAAGAACTGAAACGCGAGTTTCCGTACCATATAAAACAGCGCGGCGCCCTGCTTGCCAAGGGATGGCTTTTGGGAATTCAATATGAGACGCTCTTTACGGACAATCTGTATTTCCGTTTGGCCAGACATGCGGCCGATTTAGCCGTAAAAATGCATAAGGGATTTAAAGAGGCGGGCTTTGATTTTCTTCATAACCACGAGACGAATCAGCAACTGCCTATTTTCACGCAGACACAGTTTGACAAACTGAAGGGAAAGGGCTTTTATTTTGACCATTTTGCAGATATGAAAGACGGCCGCATTGTAACGCGTTTTTGTACGTCATGGGCTACCGATCCCGCCAATGTAGATAAACTTTTAGAAGCGATAAAAGATTTATAAGGCTGTAAGCAAGAAGCACTCTCTTTGAGGTCACCTCAGAGAGTGCTTTTTAATTTTTCTTTTAACAATTCAGTTCAGTATCGAACATAAAGAGATACAGTATTAATAATCAAGTCGTCGTGAAATTCGGATGTAATATATATCCGCCTGTTCACTGCCGGGAGAGAATACTTTGAAGAAATTGCAGTGTCATAAAAAATTATCATACATGAAACGGAACTATATCAGTATGGCAGCTTCTTCATTTCTACGCAGTTAATATGTTATAATGACTGTATAGACTTTATAACGTATGTGCAAGGTGGAGGTGATAGGTTATGTTGACGGAACGTATTCAAATGGCGAAAGATAATTACGTAAACAGTAAACCCCATATTTCGTATGAACGGGCGAGAATTTGGACGGAAGCGTATAAAAAGACTGAGGGAGAACCGGTGATTATACGAAGAGCCAAGGCTTTCGGCGCCGTTTGTGAACAGTTGGCGGTTACTATCTTTCCCGGAGAGTTAATTGTCGGTGCCGTCGGTGAGTTTCGCAAGTGCGGTATTCTGACACCCGAATTTTCTTGGACATGGGTAGATGCGGAAATGGACAGTTTTTCTGAACGCGTACAGGATCCTTACGAAATGACCGATGAACAGCGGCAATTTGTGCGTAATCATATATTCCCCTATTGGCGGGGAAAATCCCTTGAAGAGGCATATTTGGCGCAGCTGCCGAAAGAAATCGCAAAAGTTGCCGTTGATACGGGTATTATTGATATTGATTCAAAATGGCGGCAATCTGTCGGTGAAATTACGCCGGACTATGAAGACGGATTATTTCCTAAAGGATTCCGCGGCATTATTGAAGAGTGCAGGGCGAAAAAAAGTAAGTTAAACCTTTCATATCCGGGGGATCGGGAAAAAAGAGAGTTTTATGATTCGGTTATTTTAGTAAGCGAGGGATTGATTACACTGGCCCGCCGTTATGCCGACAAAGCCGAATTGACGGCAGAAACTGAAAAGGACAAAGAGCGTAAGCGTGAGTTGATGGATATTGCCCGAATTTGCCGGTGTGTTCCCGAATTTTCTCCTGCATCATTTCAGGAAGCCTTACAGATGATCTGGTTCTACCAACTGGGCGGAATCTTGATGGAAAATCCCCTTTCTTTAAATCCCGGTCGGTTTGATCAGTATATGTACCCGTATTATCAATATGACGTTCGGCATAAGCTTCACAGTAATGAAGAAATTTTGGAGCTTATTGAATGTTACTGGTTGAAATTATCTGAATGGGTCTGGACTATTTCAGCTAATACAGCCGATTTTTTTGCCGGCTATAACCAGTTTCAGAATCTTACTGTCGGAGGTTGTGATCGGAACGGTAAAGATGTTACGAATGAACTCAGTTATTTAGCGTTGAGAGCAACTTCGGAGTTAAAGACACACCAGCCTGGGCTTTCTGTTCGAATATCCAGAGACAGTTCGCGTGAGTTTATCGATGCTGTTATGGAGTTGGTCGCACAGGGAACGGGATTTCCCGCTATTCACAGTGATAGAACCGGATATCGCATGTTGAAAAATTTAGGATATGAAACGGAAGATGCGCGCGATTGGAATAATTGCGGTTGTGTTGTGCCGCACTTCCGTAAGACTTTTGAATGGACCAGTACCGTTAACGTCAACTTTAGCGGGGCTCTGGAATATGCTACCAACGGTGGAAAAAGCCGCCTTACGGGCAAACAGATGGGCCTTGCTTTAAACAGATCCCGTAAGTTTAAGACATATGAAGAACTGGAAGCCGCGTTTTTCAAACAGTTTGATAATTTAATTGAAATTTCCGTTGCAGGCACGCTCGTTGCTCAGAAATTACAGAAGGAAATGATTCCGCGCCCCCTGTTTTCCGCTTTGTTCGGGGAATGCCTTGAGTCAGGACGGGATCTGGTGGAGGGCGGGGCCAAATATAATATTGGGCCGGTGCTTACGGGTATCGGACTGGCGGAAACGGCGAACAGCCTTGCTGCAATTAAACAACTCGTTTACGTTGATAAAGTTTGCACTGTAGATGAATTGTTAACGGCTCTTGATCATAACTGGGAAGGATATGAAAAGCTGCGGGTCTTGGCTGTCGGAGCGCCTAAGTACGGCAATGATAATGATTTCGTAGATGATATTGCCCGTAAGATAGCTAATCATTTCAACGAAAAGGCAAGTACGTATACTGATATTTACGGGAGCCGATTTGTCAGCGCTTTTATGGGTATTTCCAACTTTATCCCGACCGGTCGTGTCATTGGAGCCACCGCCAGCGGCAGAAAAGCGGGAACTCCGATTTCGGAGGGGGTTTCACCGGTCGCGGGAACGGATATATCTACGCCGTTGGCAGTTATGAAATCGGCGGCAAAAATGAATCAGGATATTCATTCCGGCGGTACGTTGCTGAATATCAGACTGGGGCATGAGCTTGTTAATACGAAACGAGGGCGCAGCAGCCTTGCTGCCGCCGTCCTGGCGTTTTTTGATCTGGGTGCCTTCCATGTCCAATTCAATACGCTGTCTACGGAAACACTGCTTGATGCGCAGGCTCATCCGGAAAATTACAAAGATTTACTGGTCCGTGTCGCCGGCTACAGCACTCAGTTCGTACACTTGTCGAAAACACTGCAGGACTCGATTATACGCAGGAGCGTACATAATGCCTTCTAAAGGGAGAGTGCTTCAGTTACAGCATTATTCACTCAATGACGGGAACGGCATCCGGACGATCATTTTTTTCGCAGGCTGTCCTTTGCGCTGCAAGTGGTGTGCCAATCCGGAAGGATTCAGTGCGAGGAATCATATTATGTACGATTCGACCCGCTGTACCGCTTGCGATGAATGCCGCGCCGCCTGTCCGATAGGTCTGGCACCGGACCTGAATGATGAAAAGGCAAGACGGGATTGTACCGGATGCGGTGCTTGCGTGACCGTATGTCTTACAGGGGCGCGGAGGAACAGTCTTTATGAAATAACCGTCGAGGAGGCAGTATCCGCATTGGAGCCGCAGCGTATATTTTTTGAACAGTCAGGTGGCGGAGTGACTTATTCCGGCGGTGAGTGTACACAGCAGGCAAAATTCCTGTGCGATTTATCACAGACAATGTATGATCTGGGGATCAGTCAGACGATGGAGACAAGCGGTTATTTTGAATTGGACAGGATTCGGCCTGTTCTGGAACGAGTGGATTTACTGTTCATTGATATTAAGATGATGGATAGAGAGCGGCATAAATACTATACCGGTGTAGATAACACGCTTATTTTGAAAAATATACGCACGCTCGGAGCGGAGGAAAAACAAATTGTTATCCGTATTCCGTTAATCATGGGGGTAAACGGGGATGATGAAAATGTGAAAAACACGGCGGCTTTTGTCAAACGATACCTTCCGTATCCTAAAATAGAACTGTTGCCGTATCATGAGTATGGCAAAGATAAGTACCGACAATTAGGATTGGTATATGAAAATACCGGATTCCGCACTCCTTCGGCAGAAGAACTGGAGAAATGTGAAAATATCATATGTTCACAAGGAGTGGAAGTGGTTTCCTATAAGTAATAAAAACGAGTCACTGCAGAAGGTGCCGGTTCTGCTTTGAAAAGATAACACCGTACCATACGTAATTGATGTGTACCCGGAATTTCGGATGCATTAATCATTAAGTAAACACATGTATAGTACGGTGTTATTTTCGTGCGTTCAATATTTCATCAGATTTTGAAATATGACATCTTCCTTCGTTTCGTTGGCATAGGTATGGTGGATATTACAGGGGAAATTAATTTTTGCGGGGGCCTCAAGATAAAAGGTTTTATCTTCCAATAGTAATGTAAGCGTACCCTTCGTCACGACTATATATTCTTCCACCATCTCCCTGTGTGGTTCTGAATGATGTATTGTATCGGGCTTGAGGATAATATAAAAATACTCGAAACCGCGGACCGGTGAAAACGGAAAGGTATTATAGAGAATCATGGATCGGTTTTCATTGTAAATCGGCGGTATCTCCGTAGTAATATGTACCGGTTTATAATTTTGTTCCGGTTCATTGAGCAAGGTGGAAAGAGAGACTTGTAAACCCTTGGCAATTTTCCACAGGACGGAGATCGTCGGGACGGAGACGCCGCGTTCGATCTGTCCCAGCATTGTCTTGCTTACGCCGGTAATTTCGGCTGCATTATCTAAGGTTAAAGATCGTTCTTGTCTGATTTTTTTTAATACACGCCCTATTTCGTTAACAGGATCATAGGCATCGCCGGTATTGATCATTGCGTTATTCTCCTTGTTTTTGCAGATGTATATTTTCTCTGTACGCTGTCTCAGCCTGACTGCGCGTGATCATATCCTGGCTTACCATTTGCTCAAGCACCGTTTTCTGACGAGCTTTGGCGCCGCTGTAATTTTCAAAAGGATTGTAGTAGGTAGGCGCTTGGACGAGACCGGCGAGCATGGCCGACTGAGCCAGTGTCAAACTTTCCGTGTCAATACCGAAGTAGATGCGGCTGGCCTGATTAATCCCGGTCGCGTTAGCGCCGAAATAGGCCGTATTCAGGTAGATGGCCAGGATTTCATCTTTTGTATAATTCCGCTCCAGTAAAATAGCCAGGAAAAGTTCGCGTCCTTTACGTGATAACGTTCGCTCTTGCGAAAGAAAGGAATTTTTAATGACCTGCTGACTCAGTGTACTGCCCCCTTCAACGGTTTCTCCGGAATAGACATTTACTGCCGCTGCGCGGATAATGCCGAAGGGATCGACGGAACCGTGTTCATAAAAGCGTTTATCTTCAATCGCGACGATTGCCTGTTTTAAAGATTTCGGAATTCGGTCGGGGCGTACGTACCCGTGTATTGAGTTGATTTTTCTCTGCATTGAATCACGAAAATGAATATATGGCGATACAGAGTGGCCGTCTTCCGTTTCATTTGCCGCGGCGGCTGTCGGTTTATAGGTGCTGTCCGTTATATGGTTCCAGACCATAGTCGCGACGAATGCAACGATGAAGAAGAGAATATATTTTTTCTTCATAAGCCCTCCTATATGGACGAATTATATCATATTGTAGTATAAACCGCAAAAATAAGCGATTTTTGTTTTCCATGAGAAAATGACCGGGATTTTTTGGATAAAATAATATACAGAATACTTGAATAAAATATCATAAAGGTGTATACTTTTACTCATCATAGCGGCCGATATTGTTTCGGCCAAGCCGAGATAATGAAAGGAGTATGGAAAATGAATGAGATTAAAAAGATTGTCTTAGCGTATTCCGGAGGGTTGGATACGTCCGTGATTATACCGTGGTTGAAAGAAAACTACAAAGGCGCCGAAGTCATCGCGGCCTGTGCCGATGTGGGCCAGCCTGACGATTTTCCGGCCATTGAAAAAAAGGCTTATGCGTCCGGTGCGTCTAAGGTCTATATCATGGATATAAAAAAAGAATTTTTGGAAGAGTATGTTTGGCCCGTTGTTAAAGCGGGTTGCGTCTATGAAGGTAAATATCTTCTCGGCACATCCTTTGCGCGGCCGCTTATCTCCAAAAAACTTGTTGAAGTTGCCAGAAAGGAAGGAGCCGATGCCATTGCCCACGGCGCGACCGGTAAGGGAAATGACCAGGTCCGGTTTGAGCTTACGGTCAAAGCGCTGGCGCCGGACATCAAGCTGATTGCGCCTTGGAGAATGTGGCATATTAAATCAAGAGAAGATGCCCTTGCATATGCGGCTGCACATAATGTTCCCATTGCCCATCAAACGGAAGGAGAACCGTATCCGTACAGTATGGACTGGAATATCTGGCATCTCAGCCATGAAGGAGCAGATTTGGAAAACCCGGCGAATGCGCCGAAAGACATGGTTTATATGGTAACGACACCTCCCGAAAAAGCTCCGGATATGCCGGAATACGTGGAAATAGGCTTTGAGAAAGGTATTCCCGTTTCCGTTGACGGAGAGAAAATGGGTGCCGTTGAGCTTTTGACAAAACTCAATGCCGTCGGTGCGAAAAATGGTATAGGCATTGTCGATATTGTCGAAAACAGACTCGTCGGCATGAAGAGCCGGGGCATTTATGAAAATCCCGGCGGCGCCATCATCATGTATGCGCACAAAGAGCTGGAATACCTTTGTCTTGATCGGGCGACGATGCATTGCAAAGAACAGCTTGCCGGCAAATATGCGGATCTCGTTTATGACGGTATGTGGTTCTCCACCTTACGGGACGCTTTGGCGGCCTTCGTCGACGTGACGCAGGAAACGGTTACGGGCATTGTCCGGCTGAAACTGTATAAGGGCAATATTATCAGTGCCGGATCGACGTCTCCCTATTCCTTATATAGCGAAGAATTTGTCACGTTCGGTGAAGACGAAGTGTATAACCAAAAAGATGCGGAAGGTTTCATCAATCTCTTCGGCTTGCCCCTCAAAATGAAAGCCATGATGATGAGGAAAACAGAGAAAAAGTAGGGGAACGGTACCGGTTGAGAATATCGGCCGGAGGCTGCAATCAGCCTCCGGCCCCGTTGCGAGAGGAGTTTTTCTATGAAATTGTGGGGCGGTCGATTTACAAAGGCGACGGATAAAGCGGTAGAAGAATTTAACGCTTCCGTTCAATACGACTGCAGAATGTATGCCGAAGATATTTGCGGCAGCATCGTCCATGCGACGATGCTTGCCAGAGAAGGTATTATTTCCGCGGACGATAAGAATGCCATTGTGCACGGACTGAAAGAAATTTACAGGCAGATTGAAGCCGGTGATTTTGAATTTTCCGCGGCGCTGGAGGATATTCATATGAATATTGAACAGCGCCTTACCGAAGCCGTCGGTGAAGCCGGCAAGCGTCTTCATACGGGACGTTCCCGGAATGACCAGGTCGCCTTGGATACACATTTGTACGTCCGTAAGGAAATTACCGGACTTGCTGAACTTCTCGTCCGTTTTCAAAAGTCTCTCTTGGCGTCGGCGAAAAAGAACAGCGATGTTATCATGCCCGGATATACTCATTTACAGCGGGCCCAGCCCATTCTCTTCAGCCATCATATGATGGCCTACTTTTCCATGGTTTCACGGGATTTCAAGCATTTGCGGTTTGCCTGGCACATGGCCGATATGATGCCGCTCGGAGCGGGGGCGCTTGCCGGCACTACCTATCCGCTGGACCAGACTTATGTGGCTGAGCGGCTCGGTTTTGCGTCAATTTATGAAAACAGTCTTGATGCGGTCAGCGACAGAGATTATATTATTGCTTTTCTTGAATTTGCTGCCGGCACGATGCTGCATTTGAGCAGACTTTCTGAAGAGCTTATTCTCTGGTCGACAGCGGAATTCGGGTTTATTGAGCTGGATGATGCTCATTGCACGGGATCATCGATTATGCCTCAGAAGAAGAATCCCGATATCTGTGAGCTCGTGCGCGGTAAAACCGGCCGCTTCTACGGACATCTCATGGGTGTTCTGACGATGATGAAAGGCATTCCGCTTGCCTATGACAAAGACATGCAGGAAGATAAGGAAGGCCTTTTTGATGCCGTTGATAATCTTAAATTTGCGCTTACCGTTTATGCGGATATGATTGACGGCATGATCGTCAACGGTAAACGGACGCGTCAGGTGTTGGAAGAAGATTTTTCCAACGCCACGGATATGGCCGATTATCTTGTAAAAAAGGGGCTCCCTTTCAGAGAGGCTCACGCGGTTGTCGGCAGAGCCGTTCGTAAATGTATCGAAAGAGGAATCGTTTTACAGGATCTCAATTTGGATGAATTACAAGCTATGAATCCCCTGTTCGGTGCAGATATCCATCATTATCTTTGTATAGAGACGTGCGTCAGGCAACGGAAAACTTATAACGGCACAGCTCCCGAATCAATAGCGCGGCAGTGCGCGGCAGCTGAAACGGTCCTTGAGGAAGAGTGCCGGCAGATAGATATATGGACGGCTGTCACAAATCGTGTGTATGCCGTTTTACAATAAACGTATTATTTTTTCCGACTATTCTCCTGATTCTTGTTGCAAGAACAAAGAATATATGATATTATACAGACAGATAGTTAATTAATAATAATAATTAGTTGATAAAATCAGGAGGAATTAAGAATGGATAAATACGAATGCACAGTATGCGGTTACATTTATGATGAAGCTGAAGGCGATCCCGATAACGGTGTAGCCGCAGGTACTAAGTGGGCCGACTTGCCGGAAGGTTGGGTATGTCCCGTATGCGGTGTAGATAAGGATTCTTTCAACAAATTGTAATAATAAAGCACTTCCTCTTACTGAAAAAGTGAGATGACCTTCAAAAAAGTCCGACTCTTTGGGGTCACCTCAAAGGGGAGTGTTTTTTGTGTTTGACGGCCCGGTTTAACGTGGTATGATTAATTTGGTCGTTTTATTACCGGTTCTTTGTATTTTTAGGAGGTAAGTAAAAATGGAAAAGTATGAATGCACAGTATGCGGTTACATTTACGATGAAGCTGAAGGCGATCCCGATAACGGTGTAGCTGCAGGTACAAAGTGGGCCGATTTACCGGAAAGTTGGGTGTGTCCCGTATGCGGCGCGGATAAAGACGCGTTCGTGAAACTCTGAGACAAGATTAGACGCACTGCGGAAAAACTGCTATCATATTTTTATGATAGCAGTTTTTTCTACGACAGGAGATGATGGAATGGATTATGCGGAAATACGGCAGGAGGCAAAAAGAAAAATGAAAGGGTGCCGGGTCTGCCGTGAATGCAACGGCCTCGGCTGCATCGGCGAAATACCCGGCTTTGGCGGACTGAGGACGGCGCGGTCCTTTATTCGTAATATTGAAGCCCTCCGTGAATATGGACTGATTATGAACAGTCTTTCCCATATAGAAGAACCGGACACGGCGATGCCTCTTTTCGGCAGGACCCTTTCCATGCCTGTTATGGTGGCGCCTGTCGGAGCGGTTACGCTCAATTGCAAGATAAACGGGGATGCGGCTGAAGAAGAATTGAGGTATGATCTGGCTGTCGCCAAAGGGGCGACGACGGCGGGGACGCTTGCTTTTTGCGGTGACGGCGGGGCTCCCTATATGTATGAAGGTACCCTGGCGGCTTGTAAGGCCTGTCCCGGCATGGTCGTACCGACGATCAAGCCGCGTGAAGACGCCCGGATAATAGAGAAGGCAAAGCTGGCCGAGGCTGTCGGAGCTCCTGCGGTGGCGGCCGATATTGATGCGGCTACACTTATTAATATGCGTCTTCTCGGACAGCCTGTCGGCCCGAAAAGCCCTGAAAGTATCCGCAAAGTTGCGAAAAGCGTGAATATACCGTTTATTGTTAAAGGAATTATGTCTGCCGATGAAGCTCTGCAATGCGCGGCTGCCGGTGCAAAAGCCGTTGTCGTCAGCAACCACGGCGGCCGTGTCCTCGATGGTATGGCGGGAACGGCCGATGTCCTGCCGGCAATTGCGGCGGCCGTCAAAGGGAAGATTACCGTGCTTGTGGACGGCGGTATCCGTTCTGGTGAAGATGTGCTCAAAATGCTCGCCTTAGGTGCCGATGCAGTCCTTATCGGCCGCCCTGTTGCCGTGGCGGCAGTAGGCGGCGGTGCCGCGGGCGTCGCTCTCTACTTGGAGAAAATTAGACGGGAACTGTCCGACGCCATGATGATCACAGGTGTTGCCGATGTGCGGCACGTGTCGGCGGACATCTTGATGAAATTAAAATGACAGGTTTTTATTCTGAGAAAACGCCGTGCGTAAAAGCAGTTTTATATGTACCGGCCCGTATATAGGACATACAAAAGGAACGCCCCGGTTGAGGCGTTCCTTTTGTACGTTACTCTTCTATATATTCCGCCCTCGTCAGATTTACATCTTTTAAAGGGATGAGACGAGTTTTATGTTTTGCCTTATGATAGAGGAAAACGGCTAAAAATACGGGGATGCCGATGTAGGCGACGCTGGCTCCGTACCAGTCGATTTCCGGACCCGTAAAGGCCGAATAGTTTTGGCCCGCCGTTACGATAATACAGAGGATAAGAGCCAGAATCGGGCCGAACGGGAAGAGAGACGCTTTGTAAGGCAGCGCTGAAAGATCTTTGTTTTGCGCTTTGAATGCCCGGCGGAAACGATAGTGACAGACAGCAATACCGATCCATGTGATGAAACCTGCCATGCCGCTGATGTTGACGAGCCAGTCATATGCTTTGCCCTCACCGATAAGGGAGGTAAGGAAAGCGGCCAGGCCGAATACGGCCGTGGCGAAGAGGGCGTAAGACGGCACGCCGCGCTTATTGAGTTTGAGAAAGAGTTTCGGCGCCTGACCTGTTTTTGCCATGGCATAGAGCATGCGTGTCGAAACATAGAGGCCTGAATTACCGGCCGAAAGGACGGCCGTCAGGATAACGGCGTTCATAACGGAAGCCGCGGCAACGAGACCGAATCGTTCAAAGACAAGGGTGAACGGGCTGATGGAAATGTTTTCCACGTCCGTATTCAGGAGGTTCGGATCCGTATAAGGAATGAGGAATCCGATGACGATGAAAGCGCCCAAGTAGAAGAGAAGAATCCGCCAGAAAATGGAATGCACCGCTTTCGGGATGTTCTTTTCCGGGTCTTCACTTTCACCGGCCGCGATCCCGATCATTTCCGTACCCTGGAAGGAAAAGCCTGCCACCATGAAGATGCCGAGGATGGCGGTACCGCCGCCGACGAACGGTGCGTCTCCGATTGTCCAGTTGACAAAGCCGGGCGATTCCCCGCCTACGCCGAGGATAAGAAGCGTACCGACGATGAGAAAGGTAATAACCGTAATAACCTTGATGCTTGCAAAAAGAAACTCGCTTTCGCCGTATGAACGGGTAGAAAGATAATTCAATGAGAACAGGATAACCAGAAAAATTCCGCTCCAAACGGAAGCGGGGATGTCCGGGAACCAGTACTTCATGATAAGGGCGCCCGCAACGAGTTCCGCCGCCAGGGTGATGGCCCAGTTGAACCAGTAGTTCCAACCGAGAGCAAAGCCGAGAGACTTATCCACATATCGGTTTGCGTAGGTTTCAAAGGAACCGCTGACAGGCAGGTACGCCGCCATTTCACCAAGGCTGGTCATGAGGAAATAAACCATAACGCCGATAAATGAATAGGCCACGAGAGCACCGCCCGGTCCTGCCGAACTGACCGTCTCGCCGCCTGCCACAAAAAGGCCCGTGCCGATGGCGCCGCCGATGGCGATCATGTTCATGTGACGCGCTTTCAGACTGCGTCGCAATTCTTGTCTTTCTTCTGCCATGAAAAAACCACTACTTTCTTTAAATAGTATTTTACTTTACTAAAATTCGGATACATATCATTATAGCGAATGACCGTATGTAATACAATTGTTGCGGCTATATTAATTATGTAGTATGACAATATGATATATGTGCGTAAGCGGCTATTCGAATAGTTTTTGCAGGAAAACTACGGTATAATTAATGAAATAAGTGTATTTTTTCTGCGAAGGAATGAGCTACGATGAATCTGGATGCTTATCGCAATGAAATTGACAGGATTGACAAAGAGATGACATCACTTTTGGAAGAACGAATGAAAACGGTTGCCGCTGTAGCCGCTTATAAAGAAGCGCACCGTATGGCTGTTTTCGACGGTGAACGGGAAGCGGCCGTCTTGTCTAAAATCGCCGGTCTTACGGCAGATAAAGAATTGGTGCCGTATTTAAAGCGGATTTATCAGAAGATCATGGACGAAAGTAAAGTGTACGAACGGGCAAAGATACAGAGGGAGTGAGATGGAAGCGACGGAAAAAATTACAGGCACGGTTGAACGTATCCTCTTCCGATCGCCTGATTCGGACTATGTTGTTTTTCGCGTCAGGCGGGAAGATGATAAAGCTTTCATGACCGTTACGGGAAACGGTGATATACCCTTTATAGGTGATCGTTTAGCCGTTTCGGGCAGCAGTGTTGTCCACAAAAAGTACGGCCGTCAGTTTGCCGCCTCGTCATGGCAACGGATACTGCCCGAAACGAAAGAAGGGATTGAACATTTCCTCGGCTCCGGTGCGGTGGAAGGCGTGGGTCCCGCGCTTGCCGGCCGTATTGTCCGTGCTTTCGGCAGCGAGACGATGCGCGTTATGACGGAAGAACCGGAGCGTCTTCTGGACATACAGGGGATCGGAAAAAAGAAACTTGCCGTCATTTCGGAATCATTGCGGGAAGAGCGGGAAATCAATGAGCTGGCAGTGCTTTTAGAAACACATCGCGTGTCCGGGCGGTATGCAAAACGGCTTCTCTCACAGTACGGTGCCGATGCGGCTTATGTGCTTGAACACGAACCGTACCGCATGATCATGGAAATAGACGGTATCGGTTTTAAAACGGCTGACCAGATCGCCCTTGCCTTCGGTACGGATCCGCTGTCATCGGAACGTCTTTCGGCAGGATTGCAGTTTATCCTTCGCGATATGATGACAAACGGCCACGTTTGTATCCCGCGTGATGAACTGATTGCCGGTGCCGCGAATATCCTCGGGGCCGAACCGTTGCAGCTGAGTGAAGTCCTGGATGAAGCGATTCTTTCCGGCTTTCTCGTCGCGGAGGATTACGGCGGTGAAACCTATGTCTATACGGCGGAAGCGTACGAAGCGGAGCTGCGTGTCGCTGCGCGTATACGTGAGATGGCCGCCATGAACCCGCCGCAAATGCATACGCATATACAGTTGTTTTTGGACAGGCGGGAAGAAACCGCCCGCTTTCATCTGGCAGATAAGCAGCGGGAAGCGGTGGAGCAGTCATTACAGTCGGGCTTTTCCGTTATTACCGGCGGTCCCGGTACGGGGAAAACGACTGTTGTCCGTACCATCATTGCCCTGGCCGAACAGGAAGGTCTTGCCATTCTTCTTTGCGCACCTACGGGACGTGCGGCCAAACGTCTTGCCGAGACGACGGCACGGAAAGCCAAAACCATTCACCGGCTCCTTGCCCCGGTCGGTTATGTCGGGGATAAGCAGGTCTTTGAATATAATTCAGAAAAGCCTTTAAAAGCGGATCTCCTCATTGTAGATGAAGTATCTATGCTTGACTTGGAGCTGACAGATAATCTCCTGCAGGCTTTAGAGGCGCATTGCCGCTGTGTTTTCGTCGGTGATGCGGACCAATTGGCGTCCGTCGGCGCCGGTGCCGTCCTGCATGATATTATCGCTGCCGGAACGGTACCTGTCGTACGTCTCGAAACGGTTTTCCGGCAGGAAGAAGGCGGTGTCATCGTCACCAATGCCCATCGTATTAACCGCGGTGCCATGCCTGTCGTCAGTAGGGACGGGGAGTTCCGTTTTCTTGAAATAAAAGAGGAGCATTCCGGTGCCGATGCAATTGCCGAACTTTATGCGGCTGAAACGGAGAAGGCCGGCGGCGACAAATTTGCCGTTCAAGTTCTTTCCCCCATGTACAGACAGGCCTGCGGCGTTGATGCTCTTAATAAACTTATCCAGAAGCGGATGAATCCGCCCGCTCCGGATAAAGGGGAATTCAGATCGGGCGAAGCGGTTTTTCGTGTCGGCGACAAAGTTATGCAGAAGCAGAACAACTATGAGAAAGGCATATTCAACGGTGATTCGGGAGAAATTTTCGCGGCTTCCGATGATTTTGTTTATGTGCGTTATCCCGAACAAGACGTGAAGTATACCGGCGCCGAGTTGAATGAAATAACGCTGGCCTATGCCGTAACCGTCCATAAAAGCCAGGGCAGCGAGTACGAGACCGTCATTATCGTTTTGACAAACAGCCATGCCGTCATGTTGCAGCGGAACCTCTTTTACACGGCTGTGACACGTGCAAAAAAACAGGTCATCCTTGTCGGTACGAAGCCCGCACTGCGACGGGCCGTGGAAAACACACGGACGAGCCGCCGCCATACCCTGTTGGCGCAACGGCTGAAAGGTGAAGAAATATGCTGAAACAGCTGACCGGAATTTGCAAAAATATCATCTATCCGCCCCGGTGTCCCGGCTGCGGCGCGTCCGTGCCGGTACAGGGCGAGTGGTGTGATACCTGTACGGCCGGGATCTTTCACTTTCGTATGATTGACGGTAGTCGCAGGAGCCTGGGCCTTGACGGCTGTTACGCTTTGGCCGATTATACCGGTGCGGTCCGCCGCGCCTTGAGCCGTCTGAAATATAACGGTAAGGTTCACTATGGCCCGGCCTTTCACTATATGCTTGAACGGTTTCCCTGGCCGGAACGGATCGCGACATGCGATCTCGTTGTGCCGGCGCCCTTATACCCGCTGAAAGAAAAAAAACGCGGGTTCAACCAAAATGATATTATCTTCCGCCCGTGGGCCGAATCACACCGGTTGAAATGGGCCGAGGCCCTGCAACGGGTACGTCCGACGGCATCGCAGTACAGTCTGGATCGGGAAGAACGACGTGAGAATATACAGAGAGCTTTTGCGATAAAAAGTTCCTTCTGCCATGTTCAGGGGCATATTCTTCTTGTTGAGCAAAGATGCTTGGGATTGATACAATATTGGAAACGGTGTGCATAGCGAAAAAGTCCATATCTACAATGTCTACAAGATGTGCGGCTTTGCAGTCATGACCGCAAAGCGCGTCCGAGGCAGTGTTTCAGAGGCGGTTCTTCTACCAACGGAAGCTGGAACGGTTTATTCCCAAGCAATGCCATTGCCGTAGAAACTGCTATCCTGTCCTTGCATTTGTACGATGAGCGAAACAGGGCTGTCGGTCTGTGTTTTGAGCCATTGCTGGATCTTCGCGGCATCGGTCGGGGAAAGTGGGGCCGAGACAGTGAGTTTTGCAAGAAATTGTTGTGATTGACTGCCTGATGTGCTTGCGTCCGTACTGTGGGCGGGCATGGTGCTGCCTTGGGCGGCAACAATTTGTGGAAATAGCGCAGGGAGCTGAGCATTCATAGCAACGGTGATTTGTTCATCGCTTTGCTGTGTTTGGTAGGCCGGATAATAAAGGCTCGCGAGCTCTTTATAGGATTTTCCTTTATCGTTGGCAACCAGTCCTTCGATCCGGTTCGTGATGATTTGTTGAATCTCTTTTTGACCGATGGTGTTTACATTGCCTTGCACGATGTGTAACTTGGCATCTGTCAGTTTGGAATACGACTGCATCGAGGCCTGGAGTTCTGCCACCTGATCCTCGGTTAGTGGTGTTCCAATGAGATCGACCGTTAAGAGTCCATCTTTGAAGGCATACGATACGGCACTCACTTTTTCAGAGGCGACTTCTTTTGCTATAAACGTTTTGATCTGCGTATCGCGGATGTTGTCGTTGACTGTTAGATAGGCCATGTAAATGCTAGGGATGGTGATGACGATGCCCGCGATTAGGAGAATGGTCCGCTGGTATTGCATGTGGCTTTCGTTGACCGTCGTCGATGCCGGTACGCGCAGCACCTTGAAGACTAAGAATGCGGAAAGCGTGATAAAGAATGCGTTGATAAAGAACAGGTAGAGCGCGCCAAGTACGAAGGTAGAAGAATGCGTGGCGATGCCGTAGCCTGCGGTGCAAAGCGGTGGCATCAAGGCCGTGGCAATAGCAACGCCTGGAATGACATTCGTTTTTTCTTTTCGGGTGTTACCAATGGCGCCAGCGATACCGCCTGCTAGTGCGATGATAACGTCCCAGATGGTCGGGGATGTGCGCGCTAAGAGTTCGGAAGATGCATCGCTGATGGGCGAAAGAGAAAAATAAATCGCCGAGGTAATCAAGGCGAAGGAGACTTGGAAGCCAAGCTTTACCATCGAATCCTTGATAAATTGCATGTCATAGGTTGCCATTCCGTAGCCTGTTGCGACAAGGCCACCCATTAAAGGGGAAATGAGCATGGCACCGATGATGACTGCGGTGCTGTTCATATTGAGGCCGACGGACGCAATGAGGATTGCGGTGATTAGAATGACGAGATTTGCGTCTTTCACCGAAGCATCGGACGCGATCCGCTGTCGGATTTCAGAGAATGGGGCCGAGTCGCCCTTGAGGTCTAAGAGTTGTGAAAAATTGAAGTTCATAGGGATAGATCTCCTTTCTGTTAGTTCCTATCTTTCATGATAGCATATTTTTCTCCGGAAAATCATTGTTGTACAGAAAAGTCTGATAATAATAGGTAAAATAGGAATAAAAGAAGTATTCTCGAGAATTTTTATATTGGCTAATTGTATAATGAAACTGAACACATAAAAAGATCCATAGCGAATACCTTCATGTTATGATTTATAATGGGCCCCTTGTCTAGACCACAGTAAAATGGAGTAGCACAGAAGTTAACATTGGCGATGTTATACAATTTTGGAACCCCGGTGATGAGGCGTGGACTCACGCTGGTATTATAACAAATCTAGACACCCCCTATGGAATTACATATGCCGGACATACTGATGATCATTTTCAAAGGCCACTAAGTGATGTATACCCGGATTCTTATACTGAGGTACGCTTTTTATGCCCAATAGACACTATTGATTAAGTACTCATGCTATGGGAAAATAGGTTAGAAGCGAATGATATAGGGGTGCGATAATTTTAAAATAAGGATTATACGCTGAATATAAGTGTATGATCCTTATTTTTATGAAATTAATAAAGTTAACTGCAATATTTTCAAAATTAAGATTTGTCGTAATTTGAAGAATTATAAATTAATTCTTCAAATCGACTTTTAACTATTGCGGATCTGGGCAACTTCATTGCAATTAATAAAGAAATTCCTAGTGAGAAAGGAGTTAGAAAAAATAAGAGGGGTTAAAATTAGTATCCACCTATTTTTTTTTAAACATGCACACGGGGGTGTTCGAAATTCTGACTATCGTTCTATTGTATCAAATACAAACACCTTTGAGACGATATTTATACAACCGGTGCGACGATGCAGACGTGCGCCGCCGTTTTAAAACGCAAGGGGGCAAAGAAGGTGACCGGCCTCGCCATTGCCGGCGCGTCACGGTAATCGACGTGCCGGCAATGAAATACAAAACGTCGGGATAAGAGAGTATATCTCTGTCCCGACGTTTTGTATTGTACCTATTGTCCCAGTGTATCAATGAAAGCCTTGATGATTTCCGGATCAAAAAGGAGCCCCGACGCGCTGAAGAGTTCCCGTACCGCTTGCTGTTTGGTTTTCGCCCAAAAATCGGACGACGGGTTGATGATCGTGTCGTAATAATCGGCGACGGCAATAATGCGTGCTCCGAAGGGAATATTGGCGCCGCGCAGGTGTTTCGGAAATCCGGAGCCGTCCCAGCGTTCATGGTGATGGACTATATAAGGAACGATATCCTGGCAGCAGGGAATATTTTCCAACATGTTACCGCCTGCCGCCGCATGGCGGCGATAGAGGGCCTTTTCCGTACGATTCAGGTAAGGTGCCTTTGCCAGCAACGAATTGGAAAGGCTCAGTTTACCGACGTCATGTAAGAGGGCGGCATGTTTAATCAGTTCAATTTCGCTCTTCGGCAAGCCTAACTTGGCGGCAATACTGATGCTGTAATTGGCTACTTGCAGGGAATGCCTGTATAAGCGCTGGCTTTTCAGCTGCAGGAACGAAATGAGATTAGCCGTTATTGCTTCCAATGATTCTTTTTCATCAAAGCCCATGCCGGCAGACTGTTTCAAAGATAACATGTACATGGGAAGTAAACCCTTTCTGTCACTGACGAACTGTTATTTCTCATTCGGCGGCCGTTTAGGATGCCGTAAAATATTAATCATCTTCGTACTGGTCCGTTTTAATTTGGCACCCGTATTCTTCATGCGGCGGACCGTCGTGATCTTCGATTTGCGTTTCGGCCGCATATCGCGGATCGAGCCGAAATCGCCGCGACGTACACTCGTCGCTTTAATGCGATCCGATTTCAGACCGCTCTTGAAAATGCTCATCATACGGTTTAAGTTGAAGTCCGCAGAGAAGCTGTACAAATCTACGGCCGCATAAGAAAGGACGGGATAGTAGTGGACGCAAATGTGAGTGTTACCTGCCAAAGCGACACAGGTCATTTCCTCGCTTGTCCGGAAAAAGCTTGTTATTTCCGGGGTTTCCCCGATGAATTCAAAAGCGCGCTCTATAGGGGGCTGCAATTCTTCGGGTTCGGCAATGACGAGTCGGCAGTTATAAAAATCAATAAGTAAATGCTTGCCTAACGTATTATTCATCCGGTTCACCTGTCAACATATTTGCACCTCATTATATAATTTTTTCTATCCCTTGTAAACGTAAACCGGTGTACGGTTCGCCGCCTCTAAACGAGAACGGGCGGACCGAAATGCAGTGTCCGGTAATGATGCAGGAGTGATAAATATCAGGCTCGTGACGGCAAACGGCTCTTCTCATTTTCGAGAAGAGCCGTTTGTTCTTTTTTTTATATAGATATGGAATAGGGCCGCATATCCTATGTGAAATATCTATAGATTATGCATTGACAGGAGTGAATGTGAAGTCCGTGCCGTCATAACCGATGGATACACTCTGCCCTTCCTGCACGTCGCCGCTGATAATGCTGCGGCTGAGTGCCGTTTCCACCGTATGCGTGATAAGGCGGCGGAGCGGGCGTGCACCGAACTGCGGTTCGTACCCTTTTTCAGAGAGCGCCCGGAGGGCTTCATCTGTCCACGTCAAGGTAATATTCATTTGCTTTTGGAGACGATTGCTGAGATTCCGCAGAAGAATGCGGGCAATGTCGAGAACCTGTTCCCGTTTCAATCCTTTGAATACGACGATGTCGTCAATACGGTTGAGAAATTCCGGACGGAAATAGTTCTTTAGAATATCTTTAACCTGCTTTTCCGCATCTTCAAAATTCCCGGTTTCCAGAATTTCATGAGACCCCAGGTTACTCGTCATGATAATGACCGTGTTTTTGAAATTGACAACACGGCCCTTGCCGTCAGTCAGGCGGCCGTCATCGAGGATCTGCAGCAGGACGTTGAAAATATCGGGATGCGCTTTTTCGATTTCATCCAGCAGGATAACGCTGTACGGATGCCTGCGGACGGCTTCCGTAAGCTGACCGCCTTCGTCGTAGCCGACATACCCCGGAGGTGCCCCGATCAGCCTGGATACAGTATGTTTTTCCATGTATTCACTCATGTCGATACGAACGATATTGCGTTCGTCATCAAAAAGCGATTCGGCCAACGCTTTGGCGAGCTCTGTCTTGCCTACGCCGGTCGGGCCGAGGAAAATAAACGAACCGATAGGTCGATTCGGGTCTTTAATGCCGGCGCGGGCGCGGATAATAGCGTCGCTGACCACCTGAACGGCTTCGTCCTGCCCGACGACACGTTTATGTAGCGTATCGTCAAGATGGAGCAGCTTTTCCCGTTCACCCGTCATCATTTTCGTGACGGGAATACCCGTCCAACGGCTGACGACCTGGGCGATATCTTCTTCGCCGACCTCTTCCTTGAGAAGATGGCTGTCGCTTTCTTTGGAGAGGCTTTCTTCCTGTTCGGCCAGCTGGTGCTGTAACTCAGGTAATTTGCCGTATTTCAATTCGGACGCCTTCGTCAGATCGTATTCCCGTTCGGCCTTTTCCATTTGATGCCGTACGTCGTCCAATTCTCTCTTTAAGGCCTGCGTACGGAGAATAGCCTGTTTTTCTTTATCCCAACGAGCCTGTAATTCTTTTTCTTCAGCCTGCAATTCCTTTTTGTTGTCCACAATTTTGGCGAGGCGTTCTTTTGAAGCTTCGTCCGTTTCCTTATTAAGGGACTGTTCTTCAATTTCAAGCTGCATGATCTTATGCCGGATTTCATCCAGCGGCGCCGGCATGGATTCGATTTCCGTCCGTAATTTCGCCGCCGCTTCATCGACGAGGTCGATAGCCTTGTCGGGAAGAAAACGGTCCGAAATGTAACGATCCGAAAGAACGGCGGCGGCTACCATCGCGTTATCACGGATGCGCACGCCGTGATGGACTTCGTACCGTTCTTTCAGGCCGCGCAGGATAGTAATCGTGTCTTCCACAGAAGGCTGATCGACCATGACCGGCTGGAAACGGCGTTCGAGAGCGGCATCTTTTTCAATATATTTCTGGTATTCATTTAATGTCGTTGCCCCGATACAACGCAGTTCGCCGCGGGCAAGCATCGGTTTCAGGAGATTGCTCGCATCCATTGACCCTTCGGAGGCGCCGGCGCCTACGACCGTATGAATTTCATCAATGAAGAGCAGGATCCGGCCTTCCGATTTGGAAATTTCCGTTAAAACGGCTTTCAGCCGTTCTTCAAATTCACCGCGATATTTGGCGCCGGCAATGAGCGAGCCCATATCAAGAGAGTAGAGCGTCTTATTTTTTAAGGATTCCGGTACGTCGCCCGCGATGATACGGCTTGCCAATCCCTCGACGATTGCCGTTTTACCGACGCCCGGTTCACCGATAAGCACGGGGTTGTTCTTTGTGCGCCGTGAAAGGATCTCAATGGTGCGGCGGATTTCGTCGTCGCGCCCGATAACCGGATCAAGTTTGCCCTTACGCGCGGCTGCCGTCAAGTCGCGGCCGTATTTTTCGAGAGCTTTATAATTGCCTTCGGGATTATCCGAACTGACGGACTGTTTCCGATTTGTTTTAATCGCGTTCAGGACCTTGTCGGCATGAAGGCCGAATTGCCTGCAGACATCCTGCATCTCTCTGTCGCCGGCTTCAATGACGCCGAGCAGCAGGTGTTCCGTGCTGATATAGTCGTCATGCATGGCTTCGGCACGTTGTTGTGCTTTGCCGATGATACGAACCGCTTCCGTCGACATGGAAAGACTGCTTTGTCCTTGAACGGACGGAATTTTCTTCAGCATCTGTTCGAGTTTGGCGCGAAGCATAGGCAAATCGGTCCCGCAATCTTCAAAGATCGTTGCCAACAGGCCTTCCGGGTCTTTTGTAAGCCCCAGCATCATGTGAACGGACGTAATTTCCTGATTGTAGTGGAGTGCCGCCAGTTGCTGCGCTTCTTGGAATACTTCCATTACTTTTTGTGTGTATTTTTCATTTCCCATAGTCATGACCTCCCTTATCTGTCGGTGCAGAGGAAAGAATGTGTTCATATTTATAGTAGCTGTTTATTCTTTAACTACATATTCTATTATACATATAAAAGTCAAAAAGTCAAATAAACAAAGAGATAAAGTGTGAAAGAATAAATATCTCCGTGGTAAACAGGATTATTACTTATAGTCAGCACTCGGGAAAAGCTCTTCCGGATAAATCAGCGCAACGGCCAGGGACTATCTGCAAACGTATTTTTATTGAAAGTTTGACATTCTTAGTATACAATTGAATCTGAAAAGGAGGCTCCTTTTTATGACAAAAGAAGAGTATCTGAAAAAACTGATTCTAAACCGCCGGACACTGAAAGACTTCGCGGCGGAAATCAATATGCCGTACGGGACATTGTATTCTATTCTGAAAAATGTGGACGGCGCTTCCATGTATAATATAATGAAAATATGCAAGGGACTGCATATTTCTGCTGACGGATTATCTCAAATTGATAAAGGACAGACAGATTGTTTTTTAGCTGAAGCTCCGAATGCTTACAGCCATGAGGAAAGACCGGATTTGAAAGAAATTTTGAGAAATTCCCCGATTCGATTTGACGGTGAGGAATACATGCTCCCGGAGGGGGAAAGGAATATATTGATCCGCATTATCGGGGCCGTGCTGGAAGGGAGGAAAGAATAATATTATTATTTGAATGATGAAAACAGGAATGAGCTCGATTTTAAATGAGCTCATTTTTTTGTGTACGGCAGCCCTTTATCGGGTATTTCAGTTTTTTTGTAAATATGGTACAATAGCTGATAGCAATTATGCTGATGATGGTATTTTTTTCATGAATGTACCTTATATATAATAGTAATATATGTATTGGGAGGCACCGGAGTTGGAGAAACTGATTGTCAGCGGCGGTAAACCGCTTACCGGTACGGTTCGTGTCAGTGGAGCAAAAAATGCCGTATTACCCATTATCGTGGCATCCATGTTGGGCTCGGGAAAATCGACATTAACGGAAATCCCGAAGCTTGCTGATGTTCATACTGTTTGTGATGTTATTAATTCGTTAGGCGTTACTATAGAAAACCCCTGTAAGGGGACCCTGGTTTTTGACGGTTCTGATCTCACGTCCACTGTTGCCCCGTATGATTTGGTGCGCCGCATGCGCGCGTCTTTTCTCGTTATGGGGCCGCTTCTCGCGCGTAAGCGGCATGCGAAGATTTCCCTTCCCGGCGGCTGTTCCATCGGGGCCAGGCCCATTGATCTGCACCTTAAGGCTTTTGAGGCCATGGGTGCAAAAATTGATTTGACGAACGGCGATATTGAGGCGTTTGTGCCGAACGGGTTACAGGGGGCGCGTATTTATCTTGATTTTCCCAGTGTCGGCGCGACGGAAAATGTCCTTATGGCCGCTTCCATGGCGACAGGAAAGACGATTCTCGAAAATGCTGCCGAAGAACCGGAAATTGTCGATTTGGCAACATATCTGAATTCGATGGGGGCTAACATTAAAGGCGCCGGTACGAACACCATCCGCATTGAAGGCGTACAGGAACTTCACGGTGCGCCCCATTCCGTCATTCCCGACCGCATTGAAGCAGGTACCTTCATGGTCGGGGCTGCTATGACTCAGGGCAATGTATATGTGGAAAACGCCCTGTCTGAACACTTGAAGCCTCTTGTCGCAAAGCTTAAAGAAGTGGGTGCCGCCGTCGAAGAAGACATCGACGGTATTCGTGTTATCGGCCGTAAACCGCTGCGTGCCGTTGAAATCAAGACCCTTCCGTACCCCGGTTTCCCGACGGATATGCAGGCGCAGTTTATGGCTCTTGCGACGATTTGCGAGGGGAACAGCATTATTACGGAAACAGTGTTTGAAAATCGGTTTATGCATGTTGAAGAATTCAAGCGCATGGGTGCAAAAATCCGTATTGAAGGCCGCAGCGCTTTTGTCGAAGGAGTGCCTAAGCTTGCCGGCGGCCGCGTCAAAGCGACAGATCTGCGTGCCGGTGCCGCTCTTGTTCTGGCAGGTCTCGTAGCGGCCGGCCGGACGGAAATCGGATCGTTATATCATATTGATCGGGGTTATGATGACCTCGTGGCCAAATTGCAAAGGCTGGGTGCAGACATTGTCCGAGTCCACGTTGAAGACGAACAGTAAGAAACGCGTATCCCCGTTGCGATATTTGTCACCGTCCTATTGGCTCGGTACGGATCTTGCCGTTGATTTGGGAACGTCCAATATAATTGTATATGTGAAAAATCGCGGTGTCGTCATTAACGAACCGGCTGTCATTGCCGTCGATGAAACGAATAACCGCGTGGTCGCGGTCGGCAGGGAAGCGAAGGCCATGCTCGGCCGTTCACCGCGAAATATCCGTACATACCATCCGCTGCAGTACGGTGTTATTGCCGATTATGATGCGACGGAATATATGCTGCGGCATTATATTCAAAAGGCTGTCGGCCGTTATATGCCCGGTAAACCGCGGGTTATCGTGTCCGTACCGTCCGGTGTGACGAACGTTGAACGCCGTGCCGTTATGGAAGCCATCATACAGGCGGGCGCCCGGAAGATCGTCGTCATGGAAGAACCGCTGGCGGCAGCTATCGGCGCCGGTTTGGATATTGCCGCTTCGAACGGCTCTATGGTCGTTGACCTGGGCGGGGGGACGACAAATGTGGCCATTCTCAGTTTGAGCGGTGTCGTCATCAGCGAGTCGCTGCGTGTCGGCAGCCATACCTTTGATGAAGCGATCATCCGTTATCTGGAACGAAGTAAAGCGATTACAATCGGCTGCCATACGGCTGAGGAACTGAAGATGCTTATCGGCACCGCTATTGCCGACGGCCGCAGTTTGATGGCGGATGTCCGCGGCAGAAGTACCGAAACGGGCCTTCCCGCCGAAGCGGACATAGATTCGCAGGAGATACGGCGTGCCCTCCGGGAACCGCTTGAGCATATTGTCCGCGTTGTAGTCTCTATTTTGGAAAAGACACCGCCCGAATTGGCTGCGGATATTGCCGATCACGGTATTGTGCTGACCGGCGGGGGAGCGGTTTTGGACGGCTTTGACAGACTTATTGCCAGGGCGACAGGTATGGCCGCATATTTATGTGACGACCCGCTCTTGTCCGTGGCCAACGGGGCCGGCAAGGCCCTGTCCGAAATGGACAGGCTGAAAGACAGTTTTTATGAATCTTAAGAGGTGAACGCAATGAAAAAAATAAAAAAAATGTTGGCTCTCATGGGTTTGGCCGGTGCCATGACACTGCCGGTAAACGCGGCCGAAATGCACTATACATCCATCCTGAGCGGTACGGTTGCAAGTGTTGCCGCAGTCGGAACGGAAGTACGCGAAGGGGACGTGCTTTTAACGGTAAATACACTGACCGGGCCTATGGCTGCAGCGCGTGCGCAAGCGGCAGGTATCGTTAAATCTGTATCCGTAAGCGTCGGTACGGCTGTCAATGCGGGCGATACGGTTCTCGTTTTGGAAACGGAATAAAATATGAATAAAATACGGAAATTCCGTCGCTTTGCCCGCACCGTAATGGCGGCGGCATTCTGCTGTCTTGCTTCTTTTTCGGCGATGGCTGAAACCTTCATGCAGATTAATGAAGTCCAACCGGGCATGACGGGGTATGCCAAGACGGTCGCTCACGGCAGAGATATAGAGACGTTCCCCGTTGAAATACTGGGGATTATGAAAAACGGCGGCCCGTCCGGCGATTTGATTCTTGCCAGATTTTCGGGGCCTCTTATTGAAGAGACGGGCGGTATTGCGCAGGGGATGTCGGGCAGCCCCGTCTATATCGACGGCAAGCTTGTCGGGGCCATTGCTTACGGCTGGTCCTTCACAAAGTCGCGCATGGGCATGATCACGCCTATTGCCGATATGGTGAAACTTTGGAATAACCCGACGCGGGAAGAAATTCCCGACTTTAATGCGCGTGAGACGCAACTTATCCCTATAGCGACGCCTCTCATGGCCTCCGGTTTTGACGGGGTATCTATGGAATGGCTGAAAGGTAAGCTTAAATCCTATAATTTTCAGCCTGTCGATACGGCCTCGGCCGGAGACGATGATACGGCCTTCCCCTTACAGGCGGGCAGTTCCGTAGCGGCGGCGTTTGTGGACGGCGATATGCGTCTCGGCGCTATCGGCACGGTTACGTACGTTGACGACAACAACATCGTTGCTTTCGGGCATCCTTTCTTAAAACGCGGCAGTATTAACTATTTTATGCATAATGCATATATTTTTACGATTGTGAATAACTTGGACAGTTCCTTTAAACTCGGTTCGATCGGTGCGGAGATCGGCAAGATCGATCAGGACCGCGGCTCCGGCATTGCCGGCGAATACGGTATGACTGCGCCGGGTATACCTGTCACCATTACCGTTACGGACAGGGATACGCAGCGGTTGCAGACGAAACGTGTAAAAATTATTGAAGATAACGAATTGACACCCGTCCTTGCGGCGACATCCGTTTATAACACCGTCAATAAGACGATTGACCGCAGAGGCGGCGGCACGGCTACTTTTACGTATAAAATCCGCTCGGCCGACGGTACGGAAAAAGATATTACGCGTCACAATATGTACTATTCGGAAGACAATATCAACGAAAAGTCGATTGATGAAATTTATAATGTTCTCGATATTTTAAAACATAATGAATTTATTAAATATCCCGTCCTGTCCGTTGATATGGAGATGTCCGTAACTCAGGCGAAACAATCGGCGCGCATTATTGACGCGACGGCCACGCCTGTCGTTGTCAGCCCCGGCGATACGATCTACTTTAAAGTAAAAATCCATCCATATCGCGGCGAAGATGAAATCCGCGATATGTCCTTTACCGTGCCGCAGGACCAGCCGTTAGGCGATATGGTTCTTGAAGTACGCGGCGGCGGCATCGTGCCGTTACCGTACCTTATTCAAAAACAGCAGTATAACCTGACCGATGAAATTCTTGAACGGCTGCGCACGTATAAGGACTTTTCCGATTTGAAGAAAAAAATTGAAGGCGAAGATTCGAACAATCAGATCGTTATTGAGATTCTTGAACAAAACGTAAGCATGGTGAATGATGAAAAAACAAAAGCGACAAAGGTAAAAATAGAAGGGAAGGAACCGGTAAAGCCGAATAAGGAACTTCTGAAACCGAAGAAACACCTTCTTAACGACGGCGACGAAGATGAAGCTGTAAAAGCGACCGTCGATACGCCGTACATTGTTAAAGGGGACGGTCAGATCACGATTAAGGTGATGACGCCGGCCAAGCGTGACGCGGAGATTGCGAAACGCAAAAAGTCACATCAGGAAGGTAAAGTCAGTCTTGCCGAATCTACGGAGGATGATGATGACGATATTTCCGTAAAATCTGAAAACAGGAGTAACGGCGATAAAAAAGACCGATCAGCCGCTGAAAAAGACAAGCGGCCTGACGGCCCGGACAAAGAGGGAACGGGCGGGCATGACGAGGCTTCCGCATAGATGAGCGCCTTTTACGACAGCGAATCAAGAGTAAGAGAGAAGAATTCCGTTCTTCTCTCTTTTTTTGAGAAAAAAGCGCCGGAAACGGCGATATATGGCGAAAAATATTTGAAAAATGCAGCTGTTCATGGTATGATTAAATCCGTGAAAACTTAAAGAGAATAGTCAGTTTTCGTATTCTTGAAAACGGTGTGTCTTCGCGGTTTTTCGGGAGACTGTATGTACGGGAGGTTACCTTGCAGCACGCGCTGGAGCGTATCGGTCGCTTTACATTGCATATTTTCGAAGAAGTAGGCGTCGTGTCCGTCCTCTTCGGGCAGACTTTAAAGCAGCTGCCGCGTATTCAACGGAAATTGACAATCCGTCAAATGGCACATCTCGGTGTCGATTCGTTGCCGATTGTCAGTTTAACGCTTCTCTTTGCCGGCATGGTTATGACGCTGCAAATCGTTGATATCCTCATGCGTTATGGCGCGCAGTCGACGTTGGGCGGTATCATGTCCGTTGCCATGGGCCGTGAGTTGGGGCCTATTCTGACGGGCGTTGTCGTTGCCGGCCGCGTCGGTGCGGCGATGACCGCCGAACTGGGGACGATGAAGGTTACGGAGCAGATTGACGCCCTGCGCTGTATGGCGACCAATCCCGTTGCATACCTTGTCGTGCCGCGATTTGTCGCCTGTGTTATTATGGTCCCGCTGCTGACTTTTTACGGCTACCTTATCGGTACGGGTGGCGGCTATGCCGTGGCTATTTACAGCGCCGGGTTAACTCATTTTACGTATATGCATTCCATCGAGTTTTTTACGGAAGTGAGCGATGTCCTTTTCGGCCTTATCAAGGCTATGGTATTCGGCGGTATTATTTCTCTTGTGGCCTGCTATGAAGGAATGCATGCCAAAAGCGGTGCCGAAGGTGTCGGGCAGGCGACGACGAAATCCGTCGTTACATCAATTATTTTTATTTTCATTACGAATTATATTTTGTCCGTTATTTTGTATTAGGAGCTGTAATGATAAAATTACAGGACATTGTCGTCGCTTATGATGACAGCAAGATTGTTTTGGACCATGTCGATTTGGATATATATGACGGCGAGACGCTGGTTATTCTCGGTGCAAGCGGTTCCGGGAAGAGTACGGCTCTGCGCCTTATTATCGGCTTGCAGAAGCCTACAAGCGGCAGGATTTTTATCGACGGCGAAGATATTACGGACTATGACGAAGAGCGGATGGACCGTGTGCGGCGATACATGGGGATGGTTTTCCAGTATTCGGCCCTCTTCGATTCCATGACGGTCGGTGAGAATGTCGCCTTCGGCTTGCGTCAGCATAGGGAGCTTTCTGAAGAAGAAATTCGGGAAATCGTTGCCGCCAAGCTGCATGATGTCGGCCTTGACGGGACTCAAGACATGATGCCCAATGAATTGTCGGGCGGCATGAAAAAACGCGTCAGCCTGGCACGGGCGATTGCGCTCGATCCGAAGATCATTCTGTACGACGAACCGACAGCGGGACTTGACCCTGTGCGCAGTACAGATATAAGCCGGCTTATTGTGGCGACACAGAAGAAACTTCATCCCATTTCAATCGTCGTTACACATGATATGAACTCGGCCTTTGCAGTGGCTGACAGGATGACGTTCTTAGAAAACGGGAAGTTTCAAATGACAGGGACGGCGGAGGAATTCAGAACCACGGCCAATGAAAGCATACGCCGTTTTATTACCGGCGGCTGGGAAGGAGGAGATGAGGCGTGAAAACTATGACGGCGGAAGCAAAAGTCGGTTTGATGACGATTATCGGCGTTCTTTTGCTCTTTTTTGTCGTGGTAGGCTTGTCGCACGGCACTTTATTCCGCCCTTCCGGTATGACCGTGCACGTTACTTTTGCGGATGCCAACGGACTTCAGGCGGGGAATTCCGTCCGCTATGTCGGCGTTAACGTCGGTAAGGTGGAAACGGTAGCGACCGGTAAAGACGGTGTTGAAGTGACTCTTCTTTTGAAAAAAGATGCACAGATTCCCAAGGATTCGAAAGCCGTTATCACGACGGACGGCCTCTTGGGTGAAAAGCTCGTTTCCATCACGCCCGGACAGGATACGAGTCATCTGCTTGCCGACGGCGGTACGTTGACCGGCGATAAGGCCAAGTCGGTGGACGACGTTATGGATAATGCCAACAAGCTTTTGAATAATGTCAACGATATGATGAAGAATGTCAATTCCGTTATCGGCGACGAGAAAACGCAAGACGCTATGCGCGGCTCCATTCAAAATATTGAAGGTATTACGGGCAATGTCAATCAGATGCTTGCGGAAAATGCCGGCAACGTCCAGCAAACGGCCGCCAATATGGCGGCCGTGACGGGTCAGCTCAATGAAACGGTACAGCGCATGGACGGTGACGGCAAGATGAGCTCCGATATGAGAAACTCTCTTGAAAATATTAAAACGATTACAGATCGGTTTACTGTTATTGCGAGCCGGATGGAAAGCATTGCCACCGACCCGCAAAGCAGTGCGGATATCCGTAAAACTCTCCATAATACGGCTCAAATCTCGGAACGGGTGAACCATATTCTCGGCGGAGACCACCAGATACGGGTAGAAGGAGATGCCGGCTTGTTGTATAATGATACAAAAAACAGCGTAGGCGGCCATGCAAATTTTAAGGTGTACCGCCGTGATTCCTTTGCTCTGGTGGGAGCCGAAGGTATCGGGGACGGTACGAAATTAAACTTACAATATGGTCGTGAGGGAAAGACCGTTACCGGCCGGTTCGGCTTGATTCGAGGTAAGTTCGGTGTCGGTGCGGATTTATTTACACATAATAAGTTCCGCCTTTCTCTTGAAGGGTATGATCCTAATGACTGGCGTTACCGCTTGACCGCCCAATATCAGCTTCGCCCTCATATTTTTTTCATGGGACAGTTTACCCGTCCTATGGACAGAGATGACGGCGGTAATTATTACGGCATTAATTATGTCTTCTAATATATCCGATAACGGTTATAACGGGGGTTTCTATAATGAATAAAAAAATGTATAAACAAATTTTAGTTGCTATGATGTTCTCGTCTGTCAGTACCGCTGTATTTGCGGCCGAGCAGGATGTGCGTCCCGTTTCTTTGGAGTCGATGAATACTGCTGTCGCGTCCGCACCGCTTGCAGCCGAACGCCAATCGGATGTACCGCCGGCACTGCGTGAAACATTGTCGCAGAAAATTCAAAGCAACATACTGAAACGTGCCGCAAAAACGGTTAAGAAAAAAGGCGCCGATCCGGTGATTGTCGTCGGCCGCGTAGCGCCGAATGAAGCGGTGCAGCTTAACTTGCCGAAGACGGTCGGCATGGCCCTTGATTATAACCGCGACATTAAGATGGCACACTATGACTTGAAATCTGCTGAATACGCGATCAATGAAGCCTGTGCCGGTAAAATGCCGCAAGTGGATTACTCTTTCAGCGCGTCCCGCAGTTCCGCGCAGACCGGGACAGGCGTTTCTGCCATAGGCAACCGCTTTACGAACGGCCTTTCCGTGAATATCCCCCTCTATACGGGCGGTAAGGTTGAAGGAGCTACGGAAGTTGCCAAGCTTGAGAAAACAAGCGCGCAGGAAGAAATTCTTCGTGTGGAACAACAGACGAAGCTTGACGCCATTACGGCATATTACGGCCTTTTGGCTTATGAGCAGTTAAAAGATGTGTATGATACGTCCGTAACGAATTTGGAAGGACATGTCAGAAATGTAACGGCCCAATATAACGTCGGTACCGTAGCCAAACTCGATGTTCTCACATCGGACGTGTCTCTGGCAAACTCTAAAACCGATGCCGTTACGGCTGCCAATAACGTAGCCAACGCGGAAGCGAGCCTTGACAATATTCTCGGTCTGCCTGTGAATACGCGTCTGGAATTAGCGGATCACAGCCTGCCTTTTAATGAATATAATATGTCCCTGGAAGAAGCGATCGATTATGCCATGAAGTATCGCCCCGAAGTATTGCAGGCCGCTTTGGCGGTGGAAAAAGCGGATGAAAACATCGGTATCGCCAAAGCCGGCAACCGGCCTACAGTTGCTGTCGGCGCAGGGCGTAACTGGAACGACACCGACTTTCCGGGTACGAAAAATAAAGGCTGGCAGATTACGGGCACCGTTTCTTACTCCCTTTGGGACGGCGGCGCGACGCACGCAAAGATAAAAGAAGCCGAAGAAGGGCTCCTGAAGGCCAGAGAAAATGAACAGAAAGTCCGTGAAAGCGTTCAGCTTGAAGTAAAACAGGCATATCTTGCCATTCGCAGCGCCGCTCAAAAAGTTCAGGCAACGCAGACCGTCGTCACTCAAGCGTCGGAAAGCTTCAAAATTGCCACAGTCCGCTATCAGGCGGGTGTAGGCATTAACTTGGACGTCCTCGATGCACAGCTCAATCTTGATAAGGCGAGAACAAACAATATTCAGGCTTTGTATGATTATAATGTCGGCATTGCCGCATTGGAAAAAGCTATGGGGATGGACGTCCGCACAGGCGTTGTCGTACCGACCGGGGCATAAGCCTTCCGGTTATAGTGGAATCGGAGAGAGGATTGTATTTTACAATTCTCTCTTTGTCTGTAATGTATAGGCCGGAGCTACGATGTAATGAAAAGACACCAATTCTTTGTCAGTGCCGTTGTCATTTTTATAGTCGTTTTTTTCACTGCTGTCATGTGGGCCCGCGTTATATGGATGCCCAAGGCAATGGACCTGGTTACAACTGCAGCCAATGAAAAACTGAACGGTACCCTTTCTTTCTCTGATATGCGTATATCCCTGACGGGTAAACTTGTTTTCACGGATATAGCGGTCAGGGATATACACGGCCGGAACGTCCTGGAGGGAAAGGAAGCGGATATATCCTTCAGCCCTTTCCGTATGCTCAGAACCGTTGCCGCAAAAGACGATATTTTTGCGGGAATTGATACAATTGATATTGAAAAACCTGTTTTGCACGTATGGAAGGATGAAAAAACGCAGTCCTGGAACGTGTTGAATATATTCAGGAAACAGGCTGATAAACAGTCGGTTACACTCCGTTCGAATATAGTCATTCACGACGGGGTTTTTCGTGTTGCCCCGGATAATACGAAGACTCTGACGGTCGGAGATATAAACGGCAGCGTGTCTCTTACTGATTTCCCGACAGTCAAGGGGGATTTGGACGCGACAATAGACGGCAAGGCGGTCTCCCTGTCCGTGCGCTGCCGTTCCGCGCGTGAATATGATGTGAAAGTTCGCGGTGACGAAATTTCGTTGTCGTATGCCGCGCCTTTTATCCCGGCGGATACAGATATCCGTTTGACCGGCGGCAGAGCGGAGCAATTCTATGTGCATCTCTCGCAATCCCGTCGTGGATTTTCCTTGAGCGGGCAGGGCGAGATAACGGACGGAGCGTTAACCTTCAAAGATTACCTTGTCGATAGTGTGTCCGGTCATGTCAGCGTTACGGATACGGATGTTTTCCTGAAAGACGTAAGCGGCAATATCAACGGACAGACCGTGGCCGTTCGCGGTGAAATAAAAGCAGGCGGTGACGTACCTGTAGTCAATCTTACAGTTGATGCGGACGGCGCGGACCTGGCGAAACTCACAAAGGGGCGGAATATTGATATTACCGGCACGGCGGGATATCACGGAAACGTCTGGGGCAGAACGGACGATCTCAATATGCGCGGCAAGCTGACTGCGAATAATATCGGTGTGGCAGGCCTCGCGATTGACACGCTTTCTGCCGATGTGGCGTACATCTGTCATGTCGGGACCGTCGATAAATTGAACGCCGTCCTGTGCGGCGGCACTGTTGCCGCACAAGGCATCTGGCGGAGCGATACGGGTGAACTGCGTGCGATCGTACACGGCGAATCTCTCCGGTTGGAAGCCGTCCCGTATCTTTCTGTCGGCATCAGCGGTATCGTTTCGGGCGACGCTGTCCTCGGCGGGTCTGTCGTGGATTGGGATTCAATCGCCGCCGCAGGTCGGCTTACAGGCAATGCACTGTCTTATAACGGGATGACTGTCGATAGTGGCAGTTGCGATTTTCTTTATACCGGCGGCATTATCAATATTACGGGTATTAACGGAACCCTTCGCGGCGGTACGGTGACCGGCAATGCAGTGTATGATACGAATACGGGTATTGCCGACGGCGACCTTATTGCGGACGATATACCGTTTGACGTATTCAGCGGTGTTTCCGGCGTTTCCCTGGACGGTACCGTTTCAGCGCTGCTCCGTTTCAGCGGTGCCGAGCCGGTTTGGTCGATGGATTTTAACGGTACTGACGGTACTGTCAACGGCATGGGCTTTGATAATATCTACGGCTCTCTCCGGGGCAGCGGCAAAAATATTACTGTCAATACGCTTACCTGTCGATATAAGGACGGGACATACAGGGCAGCGGGTCAAGTTGATCTTGATTCCCGTAACGTGGATCTTCATGTTGAAACGGAGCATTGCCGTCTTGAACAGATCCTTTTGGCGGCAGGGCGCGACGACTGGCGCCTGACCGGTTGGATTGATAATGTTGCCGATGTGAGAGGGACATTGGACGATCCGATTGTTACGGGACGTGTGAATCTGTCAAGCGGTTCTGCCAAGGGCTGTCTCTATCAACATGTGTCCGCCGACTATCGGTTCCATGACGGGACCGTATATATTACGGACGGAACGGCAGAAGCGTATAATGCGCTTTTGCACTTTTCCGGTTCTGTCGGAGACAGGCTGGATCTGGATATTGTCGGTTCCGATTTGGAAACGGACAGATTTATCCGCAGAGACGATATTTCATTGGCCGGAGCGTTGACGTTAAAGGCCCATGTCGGCGGCACGACGGATAATCCTTCCGTCGGCGGCACTTTACGGGCGGCGGCGCTTACTGTCAATGCCATTCGGATCGACAATGTGACCGGTGATTTCAGTTATGGCGGCGGTATCCTGCGGCTGCATAAATTCGGATTTACTCAGGATGACGGCACGTATGAAGCGGAACTCATGCACAATACTGTAAATGATCGTATTGCCGCACGCGCTTCCGTAAAAGACGGCAGTTTGGAAAATATTATTATGATTGCAAAAGCCCCGCTTACCAAGGTAACCGGTCGTTTGGACGGCGATATCATCATAGACGGGATGCTGCATAATCCCAACGCCCGGATCAAGGGCAGGATTACGCAGGGCATGCTCGATGACCACCCCGTTGATCCGTCGGATATAGATGTTTCCTTTGAAGAAGGCGTGCTCCATGTCGATAAACTCGCGCTCAACGCGGCCGGCGGCATTCTGGCGGCGCAGGGAACCTATGCGCTGCATGGGCCTGTAGACATTCAAGTGGCGGCTAAAAATTTCTCTACGAAAATTTTACAGGACGTATTGAATGAGAACTCCGTCCCTGTCGATTCCCGCATCGATTTTGCACTTAATGTGAGCGGCACGGGGGATGCGCCCGTGGCGGAAGGTTCAATTCAGCTTAACGGCGGTACCTTGAACGGTGTGGCCTTCACGGAAGCCTTTGCTCTCTTTAATATTAAAAACGGTATTGTTACACTTAACCAGGCGTCGCTTACACGCAGTCCCTATAAGGCGACCGCTCTGGGAACGATTCCTCTTGCCGCGTTGCGTGACGATACGCGCGACGGCTCGATTAATGTCGTCCTGAAATTGGATGATGCCGGTCTGGACGGCCTGACGTTCATTACGCCGTATGTGGAAAAAGCGGACGGCGCATTGGCCGGTAAAGTAACCGTTTCCGGTACAGTGCAAAATCCGCAGCTCAACGGCAATGTAACCGTGCGTAACGGGTATGCAAAAATTAAGGGCATTGTTAACCCGTTGGCCAACGTTAACGGTGACCTCGTTTTTAAGGGAAATTCCGTGACTCTTAACAGTCACGGAACTATGGATAAGTCCGGCAGGGACGATAAAGGGTACTATGATATTCAAGGCTCTGCGGCCTGGTCCGGTACGACGGTGACGGATTACAGGATTACGTTCTCGGCTCACGATTTGAACCTTGACTGCACTTATTATAAAGGGCCCTTAAACGGCAGTTTGTCAGTGTCAAAAGACGGTGATTTGCCTCTTGTCGGCGGCAGCGTTGACGTTAATAAGGCAACTATCGATGTTCCGTTGTCTCTGGTCATGTCGGAATCCGACTTTGACTGCGCTCTTGATCTGGCGGTGACGGCCGGGAATAAGGTTCGTTTCTATAACTCCGGGCTTTATGACGTCTGGATTACGGGTGACGCCGTCTTTAGAGGTACACTGAACCAGCCCTATGCGTCGGGCCATTTTGAAGTAAGCCACGGCAGCATTCGCTATTTGGATACTCGCTTCACTATTACGGAAGGCCGTGCCGACTTCCAGGGGAATTCATTCATTCCCGCCGTCAATATGGCGGCGAATACCCGTATCGGCCAATATGCGGTTTTCCTTAATTTGAACGGCCGTGCGGACAGCATGAATATGACCTTCCGGTCCGATCCGCCTCTGACAAGGGCTCAAATTGTTTCCCTCATCACTCTGCGTAACGGCAATAAGCGTGACAGTTCTTTGGACAGTCAGGATGTAAACTCGCTTGTCGGTTCGGGGATTCGCTTTACGCTCAACAGTCTCGGCGTCACACAGAAATTGGAAGATGTTTTATCTCTTGATATGCTGACGGTTACGACCGGCAATCTAGACATTACGGCACATGACAGAGAAGAAGGAAAAAACTACTACAATATAGAAATGGGGAAATATTTATTTAACAATTTTATGGTAACTGCCGCCTTTGGCCTTAATCACAATGACAACCGCATCGGTATGCAGTATAATTTGGGAAGCAGGTTCAGTGTGGATGCGTGGAAGTCTCCTGACAATGCATATGTCGGCGGGAGCTGGAGGTATTCATTCTAGATTTGTGTTACCCTGTCCGAGGAGGAAAGAGATTGCTCCGAAGTTATTTGGAAGAGTTGCAGAAAATTACATTATTGACGCCAGAAGAAGAGCGCGGCCTTTGGATCGCCTATAAGGACAAGGGCAGCGCCGCAAGCAGGAGCCGGCTTATAGAGCAGTATCAGCCGCTTGTCTTTAAAGAAGCCATGCGTTGGCACATACGGCAGGATAATCTGGCCGATGCCCTGCAGGAAGGGACGCTGGGTCTTATCGAGGCTGTTGAACGGTATGATTATCGACGTAACGTGGCTTTCTCCGTCTATGCCGTCCACCGTATACGCGGTGAAATTATCGACTATCTGAAGCGGGAAGGAGATCAGGCGCTTCCCTCCGTGGATGAACCCGACGAAAACGGACTGACACTACGGGAAATGCTGCCGGACAACGGAGAGGATTTGACGGAAACGGCGGGCCGTCATCTTCTTATCGAAGAAATATGCCGTTGTATGGACAGGCTGCCTGAAAAGGAACAGGTGATTATGGAAGCCGTATATCTTAACGACAGGCCGCCGAAGTCCGTTGCCGCGGCGCTCGACGTAAGTCTGTCATATGTCTACCGCTTACAGAAACGGGGGATCCGTCGCATACGGGGGATGGTCGGCCGTTTTATGCGGAAGAACGATTAATGTAAACCGGACATATTTATATGAAAAATAGCGATATGTATTGAAAAATAAAGATAACGCCGCTATTTCATAAAGTTTTGTATGTACTAAATAATCCCTTTGTGCAGGATATTTATATTATATGCAAAAAGGAGGAGTGCCGTATGGATAAAGCCGGTCAGGATAAGGCGGAACACGTACGCTCCGCAAAGGCCTGGTTGGATAAAGCGGAACAATCGTTTCGCAGCCGGGCGGAAATACAGGGTGAATTAAATTTGCTCTTGGCCGAAGCGGAAATGAAAAATCTGCGCAAGAACCACGGCGCAGGTCAGCTCGTTATGCGTCTTGGCGCCGCCGTTACGGCTCTGGTCATAACGGCCGCCGTTTGGGCGGTTTTCGGGCCGGCACTGCGGTATCAGCAGCCGCTTGAGCCGATACAGGCCGAGCCGTCTGTACTGCAGCAGGATACGGGGTGGTTGAAAGCGGAACCGCTGCAATACGATAATATGAAACCCGTACAGGCTGTGCCGCGGCAGCAGAACCCGCCGGCTGCGGAAGCGAAAAGCGCGGATACCGCGGCAGGAGAAATGCCTGCCGGGCCTGTTCCATCAATGGCGGAAGTGTCATCGTCACGCGAAGTGATGACGAATGAGCAAGTGCAAGAGACCGTACGAGCAGCACGACACAGTCTGCGCAGTACAGCATCAATATAATAAGTAACGGAGGGTTTTAATGAAAACGCAGAACAAGAAGCTATTGGCCGTTATGGTCGTGAGTGCCATGATGACATGCCCTGTATGGGCCAACGAAACGACGACGACTCAGAGTACATCCCTTACGGGATATGAATCGGCAGATGAAATGGCCGCAATACAGCGCGGTGAACAACTGGCAAGGACACAGCCCGTGTCGGCCGCGGCTCATGAGGAGCTGGCTAAAGCGCCGGCCGTAACGGACACGGATACGACAGCTCAGCCGGTGACAAGCGGTCTCACCGGATACGAACCGTCCGAAGAAACGGCGGCGGCGACCGCCGCTCAGCCGTCCCCGGCAACCGCCCCCGTGCAGTCGGCAACGGAAAACGGTGAGTCCGCCCGTCAGGACGCAACTCTTCCGAGCGGTGCGGTAGAAGCCAGCGGGCTCCCGTATGTCGGCGGTCTCGGCGAGGTTCGCGTTGACGAAAGCATTCCCGGTTATCCCATTGCCATGATTTCACAAGAAGAAGAATCGTCTCTTCCGTACGGCAATGCCCTGACCGATGAACAGGCTTCTGCCGTAGCCGGTAAAACGGTGACGGCTGTAACCGTCGGCCCGTTGCCCGTGCCTGAATTGGAACAGAAGTTCCTGCCCCGTCTGGCTATGCGTACGGGTGATGCCGTCGAAGCCAACTATGTTCGTCATGACCTCAATGTGCTCGGCTCTTCCGGCCTTTTTGCATCCGTTAAACCCGTTTTTACGCCTGTTCCCGAAGGGATCGCCTTGAATTATGAAGTGGAAATGAATCCCATCGTCAAAGGCATCGATATTCAGGGAAATGATTCCGTTAAAACGGAAGAGCTTATTAAAACCTTGCATGTACAGCCCGGAAATATTCTCAATTCTACGATTATCAGCAAGGATATTTATGAATTGAACAGTTTCTACGCCAATCAAGGATACATCCTCAGCCATGTAACGGCTGTCGATATGGATGAACAGGGGATCCTCCACATCGGCATCAGCGAAGGACATATAGAAAAGGTCCTTATTGTAGGCAATAAGAAAACAAAAGATCGCGTTATTCGTCGTGAACTGCGTTTCAAGCAGGGTGACGTATTCAATAAAAATCTCGCCAGCCGCAGTATTGAACGCATCTATAACACCGGTTATTTTGAAGATGTCAATGTTCGTCTTTTCCAGGGCGAAAAGAATCCGAACGATGTCATCATGGAAATTGATGTAGCCGAACAGAAGACCGGCTCCATTACAATCGGTGCCGGATACTCTCAGTCTGACGGACTGGTGGGTATTTTGGGCCTCAGCGAAACGAATTTCCGCGGTACGGGCGATAAAGTCGGCATTAACTGGGAGTTCGGCGGCAAGACGCACAGTAATAAAAATTACTCCTTCTCGTATACGCATCCCTGGCTCAATTCGCACGGTGATTCCATCGGCATGAGTATTTTTAACAGAGAAGCGGAGTACGATGATTATGATGAAAAAGGCAATACCGTTTCAGAATACCGCAAAAAGACGGTCGGCGGCAACATCACGTATGGCCGTGTGCGCAGCGAATATGTGAGTGACTATGTAACGTTGGAAACGAAAAAGACGAAGTATCTCAGCCATGAAGGCGGCCCTTATAACTACGATGCATGGAGAAAAGCGGCCGGCGCCGCTTCGGTATACAAGAACTATATTGACAATAATTTCGGCCAGACAAACAGCCTGACGTGGTCACATGTATTCGACAACCGTGACAACATTTATGATCCGACGCGCGGTAAACGTCTTTCTTTTACCGGCGTTTGGGCCGGTCACGGTCTGGGCGGTGATTTCGATTACTTCAAATTTATCGCTGAAAACCGGCTCTACTACAAAGTCGGCGTTAAACACGTTATTGCCGTCCGTCTTATGGCCGGCGCGGCTACAGGCGATATGCCCTATAACGATCTTTTCACTCTGGGCGGCGCCGATACGATTCGCGGCTATGAAGATGATGAATTCCGCGGTAATAAGATGTATTCGGCAACTATTGAATATCGTTTCCCGATCGCCAAGAAGGTGCAAGGGGTTGTTTTTGCCGATATGGGTGCTGCCTGGGGCGGTACGGGCAAGATTCCCTGGTACCACGAAAGCAAGGGGATCCATTACTCCGGCGGTGTGGGTCTGCGTGTAACGACGCCGATCGGGCCTATTCGTCTCGATTATGCGGAAGGTCAGCACGGCGGCAAGTTCCATTTCAGTTTCGGCGGTAAGTTCTAGCCCCGACGATACGGCGGTGTATGATGAGGGGAAAACTTTTCGTAATAGCGGCGCTGTGGGCGCTTGCCTGCTCTACAGCGTCGGCCGTTACGATTGATCGCGTGGACGTCCGTCTTAATTCTGCAGGATCTCCCGTGCCGACATTGGCGGCCAAGCGTATTTCCGCCAGTATACAGACGGTAGGACGGCGTGTTCTCCTGGAGCACGATGACGGGGAAGTGGCGCAGAACGTCGAAGCGTATAAGAAAATAATGAATGACATTGTAGATCGGGTTTTGATCGGCTACACTGTCGAAACCATCGTCATTGAACCGGGCAGTGACACGATTGTCGACGTGACCGTACGCCCCTGGGGGGATACGATTGAAAATGTCGATATGACTGTTGATTTCGGTTCTTTGCCGGTTATGGCGCAGGAACTGGCAAAAAAAGACATCCAAGGTTCACAGGGGTTGGTGGAAAACGTCCTCGTCGGTCTGCCGGAGGATGCTCTTGATTGGGCCAGCGGTGCTGTCAAAGACGTTCTGGAGAGCGAACTGGAACAAAAAATTCCCGAGTTTTATCCGCATGTCGTCATTGTGCCGGGCAGGACGGCCAAAGTGACCGTATACTTTTTGCCGAAGTTGCCGGTTGTGCGCAACGTCAAGGTCGGTGTCGATTCGGAAAATCTTCCGCGTGTTCTTTTTTTTAAGATGCGGCAGAATATTGAAACACGCTATGAAGGGCTTGAAGGCCTTCCCGTCGCGTTTGTGCAGCGTCACGAGCGCGATATCCAGGAAGACCTGGAAACGGCCGTTGCCGGCCAGTGGGCAGTAAAACAGTATAAACTTCATGTCAACCCGGAATTGACCGTCGGGGAGAATATGAACATCCGCCTCAAGTCGACAACCGATTTTTATGATATCCGGGCGTCCGCTTATATTGATATGAGCCGCAGCGGTAGTAATCATCATAAGGACGAGGAAGATACCGTTCTTAATTTACATATGGGGCGCAAAATAGGCGGCCATCATGAGCTTTACGGTGAGGTTGAATTCAAACCGAGTACAGTCAAATGGAATTTTATTCCCGGCTATTTCTATAAATGGGGGAATAAAACGACGCTGGGGTATCAGTTTGAAACGGAAGATAAGAGTAACCACCTTTGGTTGCGGCAGCGGTTAAATGATAAATGGGGGATTCGCCTCGACTGGGATATGACCAATCATGATGAAGAAATAGGTATTAACTATAGGTTCCATGATTATATAGGCTTGGAGTATATACTGTCGGAGCATGACCAGTGGCTCCGTATTATCGGTTATTTGTAAAGTAAAGGAGTAAATGCACTATGATGGCAGAAATGGGTAAGAAAAAGAACATTAAAATTTTTTCGGCTGCAGTCGCACTGATTTTCGTGTTGTCCGTTGCGGCTATGGCCGTTATGCAAACCGGCAATCCCGTCAACGCGGCGCCGTCCAGCAATATCGGTGTCGTTGATACGAGTAAAGTGTTTGCGCCCGATAATGAAGCGATTGTAAATGCACAGAAAGAATTGCAGACCGCGTCTCAGGATATGCAGAAACAGTTTGAAGAACAATCGGCCAATATGTCTGATGAAGAAAAGGCCCAACTTTTCGAGAAGATGCAGGGTGAAATGTCTGAAAAACAGGAAAAAATTCAAAAGGGCCTTAAAGATAAACTTGAGGAAGCTGTCGGTAGTGTCGCTTCTACAAAAGGACTCAGCCTCGTAGTGGACAAGAGCGTCGTTTTGTACGGCGGTCAGGATATCACGGACCAAGTAGCAAAACAGCTGACTTCTTCTAAATAGAGACGATGATTAATCGAAAACGTGCGGCCTATACGGGCGGCGTTGTCATTTTGCTGCTCATCATTTTCGGCATTTGGCAAGGGATTCATAAGCCGGCGGTTCCGGCGTCTGAAGCAGGTCCCGTATTTGCATATGCCGATGTAGAACATATCATGATGAGTCATCCCGGTTATGCCGCCTACCACCGCTTACAGCTTGAACATAATGCCATGGTGGCGGAATACCAATTCGAGCAATGGCATTATTCTCGGAAAGCGGGACAAGACGGGAAAGCTCTGCAAGTGATGCAGCAGACGAGCATTATGGGAGCGGCGGCTGCGGAACAGGAATTACGGGCAAAGGTCGCCTTAAAAGAGACCGATATAAATAATGCTTTACAGCAAAAATATGAAGAAATACTGAAGGAAAAAGAACGCCGGCTGCCGTCCTTGTCCGATGCGGAACGGTTACGGGCTTTGAATTTGCAACTCCGGCTCAATACGTTGGCCATGACGGATACGCAGCGCAATGCCGCCCGCAATGAGTTGATCGCACTCTTGAGAAAAAACGGCGGCACCAATTCGGAACAGGCTGTTGCCGAAGCTGAAGCGGAAATGACGCCGTATAAGGAAAAAGCCAGGAAAGAACTGGAAGACTTCGCCGCCGCAACAAAGGCGGAGCTTCAAGGCCGACAGAATATGAACGATGAGCTTCTAAAAAAGGGAAGCGAAGCTCTGCAGCATATGCCTGATCCGGTAATTTGGAATCAGGAATGGAAAGAAAAGCTTGATGCAAAAGAACAGGAAATGAATGCCGCAAAAGAAGTGATTATGACGGATATTCGCGCCCGTGCGGCCGATGTGGCGAAAGAACAGGGAATTGACATGATTTTCAGCGACTATGTCGGTGTGGGTACGGCGCTTGATGTGACAGATGATATTATTGCCAAGCTGGCATAACAGGGAGGCTCTTTTTATGAAATCCATTACGAAAAAACTTACAGCTCTCATCGCGACGGTTGCCTTGGCGGGTGCTTTAACCGGTTGCGGCAGCGCTGATAAAGTGGGCGTTGTCGATGTACAGCGCGTGCAAAAGGAAGCACCTCTTGCCAAAAAATACGTGGAAAAACATGACCAAAAGATGAAGGAAGTTCAAGATAAGCTGGATCAGGAGAAAAACTCCATGAGCGCTGAAGATTTTCAGAAAGAACAGCAAAAACAGCAGCAGGAGTTCAAAATTTACGAAGCAAGCTTGCAGCGCCAATTCAAATCCGATATGGATGCCAAGCTTGCCGATATCGCCAAAAAGAAAGATGTCGGTATTATCGTCATTAAACAGGCCGTCCCTGGCGGCGGTATTGACGTGACGGACGACTTGATTGCCGAATTACAATAAAGAGGTGCTTAGCGTGAAGAAGACGGTAAACGAATTAGCAGAGTTTCTCGGGGGGGCCGTTATCGGTGACGGCAACCGTACTATTACCGATGTAAGAGGGTTAGCCGAAGCCGGGGCAGACGACATTTCTTTTGCCGTCGAACCGTACACCGAATATTTACCGCAAGTGCATGCGGGGGCTGTTATTGTGGAAAAAGAGTATCCCGCCGGTAAGAACACGCTTATCATCGTAGAGAATCCGCGCTTTTCTTTTTCCCGCCTCCTTGAATTATTTCATCCCCGTCAAAGCATAGACAGGAGTATCCACGCTACGGCCGTTGTTGATGAAAGCGCGCGTCTCGGCGAGGATGTCGCGGTCATGGCGTATGCCGTTATCGGCAAGCATGTACGTATCGGCAGCCGCAGTGTCATTTATCCGCATGTATTTATCGGCGATAATGTTACTGTCGGTGAAAATGCCGCGATTTATCCGGGGGCCGTTATTATGGAAAATACAGTTATCGGCAGGAATGCGGTTATTCGCGCTCATGCCGTTATCGGCGGGGAAGGGTTCGGCTTCGCCGATACGGAAGACGGCAGACATACGCGCATTCCGCAAATCGGCAATGTCTCTGTCGGCGATGATGTGGAGATAGGCGCCTGTACGACGATTGATAACGGTACACTCGGCAGTACCAAGGTCGGCCGCGGCACAAAAATCGATAACCTTGTTCATTTAGGACATAATGTTGAAATAGGTGAAGATTGCTTCGTTATCGCGCAAACCGGTATTGCCGGCAGTACAAAAACGGGAAATCACGTTACCTTTGCCGGCCAGACAGGTTGTACCGGACATGTTACAATCGGTGATAATGTAATCTTTGCGGGAAAATCCGGTATTATCGGAAACGTGCCGAGCAATACCGTTAACGCGGGTTTTCCGGCCCGTCCTCATATGGAATGGAGCCGTACGCAGGTTTATATTAAAAAGCTGCCCGGCCTGGCTAAAACGGTGAAACAGATGGAAAAACGGCTGTCCGAATTGGAAAATAAACGGTAAAGAGGATTGTATGTATACGTTTATGAAAATTCTCAGCTTTATCATATGCCGCCTGCCTATACGTTGCCGGCGGGCATTGGGACGCGGTCTGGGATATTTTTTCTGGACCTTTGTGCCGAAGGGGCGGAAGATTCTGGCGCAGCAACAGATCCTCGACTGCGGGATAACGGAGTCTCCCGCAGCGGCACTGGATATCAGCAGGGCCAGCAGTTTACGCTTCGGCCCGATGATCGTGGAAGTACTGTCATATCCCGATTTGCTGCGGCGAGGTTTTTTTGAGAAATTCATCGTTACGGGGCGGGAATATCTGGATGCCCTTAAAGAGAGCGGGGAAGGGGCTGTTTTTATGGCTTCTCACGCGGGAAATTGGGAAATTCTCGGAGCCTGGCTGGCTATGAGCGGATATCCGCTCATCTCTGTAGCGCAACAGCAAAACGGCGGCTCCGACGTTTTTATCAATGAGTACAGAACGATGATGAAACAGCATGTTACCTATAAAACGGGCATTCGTGACATGCTTCGCTTTCTGACGGAGGGCAAGTGGATAGGGCTTCTTATGGATCAGGATCCGGGCTATACGGGGATTATGGTCAAGTTTTTCGGCAGAGATACGCTCACTGCCGATGGGCCGGCCAAATTGGCTGCCGTTAAGGATTACCCTATTGTGCCTATTTTTATTCATGAAGATAAACCTTATCATCACCATATTGAAGTACACAAACCGTTCCGCGCTTTCACTGACGGGGAAACGCTTGATAAAGAGGCGAAGAAGCGGCGTATTTACGAAGTGACACAACGCCTTAATAACGTGTTGGAAACGCATATCCGCACCTATCCGTCAGATTGGTTCTGGCTTCATCATCGCTGGAAGTGGACGGAGCGGTTAAAAGAAAAAACTGAAGAGCAAAACCAGGGGGCTCTGGAGTGAACTCCCTGTTTTTGCTAATTAATTGTACAAGCGGCTGCCGTTCATTATGATGTAATACCCAATATGCCGGACACCTGTCGGGCACGGAAAGTAGAGTGAACAATATGAATGAAAAAAAAGTTCCTTTCTCCGAGGCACAGATTCGGGAAATTATCAAATCACATCCCACACCGTTTCACATTTACGATGAAGACGCTATTGCGGCTAATGTCCGCAAGCTCATCAACGCTTTTGCGTGGGCACCCGATTTTAAAGAATATTTTGCTGTCAAGGCCACGCCGAACCCGTATATTATGAAGCTGCTCAAAGCGGAGGGCGTCGGTGCCGACTGCAGTTCCCTGCCTGAATTGATGCTCTGCGAAAAAGTAGGTATTTCCGGTCATGATATCGTGTTTTCCGCGAATGACACACCGTATGCGGAATTTGCCAAGGCCATGGAGTTAGGGGCGCTCATCAATCTGGATGATATTACGATGATAGACTTCCTTGCCGAAAACGGCCCCCTGCCTGAATGGATTTGCCTGCGGTATAATCCGGGCCCGCTTCTGAAAAGCGGCAACGATATTATCGGCAAACCGGAAGAAGCTAAATACGGTATGACGCGTGAACAGATTTTTGAAGCCGTCTCCGGGCTGCGCAAGAAAGGCGTGCGCCATTTCGGCCTTCATACGATGGTCGTTTCCAATGAGCTTGATGTCAAGGGCCTTATCAATACGGCCAAGATGATGTTTGAATTGGCTGTGGAGGTTCAGACGAAGCTTGGCGTTGCCGTTGAATTTCTCGACTTCGGCGGCGGTATAGGCGTACCCTATCGTCCGGAGGAAAGCTTTGTCGATTATGATGTGTTGAGCGGCGGTATTAAGGAGCAATATGAAAAGATTATGCTTCCCGCGGGCCTTGACGCGGTCCGCCTTTCTTTTGAATGCGGCCGCGCTGTTACGGGACCTTACGGATATCTTGTAACGACGGCTATCCATCATAAAGATATTTGGAAACAATACATCGGCACGGACGCTTCTATGGCGGATCTCATGCGTCCCGGCATGTACGGCGCGTATCATCATCTCACGGTCATGGGCAAGGAAAATGCCCCGGCCGACCGTGTTTACGACGTGACCGGCTCACTTTGCGAGAACTGTGATAAATTTGCCGTTGACCGCAGGCTGCCGAAAATCACGGAAGGAGATATTCTCGTCATCCATGATACAGGCGCGCACGGTCATTCTATGGGATTCAACTATAACGGCAAGCTTCGTTCGGCTGAGCTGCTCCTGCATAAAGACGGCAGCGTAACACAGATTCGCCGGCCCGAAACGGTGGAAGATCTGTTCGCAACCCTCGATTTTTCCGACCTTTAATGTCAATGTAAATTCGCAGGCATTCCCGTGGAGTGCCTGTTTTTGTTTGGCTACAGAGAGGTTACATGGTATTATAAATAAAAAAATATTTTTCAGGAGGCCGGATACATGGTCAGTCTTTTTGATATGTGCACGGGATTTCAGATTATTGTCTGTATTACGCTTTTTTCAGGTATCATATACGGCCGCCATAAAAAAACGGTGCCGCTGAAGGCTTTGGTTATACATAATGCGTTATATCTTGTCTGGGCCGTCACCGTCACGGCTGTCGTGGCTAAAAATCTGCTCATATGGTGGCCCGTATTTTTTCTTGCATTTTTTATAAGCCATGCGATTTTCGGCAAGCGGCGTAAAAAAAACTGGCAGGGAACCGGTAAAAAACTGACTGTCCCGGCGGGGATATTTGCCGTCCTTTTTGCAGGGGCGCTTGTTTTCGGAGGGATACAAGTTACTGCCTATTATTTCCCCATGATGACGTACACCTTGCCTTTTGAAACAGGCAGCGCGCTTGCGGGCGGTCTTTTTGTGGGGCTCCTTTTTTCCTGGACGGACAGAAAAATGGGAAAATAGGCGGAACCTTCGGGACGGGGCAAAAAGGGGCTGAATTGACAGGAATGCCCTTTGTTGGTAGAATGAAAGTGTATTTTAATCCTTTTACCTGTGGGGAGATGCGGCATGTTATCAACATTCGGAACTGTGTTCATAAACCTGTCCTGTTGTTGCGCCCATAGTGTATCGTAGTGTAAAAATCCCGGCGGAGACATATGTTTTCTACCGGGGTTTATTGTTTTTCCGGGGAGGCGTTTTATATGAAAGTCGGATTGGTAATGGGGAGTGACTCCGATTTGCCGGTGATGCGGGGCGCGTTGGAAATATGTGAGGAATTCGGCGTGGACTGTGAGGTTCTTTTGGCATCGGCGCATCGTACGCCGGAAGCGGTAAAAGAATTTGCGGAAGGCGCTGCGGACCGCGGTATCGGCTGTATTATTGCCGGTGCGGGCATGGCCGCTCATTTAGCGGGCATTGTTGCGGCTTTTACGACTCTTCCCGTTATCGGCGTACCTTTGGAAGGCGGCAGTTTTAAAGGTATGGATGCTCTTCTTGCCACGGTGCAAATGCCGACGGGGATTCCCGTTGCGACCGTCGCCGTTAACGGCGCCAAAAACGGGGCGCTCCTGGCGCTTCAAATATTGGCCGTAGCGGACAGATCCCTTGCCGCCAAGTATAAAAAATATCGTGAAAATATGACTGAACAGATCATTGCGAAAAACGCCGCATTACAAAAACAGTTACAACACGCATAAGATGTTTTCGTTGAGGAGGATATATGCAGTACGATCCGATATGGGATAAATTCCATGAAGAATGCGGTGTCCTGGGCATTTTTGATAAAGAACTGGATATACCGCGGTATGTGTACTGGGGGCTGTTCGCGTTACAGCATCGTGGTCAGGAAAGCGGCGGTATTGCGTTGACAGACGGTACGAATATTCACACCTACCGCGGTATGGGCCTTATCAGTACTGTCTTTGAAAACGGCGTACCCGACAATGAAGGTGGCCATATCGGCATCGGTCACGTCCGCTATTCGACGACCGGATCGAATAATCCCCGCAATATACAGCCTTTGGCCGTGTATACATCCATGGGGGAAATTGCTCTGGCGCATAACGGTAATTTGACGAATACACGTGAATTGCGTGACATGCTGGAAAATGCGGGACAAACGTTTCAGACGACCATGGACAGCGAAATTATCGTTAATCTCATCAGCCGCAGCAGGAAACCGACTGTTGAAGAACGCATCATTGACAGTGTTAAAGAGATTGACGGCGCGTATTCGCTCGTCTTGATGACGAAGGAGAAAATGTACGGCGCTCGTGATCCCCACGGCTTCCGCCCTCTCTGTATCGGCAGGACGGCAACGGGCGGGTACGTTCTTGCGTCGGAAACATGTGCTCTTGACGCTCTCGGCGCCGCATTCGTGCGCGACGTAAAACCCGGTGAATTCATCGAGATCGGTGAAAACGGGTTGAAATCGGTCCTCTTTACCAACGCCGCCCGCAAACAGGTCTGTTCCTTTGAATATATTTATTTCGCCCGTCCCGACAGCAGCATTGACGGTCAGGACGTTTATCAGGCGCGTCTCAACATGGGCAGAGAAATGTGGAATGAAACGCGTTATGAAGCGGACCTTGTTATTTCCGTCCCTGACAGCGGCACGACGGCGGCTATCGGGTATGCTATGGCGTCAGGTATCCCGTTCAACCACGGTCTTATTAAAAACCGCTATATGGGGCGTACCTTTATTAAGCCGAATCAAAAGCAGCGTGAATTGGCCGTACGCATGAAATTAAACGTCGTCAGGTCGGTCGTCGGAGGAAAGCGAATCATCATGGTCGACGATTCGATTGTCCGCGGTACGACAAGCGGCATTATCTGCAAGCTTCTCCGCGAGGCGGGCGCAAAAGAGGTATACATGTGTGTATCGGCGCCACCGGTTAAATATTCGTGCTTCTACGGGATTGACACATCCGTTCGTAAAGAGTTGATTGCAGCCGATTTGAATGTGGAAGAAATCCGTAAGTATATCGGCGTAGACAAACTCCATTTCATTTCTTTTGATGGCCTTGCCAGGGCGATGCCCGCTGTTCCGAAGGAAGATATGTGCCTGGCCTGTTTCAATAATGACTATCCTACTGCAGTCCCGGCCAATGAGGAAGGAGAAAAATATGCACTCGAAGGAAACTGCTAAAGAAAGCTTAACCTATGCCGCCGCCGGCGTTGATATCGATGCGGGCAATCGGGCGGTCGAACTGATGAAAGATGCCGTAAAGGCGACGTATCGTCCGGAAGTTCTCGGCGATCTCGGCGGCTTCGGCGGCCTTTTCTCTCTCGTGAACAGCCGTATTAAAAAGCCCGTTCTCGTCAGCGGTACGGACGGTGTCGGTACAAAGCTGCGCCTTGCCATCATGATGGATAAGCATGACACGGTAGGGCAGGACTGTGTTGCCATGTCGGTTAACGATATCCTCGTTCAAGGCGCGGAACCTCTCTTTTTCCTCGATTATATAGCTGTCGGCAAGCTTGAACCGGAACAGGTGGCCGCCGTTGTCAAGGGCGTTGCTGGGGCATGCAGAGAATCAGGCTGTGCCCTTCTCGGCGGGGAAACGGCTGAAATGGCCGGATTCTATGGCGACGGTGACTATGACCTTGCGGGCTTCGGCGTCGGTATTGTCGACAGGGACAGGCTTATTACGGGTGAAACGATCGGTGAAGGGGACATCCTCATCGGACTGCCGTCTACAGGCGTTCATTCGAACGGTTTTTCTTTAGTCCGTAAAATCGTCCTTGACCGCATGAACATGAAATTGACCGACTATATAGATGAATTGGGCATGTCCGTCGGCGAAAGTCTGTTGACGCCGACCCGGCTTTATCCGCGCCCGTGTCTGCCGGTCATCCGTAATTTTACCGTTAAGGGGATGGTACATATTACAGGCGGCGGTTTTTATGAAAACATTCCTCGCGTTCTTCCCGACGGTATCGGTGTGGAAATTGATGTTGCCGCATGGCCGCGCCTGCCTGTTTTCCAGCTGCTCCGAAAATGGGGCGATGTTGCCTGGCCGGAAATGTACAGAACGTTTAATATGGGTATCGGTATGATTATGATTGTCAATGCCGGGGATGCGTCCGCCGTCATGAAAAATCTGGCCGACCGTAATGAAAAAGCATACGTCATCGGCAGGACCGTAAAAGCCGGGGCGGACAGAGTTGTACTCGGGGGAGGCGTTTTTAATGGCTAAGAAGCGCATTGTCGTCTTCGCCTCCGGCAGGGGATCCAATGCGGAAGCCCTGTATAAAGCGACGAAGAACGGTGTGATAAACGGCGAATTCGTCGGCGCTGTCTGTGACAAACCGGACGCTCCTTTTGTGCTGACGGCAAAATCCTGGAATATCCCCGTCATTGTGGCGGATCGCGGGAGCTTTGCCGCGCAGGCCGGCTTTGAAGCTTATATTACGGAACGGATCGCACCTTTACGGGCGGATCTTATTTGTCTCGCCGGATTCATGCGTATTTTGAGCGGACGTTTTATCAAGCCTTATGAAAACCGTATCATCAATATTCACCCGTCGCTCCTGCCGTCCTTTAAAGGGCTGCACGGGCAAAAACAGGCTTTTGACGCAGGTGTGAAGATTGCCGGCTGTACCGTTCATTTTGTCGTTCCCGATATGGATGCGGGGCCTATTATCGTTCAGGATACGGTTCCCGTATTGGAAGAGGATACGGCCGATACTCTGGCGGCGCGCATTTTAACAAAGGAACACCCTGCCTATATTAAAGCCGTTTCACTTTTTTGTGATGATAAGCTGGAAGTGGCCGGCAATAAGGTAAGGATAAAAGCATGAGAGGAGGAAACGGCGTGAAAATCAAGCGGGCACTGCTCAGCGTTTCCGATAAGACGGGGATCGTAGAATTAGGCAAAGAATTGACCGCTATGGATGTGGAAATCATTTCTACGGGCGGTACGATGAAAGCACTGCGGGAAGCGGGGATTCCCGTTACGGCCGTCAACGATGTTACGGGGGTTCCCGAAATGATGGGCGGCCGCGTTAAAACGCTGCACCCGAAGATTCACGGCGCCATCCTGGCCGTGCGCGATAACGCGGAACATGTACGGGCTATGAAAGAGTACGGTATTACGCCCGTCGACCTGGTGGTCGTCAATCTGTACCCTTTCAGGGAAACGATTGCCGAAGCGTCTGTGACGTTGGCGGAAGCAATTGAAAATATCGATATCGGCGGTCCCTGTATGATTCGTGCGGCGGCTAAAAATAATAGATTTGTCGCTGTTGTCACGAATCCGGGAAAATACGGTGAGATCATTGATATTTTGAAGAAATGCGGCGGATTTTCCGATGCGTATCGTTTGGAACTGGCTCGGGATGCTTTCCGGCATACGGCCGAGTACGATACGGCTATTGCAATGTATTTATCTGAAACAGTGAAGAAGGGGGCCGGTTACTGATGAAGGTTGCTGTTATCGGCGGCGGCGGCCGCGAACATGCATTAGTATGGAAATTAAAGCAGAGCCCGTCCGTTGAAACGGTATATGCCATTCCCGGCAGCGCGGCCATGGCTGAATTTGCCCGATGTGTGCCGCTGCCGCTCGGTGATTTGGAGGGTATTACGGATTATGCCGCGGAACAGGCTGTAGATCTCCTCGTTATCGGGCCTGAAGTTCCGTTGACAGAAGGAATTACGGATGTTGCGGAAAAGAAGGGCCTTGCCGTATTCGGACCGAATAAAGCGGCCGCACGGCTGGAAGGATCGAAGAGCTTTGCCAAAAAACTGATGAAAAAATACGGCGTGCCGACGGCGGCCTATGAAATATTTACAGACGGCGCGGCCGCGAAGGACTATATCCGTAAAAAAGGGGCCCCCATCGTCGTCAAAGCGGACGGTCTGGCCGCCGGCAAGGGTGTCGTCGTGGCGCAGACTGCGGAAGAAGCGTCGGCGGCAGTAGACGCCATGATGAAAGATAAAATTTTCGGTGAGTCCGGCGGCCGCATTGTCGTGGAAGAATGCATGCGCGGCGAAGAGGTAAGCCTCCTGGCTTTTGTTGACGGTAAAACTATTGTGCCGATGGTAGCCGCACAGGATCATAAGCGCATCTTTGATGACGACAGGGGCCCCAATACGGGCGGCATGGGGGCGTATGCCCCTGTTCCGGCCGTTTCGGACGAGATACGCGCAAACGTATATGAAACAATTTTAAAACCGACGATAGAAGGGCTTGCTGCCGAAGGCATCACGTATCGCGGCTGCCTTTACGCCGGCCTGATGCTTACGGCTGAAGGGCCGAAGGTCGTCGAATTCAATTGCCGGTTCGGCGATCCTGAAACGCAGGTTATTCTACCTCTTTTAGACGGCGACTTGGCACAGATCCTGTATGCCTGTGCAACGGGGCAACTCGATCCGTCCATGATCAAATGGTATACCGGCGCGGCATGCTGCGTTGTCATGGCATCCGAAGGGTACCCGGAGTCGTCCCGTAAGGGCGATCGTATCAGCGGCCTTGATGCGGCTGAAAGCCGTGAACGCACTGTCGTTTTCCATTCCGGCACGGCCCTGAAAGACGGTCATTACATTACCGACGGCGGCCGCGTTCTCGGCGTGACGGCCTTAGCGGATGATTTGCAGGAAGCCGTTCATAAGGCCTACGCGGCAGTGAAGGAAATTTCTTTTGAAGGCCGGCAGTTTCGCAGGGATATCGGTAAAAAAGGGTTAACCCGTTTACAGTAATACAAAGGCGGACCGACCGGCATGAACCGGTACGGTCCGTTTTTTTGATAAGGGAGGACAGACAGTATGGAGTACCGCATGGAAAAGGATTCAATGGGAGAAGTGAAAGTGCCGGCGCAAAAGCTTTGGGGCGCGCAAACACAACGGAGCCTTGAAAACTTCAGAATCGGCACGGAAAAGATTCCGGCCGAGATGGTTACGGTTTTTGCATATCTGAAAAAAACGGCCGCTCTTGTCAACAAAAAATTGGACCACCTTGACGAAGCGCGGGCTGAGGCCATTATTCAGGCCTGTGACGATATTTTGGCAGGAAAACTGGACGGTAATTTCCCTCTTGCCGTGTGGATGACCGGCAGCGGCACACAGTTTAATATGAACGTCAATGAAGTCGTTGCCCGCAGAGCCATGGAAATTCTTGCGGGAAAAGGGATGCCCGTGAATGTGCATCCGAACGATCATGTCAACCGTTCGCAGAGTTCAAATGATATCTTCCCGACGGCTCTCTACGTGGCGGGGCTTCTTCTGATTCGTAATGATTTGATGCCTGCCATGAGGGATCTTTATGATAAACTTTCTGCCAAAGCTGAAGAGTATCGGCATATTGTGAAAATCGGACGGACTCATTTGCAGGATGCGACGCCCTTGACGCTCGGTCAGGAATTCAGCGGCTGGGCGCGTATGATTCAGCGCAATGAAGAAATGATCGGTTGCGGTATCGATTATCTGCGCGATCTCGCCGCGGGCGGGACCGCCGTCGGTACAGGTATCAATTGTCCTGAAGGGTATGACGTGCTCTTTGCCGAAACGTTGAGTGAATTGACGGGTGAAGCCTTTCATACGGCACCGAATAAATTTCAGTCTTTGACCAGTAAAGATGAAATTGTCGTTGTCCACGGCATGCTGAAAGCTCTTGCCTGTGACCTCATGAAGATCGCCAATGATATCCGCTGGCTTTCGTCGGGGCCGCGCTGCGGCATAGGCGAGCTCATTATTCCGGCTAATGAACCTGGCAGCTCCATCATGCCGTCAAAAGTTAATCCGACGCAGTGTGAAGCCGTCACGATGGTGGCCGTACAGGTCATGGGCAACGATACGACCATGGGCGTTGCCGCCAGTCAAGGGAATTTTGAGCTGAATGTTTTTATGCCCGTTATGGCCTATAATATGGTACAGACAGTGCGTCTCTTAACGGATGTGATGAATTCCTTCGGTACACACTGTATTGCCGGCATTACGCCGAATTATGAACAGATTGATAAAAACCTCCGCCGGAGCCTTATTCTCGTTACGGGCCTTGTCCCACTCATCGGCTATGACAAGGCCTGCATTATTGCCGGCAAAGCGGCGTCGGAAGGGGTGACTTTACGGGAGGCCGCCGTCGCGACCGGTTGGGTAACGGAAGAAGACTACGACAACTGCATGGATCCGGCGGCGTTGGCGGGACTGGTCCGTCATGAAAGCCGCCACGGAAATTCGTAAGGGACGGTTCTGCAGAATGTCTTTCTGCTGAAAAATTTTGTAATGATATATGTATGCGAACATAGTAAAGACCCGCAGTTCCCTGCGGGTCTTTACTATGTCTTTTCGGTATTATTTCTTTAATTTTGCATTTGCTTTTTCAATAAACGGAGCCGCTTCGATGATAAAACGTTCATGCACCGCTTCACCGACGGAGCCCGCATCGTCATAGCCTTCAATTTTGAATGTCAGCCTGCGGCGGTCCTGGTCGATGAGAACGGCTTTTGCCTTGACCGTCATGCCGACAGGCGTGGCGGAAGTGTGCTTAATATTCATAGAGATACCGACCGTACTGTAGCCTTGCGGCAACTGATCGCCGATGGCTTTTACCGCCGCGTGTTCCATGAGTCCGACAAGTGCGGGCGTAGCGTATACGGGCGCCGTGCCGCTGGCGTATTTTATGGCCGTATTATCTTCCGTAACGACTTCCGTTATTTCTGCCGTAGCGTTTGCTTTTAATGTAAAATCCATGATAAGCCTCCTTAAAAAACAGCCAACTTTTATGCTCTAACTATATCATAGACACAGCCTTCAAGGTAAGACTTTTTTCCTCAATATAGAAGAGAGAAGCGGCCTTTGTTATAATATAGTCGATACCATTATAAAGGAAAGGGAGTACGAATTTAAAAGGGGACAATGACTCAATGAACATAGAAGAAAAGAATGGCATACAATACGTTACGTTCGCTCAATTTAAAAAATATCCCGAACTTGTTGCGGCCGTGTCGACCCGTGCGGGCGGAGTCAGTGACGGCGCTTTTTCATCGCTCAATATGAGTTTTTCAACGGGAGATATGCCGGAACGCGTTATAGAAAACAGACGCCGGTATTTTGCGGTATTGCGGCTTGACCCAAAAGACTCGGTCGGTTGCAATCAGGTACACGGTGTTAATATCGTTCGCGTCGGCAAACGGGATTGCGGTAAAGGGGCGTCTTCCCGGGAAACGGCAATTTCCGCTTGTGACGGGCTGGTGACAAATGAAAAAGGAGTGGCTTTGACCATGAATTTCGCCGATTGTACGCCTCTTCTGTTCTTTGATCCCGTCCGTTATGCCATCGGCCTTGCACACGGAGGCTGGCGCGGTACGGCCGGTAATATTGCGGGCCGTACGGTGGGGGAAATGCATACGGCATTCGGTTCCGAGCCGGCGGATATCATTGCCGCCGTCGGCCCGGCCATCGGTCCCGACCGGTTCGAAGTGGGGGCGGAAGTTATTGCGGCGTTTACGGAATTGTTCGGTTCGGCGGAAGTAAGAGAGCTGTACAGGCCTATAGGGGAAGGGAAATATCTGTATGACCTTTGGGAAACGAACAGACGCTTAATGCTGCGTGCCGGACTTAAAGAGGAATACATTGAATGCACGCGTATATGTACGCATACACATGCGGATATATTTTTTTCGTATCGCAGGGAAAAGGGAAAAACAGGCCGCCATATGGCCGTTATGGCCCTGCGGTAATCAGGGAACCTTTATGATCGCAGTGATGACAGCCGGTATCGTCACTGCGATTTTTCAGTATACTGTTTGAAAAAAATATCTTGACGGGACGAAAAAAACACTTTACACTATGTTTAGTGAATAAGTGAATAGCAGTTCATATATAAAATAAAGGAGGACATAAAATGAAGAAATCGTATAGGCTCGAAGTGGATTGTCCTAATTGTGCCCATAAGATGGAAGTCGCGGCGAACAAAACGGAGGGCGTGAAGGCAGCCGCCGTCAATTTTATGCTTCTTAAGATGAAGGTCGAATTTGAGGACGGTGCGGAGCCGGCGGAAGTGATGCGTGCCGTTCAAAAGAATTGTAAAAAAGCCGCATCTGACGGTGAAATCCTGTTATAAAATCATCAGTCGGAGGGGAACGGAAATGACTGCCGGACAGAAAAAAGACATGGTTCGCATTGCCGTCGCGGCAATGATTATGATCGGTACCGGGGCGGCCGATTTTACACTGGTGTGGAATATTGCGCTGTATGCGGCCGCCTACTTTATTGTCGGCTACGATATACTGCTGAAAGCGTGGGAAGGTCTTAAAAACGGCAACGGACTGGATGAATGCGTGTTGATGGTTATTGCCACTCTCGGGGCATGGGGACTCGCTTTTTATGAAGACGACGGCTACACGGAAGCCGTAGCCGTTATGCTGTTCTATCAGACAGGTGAATGGTTTCAGCGATATGCCGTCAATAAAAGCCGCCGCAATATTACGGAGCTGATGGATATCAATGCCGCATATGCCAATGTGGAACGGGCCGACGGAACTCTTGAGAAGGTAGCTCCCGATGAAGTCGAAGTAGGTACGATCATTGTCGTCAGGGCGGGAGAAAAAATCCCTGTTGACGGCGTCGTCATTTCCGGCAAAAGCAGTCTTGATACGGCGGCGCTTACCGGCGAAAGTATGCCCAGGGAAGTGACGGACGGAGATACCGTGCTGAGCGGCTGTATCAATCTTAACGGTGTCCTTCGCCTGCAGACGGCAAAAGCTTTTGAAGACTCGACCGCCGCCAGGATTATGGAACTGATTGAAGAAGCGGGCGCCCGTAAATCCCGGTCCGAACAGTTTATTACGCGTTTTGCCCGCGTCTATACACCGACAGTCGTCGGCCTTGCCGTCGCCTTGGCTTTCTTGCCGTCTCTTTTCGGTCTTATTACGACGGGCGATGCGAACTGGCATATCTGGATTTACAGGGCTCTGACGTTCCTCGTAATCAGCTGCCCCTGCGCACTTGTCATCAGCGTCCCTTTATCGTTTTTTGCGGCTATCGGCAGCGCGGGCCGGGCCGGTATTCTGATTAAGGGTTCCAACTATGTGGAACAGCTGGCTCATACAGGGACCGTCGTCTTCGATAAGACGGGCACGCTTACCAAGGGGACCTTTGAAGTCGTTGCCGTTCATCCTGTCGCACGGGAAATTCCGGATTCCCTGAAAGATGAAGGATCTTTGGAAGACAGGCTCCTTCATTTGGCGGCACATGTAGAGTCCTTTTCGACCCATCCCATTGCCGAATCATTGCGGCGTGCGTATCAGGCCGAAGGTGACGGCTGCGCAGTGACAGGCGGCGAAGAAGTCGCCGGCATGGGGATCCGCGCGATTGTTAACGGAGATACGGTTTGTGTCGGTAATGCGGCCTTTATGGAGGCGATCGGTACGGAAGCGAAACATTGCGACCGCGACGGTACGATCATTCATGTCGCCGTAAACGGCGTATATGCGGGTCACATCATTATTTCCGATGTCTTGAAACCGCATGCGAAAGACGCGATACGGGCGCTTCATGCCGCCGGAGTGCGTAAGCTCGTTATGTTGACGGGCGACGGTCAGGAGGCAGGTGATAAAGTAGGGACGGAACTCGGACTTGACGAGGTATACGGTGATTTGCTGCCGGCTGATAAGGTGCAAAGGGCGGAAGAACTCCTGATTGAAACGAAACGGCACGGTAAATCGTTGGTCTTTGTGGGAGACGGTCTTAACGATGCGCCCGTTTTGGCCCGGGCCGATGTAGGCGTCGCTATGGGAGCGATGGGATCCGATGCGGCTATTGAAGCCGCCGATGTCGTTCTCATGGACGACGACCCTCTGAAACTGGCTGTGGCCATGACAATCGCCGGAAAATGTATGGCCATTGTAATGGAAAATATTTATATGGCCATCGGCATTAAAGTACTCTTTCTGATTTTGGGTGCCGTCGGCATCGCCAATATGTGGTTTGCCATTTTCGCCGATGTAGGCGTCATGGTCATAGCGGTTCTCAATGCCATGCGTGCTCTGTTTGCGGGCGGAAAAGTAAAAGCGGCATAACTTCTTTGGCTGTAAACGATAAACCGGCTCGTTCTTCTTGCGGGAATGAGCCGGTTTTTACGGGGAAAACTATTTTTTGAGACGTTGTAATTTACCGAGAGCCCTGTTCAAGTAATAGGCGGCTGCGGCGGAAGCAATCATGACGGCGGTGAAATCGGCCAGAAACAAAAGGAGCGGTTCTTTCGTGTCAATGAAGACGAATTGTGATTGCAGGGACATATAGGACCACATATCGCGTTTTATGAAGGCACGGATACCGCAGGCACTGATGATAAGTATAAAGAGTCGCAGTATATTCGACAGTTTTGCAGATAGGACCGGTTTGTTCATACGGGCTTTTATGAGGCCGAGAATACGCTGCCATTGGAGTCCCAAATGAAAGGTCATCAACATGAAGCCCCAATAGGAGGCAGGAAGGTGGACCAGCCGTGCCGAAGCGGCGCTGCCTGCAATGTGAAGCGCCGGGACGACCTGCCTGTCAATAATCAGGCCGCTTACGGGCATGGCGAACATGACGAGAATAAGCGCCATATTCACGGCCGTCGATACTGTGCGCTGTAATGTATAGCGCCCTTTGAACAGGGTTAACAGCCAGCGGCGGTTCAGCGCGTGATGACAGACAAAAAGGGTGAACATGAGGAGGCCTAAATAAATATGATTGGCTTTGCCGATCAGAGAGTAAGACATAAGAAGAGGTAAAATAATGATCATACACCCGTCGATTGCGGTACGTGCGGTTTGTTTGTTCATGAGCCGTGTTCCTTTCTTTGTATTTTCTTATTGTACCCGTAACGGCCCGTTTTTTGCAAACAGCCTATATTGACAAAGATAAAATCGTACATTACACTAAAGAAGCAGTTATGCGGACAGTTCGTTTGTACCATCCTGTCCTTAAACAAAACCAGGACTGTTTTTTTGTTGCCTTTTTACGGCTGAAAACCGGCTCTGCGTTTATGCAGGGCTTTTTTTACGGGGAGATGCCATGTATTATATCACGTCGGAAGCGTCTTTTGACGGCGCGCACTTTTTGAGAAATTACAGCGGTAAATGCCGTAATCTGCACGGGCATCACTGGCTCGTGCGGGTTCATATGAGGTCGTACGCGTTACAGAGAGACATTCAGACGGACGGCATGCTTAACGACTTCGGCGACTTGAAGAAGACGTTGAAGGACTTGTGCGATTATTTTGATCATTCTCTCATCTATGAGGCGGGTTCTTTGCGCAAGTCCACGTTGGCCTGCCTTGCGGCAGAAGAGTTTCTCCTGCGTGAAGTTCCGTTTCGGCCGACTGCGGAGAATCTGGCCAAATATTTTTATGATACCCTGCAGGCAAAGCGGAGTGAGATCTACCGTGTCGAAGTATACGAAACGCCGGCTAATTGTGCGGCTTATGAGGCGCAGTGATGAAGGTTGCGGAAAAATTCGTCAGCATTAACGGCGAAGGGTGCAGGGCGGGCGAACTGGCTCTTTTTATCCGCTTTCAAGGGTGCAATCTGTCCTGTTCGTATTGCGACACGGCATGGGCTAATGAAGCGACGTGTCCGTATGAGGATCTGTCTCCTGCCGAGCTGCGGGATTATGCCGTCCGTGAAGGTATAAAAAATATTACCCTTACAGGCGGCGAACCGCTTCTGCAGGAAGGACTGAAGGAGCTTATCGGGCTCTTTCTGGCGGAAGGATTTCATGTGGAAATCGAAACGAACGGAGCCGTTTCACTGGCGCCTTTCTGCGGAGCGTCGCGGCCGACCTTTACGGTAGACTATAAATTGCCGGACAGCGGTTGTGAAGAAGCCATGGTCCATGCGAATTTTGACCTTCTGCAGCGGACGGATACAGTGAAATTTGTCGTCTCGTCACGCCGTGATTTGGAGCGGGCCAGGGAAGTTATCGATACATACGGCCTTTTATTCACGTGCGGCGTCTATGTGAGTCCCGTTTTCGGTTCAATCGAAGCGGAAGAAATCGTCGAGTTTATGAAGGCACGGCGATTGAACGGATGGCGTTTGCAGATTCAAATGCATAAAGTGATTTGGGAGCCTGAGAAAAGAGGGGTGTAAGTGATAAATACGAAAGCCATAGAAGAGCATGTACGCGGTATTCTCCGCGCGTTGGGTGACGATCCCGGAAGAGAAGGGCTGCGTGAGACGCCGCAGCGAGTCGCCGCCATGTATGAAGAAGTCTTTGCCGGCATGAAGTATACAAATGAAGAGATCGGCAATATGTTTCGCAAAACCTTTGCGGACGGCAGGGTCTCGGATATGGCGGATGCGGGGCGGGTCGTCGTCATGAAAGATATAGATATGTTTTCTTTTTGTGAACATCATATGGCGCTGATGTACGATATGAAAGCGACTGTCGCGTATATTCCGGCAGAGCGGGTTCTGGGGCTTTCCAAGATTGCCCGCATTTGTGATATGGTCGGCAGAAGGCTGCAGCTGCAGGAACGAATCGGCGCGGATATTGCCGATATTATGTCGGCCGTTACGGGCAGTGATGATGTGGCCGTCGTTCTTACGGCCGCCCACAGTTGTGTGACGGCGAGAGGTGTCAAAAATCGTAATACGAGGACCAGGACGGTCGAACTGAGAGGCCGTTTTAAGGACGAGGCGGCGTTGCAGTTGTATTTACAGTGAGGAGTGATACGGTGAAAGCGGCAGTATTAGCGAGCGGCGGTGTCGATTCGACCACGGCTTTGGCGCAGGCCGTTGAACGGTACGGCGCCGCCAAGGTGACGGCAGTTTCCGTATTGTACGGGCAAAAACATATAAAAGAACTGGAAGCGGCGGAAAAAATCGCTTCTTATTACGGTGTGGAACATATCTCTGTTGATGCGGCACCTCTGTTTCAATATAGCCGGGCTTCATTGCTGCAAGGCTCTCCGGAACCTGTCCCGAAGGAATGTTATGCCGATCAGCTGAAGAAGACGCAGGGAAAGGCTCCGGTCAGTACCTGCGTGCCGTTCCGGAACGGCATCTTTCTTGCCGCGGCGGCAGGCATTGCATTAAGCCTTGGAAGTGAGGCCGTTATTTACGGCGCCCATGCGGACGATGCGGCGGGGGCGGCCTATCCCGACTGTTCACCGGCTTTTTTTGAGGCTATGGCCGCGGCCGTTTGGGAAGGTTCGGGGCGGCAAATCCGGCTGGAAGCCCCTTTTCTTGCGATGAATAAAGCGGCTGTCGTAGAGATAGGATTACGGCTGCGTGTACCTTACGAGCTGACCTGGTCCTGTTATGAAGGCGGCGCTGAACCGTGCGGACAGTGCGGTACGTGCAGGGACAGGGCGGCTGCCTTTGCGGCCAACCGTGTAAGCGATCCGGCGCGGTAAGGAGGATATGTGTGGAAAAGCTGACTCTTTTGGGAAATAACGGCGTGACGTATGCAGGCGGGTATAATCCCGGAATACTGGAAGTTTTTGAAAATAAGCACAGAGAACATGATTATTTCGTTAAATTCAATTGTCCCGAATTTACCGGTTTGTGTCCCGTAACGGGGCAGCCCGACTTTGGGACGATTATTGTCGCCTATGTGCCCGATATGAAGATGGTTGAGAGTAAGAGCCTCAAACTGTACCTCTTTTCATTTCGTAATCGCGGCGCCTTTCATGAAGATTGCGTCAACCTGATCATGAAAGATCTGATTACGCTTATGGAGCCGAAATATATTGAAGTACAGGGGAAATTTCTGCCTCGCGGCGGTATTTCCATCGATCCGTACTGCAACTGCGGCAAAGCCGGCACAAGATGGGAAGAAGTTGCTTGGAAACGGCTGGCGGAACACGACATGTACCCGGAAAAAGTTGATAACAGATAATAAATAAGGGCCTTTCGTACACGGCAGAGTGCACGGAAGGCTGTTTGATTTCCGAAACAAATATATAAATGTATAAATGGGGTATCGCGGTGTGGAATACGTGATAGAAACGGATGCCGGGTCGGAGGTGTTTTGCCGGCAGGAGAAACAGCTCCGCTGCGGGAAAAATGAATGCAAAAATCGAAAGGAACGGGAAGCAGGACGGGAATACGGCGCAGACAGAAAAAGATACTATAGAACAGCTTTCATAGTATACAGGCATATGATAAAATGGTAAAAAACTTGCGGAAGAGGTGGAAAACAGGTGAGAAAATTCCTGGAAGACGCGGCGGTCGTTGCCAATGCGCCTGTGACGGATACGATATGGAGGCTTGTCTGTAAGGCGCCGCAGACAGCGGCATCGGCCCTGCCGGGCCAGTTCGTCAATGTCTTGGCGACGGGGCGGCGCGCTTTTCTGCGCCGTCCCTTCGGCATCGCGGCAGCCGACGCGGGCACAGGGGAAGTAACCGTCATGTATCGTCTTGTCGGCAGGGGGACTGCCGATATGGCGGCATTGCGGCCCGGGCAGGACCGTATTTCCGTCGAAGGGCCTCTCGGCGGCGGCACCTTTTCGATAAAACCGGGCAAAGCGCTCCTCGTCGGCGGCGGCGTCGGCCTGGCCCCTCTTATTTTTCTTGCGTATAAGCTGGATAATCCCGTTGTCCTGATCGCCGGGCGGACGGCAAGTGAAACTTTCTGGAACGAATTTTTTACGGCGGCGGCCGAGAAGATATATATCACGACGGATGACGGCAGTGCGGGCATACGGGGATTCGCCGCGGCGGCAGTGCCGCGGATCCTGAAAGAAAACCGTATCGATCGCATTGCCGTATGCGGGCCGACGGCGATGATGCGTACCGTAGCGGCGGCAGCTGCGGCAGCGGGCATTCCCTGTGAAGTGTCAATGGAAAAGCGAATGGCCTGCGGCATCGGCGCCTGTCTCGGCTGCACCTTTGAAAGCGGGACGGACGGCAAACGGTATAAAGTCTGTGCTGACGGCCCCGTATTCGACAGCAGGGAGGTGTTCTGATGAAACGGGACAGAATTGCCGTCGACTTTCTCGGCATGCATCTGAATACGCCTGTCACGGGCGCTTCGGGAACCTTCGGTTTCGGCTCGGAATATGAAGATTTTCTCGACATGGAAGACGTGGGCGCTGTCATTTCCAAAGGCATTACGCCTTTGCCGCGCTCCGGCAATCCGGGCGTGCGCATAGCCGAAACGCCGAGCGGTATGCTCAATTGTATCGGCCTGGAAAATCCCGGCGTTGATGTGTTTAAGGAATGTATCCTGCCGCAGGCAAAAAAACTGCCGACCAAGTTTATTGTCAATATTTCCGCCGGTTCCGTTGAGGAATACGGGGAATTGGCGGGAGAACTGGAAGTTGACGGCGTTGACGCACTGGAAGTAAATATTTCCTGCCCTAATGTCAAAGAAGGAGGCATTGTCTTCGGTACGGATCCGAAGGCGGCCGCGGCGGTTACGAAAAGCGTCAGGGAACACACGAAAAAGCCGGTTATTGTTAAACTTTCGCCGAATGTGACAGATATTACAGTCATGGCCCGGGCCGTTGAAGCGGCCGGCGCCGATGCGGTTTCGCTCATAAATACGCTGACCGGAATGGCTGTCGATATTGACAGCCGCCGTCCGTTGCTGGGCAACAGTACGGGCGGTCTTTCCGGCCCGGCCGTGAAACCGATTGCCTTACGTATGGTATGGCAGACCGCCAAGGCCGTTCATATACCCGTTTTAGGCCTTGGCGGCATTGCCACGTGGCAGGATGCGATTGAATTTATGCTTGTCGGCGCAAGCGCCGTTTCCGTAGGCGCCTGTAATTTCGTCAATCCCCGCACAGTGAGTGAAATTGCCGCCGGCATGCAGGCATGGTGCGAACGGGAAGGCGTGACCCGGATCAGTGAAATTGTAGGCACATTGAAGGTGTAGAATTGCGTGCACAGGTGATAGACGGTATCCGCATCGCTTAGGTCTACACCCGCATCTCTGCCGTTATCCCCGGCAGCATCCCGATGAGGACATTCGTTTCATTCGGCGGACGTGTAAGTGTTACTCTCAGACAGGCCTTGTATTGCCTGAAAAAATTATGCTTTTCATGGCACCGGCTGACAGGAATACTTTTGTAAATGAGTCATAATAAATACCGTTACTGCTGAACGCAGGGTATTTTGTTCATAAAAGAATTTATTGATTTATCTGCCGATAAATACTGTCTTAAAGAGGAATGTAAATATGATATAATGGTCATAAACCTGAGAGAACGGTTTTATACGTCAGGATCATAAATAATTCAGTTCCCGGCCGGGTGGAATATATCGTGAAAGGGTATTGCAGCATGTCCATAGAAAAGGTAAAAGCGTATTTTGAACGTATCGGTGAAGGCGGCCGTATCTTAGAGTTTGAGGCGTCCACGGCCACTGTCGCTCAGGCAGCCGCTGCCGTCGGCTGTGAGCCGGGGAGGATTGCCAAGACCATGTCTTTTCTTGTCGACGGCAACCCGGTTCTCATCCTGTATGCCGGTGATGTAAGAGTGGACAATAAGAAGTTCAAGCGGACTTTTCATAAGAAGGGGCGCATGATCCCCGTTGAAGAGGTGGAAGCGTATATCGGACACGAGCCGGGCGGGGTTTGTCCCTTTGCGGTTAAAGAGGGAGTGCCCGTATATTTGGATGTGTCGTTAAAAAGATACGATATGGTCTATCCGGCGGCGGGAAACGGTCACAGCGCCGTACGCACGACTCCGGAAGAGCTGTATATATTGGCGAACGCCGTTGATTGGGTGGATACGGCGAAAGTATAGTGAATGAAAGGAGACGTGAAGAAGATGAATGAAGTGCTTAAGGCTTTTAAGGAACGGAGAAGCATACGCAAATTTAAACCGGATATGCCGGCAAAAGAAGATATTGAGAAGATTATTGAAGCTGGCTTGTATGCACCTAGCGGGAAGGGACAGCAATCAGCGATTATCATTGCCGTAACCGATAAGGCGTTTATTCATAAGCTGTCCGCCGCAAACTGCCGGATCGGCGGCTGGGATGAAGGCTTTGATCCTTTTTACGGCGCGCCTGCCGTTCTCATTGTCCTGGCGAAGAAAGATTGGCCGCTGCACGTTTATGACGGCAGCCTTGTTATGGGCAATATGCTGACGGCGGCGTATTCTCTCGGCCTGGGCAGTATCTGGATTCACCGGGCGAAAGAAGAATTTGAAACGGATGAATACAAGCGTGTGCTGACGGAGCTGGGCATAGACGGTGAATGGGAAGGCATCGGCCATTGCGCTCTCGGCTATACGGACGGTGAACTTCCGAAAGCGGCAAAACGCAGGGACGGCAGAGTTTTTTGGATAGAATGAGCAGGGCTTATAAAGAAGATGTTGCAACAGCCGGCGGGGTACAGGAAATTAAAGTTACCCCCCCCCGGGTGACATGGATTTATTTTTAGGGTTTAAATTTTTTTAATTTAGGCCCAGGTTTTTAAAAAAATTTAA
>ENA-UOJP01000113-UOJP01000113.1-human-gut-metagenome-genome-assembly--contig:-C102-NODE-113-length-182866-cov-70.256899_pt1 | contig 182866 bp, 156 predicted proteins | sample MGYA00242353_ERZ723900 | MGnify/ENA metagenome assembly ERZ723900 | reverse complement strand
TAATTTACAAGGTGCACGCTCCATTCGCGGAACAGGTGTTATCTTAGCACCTACCGCCCCTTTTGTCAACACCTTTTTTCACTTTTTTCAAATTATTTTTCAGAGCCAGATAGAGACAAATCCATCCATTGATGTTATAATAGGAAAACCGTTTCATTTTGGAGGTATTTCCCTTGGATTTCCAACATATTGAGGCAACTTTCGGGAAGCTGGAGTACCGTTCGCTCTCGTTTTCGAAAGGTCTTAATATTATAGAAGCGCCGAATGAGTCCGGCAAGTCGACGCTTCTCGCGTTTCTTCGCGTGATGCTCTACGGCTTTCCGCCGCGGGAGCGCGGCGCGCTGGCGGACAAGAACCGCTACGCCCCATGGTCACTATCGCCGATGCGCGGCACGCTGGCTCTCACATGTCAAAAGGGTGACATTACGTTGCAGCGCGACACCGCGCGCGCGAATAGTCCCATGGGCCGCTTTTCCGCCGTCTATACCGGCAGCAGTGAAACGGTCGACGGCCTGACCGCCGCCGACTGCGGCGAAACGCTGCTCGGTGTCCCGTGCGAGGTCTACGAGCGCAGCGCGTTCATCCGCCAGAGCAGTCTGACGGTCGACGCGAACGCCGAGCTTGAGCGCCGCATCGCCGCGCTCATCACCACGGGCGAGGAGGGCCAGTCGTTCAGCGAAGCGTACGCCGCGCTCAAAAAGCAGCTCAACGCCCGCAAATACAACAAGTCCGGCCGCATCCCCGCGCTCGAGGCCGAGATCAGCGCACAGGAGCGCGCGCTCGAGGAACTGTCGCAGCTCACGCGCAGCAAGCGCAAGGCCGAGGAAGCCCTTGCCTCATTCGATGCCGAGGAAGCCTCGCTGCGCGAACAGCTCCGCGCACACGATCTCTGCGATGTGCAGGACGCCCGCCGCGCCGCCGCGGAAGTGCAGCAGGCATGGCAGAGCACCGAAAGCAAAGCCGAATATCTTCGCCGCGCGCTGATTGAACAGAATGTGCCCGCGCGCGACGCGCTGGAGCAGGGCCGCGCAAGGCTCAACGCGCTCTCTTCCCTCAAGGTTGAGGCCGCGGACGCGCAGCAGTGCTGTGACACCGCTGAAACCGCTCTGTCCGATTTTGACGCAAAGCCCGCCGAGCGTCCGCGCTCACTATTACCTTATATAATAGTAAGCGCCGTGCTATTGCTACTCTTTATATTTGTTTCCGCATTGCCCAGCCCTGTCACTCTGGCCGGGTGCATCGTCTCCGGCGCTGCGCTGGCTGCACTTCTTGTCTTAAACTGGAACAACGCACGCAAAGTTCGCGCCGCACATGAGGAAAAGCGCGGCATCTTAGAGCAAGCCCTGCGCGATGCGCGTTCCGACGCCGCCGCACAGCAAAAGCTGTATGATGCCGCCGCGCGCGAGCTGCTCGTGCTCATCCCCGCGGGCGACATCTCCCGCGTTGGCGCATATCTCGACGCCGCGCTGCAAAAATACGCCGAGCTGGACGCCCTGACGCGCGAGGCGCGCGACCTGTCGCTGCGCTGCGAGCTGCTTTCCGCCCGCGCGCCGAAGGGTGACGTTCCCGACGAGCCAGTTGTGCGCCCCGCACGCTCCCGTGCGGAGCTGCAAACTGCGCTCGACGCGCTCGCACGGTGCCGTCGTGAAGCGCAGAGCACCTTTGACTACACCTCCGGCCGCTGCCGCGCCATCGGCGACGCCACCGAGCTTGAAGCCGCACTCACGCAGAAGCGCGGCGAGCTTGCACAAAAACAAGCGGAATACGACGCCATCGCCCTCGCGATGGAATCGCTGCAAAGCGCGAACACCGCACTGCAAAACCGCTTTTCTCCCGCGCTCAGCCGCCGCGCCGGCGAGCTTTTCTCCCGCCTGACGGGCGGCAAATACGAAAGCGTCCTGCTTGACCGCACGTTTTCCGCGCAGGCGGGCGAAACGGGCAAGAGCGTTTCCCATGACGCACAGCTTTTGAGCCTCGGCACGCTCGACCAGCTGTATCTTGCCGTGCGCCTCGCCATCTGCGAAAGCGCCCTGCCCGCGGACGATCCCCCGCCCATCGTGCTCGACGACGCACTTGTCCGCTTCGACGACGAGCGCTGCCGCGCCGCGCTCGAGCTTTTATTAGAGGAAAGCAAATCCCGCCAAATTCTGCTTTTCACCTGCCAGCACCGCGAGAGCGCGTATCTCTCCGGCCGCGACGGTGTCACATTCCTGTCCCTATAATCCCAAATTGATAAAGGAGAAATTGAATGACCACACTGCAAGCCCTTCCCCTGCCTTCCAACTTCGAAGACCTCTGCGAGCTGTTTTTGCTCTACATCGCGTACAGCACCCTCGGCTGGTGCGGCGAAATGCTATACTGCTCCATCCCCAAGGGTCACATCTGCGAAAAGAGAGGCTTCCTCAACGGCTTCCTCTGCCCCATTTACGGCCATGGCGCGCTGCTCGTGCTGTATCTTCTGCACGGCGGCTTCCAGAATCCGGTGCTCACGTTCATCTTCGGTGCGATCGTCACGTCGATCCTTGAATACTTCACGAGCTGGATCATGGAAAAGCTCTTCCACATGCGCTGGTGGGACTACTCCCATTATAAATTTCAGATCAATGGCCGTGTGTGCCTTCTGAACTCCACATGCTTTGGCCTTGCGTGCGTGCTGCTGTGCCACCTTGTCCAGCCCTGGCTGTGGGAGCACATCGTGAATCTCGGCCCTACCATCACCGTGCCGCTCGCGTCCTTCATCTTCGGCATCTATCTGATGGACACCGTGCTCTCCATCCGCAGCGCCATCCAGCTCAGCTCTCAGATGGGCAAGCTGCGCGAGCTGCAATCGGAGCTCAAGGACTATGTCGCCGAAAAGCGTGAGGAGAGCCAGGAGCGCAAGGCCGAGCGCCGTGCCGAGGTACGCGAGCGCGCCCGCATGCTGCGTGACGGTGCGGATATCTTCGAGCGCCGCCTGCTCCACTCCCACCCCGACATCCGCAAGTCGCGTGAAGACCTGCTCACCGCGATCCGCGCCCGCCTGAACGAGAGCGAGACCGAGGCCAAGAAAGCTGCCGACGAGCTCTTCGGCGATGAGCGCAAGGCGTAATTTGCCAAGCCGCGCGCGGTTGACTTCCGCGCGCAAACGGTATAAACTAAGCGCGCCGCTGGCCAACCGGCGGCACACCACGCAGCAAAGGAGAATACTGATCTATGAGCGAATGCACCCATAATTGCTCTACCTGCGGCGAGAGCTGCGCTGAGCGTGCAACGCCGCAATCCCTGCGCAAAGCGCCGCACCCCGAAAGCCACATCGGCAAGGTGTTCGGCGTTGTGTCCGGCAAGGGCGGCGTCGGCAAGTCCATGGTCACGAGCCAGCTTGCCGTCACGCTGCACCGCCGCGGTTACAAGGTCGGCGTCATGGACGCCGATATCACCGGTCCCTCCATCCCGCAGGCCTTCGGCGTGCACGACAAGGCCGTCGGCACGCAGACCGCGCTCTACCCCTGCGTCAGCCACAGCGGCATCGAGGTCATGTCCATCAACCTGCTTTTGGAGGATGAGACCGATCCCGTCATCTGGCGCGGCCCCGTCATCGGCGGTGTCGTCCGGCAGTTCTGGACGGATGTTGCCTGGGATGTGGACTATCTGTTCGTCGATATGCCCCCCGGCACGGGCGACGTGCCGCTGAGCGTCTTCCAGTCCATCGCGCTCGACGGCATCATCGTCGTCACCTCCCCGCAGGAGCTTGTCTCCATGGTCGTGGAGAAGGCCGTGAAGATGGCTGAAAAGATGGACGTTCCCATCGTCGGCGTCGTGGAGAACATGAGCTATGTCGCCTGCCCTGACTGCGGCAAAAAGATCTACCTCTTCGGCGAGGGCAAGAGCGAAGAGGCCGCAAAGCGTCACAATCTTCCCCTCCTCGCCCAGATGCCCATCGACCCGAAGCTCGCCGCCCTTGTGGACGCGGGCAAGATCGAAGAGTTCGAGGGCACATGGCTGAACGCCGCCGCCGATGCGCTCGAAAAGACGCGCAAGCGCGCCGAATAACAAAAAACAAGCGCAAAAAATCGCACCTCGTTCGAGGTGCGATTTTTTATGTTCTGTTTGTGGCTCAGTCGTTGGAATAGTTGTCGAAGTAGCCCTGAATGTAGACAATGGGCGTGCCCTTGTCGCCGCTGCCGCTCGTCAGGTCGCAGAGCGAGCCGATCAGGTCGGTCAGGCGGCGGGGCGTCGTGCCCTCGGACACCATGTTGCCGACCAGGCTCTCGCTGGTCTTCTCGCGGATGCGCTCTTCGATGGCTTCCTTCAGCGCCTCGCCCTTGAGATCGCCGAAGTCATTGTCGGCGAGGTACTTGAGCTTCAGCTCGTTCGGCGTGCCGACAAGGCCCCTGGTGTAGCCGGGGGAGACGACGGGGTCAGCGAGCTCCCAGATCTTGCCGACGGGGTCTTTGAACGCACCGTCGCCGTAGACCATGGCCTCGATGTGCTTGCCGCTGGCCTTGCTGAGTCTCTCGCCCAGCTCCTCGGCAACGGCCATGCAGTCGCGCGGGAAGAGCTTAACGGTCTCCTCGGTCGCCTTGTTGGAGCCGAGCAGTCCGTATTCGGCGTTGTAGCCGCTGCCGTCGACGCTTCTGTTGAGCAGATCGTCGAGGCCGAGCACCACGCGGGCGCCAGCGGCCTTGAGCAGGCGCTTGCTGCGCGCGCGGGTGTGGATGTCGCAGGTGATGACGGCGTCGGTGTAGTCGCACAGCGTCTGCACGCGATTGCCGAAGATGACCTCGACCTCAGCGCCGGCGTCGGTGATGATGCCGGAGTAGAAGTCGATGTAGTCGACGCCCGTGAACGGGTGCACCGCCGCGCCGAATTTCTTGCGGAATTGTTCGAGCGTCAGAACATCGCTGTACGGGTCGACGCCCGCCTCGTCGAGCTTGTCCCAGTCGACAAGGCCGTTGCCCACCTCGTCAGAGGGGTAGGAGAGCAGCAGCACGATCTTCTTGCAGCCCATCGCCATGCCGCGCAGCAGCAGGGAGAAGCGGTTGCGGCTCAGGATTGGGAACGCGACGCCCACGGTGCCGCCGCCGGTCTTTTCGCGCACGTCTTTCGCGATCTGTTCGAGCGTTGCGTAGTTGCCCTGCGCACGCGCCACAACGGATTCCGTCACGGCGACGACGTCGCGGTCGCGCGGCTCGATGCCCGCTTCCTTCCACGCTTCCATCACGGAAGCGGCAGCGACCTCAGCAATGTTATCTCCCTCGCGGATGATGGGTGCGCGCACGCCGCGCACGACAGTTCCGATCGTTCTCATCTTGATCTCCTTTTTATTTTATAGTCAGCGCACAAGGCGCTCTTGCAAAGTCATACAGTCTAGTATTATAATCACGGTATAGGGATAAGTAAAGCATCGTTTTTTGATAATAAATATAAATCATTCTTATGGTTTAAGATCAGGAGGGTTTGCCAAATGGTCAAGCTGGAGCTTTACCGCGTCTTCCGCGAGGTCGCCGAGGCCGGGAATATTTCCCTGGCAGCGGAGAATCTCTACCTTTCGCAGTCCGCCGTCAGCCAGAGCGTCAAGCAGCTCGAGCAGCAGCTCGGCACGCGTCTTTTCCTGCGCTCGCCGCGCGGCGTCACGCTCACCGAGGACGGCCGCCTCTTATTTGAATATGTGCGCAGCGCCATGGGTCTTCTCGAGACCGGAGAAGATAAGCTCCAGCAGTCGCGCACGCTTCAGGCCGGCACGCTCGTCATCGGCGCGAGCGACACGGTGACAAGTCAATTCCTGCTGCCGCATCTCGACGCCTTCCACCGCCGCTATCCCAACATCCACATCCGCATCATCAGCGGCCGCAGCTATAAGGTGCTGGGGCTTCTCCGCGCCGGAAGGGTCGATATCGCCTTTGCGAGCGCCCCCGGCGACGCGGACGACTTAGATCACATCCCCTGCTTTGAAACGCATTCCTGCTTTGTCGCCGCGCCGGACTACCCCTGCGACTTCACCCGCGCCTACACGACCGAGGAGATCGCCGCATTCCCGCTCATTCTTCTTGAAAAGAAGGCCTCCTCGCGCACTTACCTTGAAAAATACTTTCTCCAAAGCGGCGTCAGGCTCACGCCGGAGATCGAGCTCGGCGCGCGCAGCCTTCTTGTCGATCTGGCGAAGATTGGCTTCGGCGTTGCGGGCGTCACGCGCGAATTCGTCCAGGGCGAGCTCGCCGCGGGCGAGATCCGCGAGCTTTCCACCGCTTTTTCCATCCCGCCGCGCACCGTCGACCTCTGCATGCTGCGCAACGTTTCGCCCAGCGCCGCAACCGAACGTTTTGCCCGCGATGTGCTTGAAAAATTACAGGGCAAATCCGTTTCCGTTTAAATTCTGCAAGGTTTCCGTCATTTTGCATATCGAGTCTGCATAATTTTTGTCATTTTCGCCAAGGCGATTTTCTTGACAAGATTTTTGCGGCATGTTACCCTCTTTTTCGCTGCAACGAGCGAAGATACACGGTTTTCAGGATCTTTTTGAAACTGAAAGCGCTGGAAAACTCTGGAGAACTCATTCAGTTGGGTGCCGAAGGGGCAATGCCTTTGCTAAAATTGTTAAGGCTGAATCTCTCAGGCAAACGGACGGAGAGCATCGCACCATGCCGGTTTTTCCGTCCTCACTTTTTCTCTCTATCGTTTTTTAAGCTGTCGATCTTCTGTTGGATCGGCAGCTTTTTATTTTTTGCATTTTCGACTTTACAATATAAGGAGAGCATCATGGCTTCATCATTCGAGACCACCCTTTTCCCTATCGTTCAGACCATCAACGAATACCTCAGCAACTACGTTTTGGTCATCCTGCTGCTCGGCATCGGCATCTGGTACACGATCAAAACGCGCTGCGTGCAGGTCCGCTGCTTTAAGGAGGGCTGGAACCGCGTGTTCGGCAACATCACCCTCAACGGCAAGAAGGGCGGCGACGGAATGAGCTCGTTTCAGGCGCTCGCCACTGCCATCGCCGCCCAGGTCGGCACCGGCATCATCGTCGGCGTCGCGGGCGCGATCCTCACCGGCGGCCCGGGCGCGGTGTTCTGGATGTGGGTCATCTCGTTTTTCGGCATGGCCACGATCTACGCGGAAGCGACGCTCGCGCAGGAGACGCGCATCGTCGAGCTCGACGGCACGATCAAGGGCGGTCCTGTCTACTACATTACGACAGCCTTCAAGGGGAAATTCGGCAAGTTTCTCGCGGGCTTCTTCGCCGTCGCCATCACGCTGGCGCTCGGCTTCATGGGCTGCATGGTGCAGTCCAACTCCATCAGCGCAACGATGGAGACCGCGTTTGGCATCCCATCCTGGGTCGTCGGCATCGTGCTGATCGTCATCTGCGCCTTCATCTTCCTCGGCGGCGTGCAGCGCCTTGCGTCCGTGACGGAAAAGGTCGTGCCGCTCATGGCGGCGGTATTCCTCTTCGGCGGCCTCATCGTGCTTGTCGTTCGCATCAAGTACATTCCCGAGACCTTTGCCATGATCTTCCGCTACGCCTTTGAGCCGCAGGCCATCGTCGGCGGCGGCTTCGGCTACGCCATCAAGCTCGCCATCTCCCAGGGCGCGAAGCGCGGCCTGTTCTCCAACGAGGCCGGTATGGGCTCCACGCCCCACGCCCACGCGCTCGCCAACGTCAAAAATCCGCACGAGCAGGGCACCGTCGCCATCATCGGCGTGTTCATCGACATGTTCGTCATCCTGACGCTCAACGCCCTCGTCATCATCTCCACACTTTACGCAGGCGACGGCCCGCTCGCCGGCTGCGGCGCAGCGGCGCTGAGCAGCACCTTCAATAAGACGAACCTTGCCCAGTGCGCGTTCGGCACGGTGTTTGGCTACAAGGCGGGCAGTATGTTCGTCGCGATCTGCCTGTTCTTCTTCGCGTTCTCCACGATCCTGAGCTGGAACCTGTTCGGCAAGATCAACATGGTCTACCTCTTCGGCAAAAAGAGCGCCAACGTCTACACGCTGCTCGCGCTGATTTTCATCTTCCTCGGCACCACGATGTCCAACGACCTCGTCTGGGAGCTGAGCGACATGCTCAACCAGCTCATGGTCATCCCCAACGCCATCGCCCTGCTCGCCCTGACGAGCCACGTCGTCAAGCATTCCCACACGCCCGACCGCCTGTCCGGCCGGGAAAACGGCTGATATTCCCCAAAAAAGCGCAAAAGAGCGCGGCTTTTGATAAAAGCCGCGCTCTTTTTTCATGCTCCACCCGCATTTTTTAATGTTTTGCGGCGTAATTCCTTTTCGGAATGGTATTCCATTTTCTATTCATTAAAAAAATAAAAGTTCATCATCAATTTGCATAATATTTTTGATGAATCTTTGGCGGTTTTGAAGCCGCCGCTTCTCTTGACTTCTTCTTTACGGCATGTTACGCTTTTACTGCTGAAACAAACGAATATCTACCGATGACGCTTTCGGGATCTCGCAAACCGGAAGCCGAGGAAACTCTGGAGAACTCATTGAATTGAGTGCCGAAGGTGCAAGGCCATGGTGGTCGAATCTCTCAGGCAAAGGGACAGAGAAGCAGGACGTTTTTACGTCGTCGCACCGTTTCTCCTCCCCGCTCAACTGAATGCTACTTCCGGAGTTGCTGATTTTCGTATCGGCAACTTCTTTTGTTTTTAGAGGAGAGAGATAACCATGTTTGAATCCATCGAAAGCACCCTGTATCCCATTGTATGCGACATCAACACCTACCTGAGCAACTACATTCTCGTGTTCCTGCTGCTCGGCGTGGGCCTTTGGTACTCCATCAAGACCCGCTTCGTGCAGCTGCGCTGCTTCAAAGAGGGCTGGAACAGCGTGTTCGGCAACCTGTCGCTGCGCGGCAAGAAGCATGACAGCGGCATGAGCTCGTTCCAGGCGCTCGCCACCGCCATCGCCGCTCAGGTCGGCACGGGCAACATCGTCGGCGCGTCCGGCGCGATCCTGACCGGCGGCCCCGGCGCTATCTTCTGGATGTGGATCATCGCCTTCTTCGGCATGGCGACCATCTACGCTGAGGCGACCCTCGCCCAGGAGACCCGCATCGTCGAAAAGGACGGCAACATCAAGGGCGGCCCCGTCTACTACATCACGACGGCCTTCAAGGGCGGCCTCGGCAAGTTCCTCGCTGCCTTCTTCGCCATCGCCATCACGCTGGCGCTCGGCTTCTTCGGCTGCATGGTGCAGTCCAACTCCATCGGCTCCACGATGCAGACCGCCTTCGGCATTCCCTCCTGGATCGTCGGTATCATCCTCGTCGCGATCTGCGCGTTCATCTTCCTCGGCGGCGTGCAGCGCCTCGCCTCCGTCACGGAGAAGGTCGTCCCCATCATGGCGGCTATCTTCCTGCTCGGCGGCCTGATCGTCCTGATCGTCCGCATCAAGTACGTCCCCGCCACCATCGGCATGATCTTCAAGTATGCCTTCCAGCCCCAGGCCATCATCGGCGGCGGCTTCGGCTACGCCATCAAGACCGCGATTTCTCAGGGCGCCAAGCGCGGCCTGTTCTCCAACGAGGCCGGTATGGGCTCCACCCCGCACGCCCACGCCCTCGCGAATGTTGACTGCCCGCACGACCAGGGCGTCGTCGCCATGATCGGCGTGTTCATCGACACCTTCGTCGTCCTGACGCTCAACGCGCTCGTCATCATCTCCACCCTTTACACGGCGGACGGCCCTCTCGCGAGCGGCTATGTCGGCGATGTCACCGGCGTGCTCGGCAAGGCCAACCTCGCCCAGACCGCCTTCGGCGTCGTCTTCGGCGAGAGTGCGGGCAACATGTTCGTCGCCGTCTGCCTGTTCTTCTTCGCCTTCTCCACGATCCTGAGCTGGAACCTCTTCGGCAAGATCAACGTCTCCTACCTCTTCGGCAAGAAGAGCACCGTGGTCTACACCGTTCTCGCGCTCGTGTTCATCTTCCTCGGCACGATGATGTCCAACGACCTCGTCTGGGAGCTGAGCGACATGTTCAACAACCTCATGGTCATCCCCAACGCCGTTGCGCTGTTCGCTCTCACCAGCCTTGTTGTCAAGCACGCCGATGACCCGAACCGCATCCCCGGCAAAAAGTGAACCTTTCCATTCTCTGTTAAAATAGGCAAAAGCGCCCCCGATTCGTTCGGGGGCGCTTTTCCTGTCTTTACTTCTATCAAACAGGCCGCCGAATCATTCGATGCGGCGGCCTTGTTCCTCTTTGCCTTTTTATGCTTCCAGCAGCTCCCGGAACGCGAGGCCCAGTCCCCGCGTCACGAGCTCCCGCGGGCTCGCACAATACGCGGTCATTTCCTGCGCCAGAAGCTCTCCCGCGCGGCCGTGGAGCCACACGCCGAGCGCCGCGGCCTCTGCCGCGCCCATGCCCTGGCACAGAAGCGACGCGATCAAGCCTGTCAGCACGTCCCCGCTCCCGCCCTTTGAGAGCGCCGAGCAGCCGCTCGTGTTGACGAGCATCCGCCCGTCCGGCAGCGCAATGCGCGTCCGGTGCCCCTTGAGCACCAAGATACAGCCGTGCTCGCAGGCAAAGCGGCTCGCAAGCTCTGTCCGTTCGCTCGACGCGATCTCCCGGAGCGTCCGGTCCGTCAGGCGCGCAAATTCGCCGTCGTGCGGCGTCAAAATCGTCACGCGTCCGCGGCGGACGTCCAGCTTTTCCGTGCAGCCCTGTAAGGCGTTCAAACCGTCGGCGTCCAGCACCAGCGGCTCTTTCACCTGCCACAAAAGCGCGTGGACGAGCTGCTCTGTCTCTTTTCCGCGGCCAAGGCCGGGACCGAGCGCTAAAACATCACAGCCTTTGAGCTTGTCCTGCATCTTGTCGAGCGCGGCGAGACAGAGCCTTCCGTCTGTCTCCGGCAGCGGGAACGGCATTGCGCTCACGCACTTTTGCGCCTCAACCGCCCAGATGCTCTCCGGCACGCCGAGATACACGAGCCCGCAGCCCGAATGCACCGCCGCGCTCGCCGCCAGATACGGCGCGCCCGTATAGCCCACGCTGCCGCCGAGGACTAAGAGCTTGCCGAAGTCGCCCTTGTGCCCATCTTCTTTGCGCGGCGGCAGAAGCGTCTTGGCATACGCGCGGTCGACGATCGTTTCACGCATCGCAGTTTTCCTCCGTCAGTTCGAGTTTTTTCGCGCGCGGCAGCTTCTTGATGGCGGCCTCGCGCCGCAGCGCCGCGCCCTTGTCGCTGCATTGCTCGCGGTACACGACCGCGACAGGCGGGTGCGAGCGAGTGTACTTCGCCCCGTGCCCGCTCTTGTGCATGGCAAAGCGCTTTTCCACGTCTGAGGCAATGCCGGTGTAGAGCGAGCCATCCTCGCAGCGCAGCATGTAGACGTACCAGTCCATCTCAATACTTGAGCACGCCCGTCGTGTGCAGCGCGTTATAGAGCGCCGCCGCAGCCTGCTCGCGCAGGATGGGGACCTGGGGCTCGATATCTTCAAGGCTCATGCAGTACATATTCACAGCATCGCCGTTCTCATCGAACACGGAATTCGTCAAAAGCTCCGCGCTGCGGATGGCCCAGTGTGAAAAGCTCTTATACTTCGGCAGCGGCTGCAAAATGGCCAGCGGGTTCTTGTCCAAAAACTCCCGCGCATCCAGATTCACGAATTCCACGAGCCTGCCCAGCACCGTAATGAATTCCTCCTGTGTCATCGTCGCGTTCGGGTCGAATTTTCCCCCGCCCACGCCGGAGACAAGACCGATGGCCGCCATCGCGTTCACAGAGGGCGCGTACCAGCTCCCCTTGGCAACGTCGGTAAAGTACCCGTTCGCCGTGGAGTAGAGGTCAAGCGCCTGCGCGAGCAGCGCACAGACCTCCGCGCGCGTCATCGTCGCGTCGGGGCGGAACTTGCCGCCATCGCCAAAGACGATGCGGCTCGCCGCAAGCGAATCGATCTCCTGCGCGTACTCGCTGTCCGCCACGTCGGAAAAGTCGAGCGCGGACGATACGGCAAAGCCGCACTTTTCGCGCGCCTGCGCGAGCGTGAGCTTCCTTTCGCCGCCGTTTTCGCCCCAGTAAAGCACGGCGTCCGGCGTCAGCGCCGCCAAAATGGCCTCAAGCGCGGCGGAAGAGCTCTCCTTCCCCGCGGGAATGTCGATGTAAAAGTCGTAGCCGTTCAGCACCAGGCGGAGATACGCGCTGTCTTTCGTCTTCTCGCCGCTCAGCAGGCGCGCCGCCGCAACGGCCTGATCCTGCGGGATGTAGAGCGTCGGCACCACGCCGATGCGGTCGGTCGTGTTGCCGCCCGCGCAGTAGAAGCGGTACGCCGTCACCTTCACGGCGTCGCCGTGCAGATACGGGCAGTTCGACTCATCGTATAGGACCTGCGCCACGCCCTTGCCATAGCTGCGCGTGCCGATGACGATGCCGCTGCCCGTGCCGAGCACGCCGCCCGCAAAGATCTCCGACGCGCTGGCACTGCCGCTGTCCATCAGCACGATGGCGGGCTTGTCCGTCAGGTCCTTGCCCAAATAGCTCTGCGCGGTACTCTCGCCATCCTGATCGACAAAGTAGATGAGGTCTCCCTCGCCCGAAAACGCGCCGAGCGCCGACACCGCCGCGGAGGTCAGCCCCCCGCCGTTGCCGCGAAGGTCGACGATCCACGCGTGCACAGCGCTGTCATTCCCGCGCACGCCCTCTTGAAAATACGTCCCCGTCTGCGTGCCGAAGCTGTCGCAGTCAATGTAGCCCACGCCGCCCGTGACCGAGACGGTCGTATTCGTCTGCGTGACGAGCGCGCGCGTAACGGTATAATCCGCCTGCGTGCCGTCCGCGTGGCGGACGGTGATGGTCACGCTCGTCCCCGCTTCGCCGAGGAGCTTGGCGCGGTGCTCCGCGCCGCCCGGCGCGCAGGACTCGCTCTCAATGGCGATGATAATGTCGCCCGCGGCAAGGCCCGCCTTCTCCGCGCCACCGCCCTTGAGGACGGAGACGATGCGGATGCCCTCGGGCACATAGGTGATCTCCGCGCCGATGCCGGCGAAGCTCACATCACCCTCAACGCCCTGCAAAAACGCCTGATACTCCTCCGCCGTCATGTAGTACGTGTAGTCGTCCGTGTAGGAAAAGAGCTCGTCGAGCGACTTCGCGTCCTGCGCGGCGCGCGGCAGCTTATCAACATAGCTGCGCTGCAAAATATCGTAGGCCTCCTCCACGCTGAGCGCCTGCGCGCTGGTCGTTATCGTCATCGCCGCGACGCAGCAGAGCGCGCCCAGGCGGAACAGTCTCTTTTTCATGCACGATTCTCCTTTGTTCGGCAGTTTTCTCCATTATACCGTGCCCGCGGCAAAAAGCAATCGCAAATCCCGCCGCTTCTCCCGCCTTGCCAAGCGGGCGAAAATAGGCTATACTGTCAGCATAATGAGAAATTTTTGCTTTTTGGAGGATATTATGGACGAGCAGAAGACCACCGGCACCCTTTATATCGTCGCAACGCCCATCGGCAACTCGCGCGACATGTCCGAGCGCGGACGCGAAATCCTGTCCACCGCCGACATCATCGCCGCCGAGGACACCCGCCGCAGCGTGGTGCTGCTCAACAAGCTCGGCATCCGCGGCAACAGTCTGAGCGCCAACCACAAGTTCAACGAATACGGCAAGGCGAAGTGGTTCATCGAACAGCTTGCCTCCGGCAAGGACATCGCCGTCATCACCGACGCGGGCACGCCCTGCATTTCCGACCCCGGCAACGAGCTCATCCGCGCCGCGGTCGAAAACGGCATTCGCGTCGTCGGCGTGCCCGGCTGCTGCGCCGCGGTCAACGCGCTATCGATCTCGGGCTTTGACCTCTCGAGCTTCCTCTTCTATGGCTTTTTCCCGCGCGAGACGGCCGACCGCCGCCGCGTTCTCATGATGATGCGCAAGGGCGACACCGCGACCTATGCCTTTTACGAGTCCCCCAAGCGCATCATGAGCGTCATCGACTTCTTCATCGAGGAAAACGCGCAGCTGCGCCTGTGCCTCTGCAACGACATGACGAAGCTCCACGAGATGACCTTCCGCGGCACGCCGCAGGAGGTCAAGGACCAGCTCATCGCGAAGGATACCTACGAAAAGGGCGAATATGCCCTCATTGTTGAGGTCTGCGACGATTATCGCCTGCGCGAGGTCGAGCACATCACCTCGCCTGAGGCGCTGCTCGTCGACTGCATGGTGCGCAGTGACTGCACGGCCAAGGACGCCATCAAAATGCTCCTCAAGGACGAGAACAACACCTACAGCAAAAACGAGCTGTACGCCGCGCACCTTGCGCTCAAAGAGAGGTTCGGCGCATGAGCATTGTAGTCTCCGACCTCTCCGAACGGCTCGACACGCTCACCAAGCTCGTCCTCGCCGAGCCGGTCGCGCGCATCGGGCACTCGCGTGTCACCGTGCGGCCCTTAACGCTGCGCGGGAAGGCCTTTTTCCAGCTCGAATACCAGCAGGGGCAGAAGGTCGCGCACCGCAACGTCGCGCGCGGCGCGCTGCTCGAAACGTTCGAGCAGGAGCTTGACGGTCTGTTCCGCTCTGTCACACTCTGCACCGAAACGGAGACGCGCCAGTACGTCCGCAAGACGAACGGCGCGTACAAGTGCACGGCCAAGTCCGGCGCGTCCCGCGCCGCCGTGACCGCCTCGCACAACCGCAAGAAGGAATACATTTTGCAGGAGGGCGAGAACATCCCCGCCCTCGTCGACCTCGGCGTGTTCACGCCGGACTTCAAGATCGTCAAGGCAAAGTACGACAAATATAAGCAGATCAACCGCTTCATCGAGCTGGTGGACGACGCGTTCCGCGCCTACGGCCGCGACGAGATCACCATTCTCGACTTTGGCTGCGGCAAATCGTACCTCACGTTCGTGCTGTACTACTATTTCGCCGTCAAGCGCGGCGTGCGCGCCAAGATCATCGGCTATGACTTAAAAGAGGATGTCGTCGAGCACTGTAATGAGGTCGCCGCGCGCTACGGCTATTCAGATCTTCACTTCGTCGTGGCTGATGTTACGCGCGATGTGCTCTACAGCGAGCACATTGACATGCTTGTCACGCTCCATGCCTGCGACGTCGCGACCGACTACGCCCTGCACTACGCCATCTCCCGCGGCGTCGAGCACATCTTCTCCGTCCCCTGCTGCCAGCACGAGGTCAATAAGACCATCCAAAAGGGCGGCGATTTCGACATTCTGCTCTCCCACGGGCTGTTTCAGGAGCGCTTCTCGGCGCTGCTGACCGACGCCATCCGCGCAGCGGTCCTGGAGGACGAAGGCTACGACGTCGACGTCATCGAGTTCATCGACTTCGCCCACTCGCCCAAAAATCTGATGCTCCGCTGTCACCGTACCGGCCACCGCGGCACCAAAAAACTCACCGAGTCCCGCCGTCTCCGCGACCAATACGGCTTTGAGCAGACTCTACTCTCGCTGGTCGAAAACGAGCGGCAATAAAACGCGTCGCAGAGTTTTTACCCGCAAGGGGTACGCGGCATCCGTAAAGCAGCAAAGCTGCTAACGGCTGCCCAGGCGTCCGCAGACGCGAAATAAATTAAAATCGTTTTTCTGACGACAGAAGGTGAATTGTCGCAAAGCGGCAAGAGAAGCCGCCCTGGGGCGTGCGCGTCAGAAAAACTCTTCTCACTCCGCAAACGTGCGCGCCTATGGCGCGTGCGCTGCCGCGGAGTGCAATCTTTCTCAAAAAAGAGGGACGCAGTTTTCAACTGCGTCCCTCTTTTTTGAATATTTTTTTATTGCGCCGTGCGCACCGTGTCGAGCGAGCGGTTCAGCAGGTTCACGACCGGCGGAGCCACGAACACCATCAGCACCGCCGTAGCCGCGCCGGAGATGATACGCACCACCAGGCCGCCGAAAACATAGGCGTAGCTGTAGTAGTTGTAGATCACACTGTCGATATACATCGCTCCCGTGTTGAGCGCCGTCACGACCAGCGCCGTGCCGATCAGCGCAAGCGTGAGCTGACCGCTGGAGAACTTGTAGCCGCAGTGCTTGGCATACACGCCGACGAGCAGGCCGCGCGCTGCCTGCGGCAGGATCCACAGGATCGTGGTCGCGGTCACGCCATAGGTGAGAAGCTGACCCATGAATGCGCCGAGAAGACCGACGAGCAGGCCGCCGACCGGACCGTAGAGCATCGCGCCCACGATGACGGGCAGCGACGCGACGGAGATGTTAATCCAGCCAAGGCGCACCGTACCGGCAAAGTTCAGCACAACGTAAACTGCGGTCAGCATGGCGATGGTGACCATTTTGCGCGTGGACATGGCCGAGGACTTCCACGTGAAGACCACCGCGGCGATGAGCACGAGGGCGACCGCGATGATGATCGTCCACATGATGGGGGAAAGCGCTTCGATCTGAAGGGACATTGTGAGGACCTCCTTTTTTCATCAAAAGATTTTCACGCGGCTGCGGCGCCGCGCGGAACGGCTTGATCCGGTGAAAAAAGAAAACACCTCTCCCTCCGGATGGCAGGAACCACGCGGAGGAGAGGCCTCACTTAAACTCTCTTCTGAGTGGCAAGCGGATGCGGAAACCATACTGCAAACCATGGGTTTTTCGTCCGTGGGCAACTTCCCATCCCAACGGCACTATTCGCTCTTCGCGTAAACACATGGTTTCCTACTCTGCCGATGCATAAAGCTCTTCAAAATTTAAACTTCATGCAGGCACAGCATAGCAGACTGCACAACGCACGTCAATCCCTTTTCGCCCCTTTTTGCACACTTTTACGTTTTTAAGGTGATATTCCTCTTTTCCCTAATAAATTCAGTCCCTCCAAGGCCCGGTTTTCCTTGACAGGGCCTTACTTTTTTTGCTATTCTAAGGTGTGAGAGAACCGGCATAAGTTCGCACTTTTCAGCTTAGCCGCCGGTAAGATATCAATCGACTGAAAAATCAGAGGAGGAACACGCACCATGATCAAAGAAACCATGGAATTCCTGTCCCAGTATGACCCCGAAGTCGGCGCCACTATTGAGAAGGAGTATCACCGCGAGCAGCGCAACATCGAGCTGATCGCCTCCGAAAACATCGTCTCCCCGGCTGTCATGATGGCTATGGGCACGTGCCTGACCAACAAGTACGCCGAGGGCTATCCCGGCAAGCGCTACTACGGCGGCTGCTACTGCGTCGACGAGACCGAAGAGATCGCCCGTCAGCGCGCCTGCAAGCTGTTCGGCGCTGAGCATGCCAACGTCCAGCCCCACTCCGGCGCTTCCGCCAACCTGGCCGCGTTCAAGGCTATGCTCCAGCCCGGCGACACCTTCATGGGCATGAACCTCGCCCACGGCGGCCACCTGTCCCACGGCAGCCCGGTCAACATCTCCGGCCAGTACTTCCATCAGGTCCCCTACTCCCTCAACGATGAGACCGAAATGATCGACTACGACGAGGTCTACCGCATCGCGCAGGAGTGCAAGCCCAAGATGATCCTTGCCGGCGCTTCCGCCTATCCCCGCAAGATCGACTTCGCCAAGTTCCGTGAGATCGCTGATTCCGTCGGCGCTTTCTTCATGGTCGATATGGCCCACATTGCCGGTCTCGTCGCCGCTGGCGTTCACGAGAGCCCCGTGCCCTATGCCGACGTTGTCACCACCACCACCCACAAGACCCTGCGCGGCCCCCGCGGCGGCATGATCCTGTGCAAGAACGAGATCACCAAGAAGAACATCGAGACCGGCGAGATGGAGACCATCAACCTGGCCAAGAAGATCGACTCCGCCGTGTTCCCCGGCACCCAGGGCGGCCCGCTCGAGCACATCATCGCTGCCAAGGCCATCTGCTTCGGCGAGGCGCTCAAGCCCGAGTTCAAGGCCTACGGTGAGCAGGTCGTCAAGAACGCTGCCGTTCTTGCCGAGGGTCTGAAGGCTGAAGGCTTCCGTCTGGTCTCCGGCGGCACCGACAACCACCTCATGCTCGTCGACGTCCGCAACTTCAACATCACCGGTAAGGAGATTGAGCGTCGCTTGGACGAGTGCTTCATCACCGTCAACAAGAACGCCATCCCCAACGACCCCGAGAAGCCGTTCGTCACTTCCGGTATCCGCGTCGGCACCCCCGCTGCCACCACCCGCGGCCTGAAGGAAGAGGACATGAAGGAGATCGCCCGCATCATGGGTATGGTCGCCCGCGACTTCGAGGGCAGCAAGGAGAAGGCTCAGGAGGCCGTCGTCGCCCTGACGAAGAAGTACCCCATCTACGAATAATTTTGCTTCAAAAAAGAAAGGCTGTCCGAAAGGACAGCCTTTCTTTTTTGAGGGGGATGCAGCCCGCTGCGCGCATAATTTGCCCGCCTTGGCGGGCAAATTCCACACTTGCGGGCTGAGAAGTGTTTTTTCTGACGCACACGCCCCAGGGCGGCTTCTCTTGCCGCTTTGCGGCAATTCACCTTCTGTCGTCAGAAAAAACGATTAAGATTATTTGCCGCCTGCGGGCGGCAAATGCGGCGGGGTGCGCAGGCCTGTTCGCCGCGGTGCGGCGAATGCGGCATGATAAATCCTTGTGGAAAGCGCCGCGGGCTTTGGGCCGCGGCGCTTTTCTTATTTTTTGATGTCCAGGACGATCTTGCCGCAGGCGCGGCAGAGGTGGGCGATGGGGCGGTAGACGTCGGATGCTTTGCAGACGAAGAAATCGTTTCCGGTCGGGAGAGAGGTCATCTTGAACGGCTCTTCCGTCCACAGAAGCTCGTAGCCGCTGCCGCCGCGCAGGTAGCCGGTCTCCATCTCCTTTGCACAGTAGGGGCAGTTCATGCGAAATCTCCTTTCTTTTTCCACAGGATGTTCTTCTTGTACGCAGTCTCTCACTTCCTATGCTTTCGCCTTAAATTTACCATTTTTACCGGAAAATGGCAAGATTTGCCTGCACAAAATACTTGACAGGCGAAAATTTTCGGCTATAATTTGAAATTGATTTTCATTTTCAAATTCAGGAGGCCACTATGGCGACCTATACGACCAAACAGCAAAAGGCGGTGCTCGACTGCCTTTCTGAGCGCGCGGACTCGCCGGTCAGCGCGGCGGCGATCGTCGACGCGCTGCGCGAGCAGGGCGAGCACATCGGCATCGCGACGGTGTACCGGCAGCTTGAAAAGCTCGAGCGGCAGGGCAACGTCCACAAGGTCACGACGGACGAGGGCGCGTACTATCAGTTCTGCACCCACGGCTGCGCATCGGACTGCTGCCTCTTTAAGTGCGAGCGCTGCGGGCGCATCGTGCACCTCGACTGCCAGCAGCTCGCGCCGCTCTACGAGCATTTGGAGCATGAGCACGGCTTTTCCATCAATCCCCGCAAGACGATGTTCTACGGCCTGTGCCGCGAGTGTCAGGAGGGTGCATGAAACGCATTGCTTCCTTTTTTTTGGCGCTCGCGCTGGCATTTTCCCTCACCGCCTGCACCGTGCCTGTGGAAAAGGCGGACGACGGCAAAATCCAGATCGTCGCGACGCTTTTCCCCTATTATGACTTCGCCCGCGCCATCGTCGGCGACCGCGCGGACGTCACGCTTCTGCTCTCACCGGGGCGCGAGGCGCACAGTTTCGAGCCCACGCCGCTCGACGCCGTCACGATCTCCGAATCCGATGTTTTCCTCTACAACGGCGGCGAGGGGGAATACTGGGTCGACAGTATGCTGGGCGCCGCAGGCGAAAATATCGCCGTCATCGCCCGCATGATGGACTACGTCGACGCGCTCGACGAGGAATACGTCGAGGGCATGCAGGGCGCGGACGGCCATGACCACGACCATGAGCATGGCAGCCACGATGACCATGATGACCATGACCACGATCATGAAGAAGATGCGCACGACAGCGACGAGGTCGAATACGACGAGCACATCTGGACATCGCCGAAAAACGCCGTTGTCCTCTGCCGCGCCGTCTGCGACACGATCTGCAAGGCCGATCCCGCAAACGAGGATTTCTACCGCGCGAACTGTGATGGCTACTGCGCGCAGATCGAAGCGCTCGACGCGCGCTTTGCCGACCTCTGCGCGTCCGCGCCGCGTAAACTTCTCGTCTTCGCCGACCGCTTCCCGATGCTCTACTTCTGCCGCGAATTCGGCTTGGACTACCGCGCAGCGTTCCACGGCTGCTCGGGCGACACCGAGCCGTCGCTCGCCACCATCAAGTACCTCATCGACAAGGTGGAGGACGAGGATATCCCCGTGGTCTACACCATCGACTTCGGCACGAAAAAGGTCGCTGCCGTGGTGAGTGAGTGCACCGGCGCAGCGGTCGACACCCTGTATTCGATGCAGACCGTCTCGCGCGCGGATTTTGACGCGGGCGAAACCTACCTCACGCTCATGGAGCGCAACTATGAAGCACTCAGAAAGGGGCTCAACGAATGAATGAATCGCCCATCGTCCTCGCATGTGAGGACGTCACGCTCGGCTACGAGCACAAACCGCTCCTGGAGCACCTGACCCTCACCGTCCGCGCGGGGGACTACCTCTGCATCGTCGGCGAAAACGGCAGCGGCAAATCGACGCTGCTGCGCTCGCTCCTCGGGCTTCTCTCGCCTCTCGCGGGCAAGATCGACTGCCCTGCCCAGCGCGAGGGGCGGCTCGGGTATCTGCCCCAGCAGACGCCCACGCAGCGCGACTTTCCCGCAACGGTCACAGAGGTCGTGCTCTCGGGCTTTTCGAACCGCCGCGCGCGCTTTTTCTACACGGCGGAGGAACGCTCGACAGCGCTGATGAACCTCGGCAAGCTCGGCGTGCTGGAACTCAAGGACAAGTGTTACCGCGAGCTCTCGGGCGGGCAGCAGCAGCGCGTGCTGCTTGCGCGCGCCCTGTGCGCGGCAAATGACCTGCTCATCCTCGACGAGCCTGTCACGGGCCTTGACCCCGCGAGCATGCAGGACCTTTACAAAACGCTGCGCTATTTGAACGAGCGCGAGGGCATGGCCATCATCATGGTCACGCACGACATTGAAAACGCCCTGCGCGAGGCCAAGCACATCCTCTGCATCGACCGCGCGGGCTGCTTTTATGGCACGGTAAGCGAGTTTTTGTCTTCGCCCGCCGGAAAACGGTTTGGAGGTGACAGAGCATGAAGCTGCTTCTTTCGATGTTCGCCTATCCTTTCATCGTGCGCGCGTTTGTTGTCGGCATTCTGGTCTCGCTGTGCGCGTCGCTGCTCGGCGTGCCGCTCGTTTTGAAGCGCTACTCCATGATCGGCGACGGGCTGAGCCACGTGTCGTTCGGCGCGCTGTCGGTCGCGGTGGCGTGCGGCTTCGCGCCGCTGTGGTTTTCCATCCCCATCGTCGTCATCGCGGCGTTCATCCTGATGCACGTCGCCGAAAAGAGCCGCGTCAGCGCAGACGCGATGATCGCGGTGTTCTCCGCCTCGGCGCTCGCCATCGGCGTCATCGTCACCTCGCTCACGACCGGCATGACCACGGATGTCGACAGCTATATGTTCGGCAGCATCCTCGCGATGTCGCGCTCGGACGTCATCCTGAGCGTCACGCTCGCGCTCTGCGTGCTCGCGCTCTATATTCTTTTCTACCACAAGCTCTTTTCCGTCACGTTCGACGAGTCCTTTGCCCGCGCGACGGGCGTGCGCGTCGGCACGTACAAGACGATCCTGTCCGTTCTAACGGCGCTCACCGTCGTGCTCGGTATGCGCATGATGGGCGCGATGCTGCTCTCGAGCCTCATCATCTTCCCGGCACTGTCCGCGATGCGGGTGTTCAAGAGCTTCCGCTCGGTCGTGTGCTTTGCCGCGGGGCTCTCGGTCATGTGCTTCTGCCTCGGGCTCACGGGGTCGTATCTCCTCTCCACCCCCGTCGGCGCGACGGTCGTTGTCTGCGACCTTGCGGCGTTCCTCCTCTGCTGCCTGATCGGCCGCAGACGGGGATGACCCACTTTTTAAATTTTCTGAAAGGCTGCGCCTGCAAACTTGCAAAGCACAGCCTTTCATGTTATGTTGATGGTAGTAGCCTGTTCCATACTTCATTGAAAAAATCTGCAAAATTGTGACACTTTTTTGCATTTTCTGCGTCTAATAGAGTAGAAGTACTTTTGAGGAGGTTTCCCCATGAAGAAAAAGCGGCTTCTCCCCCTCGGTATTCTGGCTGTTCTCGTCCTCGCAGCTTTGATCTACACGCGGCCGATGACGCTGCAAGAGATCGGCAAGGTGGATATCGCACAATGCGAATCCGTTTCCGGCTATCACCGCCGTGCCCCCGATTCGGAGTTCACCTCGTTTGAGCTTTCCACAGATGATGCGCGCCGCTCTCAGCTCATTGGCCTTTTTGCGCAGCAGAAATTCCGCCGCTCGCTCATCAATTTGCTGTCGCCGGACGGCGGCAGCACCCACCGGCCGAAGGACGGCGACTTCATCTGGGACTTGAGCTTCAACTTTGGCCCGACCGATTTTCCCGACGGCAGCACCGGCAAAGGCACGCTCATCCAGTGCAGGGATTTTTACGGCACCCTGCGCGTTTTCACCGCCATAGACGGCAAAACGCTCCGCTGCACCACAAGCGAGCAGGAGGCGTTTTTGCAGCAGGTCTATGATATCGTCTCACTCGAACCGTAACCCATTCCACACTTTATCACAACAGGAGGAATCACTATGAAAAAATGCGTATCCATTCTCATCGGCGTCCTTGCCGTCATCGCCGCGGCAGCCGCCGTCCTCGTCGCGCTCGACCGCTTCCGCAAGCAGACCGACGAAGACCCGAACGACTTTGAAGACTGAAAAAGGAGAGGCGAAAGCCTCTCCTTTTTCAGTCTTCTTTTAAATCTCTTTCGCCTTGGCAAGCATCAGCTTTGCGCCCTCTTTGGAGCAGAGCTTGATCTCGCCCGCGTAGCCGTCGAGGCGCGCGGCCTCGTCAGCCTTGAGCTCGACGCTCTCGTCGCCGACGATGACGTGAACCTCGCCCGCGCCGCAGTAGATGAGCATCATGCCCTCGCTGCCGTGAACGGTCTTGTGCTCGCCGGCGGCGAGCGTTTCGCCGCGCATCCTGCCCTCGCACTTGCCCTTGCGGAGCATGAGGTTGAAGTCGCGGCAGCGGCCCCAGGAGTGCGTGTCGTCGCCGCCGTCGAAGCGGTGGACCTCGTAGGGATTCAGCGTCAGCTTTTCGCCGCCGTTGTGATTGAGCTCGATCGTGCCCTCAAGCGTCGAAATGAGGCGCTCATAGTCGGGCAGGGCCGTAAAGTCGGACTCTGCGTCCTCAACGGTCGCAGAGCTGAGTCTCCACAAAAAGTCGCGGTCTGCGTACACCGCGCTCGCGGGCGCGATGCCGAGCTGGGTCGTCAGGCCGCCGGACCACTTGGTCGTAATGTAGTCACTCGGCGTTAAATGCTGGATGGTCATGGAAATACAACTCCTTTGCAAACTGCAAATGGCTTCGGTGTGCGCGCACCGAAGCCATTTTTTGATGAATCTTTTCGTTTAGCCCTCGATGAGCTTGACGATCTCAGCGTAGCACTCGTCGGCAAGGGGCAGAGCGTGCGCGAGCAGGGCCTCGCCCTTGGCGCGGTACTCAGCGGCAAACTCCTGATCCTTCAGGGAGCCGACGTTGATGAGCACGTTGAGCCATGCGCCCTGGATACCGGCCTTGAGGGACAGGAACGCAACGCCCAGGTCGCTCGCGGAGGTGTCGTTGAAGCGGCCCAGCAGGGACTGTGCAAGCGTCAGGGTCTCGTCGATGAGCTCCATCATCTCCATCGGGGTCTTGGTGCAGCCCTTCAGGCCCTCCTGGATGGCGGCGGAGCGGGCAGCCTTCTCCTCGTCGGTCGCCTTGGGCATACCGAACGCGGCGGAGACGACGTTGAACGCCTCGGTGTCGCGGTCCATAACGTCGAGCAGGCGGGTCTTGAGCTCGTTGCCCTTCTTCTCGACCTCGGCAGCATGCTCGGCATACTCGGCATACTTCTTGCGGCCCTGAGTGAGGCCGCCGACCATCGCGGTCAGCGCGGCGCCGATGGAGCCATAGAGTGCGGCGCAGGAGCCGCCGCCCGGCGCGGGAGCATCGGAGGCAACGGTATCGGCAAAGCCGGTAACGGTCATATCAGCTAACTTCATCATGTTGAATATTTCCTTTCATCATTTCGCGCCGTTTTCGTCCCGCGCGGGCATCGCCGCACCTTTACGGTCAGCCGCCCCTCTTGGAGCAGCCAACGCCCGCACGAGCCAAAAGCGTCGCAGACTTTGCCGCCCTCCGGCGGCAAATAGCTTTGATCGTTTTTTCTGACGACAGAAGGTGAATTGCCGCAAAGCGGCAAGAGAAGCCGTCCTGGGACGTGCGCGTCAGAAAAACACTTTGCAGTCCGCCAGCGTGCGAGCGAAAGCGAGTGCGACGCAGCGGACTGTAAACCAACCAGGAAAAGCGGCTTGCCGCTTTTCCTGGTTGCACTCAAAAATGCGCTTTCAGCGCATTTTTGAAGTATTTATTCCATGTCGATCAGGTGATACTCCATGACCTGCTTCTTGCAGTCGAAGTCCTTGGCCTTGAGGTAGAACTCGGCGCAGTCGATCAGAGCCTTGGCGGGGGTCAGGCCGACGATCTCGCTCTCGATGACGCGGGTGCCGTAGCGCTCGGCGAGGGCCTTGATCATCTCATAGGTGACATACAGCGGGGTATCCTCGTAGTTGACCATGTTCATGGAGACCTGCGCGATGCCGCGGTCCTCGAGCATGAAGCCCATGGCCTTGCAGCTGCGGAAGCCGCCCGAAGAGCCGCGGATGACCTTGGCGATCTTCTTGGCGATCTCAACATCAGAGGTCTCGAGGTTGCAGTTGAAAGCGACCAGCGGCATACGGGCGCCGATGGCGGTGATGCCGGCGGTGGGGTGGATCTTGCGCTCGCCGTAGTCGGGAGCCCAGTCGGGCTGCAGGAGCTTCTCGGGCATGCCCTCGAACTCGCCCTTGCGGCAGGTGGCGAGATTGCGGCGCTCGGGACGGGTGGCGCTGTCCTCATACAGGAAGGAGGGAACCTTCAGCTCGTCCCAGATACGCTGGGCAACGCGCTTGGACATCTCGACAGCTTCCTCAACGGTCACGTCCATCTGGGGAACGAAGGGGATAACGTCGGTAGCGCCCATGCGCTTGTGCTCGCCGTGATGCTTGTTCATGTCGATGCGCTCGGTGGCGACCTTCGTCAGCTGGAAGGCGACCTCCTCGATGGCCTCGGGAGAGCCGATGAGGGTGAAGACGCAGCGGTTGTGGTTGCCGTCGGTCTGGGCGTCAAACAGGGTGCAGCCGGGAACGCTCTTGGCGGTCTCGACGAGGGCGTTATAGGTGGCCTCGTCCTTTTCCTTGGAGCAGCTGAAATTGGGGATGCATTCGATCAACTTTGCCATGGTTGTTTTCCTCCGTCAATTTATTTTGTATCGTCATTTTGCTCAGACAGGCGCGCTGCGCCCGTCCATTTTTGTTCAGCGTTGCCATTATATCGCGGCCCAACGGGGGAGTAAACAGGTTTTCTTTCTCTTTTTTCAACGGCGGCTTAATTTTTTTAAGTCATCTTCTCCTCGACGAAGCGCTGCACACACGGGGCGCTGAGCACCGCGCTGTTCCATGCCAAAACGGCATACGAGCGGATCGGCAGACCGCGCACAGGCTTTGCCTTTAAAGGTGCGCCCGGATGCGTGCTGAGGATGGACTTTGGCAGAAAGCTGATGCCAAAGCCCGAGAGCACCATCTGCATCGCCATGGGCGTATCGTAGCAGTGGCAGGTCACATTCGGCGTAAAGCCGCTGCGCTGGCACTCCTGCACCAAAAAGTCGTTGTAGCTCCACAGGTCGTCCGAGCGCAGAAGGCACATCGGCACACCCTCGAGCCGCTCGATGGGCACCTCGTTCAGTTCTGGCGCGGGGTCCAGGTCCTTGCGCATGATGAGCTCGAGCTTATCCTCGCCCAGAATGCGCTCCTGCAATCCGCTCGGCTCGCGCGCGGCGGTGCGCAGAAACAGCGCATGCAGCTCGCCGCGGTTGAGCGATTCAATGAGCTCCTGCGGCGAGCCCACACGGATGAAGAGCTCCACCTGGGGATAATTGCTGTGATATTCATTTATATAATGTAACGCGTACGACATCGCCGAGTAGATGACGCCGAGCTTTATGCGCCCGCTCATGCCCGTCCCCACGCTGCGCACGCTGTCCTCCACGCGGCGGATGTCCTGAAAGATCTGCTGCGTCTGCTGATACAGGCTTTGTCCCGCGTCGGTGAGGGACATGCCCTTGCTGCCGCGCAGGAAGAGCTGCACGCCGAGCTCTTCCTCGAGCTGCGCGATCTGGCGCGAGATCGGCGGCTGCGCCACGTGCAGCTCGCGCGCCGCGGCGGAGATGCTTTTCTCCTCCGCCACCGCACAGAAGTATTCCAGCTGTCTGATCTTCATCGCTTGTCCTCCATGTCATACTTTTGCGGTATGGTATGCAGATAAATTAAGTACTTTTCATTATAGCACATCTTTGTTATAATGCAAGTTGTAAAGAAAAGTGAGAATTCCGTTTTCATTTTTATTGGTTTTTACAGAAATATTTTTATGAAAGTGAGGAACCCACCATGATCAATCTTGCAGACGATGCGATGACGATCAAGCTGGACTACGAGCTTCCTGAGTACCCGAAGTTCGAAGAGGGCTACCGTCGCGCACCCCGCCGCGAATCCCACCTGACCGAGGCCGATAAGGCGCTCGCCATCAAGAACGCTCTGCGTTACATTCACCCCGACCATCATGAGCAGATGGCCAAGGAGTTTGCGCAGGAGCTCGAAGAGCACGGCCGTATCTATGGCTACCGCTTCCGTCCCGAGGGCAAGCTCTACGGCAAGCCCATCGACGAATACAAGGGCAAGTGCATCGAGGGCAAGGCCATTCAGGTCATGATCGACAACAACCTCGACTTCGATATCGCTCTCTATCCCTATGAGCTCGTCACCTACGGTGAGACCGGCCAGGTCTGCCAGAACTGGATGCAGTACCGTCTGATCAAGAAGTACCTCGAGCAGCTGACCGATGAGCAGACCCTCGTCGTCATGTCCGGTCATCCTCTGGGCCTGTTCCACTCCCACAAGATGGCTCCGCGCGTCATCATCTCCAACGGCCTGATGGTCGGTACCTTCGATGACCAGGAGAACTTCAACCGCGCTGCCGCGCTCGGCGTTGCCAACTACGGTCAGATGACCGCCGGCGGCTGGATGTACATCGGCCCCCAGGGCATCGTCCACGGCACGTTCAACACGCTGCTCAACGCCGGCCGTCTGAAGCTCGGCATCCCCAACGATCAGAACCTCGCCGGCCGTCTGTTCGTCTCCGCCGGTCTTGGCGGCATGAGCGGCGCTCAGGGCAAGGCTGCTGAGATCGCCGGCGCTGCCTCCATCATCGCCGAGGTCGACGATTCCCGTATCGAGACCCGTTACACTCAGGGCTGGGTCAGCCACCGCACCGACTCTCTCGAAGAGGCCACCAAGATCGCTCTCGACCACCAGAAGGAAGGCAAGCCCTGCGCTGTCGCCTATTGCGGCAACATTGTCGACCTGCTCGAGTACCTGTACAACAACAACGTCCATGTCGACCTGATGAGCGACCAGACCTCCTGCCACGTGCCTTATGACGGCGGCTACTGCCCGCAGGGCCTCACGTTCGAGCAGCGCACCGAAATGCTCGACAAGGATCCCGACGGCTTCCGTGTCCTCGTCGACAAGACGCTGCAGCATCACTATGAGATGATCTGCAAGTTCCACGAGCGCGGCACCTACTTCTTCGACTACGGCAACAGCTTCCTCAAGGCTGTTTACGACTCCGGTGTGAAGAGCATCTGCAAGAACGGCGAGAACGACCTCGACGGCTTCATCTTCCCCTCCTACGTCGAAGATATCCTTGGTCCCTGCCTGTTCGACTTCGGCTACGGTCCGTTCCGTTGGTGCTGCCTGAGCCGCAACCCCGAGGATCTGCACAAGACCGACATGGCTGCCGCCGAGTACATCAAGGCCCACAACCGCCGCTATCAGGACTACGACAACTATGTCTGGGTCCGCGACGCCGAGAAGAACAAGCTGGTCGTCGGCACCCAGTGCCGTATCCTCTATCAGGATGCCATGGGCCGTATGAACCTTGCGCTCAAGTTCAACGAGATGGTTCGCAACGGTGAGATCGGCCCCGTCATCCTTGGCCGTGACCATCACGACACCGGTGGTACCGATGCGCCCTTCCGTGAGACCTCCAACATCAAGGACGGCTCCAACATCATGGCCGAGATGGCGACCCAGTGCTACGCTGGTAACGCTGCCCGCGGCATGAGCTACATCGCCCTGCACAACGGCGGTGGTACGGGCATCGGCCGCGCCATCAACGGCGGCTTCGGTATGGTTCTCGACGGCTCCGAGCGTGTCGACACCATCCTGCGCATGTCCATGCCTTGGGATACCATGGTCGGCGTTGCCCGCCGTAGCTGGGCGCGCAACGAGAACGCCATGACCACTGTCGCCGAGTACAACAAGATGTACGAGGGTCAGGATCACATCACCATGCCTTACGTCGCGGACGAAGAGCTCTGCGAGAAGGCCGTGAAGGAATACATGCACTAAGAAAACACTTCAAAAAAGGGGCTTTTTACAAAGCCCCTTTTTTGAGCTGGATACACTCCGCTGCGCGCACTCGCTTTGCTCGCACACTTGCGGAGCGCAAAGAATCTTTCCGACGCACATGTCGTCGGAAAGATGATCTCAAATTATTTGCCGCCTGCGGGCGGCCTGGGCAGCCGCTGGCGGCTCTGCCGCCTTGCGGATGCCGCGTACCCCTTGCGGGTAAAACTCTGCGAGGCTTTTTTGACAAGCCATCGAACAAAATGCTCTTTCCAACAGTGAGAAAGGACAACATTTACTATGAAAAAGTTACTGGTCAAAAACATCGGCCTGCTGGCGACGCCTGAGGGCAAATCCGCCCATCGCGGCGAGGAGCAGGGCAAGATCAAATTCTTAAAGGATGCGTGGGTGCTCATCGAGGACGGCATCATCGCCTCCGTCGGTACCGGCGCGGTTCCCGCCGTCGAGGGCGCGGAAGTCGTCGACGCGGAGGGCCGCCTCGTCACCCCCGGCCTTGTCGACGCCCACACCCACCTCATCTTCGGCGGCTGGCGCCAGAATGAGTTGGGTCTCAAGCTCCACGGCGCAAGCTATCTCGACATTCAGAACGCGGGCGGCGGCATCCAGTCCACGACGAACGCCACCCGTCAGGCCAGCGAGCAGGAGCTCGCCGCCAAGGCCTCCAAGGCGCTCGACGAGATGATGGGCTTCGGCACCACCACGGTCGAGGCCAAGAGCGGCTATGGCCTTGCCACCGAGCATGAGCTCAAGGCGCTCGAGGTCATCAAGGACCTCAACGATCACCACCGCATGGACCTCGTCGCGACCTTCATGGGCGCGCACCTTGTCCCCGCGGAATATAAGTCCAACCGCGAAGAGTACGTCCGCCTTGTGTGCGAGGAGATGATGCCCAAGGTCAAGGAGCAGGGCATCGCCAAGTTCTGCGACGTCTTCTGCGAGGCCGACACCTTCACCGTCGAAGAGTCCCGTCAGGTGCTTGAAGCGGGTCTCAAGTATGGCCTGCGTCCCAAGATCCACGCCGACGAGATCGAGGCCATCGGCGGCAGCCAGCTCGCCGGTGAGATCGGCGCGATCTCGGCTGAGCACCTGATCGTCTGCCCGCCGGAGGGCATTGCCTCCATGGCCAAGGGCGGCGTCATCGCATGCCTGCTGCCCGCGACGAGTTTCAACCTCGGCGCGGTGTTCGCGCCCGCGCGCGACATGGTCAAAGCTGGCGTGCCCGTTGCAATGGCGACGGACTTCAACCCCGGCTCCTGCCCGTGCCTGAACATGCAGTTTGTCATCAACCTCGGCTGCCTCAAGTACAAGCTGACGCCGGAGGAGGTCCTCACGGCTGTCACGCTCAACGGCGCCGCGGCGATCGACCTTGCCGACAAGGTCGGCTCTGTCGAAGAGGGCAAGCTGGGCGACCTTGTCATCTGGGACGCGCCCGACCTCGACTACATCTGCTACCGCGTTGGCAGCAATCTTGCAAAAACCGTCATCAAGCGCGGCGAGATCGTGTAAGAGAACGGTAGAGGGAGAACATGATGGATCGGACTGACTACCAAATCCTCAACCTCCTCCAGGACGACAGCCGTTGCACGCTGCGCCGCATGGGAGACCTTGTGGGGCTGACGCCGCCCGCCGTGTCGGAACGCATTCGCCGGATGGAGGAAAGCGGCGTGATCCGCGGCTATCACATCGACGTCGACCGCACGAAGCTCGACTGTAACATCACGGGCTTTATCTCCGTTGCGCTCGAGCCGGACAAGTACGACAAATTCTGCGATTTCTGCGCCTCGCAGAGCGCCATCATCAGCCACTATCACGTGGTGGGTGAGTTCAACGCGCTGCTCCGCTTCGCCGTGCGCGACACACAGCAGCTCGACCAGCTTCTCTCCCTCATCAAGAAGTTCGGCGACTCGCGCACCTCGATCGAGCTCAAGACGCTCTTCGACAGCAAGGAGATCCCGCTGCCGTAACACAACATTCCCTTTGCACCAAGCAGGGCGGCTTTGGCCGACTCCGCATAAGAAAACATGCGCCGTAAAAGGCAAATTTTGCACGGGCTCCTTCGTTGCGCCGTCTTGCCATGCGTCAGCATGCCCGCACCGTCGCGCCTCATCTCCGCACAAAATTTGCTCTTTTTCGGTGCAAAGCAGTTTTGCCAATGAATTTTTGAGATGAAATCAGCTGAAAAAATCTCCCCATACTGGCGTATGGGGAAATTTTTTCGGTTGTATTTCAGCCAAAAAGGCGCAGGCAAAACCGCATGTTTTCTTATGCGGAGTCGGCCTTGGGCCGCCCTGCTTTTTTGCGCGATCTGAATGCCCCCTTGCTTTTTTGGGGCCATTCCCGCGCATCTGTGTGTTGCGAAGAAAGGCGAAAACTGCTATACTTTAATTTACTGAATAAGCATCATTTGGGGAGGGAATCTATCGTGCAGCTTGAACAGAGGCAGACGCTGAGCCAAAAGCTCGTGCTGACGCAGACGATGCGCCAGTCGCTCGACTGTTTGCAGCTCTCCGCGCCGGAGCTTGCCGAATACGTGCAGGAAGTCGCGCTCTCAAACCCGCTGCTCGACGTACAGTCCCCCACCTATTACGAGACCGAGCTCCCCAGCGAGGCCGCTCCCGCCGAGCGTGAGCCGCTCGAGGTTCGCGAGACGGACTCGTGGCGCGGCGTCACCTCCTCCGGTATGGAGGATGTGCAGGACTTCACCGCCTTTTTGACGCGCGAAAAAACGTTCCGCGACCACCTGACTGAGCAGATCGGGCAGATGAAGCTCGTCGACGACGAACTTCTGCGCCTGTGCCGCTTTTTGATCGACTGCCTCGACGAGCGCGGCTATCTTGACTGCCCGCTCGAAGAGCTGTCACGCGAATTCGACATCCCGCTCTTCTCACTCGAGCAGGCGCTGTTTGCCGTGCAGATGCTCGACCCGCCGGGCGTCGGCGCGCGGAATCTGCCGGAATGCCTGACGCTCCAGCTTGCGCAGGACCGCTCGCTCGACCCGCTGGCACTGAAGATCGCGCGCAACGGCTTAGAAATGCTCGGCAAGCGCAACTTTTCCGGCCTTGCCGTTCTGCTCGGCGTCAGCGTCAACGAAGCCAAGCCCGCCGCTTCCAAGGTGCTCGCGCTCAACCCGATCCCCTCGCGCAGCTTTGCCGGCAGCGAGCAGATCGCCTATGTCGCCCCCGACGCGGAATTTTCCGTGCAGCAGGGCCAGCTCGTCATCGAGCTCAACGAGCGCATTCTGCCGCGCCTGTCCGTCAACGCCGAATACGCCGCGCTGATGAACACGAGCGACGACCCCGAGGTCCAGCGCTACGTGAAAGAAAAGCTCTCCGAAGCACAGGCCCTCATCAAGGGCGTCCACACCCGCTGCGACACGCTCATACAGATGCTCACGCTCATCGGGCGCGAGCAGCACGGCTTTTTCTGTGGCGGCGAGGCACTGCTGCCCGTGACGATGCAGCAGCTTTCCGAAAAAATGGGCGTCAGCACCTCCACCGTGAGCCGCGCGGCGCAGAATAAATACATCCAGTTCCAGGGCAGGATCATCCCCGTGCGCAGCTTTTTCACCACGGCGATCCGCCCCGACGCGGCAGTCTCGTCCCACGCGGTCAAGCAGCGGCTGCAAAGCCTCATTCGCGCAGAGGACCCATCCGCGCCGCTCTCGGACGAGGCACTTCGTCTGACGCTCTCGGCTCTCGGCATCGAGGTCAGCCGCCGCGCCGTCGCCAAGTACCGCGCGGAAATGGACATTCCGTCCTCGTCCCAGCGCAAAAAGCGCTGAGCGCGGGGCGCGATCCAATATTTTGTCAGGAGGAGCATGCTCTATGGCCAGCGTCTACGACCGCACCGACATCTACGACCTCTTCGACTCCCCGAAAAAGGATGCACAGACCCTCTCCCACTGGCAGACCGTTTTCGACGGCAGGCCCATTCGCTCGGCGCTCGATGTGAGCATCGGGACGGGCTCGCTCACGCTGCCGCTCGGGCAGCTCGGCGTCTCGCTGTACGGCTCCGATTTGAGCGGCAGCATGCTCGCGCGCTGCCGCAAAAAGGCGGACGAGCGTGGCATCGCCATCGACCTGCGGCAGAGCGATTTCCGCGACCTGACGTCTCATTTTGACCGCAGCTTCGACTGCGTGATGAGCACCGGCAACTCGCTTGCCTACGTGACAAACAACGAGATCACCGGCGTTTTGGAGCAGATGGACGCGCTCGTGGAGCCCGGAGGCTGCCTCTACTTCGACCTTCGCAACTGGGACCGTATCGTGGGGCAGAAAAAGCGTTTTTACTGCTACAATCCCGCCTTTCTGCCAAACGGCGACCGCGTGAACCTCATGCAGGTCTGGGACCATTTATCCGACGGCTCCATTGTCTTCAATCTTGTCTACACCTTCGAGCGCGATAACAAAATCTTCCAAAAAGAGCGTTTTGAGGAGCACTACCACCCCGTGCCGCAGAAATTACTGCTCGACAAGCTCACGCAGCTCGGCTATCAGGACATTCAGGTCAAGGCCTTCCCCGTGCAGTTCGGCGCGTTTGACATCGAAAACACCGAGTGGTACTGCGTGCTGGCGCACAAAGCAAAATAATCGTTGCCTTTTTCCGCAAAAAGGGCATGATAAGAAAGTCATATCACGCGCGGCGGTAAACGCCGCGCGTTTCAACAGGAGGAAATTATCATGGACGGTATGAAAAATATCAGCAAGGCAGAGGTTCTGACCCTGCGCGATCAGGTCGCCTATCAGTCTGGTCAGGTCGTCAGCCGCACGCTGGCGCAGAACGAGCACGTAAGCGTCACGCTCTTCTCGTTTGACAAGGGTGAGGAGATCAGCACCCACGAATCCGGCGGCGACGCGATGGTCACCTGCCTCGACGGCATGGGTCGGATCACGATCGACGGCGTCGAGCACATCCTGCACGAGGGCGAGAGCATCGTCATGCCCGCGCGCCATCCGCACGCGGTGTACGGACAGGAGCAGTTCAAGATGCTGCTCGTCGTTGTGTTCTGATCTTTTTATTTACCGAAAAGGTGCGAAAGCAGTCTGTTTTCGCGCCTTTTTCGCGCCTTTACCGCAAGGTGGCGCATTATCGCGCCGCATGCTTCTTTGCGTGGCTTGAATGAAGCTTCATCCGTCAGCCCAATTTTTCGCTTCCGATTTTAACATATCATTCTCTCATTGATACTTGACAAAATGTAATGACATGGTATAATGATGCCAATTTCCGCAGCAAAGGAGGCGATCGTTTGAACACCATGGTTACGTCCAAAAATGTCAATTTTGGAGTAAGCTGGCGACTGATCGTTGGCGTAGAGGGGCATTCGTCCGAATCTATGTCGTCGATGCAGTCGGCAGCGGTTTGATCGACCTCATTTTCCAAGGCTCGGTTTGATTCGCTGCCTGCAATGATCGGCAGCATGGATCCGGTATGCTCCATTGATCTGGCAAAGCACTTGTGGAATGTTCCACAAGCATGGGAGTATCCCCTTGCAATGTCAGAGCGCGGGAACAGACCGGTTTTTTTGTTACCCGAATCATTCAGGACGGGGCATTTTTGCCCCACCGCCATGAAAGGAAATTTTTTACCATGAAACGCAAGCTCGCCGCCACGGTGACGCTCGCGTGCCTCAAGACCGCCGTCGGTCTCATCACGAGCTGCGCCGAGACGTTCAGCGCGCTCTTCCCCGACGGGCCAAAGTACCGCATCTGGGCAATCATTTTCAGCCTCGTGTCGCTGCTGTTTGCGAACCTCGGCCTCAGCGCCATCATCAGCTATTCGCTGCCGGTGCTGATGTTCCTCTATCCGCTCTCCATCGCGCTCATTGCGCTGGCGCTGCTCGGTAAATTCTTCGGCCACGACCGCACGGTGTACTGCTGGACGATCGGCTTCACGCTCATCGCTGCCGTTTACGATCTGATCATCGCGCTGCCCGAGAGCATGTTCAACGCCATCCACGGTCCGGCCATCAAGGCGTTCGGTCAGCAGTTCCTACCGTTTGCCGACCTCGGCCTCGGCTGGATCTGCCCGACGCTTATCGGCACGGCCATCGGCCTTATTCTGCACTTCATGCGCGGGAACAGGGCCAAGGCGTGAACCCCTTACAAGTCAAAAATCCGTCCGGTCGATGACCGGACGGATTTCTTTTATTTATCGCGTGTTTTCGCCGCTCACAGCGTCGCGGCAAACTTCGTCACCGCGGCAAGGCCGTCTCTGAGCGTGTTGACGTCGCAGGCGTAGCCGACGCGCATGCTGTGGGGCTGCTCGAAGCAGTCGCCCGGCGTGACGAACGCACCGGTCTCGTGGTACATGCGCTTGCAAAACTCATAGGAGGGGATATCGAAATCGTAGTAAACGAGCGCGGTCGTACCGGCTTTGGGCTTGGTGTAGAAAAAGTGCGGATTTTCCTTGATCCAGTCATCGAGGATGGCGAGGTTCTCGCGCACGATGCGCCGATTGCGCTTGAGCATCACGTCGCTGTGGCGCAGGGCGATGGACGCGATCGCATCGTCGAACATGCCGCAGCTAATTAAATTGTAGTCGCGGTGCGACAGGAACGCCTTGCGCGCCGCTTCATCGTGCGTGGCGATCCAGCCCATGCGAAGGCCCGCGAGCGAGAAGACCTTGGACATGCTGCTGACCGAGATGCCCTTTTCGTACAGGTCGACGATGGATTCGCACCACTCGTCCTCCTGCGTCAGGTGGCGGTAGACCTCGTCACAGAGGATGTACGCGCCCACGCCGCGGGCGATCTCCACGATGCTCCCCAGCAGCTCCTTACTCATCAGCGCACCGGTGGGGTTGTTGGGGTTGTTGATGCAGATCATTTTCGTCTCGGGCGTGACGAGGCTCTTGAGCTCATTCAGGTCGGGGAGATAGTCGTTTTCCTGCTTTAGGTGCATGATGGCGACGTCCGCGCCGATGGCCTCGGGGATGGAGTAGAGCTGCTGATAGGTCGGCATGATGCTGACCACACGGTCGCCCGCGGAAATGAGCGAGCAGAATACGTGATGGTTCGCGCCCGCCGCGCCGTGCGTGAGCACGACCTCATCGGCCTTGATCGTGTGATAGAGCTTGGAAATGCCGCTGCGCAGCGCCTCACTGCCCCAGATATCGCCATAGGTCAAGCGCTGGGCACAGAAGTCCTTCAAAAAGTCCTCCTTGTTCTCGCCCGTGAGCTCGAAAAGCTCGTCGAGCGAAACGGAGTCGACGCAGGTCTCGGCGATGTTGTATAGCGCACCCACCTCGTACTCGTTCATCCATTCTTCCACCGCAAAGGGCTTGATGTTCATATCGTTCTCCTTTTCTCTATAAAAAAGTAACAGCACCCACGACCCAGCCTTATCCGGTCGCCCGGAATACCTACGGCTCAGTCATGGATGCCTTTTCTCTCCGGCCGGTGCCAAAGGAGGCATTGATGATGAAGTTGATTGTATTATAATGCATTTTTATAGGATGTCAAGCGGGAAAGCGTAAATTTATCGCCCTTTTGCAGGGCGAATATCCAGCTTTCCGTATGGTTCCGTCACGCTGCTCTGTCTGCGCCGCACAGCGTCTTTTTCTTGTCCTTTTTCGCGCGGACTGCTATACTGGGAAAAAACGACGAAAGTGAGAACGATCATGCCGAATTTTGATCCGTTAACTTACCGATATTCTTCCCGCCGCAACGTGGTCTACGCCAAAAACGGCGTGTGCTGCACGTCCGTTCCCCTCGGCGCACAGGTCGGCCTCGACGTGCTGAAAAATGGCGGCAACGCCGTCGATGCCGCCGTCGCCATGGCCGGCGCGATGCCGCTGCTCGAGCCGACGGGCAACGGCCTTGGGTCCGACTGTTTCGCGCTCGTGTGGATTGAGAAGGAGAAAAAGCTCTACGGCTTGAACGCCAGCGGCGTTGCGCCGATGGCGCTGAGCGCGGACGAGGTTCGCGCAAAAGGCTTTTCCGAGGTGCCCGAGGAAGGCTGGCTCCCCACGATGGTCCCGGGCGCGCCCGCGGGCTGGGCGGCGCTCAATGCGCGCTTTGGCACAAAGCCGCTCTCCGAGCTCTTCGCCCCCGCCATTTCCTACGCCGAAAACGGCTATGCCGTGCCCGTCAATGTCGGCAAGCTCTGGGCGCGCGACAGCAGGCGCATCGCCAGGGTCATGGCGCAGGACCCCGCCCCCTATGAATACTGGTGGAAGAGCTTTATGAAGCCGGACGGCTCGCCGTACCGCGCGGGCGACGTCTTCCGTTTCCCCGCCTATGCCGACACGATGCGCTCCCTCGTTGAGACGAACTGCGAGAGCTACTATCGCGGTGAGCTGATGGAACGGATCGTCGCCCATTCGCGCGCCACGGGCGGCTACTTCTGCGAGGATGACTTCAAGAACTACCACCCCGAATGGGTCGAGCCCATCACGCAGGACTACCGCGGCTACACCGTTTGCGAGATCCCGCCCAACGGCCACGGCATCACGGTGCTGATGGCACTCGGCATGCTCAACGGGCTGACGCTGCCTGAAAAGCGCGAGGACGCGGACTACTATCACAAGGTCATGGAGGCCATCAAGCTCGCCTTTGCCGACACGAAGACCTACGTCGCCGACCCGCGCTATATGAAAACAAAGGTCAGCGAGCTGCTCTCGCCCGACTATCTCGCCGCCCGCCGCGCACTCATCACAGACAAGGCGCTCGAGCCCAAAGCGGGCGACCCGCACTGCGGCGGCACGATCTACCGCTGCACCGCGGACGCAGAGGGCAACATGGTCTCGCTTATCCAAAGCAACTACTGCGGCTTTGGCGCGGGCATCGCCATCCCCGGCACGGGCATCTCGCTTCAGGACCGCGGCGCGAACTTCTCCCTCGACCCGAAGAGCGATAACTATTTGGAGGGCGGAAAGAAGTCCTACCACACGATCATCCCGGGCTTTCTGCTCAAGGACGGCGAGGCCGTCGGCCCGTTCGGCGTGATGGGCGCATTCATGCAGCCGCAGGGGCAGGTGGAGGTGCTGACAAACACCATTGACTATGCCATGAACCCGCAGGGGGCGCTCGACGCGCCGCGCATCCAGTGGATCGGCGGCAAAAAGCTCCAGATCGAGCGCGAGGCGGGCGAGGCGATCGCCGAGCAGCTGCGAGCAATGGGGCACGAGGTCGAGATCGTCGACGACCGCACGGCCATGGGCCGCGGCGAGATCATCTGGAAGTGCGAAAACGGCGTTTACGCCGCGGGCACCGAACCGAGATGCGACGGCACGGTCGCAAGCTGGTAATAAAGCAAAAAAAGGAGGCTTCCCGACGGAAGGCCTCCTTTTTTGCACATTTTTCAAAATTAGACCTTGGCCTCGCTGTTGTGCTTGCTGGCGACGTAGCTTCTCATCGAGTTCACGACGATGGTCGCGCCGAGCACGATGAGCAGCACCGCGATGATGAGCTGCAAGCCGTTGGCGATAAACACCGCGCCCCAGGTCGTCTCGCCCGCGGGGATGGTGACGGCAGCGGCATTTTGGATGGCGCTCACCATGGCCATCAGGCGCTGCACGAGCGCCGTGAACGTGACGCAGAGCATGATGACGAGCGGCGGGAAGAGCATCTTGTTGCTGCGGCCCGTGACCTTGAGGAAGACGCACAGTGTGATGAGCACGAGCGCGGAGAGCAGCTGGTTCGCCGAGCCGAACAGCGGCCAGATGTTGGAGTAGCCGATCTTCGTGAGCACGTAGCCGAGCACGAGCGTCAGCACCGTGGAGAAATACGTGTTGCACAGGAGCTTGCGCCAGGGCTCGGCGTGGGCCATGTCGTCCACGCTGAAAAGCTCCTGGAAGCTCATGCGCGCGATACGCGCGACGGCGTCAAGGCTCGTGAGGGCGAGGGCGGAGACGCACATCGTCATAAAGACCGTGGCGGCGTAGTTCGGCACGCCGAACATCTCGAAGAAGCCCGCAACGCCGCGGCTGAAGATCTGGAACGGGGTACCGGCGGCGGGAGTGCCGTCCGCCGCGGCGGCCGCACCGGCCACGCAGAGCGCGAGCACGGCAAGCAGGCTCTCGAGGATCATCGCGCCGTAGCCGACCTTGAGCATGTCCTTCTCGTTTTCGACCGTCTTGGACGACGTGCCGGAGGAGACGAGGCTGTGGAAGCCGGACACCGCGCCGCAGGCGACGGTGACGAACAGGATGGGGAACATCGTGCCGAGCTTTTCATTGTTGAAGCCCGTGAAGACGGGGAGGTTCATCGTCGGATGCGCAACGAGAAGGCCGACGACCGCGCCCGCGATCATGCAGATGAACATGAAGGTGGTCATGTAGTCGCGCGGCTGCTTCAAAAGCCACATCGGGAGAACGGCGGCGAAGAAGATGTAGACGAACGTGATGTAGCTCCAAGTCGCCTTGCCGAAGATGAGTGGGCAGTTCATGCCGACGGCGAACGAGGCAACGATGCAGAGGATGCCGAGCACGGCTTCCTTCCAGCCCGAGAGGTTCAGCTTCTTCTGCACAAGGCCGAAGACGACGGCGAACACCATGAACATGATGGACACCATACCGGCTGCGCCGTTGGTCTGCGCGGCGTCAGCAAGCTGCGTCACGCCGTCGACCACGGTGTAGGCGTTGAACGTGCCGGCGACCATGTCGGCGAACGCCGCGATGACGATCAGGCAGAACAGCCAGCAGAACAGCAGAAACAGCTTGCGGCCGAGCTTGCCGATGTACTTTTCGATCAGCATGCCCATGGACTTGCCGTCGTTTTTGACGGAGGCGTACAGCGCGCCGAAGTCCGTCACAGCGCCGAAGAAGACGCCGCCGAGCAGCACCCACAGCAGCACCGGCAGCCAGCCGAACGCGGCGGCCTGGATCGCGCCGGTGACAGGGCCCGCGCCCGCGATGGAGGAAAACTGATGGCTGAAGACGGTCCAGCCGTTGGTGGGGACAAAGTCCTTGCCGTCGTTATACTTGACGGCGGGCGTCTGCGCCTTGGGGTCGATGCCCCAGGTTTTGGCGAGCCAGCGCCCATAGAGTGCGTAGGCAGCGACGAGGACGACCGCCGCGATCAGCACGATGACGAGTGTGTTCATGTGATTTCCCTTTCTTTCCTAAAAAAGCTGTGTTCTTCGTCAATGCCGGGAGCAAAAAGAAAAGCCCCGCCTCTGCTGCGGATTTTCCACAACGAAAACCCATCGCAAAGACGAAGGCCAATATCGCGGCGATATCCGCCGCAGATCTCAACTTCCGCGTTACCACTTTGCTTGCCGGAAAACCGGCCGCTCGACCGCTGCCCGAATGGATCGGAGAGCGTACCCTGTTAACGGTGGGGACCGGCTGCGATTACTCGGCGTTTGCGCCTTTCACCGCGGCTGCTCACAGGGGATGGCCTGCCCGTTCCTTGCTGCCGTTTTGCACCACCAACGGCTCTCTGAAAGCGGTGATCCGGGGAAGTCGTGTCCTGCTCAAAGCATTTGACGAATGATGTGTGTACAATAGACCCATCCTCCGCCGTTGTCAATACAATTTTGTCCGTGCAGGACGGATTTCGTCGAAGAAAATAGACGCCCCATCACTTCTCCGCCGCCGCTTTAGGCAAAATGCAAATGCGAAATACAAATAAAGCTATGCCGAAGCGAAATGGAACCTGGCCGGCAACGCAGTCATAACAACGGGATGCTTTCAAATTTTGACCCGTTTCGGCAGTTTTCGGTTTGCCGAATTTCCGCTTGAAATATTTTAACAAAATATTATTTTTTCTTTCTTGACAAAGGCCCATTCTTATGTTAGCTTTAAAAAGCAAAATGAATCAACCGATCGGATGATGAGTTCGGGAGAGACCGCGGAATATTCTGCCGCGGCGCCGAAGGGGAACGCAGAAGCTCTCAGGCAAAAGGGCCGAACTCGGACGACGCTCCGAAAAGTGCGTTTACGCACGCCGAAGGTGCAACCTGCCGCGATGACTCGGGCAGGGAATCTCTCAGGTGATCAACGGAGGCACAAAGCTCAAAAGGGAGTTTTGTGCCTCTTTTTTGATGCTTAATTTTAATAATTTTTATAATATTCATTAAAATTATTGTTTTCGGAGGATGCGCACTATGGAAAAGAAGACCCCACTTTACCAAACGCATGTGGACATGGGCGGCAAGATCGTCGAATTCGGCGGCTTCCTGATGCCCGTGCAGTATCCCACCGGCGTGATTGCCGAGCACATGGCCGTTCGTGAAAAGGCCGGATTGTTCGACGTTTCCCACATGGGTGAGCTTCGCCTCAAGGGCCCTGACGCCGTCGCCAACGTCCAGAAGATCATCACCGCCGACATTTCGAACATGAAAGACGGCGAGATCAAGTACTCGATGTTCTGCAACGACAATGGCGGCATCATCGACGACTTCATCGTCTACCGCTGCGCAGCGGACAATTACTGGCTCGTCGTCAACGCGGGCAACCGCGAAAAGGACGCCGCCTGGGTCGAGAGCCATCTCTCCGGCGACGTCGACTACCGCGACGAGGGCAACGACTGGGGCCAGATCGCCCTGCAGGGCCCCAGATCCGGCGACATTCTCAAAAAACTCTGCGACGAGCAGTACATCCCCGCCAAGTACTACACCTTCACCGAAGGCGTGCCCCTGAACCTCGGCGAGCGCACGATCCGCGCCCTCGTCTCCCAGACGGGCTACACCGGTGAATACGGCTTTGAGATCTACTGCAAGGCCGAGGACACCGTCGACCTGTGGAAAGCGTTTCTGAAGGCGGGCGAGCCCGAGGGGTTGATCCCCTGCGGCCTCGGCGCGCGCGACACGCTGCGCTTAGAGGCTTCGATGCCGCTCTACGGCCACGAGATGAACGACGAGATCACGCCGAAGATGGCGGGACTTCCGTGCAAGCTCACGGGCAAGGACTTCATCGGCCGCGACGCGCTTGTCGCGCTCGGCGCGCCGAAAATGAAGCGCATCGGCATGAAGGTCGTCGGCCGCGGCATCGTGCGCGAGCACTGCGACCTCTACACGATGGACGGAGAAAAGATCGGCTGGGCATCCTCCGGCACGTTCGCACCCTATATCGGCTGCGGCGTCGCAATGGGCTATATCCCCGCCCAAGATATCGAGATCGGCAAGCACCTCAACGCCGACGTGCGCGGCCGCATGGTCGAGCTTGAGATCGTACCAATGCCGTTCTACAAGCTCGAACGCTGAAATAGAGATTTTTGACCGAATATTCGGAAACCATTTGACCGTAAATAACAACCAACATTCATTGAGAACGATTTTGAGGAGGAAATTACCATGAACATCCCTGCTGAGCTGAAGTATTCCAAGTCCCACGAGTGGGTCAAGATGGACGGCGACGTCGCCGTGATCGGCATTTCTGATTTTGCCCAGGATGCGTTGGGCGATGTGGTCTTTATCAACCTGCCCGCCGAGGGCGACAGCGTCACCGCCGGTGAGAGCTTCGGCGATGTCGAGTCCGTCAAGGCGGTCTCCGACGTGATCTGTCCCGTCAGCGGCACGATCTGCGAGGTCAACGAAGCGCTCGCCGACGCACCCGAGACGCTGAACTCCGACCCCTACGGCGCATGGATCATCAAGGTCTCCCCCGTGACCGACACTGAGGCGCTGCTTGATGCCGCCGCTTACGAAGCGCATTGCGCGCAGGAGGGCTGAGATGGGCTCTTACGTTCCCACCACGGCTGCGGAACGGGAAGAAATGCTCGCCGCCATCGGGGTCGACAGCCTGGAAGGGCTGTACAAGGCCGTCCCGCAGGAAATGCTCCTGCGGAGCGGCGGGCTGAACATCCCCGAGGGCCTGAGCGAGCTTGAGGTGCGCGAGGCCGTCACCGCCATGGCCGAAAAGAACAAGGTCTTCAAGACCGTTCTTCGCGGCGCAGGCGCCTACCGCCACTTCATCCCGTCGGTCGTTAGATCCGTCACCTCCCGCGAAGAGCTTGTCACCTGCTACACCCCCTATCAGGCGGAGATCAGCCAGGGTGTGCTGCAGGGTACGTTTGAATTCCAGACGATGATCTGCGAGCTGACCGGCATGGACGTTTCCAATGCCTCGCACTACGACGGCGCGACCGCCGCGGCCGAGACGATCCCCATGTGCAAGGACCGCAAGCGCACGAAGGCCTATGTCTCCGCCTGCGCCCATCCGCAGGTCATCGAGGTCATGAAGACCTACTGCTTCGCCTCGAATACCGAGCTTTTTGTCGTCCCCGCAAAGGACGGCAGAACTGATCTCGACGCGCTCAAGGAAGCGCTCGGCGATGACGCCGCGTGCTTCTACCTCCAGCAGCCGAACTACTTCGGCCAGATCGAAGACGCGAAGGCGGCCGGTGAGATCGTCCACGCCGCGGGTGCCAAGTTCGTCATGGGCGTGAACCCCATCGCCTGCGCCATTCTGCCCACGCCGCGCGCGATGGGCGCGGATGTCGCCGTCGGCGACGGTCAGCCCCTCGGCCTCGACACGGCGTTCGGCGGCCCGTTCCTCGGCTTCATGGCCACGACATCCGCCATGACGAGAAAGCTCCCCGGCCGCATCGTCGGCCAGACGAAGGATGTGGACGGCGAGGTTGGCTATGTGCTGACGCTGTCCGCGCGCGAGCAGCACATCCGCCGCGAAAAGGCCAGCTCCAACATCTGCTCCAACCAGGCGCTATGCGCCTTCGCCGCGGGCGTTTACATGGCAGCGATGGGCGAAAAGGGCATGAAGCAGTGCGCGCGGCTCTGCACCTCGAAGGCGCACTATTTCGCTTCTGAGCTCCAAAAGATCGGCTGCACCTTGAAGTACAAGGGTGAATTCTTCCACGAGTTCGTCACCGAGGTCGAATGCCCCAACTGCCGCAGGAAGATCCTCGACGCGCTCGAAGCAGAGGGCATCCTCGGCGGCGCGGAGGTCGAGGGCGGCATTCTCTGGTGCGTGACCGAGCTCGTCTCCAAGTCGCAGCTCGACAAAGCTGTCGCCATCGTGAAGGAGGTGCTGTAAATGAAGCTCATTTTTGAACTTGGCGTCGAAGGCCGCGGCATGACCCTCATGCCGGAGTGTGACGTCCCCGAATATCAGCTTCCCGAAGAGCGCAGCGAGGCGCTGCACCTGCCCCATGTGAGTGAAAACGAGCTCACCCGCCACTACACCGCCCTCTGCAAGCGCATCCACGGCGTGAACGACGGCTTCTATCCCCTCGGCTCGTGCACGATGAAGTACAACCCCAAGATCGACGAGGACATGGCGGCGCTGCCGGGCTTCACCCAGCTCCACCCGCTCCAGCCCATCGAGACCGCGCAGGGCGCGCTCGAGGCGCTGCACACGTTAGGCTCTGAGCTTGGCGAGGTCTTCGGCATGGACGCTGTCACGTTCCAGCCCGCGGCGGGCGCGCACGGTGAGTTCACCGGCGTTCTGCTCATCAAGGCCTATCACACCGACCGCGGCGATTTTAACCGCACGAAGATCATCGTGCCCGACTCCGCCCACGGCACGAACCCCGCGACCGCCGCGATGTGCGGCTTCCAGGTCATCAACATCCCGTCCGGCGTGGACGGCTGCGTCGACCTCGACGCGCTGCGCGCCGCCGTCGGCCCCGACACCGCAGGATTAATGCTGACGAACCCGAACACCGTCGGTATTTTCGACAAGAACATCCTCGAGATCACGAAGATCATTCACGATGCGGGCGGCCTGTGCTATTACGACGGCGCGAACCTCAACGCCGTCATGGGCGTCGTCCGTCCCGGTGACATGGGCTTTGACTGCATCCACAGTAACCTGCATAAGACGTTCGCCACACCGCACGGCGGCGGCGGCCCCGGCGCAGGCGCGGTCGGCTGCAAGGAATTCCTCAAAAAGTACATGCCCGGCCCGCTGGTCGTCAAAAAGGACGGCAAGTACGGCTTTGCATACCCCGAAAAGTCCATCGGCCGCGTGAAGATGTTCTACGGCAACTTCGACGTCGTCGTGCGCGCGCTGACCTACGTGCTCACGCTCGGCAAGTCCGGCATCCGCGAGGCGGCGATGAACGCCGTGCTGAACGCGAACTACATGCGCGTCAGGCTCAAGGATACCTTCACCATGGCCTATGACGAGATCTGCATGCACGAGTTCGTCATGTCGCTCGTCGATCTCCACAAGGAGACGGGCGTCTCCGCGCTCGACCTTGCCAAGGGCATGCTCGACTTTGGCCTGCACCCGCCCACGATGTACTTCCCGCTCATCGTCCATGAGGCGCTCATGATCGAGCCCTGCGAGACTGAGAGCAAGGAGACCATGGACGAGGTCTGCGGCATCTACTGCAAGCTCTTTGAACTCGCGCACTCCGATCCCGAGACGCTCCACACCGCTCCCCACTCCACGCCCGTCCGCCGTCTCGACGAGGTCGGCGCGGCGCGCAACATGGTTTTACGTTATCAGTTTGCCTGACGAAGGCAGCGCATATCTTAACATCACGCAATGCCGCCGAAAAGTCGGCGGCATTGCTCTCAAAAAGGAACGAACTATTATGGCTCATTATGAACTCATCGTCATCGGCGCGGGCCCCGGCGGCTACGAAGCCGCGCTCCATGCGGCCAAGCTCGGCAAGAAGGTCGCCGTCGTCGAGAAGCGCGAAGCGGGCGGCACCTGCTTAAACCGCGGCTGCATCCCGACGAAAACGCTGCTGCACTCTTCTCAGATCTTCCACGACGCCAAGCACGGCGCACACGCCGGCATCCACACCGACGATATCCGCGCCGACATGACGGAGATTTTTGCCTACAAGCGCGAAATTTCGCAAAAGCTGTCCTCCGGCATTGAATCGCTTTTCAAGACCGCAAAGATCGACTTTCTGCGCGGCACGGCGCTCATCACCGCACCCGGCGCTGTCCGCGTGACGGACGCCGAGGGCGGTGCCAACGACTACACCTGCGACGATATCCTCATCGCCACCGGCTCCGTCCCGTCCCGCCCGCCGATTCCCGGACTTGAGTTCGCGATGACCTCCGACGAGCTGCTTGAGGGGTGCGACCACCTGTACCGCTCCATCGTCATCATCGGCGGCGGCGTCATCGGCATCGAGTTTGCGACGTTTTACGCAGACCTCGGCTGTGAAGTGACCGTCATCGAAGGCATGGACCGCCTGCTGCCCAACATGGACAAGGAGCTCGGCCAGAGCCTCGCGCTCATTCTCAAAAAGCAGGGCGTGAAGGTCTTCACGAACGCGATGGTCCAGAGCGTCGAGAAGACGGGTGAGGATATCGCCGTCAACTTCACCTGCAAGGAAAAGAGCGAGACCGTCTCCGGCGAGGCCGTGCTCTGCGCCATCGGCCGCCGCCCGTACTGCGACAGCCTGTTCGCGGATGGCATTTCTGTCGAGATGAACCGCCGCAGCATCGCCGTGAACGAGCGCTACGAGACGAGCATCCCCCACATCTACGCCATCGGCGACGTCTCGGCCAAAATTCAGCTCGCCCATATGGCGACCGCGCAGGGCATCGCCTGCGTCGATCTGCTCTACGGAAGGGAAAATCACACATCCATGTCCGTCGTGCCGAGCTGCATCTACTGCCGTCCGGAGATCGCGGTCGTCGGCCTCACCGAGGCCGAGGCCAAGGAGGCGGGCATCCCTGTCAAGGTCGGCAAACACGTCATGTTCGACAACGCCAAGACGCTCATCGCCGACCCGGGCCGCTGCTTTATGAAGTTCGTCGCCCACGCCGAAACACGCGAGCTTCTCGGCGCGCAGCTCATGTGCGAGCATTCAAGCGATATGATCGGCGGCGTCTCGCAGGCGCTCGCCAACCACATGACGGTCGATCAATTCCTGCTGGCCATGCGTCCGCACCCCTCATTTGAAGAGGCGATGACCGCCGCGCTCGAGGACCTTGCGCAGAAGCTCGGCTGAAAGGCCGCGGATGAAGCTATCGGTCGCCTTTAGACGGGCGATACCGCTTTTATGCAAAATTTGCGTTGCAGCATATGATGGAGTATGCTGCCCTTAAAGTGAAAAATTGCTCTGACGGGGAACGCTTCTTTGAAAGCGGCGCACTGAAAGCGTGATAAGGGAGAGGAGAATCATCCATGAAAAAGCGATTGCCCATCATTTTGACGCTGCTCCTGGTTTGCATTGCCGTGTCTTATGCCTCCGCCGCGAATGTGGTGGCTTCGCCGCAAAACCTGTCAGTCGACGGCGTCGATGCAGACTGTGACAAATACAACATCGACGGCAGCAACTATTTCAAGCTGCGCGACCTTGCGCAGCTTCTGAGCAAGACGGACAGCCGCTTTTCCGTTTCGTTCGATGAGCAAAGCAATGCGGTCATGGTCGTTTCCGGGAAGGAATATACCCCTGTCGGCGGCGAGCTTGCGCGCGGGCGGGATCAGTCCAAAACAGCCGTTGTCAGCAAGCAGTCCGTTTTGATCGACGGAAAGGCTGCGGACGGTCTTTCTGTCTACAACATCGGGGGGAACAACTATTTTAAGCTGCGCGACCTCGGCGATGCGCTCGGCTTTACCGTCGATTATGACGCCGACAGCAATACTGCCATCGTTTTGAGCAAGGGTTCCACAGCGGTCTACCAAAACGCATTTGAAAAACTGCTTAAGGACGTGAACGAGAAGCGCCGCGCCGATATGGCAAGGGAAGAGTCGTTCGACGGCTTTGAAGCATATTTACAGCATCACCGCGGCGAGGTCGAGATCACGCAGGCAGAGATCGACAGCCTGAAAAATCTGAACAATCCCGGCAAGGCGGTTCTTACGCGCGCGGAAGCGCTTGAGGATGTGGATCTGTTCTTCCGCGCGCTGCATTACTCCTACGGCGCTTACTACTATTTCGGCGAAGAGACATTCCAAAAAGCGGAGGATGCCATCCGTGCAGAGCTTGCGTCCTATCGGACGATCACTAAGGATCAATTGATCTCGCTGGTGTATCCACACCTACTTTTTATACGGGATGCGCACTTCCGCTTCGGCACAGAGCAGAATGAGCCGGCATTTGAAGACGGCGTTCAGTATCTTTACTATTACTGTAACCGCAGCTTTGGCAAGGATGAAAATGGGTATTATCTGCTGGGTCAGGGCGAGAAATGGTACTATACCTCCTGCGGCAACGCGAACGCGGAAATGCAGCCGTATCTTGAAAAGAACGGCCGCGTGTGCTATTCCCTGTGCCAGTTCTGCCCCACAACAGCAGCACATGCAACAGACATCATTACTCTGACAAAGGGCAGCGAAGTGAAAACGGTTTCGCTCACATGGACGCAGAGCGAGTCTTATCTGGAGGACAGCTCGCAAGTCCCAGACTATCACTATCTGAAAGAAAACGGCATTGCCCTGGTCACCATTCGATGCTTTGAGTGGGCCTATCAGCCGACAGTGGAAAAATTTGTCCGTTCCGGCTCCGACCTCAGGGATGCGAAGCTGATCATTATTGATGCGCGCTCCAACACTGGCGGTTCCGACCACTTTATCAGAGAATGGCTGAAAAACTACGCGGGAGAGGAGCCTGAACAGAAAACGATCATCTCCAACTGGGGAACCGCTATGTATGACCGCAATCAAGTCAGCTCAAATCTCGGTGAAGAGTTTGCCGCTTTTCGGACAGGCGATAAGGACTATGAGCTGTTTCAGGGAAAGGTGCTGGAAAACAGCACACCGTTCCTGCTGCTGACAGATAACATGTCCGGCTCCTGCGGCGAGAGCATCGTTACCTACAGCAGAACGCTCGATAATTGCCTAATCATCGGAGGTTCGACGAGAGGTGCACAGATCGTCGGAAATATAAATAAGTGGAAACTTCCCAACTCCGGCATCTTCTTCCAGTTCGGCCAGGCGTTTCACTTTATCTACAACATGGAGAACGTAGACGGCAAGGGCTACGAGCCGGACCTCTGGTGCGATCCGAAGACCTCGTTGCAGGCGGTTTTGAGCATGGTGGAGCGCTATGACCTCGGCTCCGCCGAGGGCGTGGCCGCCCTGCGCGCGCAGCTGCCGAATATTCTGACCAAGTAGGCAGGCACTTCCCATTAAATGTCCCACAACGTAGGATGAGTAGAAAGAGAAGCATTCTACTGAACCTGTCTTATGGCCATATACCGCCGTCATCTGAACGAAAAACCGCTCCCGAGATCATCTTGATCTTGGGAGCGTTACTTTCTCTATTATGATTGCTTTTTGTGCCCAAAAACAGCCTTTTGCCGGAATGTGTTAGAAAAGTGTTAGAAAGCGTTATTTTGCGCTTTCTAATTACTGCCAAAAGGTTAGAAAAAAGTCCTAAAATCTTACGATTTCAGGACTTTTCTGGTTGCGGAGGCAGGACTCGAACCTACGGCCTCCGGGTTATGAGCCCGACGAGCTACCAACTGCTCCACTCCGCGATATGAAATTAAAGGAATACTGGTGCCGGTGACCGGACTCGAACCGGTACAGTATCGCTACCGGGGGATTTTAAGTCCCCTGTGTCTACCAATTCCACCACACCGGCAGATATCGGCAACTGATAATATACCATACCTCCGCCGTGATGTCAACACCTGTTTGCGAAAAAAGTTCTCCGTTCGCGTTTTGTTCCTTTGACTTGCCGGTCTTGCTATGCTATACTATGCTTGTATTGTTATCGAAAAGAGGCGGACTATGCAGATCGGAACGGTAAAAATTGAATCGAAGCTCGCGCTCGCGCCGATGGCGGGCGTAACGGATGCTGCATTCCGCCAGATCTGCTCCGAAAAAGGCGCGGGCTACACCGTCACGGAGCTTGTGAGCGCCAAGGCGCTGTGCTACCACGACACGAAGACCGCGCAGCTGCTTCGTCCGTTTCTGGGCGAAAAGCCGTTTGCCGCGCAGATCTTTGGCAGCGATGTGAACTGCATGGCCGAGGCTGCGCAGATGGCGATCGAAATTTCCGGCGCGGACATCCTGGATATCAACATGGGCTGCCCCGTGGGCAAGGTCGTCAAAAACGGCGACGGCAGCGCGCTGATGAAAGATCCCGAAAAGGCCGCGCGCATCGCTGAGGCGGTCGTGCGCGCCGTCAAGGTCCCCGTCACGGCGAAGATGCGCCGCGGCTGGGACAAGGGCAGCATCAACGCCGTCGAGCTCGCCAAAATGCTCGAAGAAGTGGGCGTCAGCGCCGTCGCGGTGCACGGGCGCACGCGCATGCAGATGTACGGCGGCGAGGCCGACTGGAACACGATCCGCGACGTCAAGCAGGCCGTCAGCATCCCTGTCATCGCCAACGGCGACGTTTTTTCGCCCGAGGCCGCGGTGCGCATCCTCAAATTTACTGGCGCGGATATGGCGATGATCGGCCGCGGGAGCTTCGGCAATCCGTGGCTTTTCGAGCAGTCCGCCGCCGCGCTCTCGGGGCGCGACATTCCGCCGCTGCCGCCGTTTGCCGAGCGGTGGGACACCGCTGTGCGTCAGGTGGAGCTCTCCGCACAGTATCAAAACGAGCGCGTCGCCATGCTGCAGGCGCGCCATCACCTGTGCTGGTACTTAAAGGGCATCAGCCACGCGAATTATTATAAGGAGAAGATCGTGCAGCTCTCGACGCTTTCCGAGCTGCACGCGCTCAGCGTGTCGATCAAGCGGGATCTGCGCTGAGGATCAATAAAAAGCTATGGACGAACGGGAACTCATTGCGCGCCTTCAAAAGCGGGATGAAGCCGCCTTCGAAGAGCTGATCCGCCAATATGAGAAAAAAGTGTATACGCTGTGCTTCCGCATGTGCGGCAACAGCGAGGACGCCGAGGAGGCCGCGCAGGATGCCTTTCTTGCGCTCTGGCGCGGGATCGACCGCTTCCGACAGGAGTCATCGCTTTCGACGTGGATCTACCGTCTGGCGACGAACACCTGCATCGACACGCTGCGGCGGCGAAAAAAACAGAGCGGCAGCGTCTCGCTCGACGACGAGGAGCTGTTTGTCGACGCGGTCGACACCTCGCCCCAGCCGCAGGAGACGGTCGAGCACCGCGAGGCACAGAAATTATTGCAGGAGGGCCTCTCCGCCTTGCCGGAGGAGTACCGAAAGGTGCTCATCCTGCGCGAGATCGAAGGCCTGAGCTACACCGAGATCGCAGAAAGCGCGTCGATCGAGCTGGGCACGGTCAAATCGCGCATCAGCAGGGGCCGATCACTTTTGCGCAACTTTTTATCCGGAAACGGGAACTTTTTTGAAATTGCTTCGTCAAAAGTTACAGAATGTAATCGTGAGGAGATGAGCGCCAAATGAAATGTTGTGAACAGTACGCCGCCGCGCTCTCTGCCTTTGTGGACGGAGAATTGAGCGAAAACGAAAAGGAAGAGGTGCTCTCGCACGTAGAGCACTGCCAGAACTGCCGGGAGTATCTCTCGGAACTGATGATCGTGCACACGATGTTCGAGGAAATGCCCGAGCTCGACGCGCCGGAGGGCTTTTCCGAGCGCGTGCTCGAGCGGGTGCATGAGGAAAAGCGCGAGAGATCGCGCCACCGCCGTGCATGGCCGCGCGTGCTGGCCGCGTGCTTTGCGCTGCTTGTCGTCACGGCCGCGGTGTGGAAGCTGGCGCCCGCGATGGTCAGCAGCAACGACAGCGCCGCGGACTGCAATACCAGCGGCAATGACACGGCGAGTGCGCCCGCTGCGTCCGGCGGTACAGCGGAGGACTTTACCTACAGCTATTCCGCCGTGCAGAAGGAGGGCGTGCAGGCCGACGCCAGCCCGTTCGACACCTATGACACGGAAGACGGCGCAGACGACCGCTCCGCCGACGCAAGCGGCGGCTATGCCATCATCACGCTGGATGTGCCCGCGGCGGCGGAATTTCTGCACGAGCGCGGCATGGCCGTGTACGCGGAAAATGACGAGTACGTCAGCTACCTCGTCGTGGCCGAAGCGGCACATGACTTAGCAGACGCCATGGAGCTGCCTGAGGCTGAGCGCACCGCGCTCCGTCAGGCAGACGATATTCTGATCGTCAAGGTCGCCAAGACCGCACCGGCGGTCGAAGAGCCTGCGGAAAACACCCCCGCAGGAGAAGAGGAGAGCGAATGAACAATATCGGCGTGATCGGCGGTGCGGACGGCACGACACAGATCGTCGTCTCCGGCAGCATCGGAGGGCCAATCCTGTGGATCTTTTTCGGCGCGCTGGCGCTGATGGTGATTTTATACGCTGCATTTTACCGACGCGGCAAGGGCAAGGCGGTCTGCCTTGCCCTCGCGGCGGTTTTCTGCGTGGCGGCGGATCAGGCCGTCAAATTCCTCGTCGTGAACACAATGTCGCCCGGCGAATCGGAGCCGCTGCTGCCGCCGCTGTTACAGCTCACGCGCGTGCACAACTACGGCGCGGCGTGGTCGAGCTTTTCGGGCGCACGGTGGCTGCTCATCGCGCTGACGGCGGCGGGCATGTGCGCCATCGCATGGCTGCTCGTCAAGATCGTGCGCCATCCGCTGGGCCAGTGGTCGCTTGCGATCATCCTCGGCGGCGGCATCGGCAATCTCATTGACCGCGTGCGCCTCGGATACGTCGTTGACATGCTGGACACGATGTTCATGGACTTTCCCGTCTTCAACGTGGCGGATGTGTTCGTCGTGTGCGGCACGGTCTGCGCGCTGATTTACTACCTCGCCTTTTACAGCAAGAGCGACGAGAAAAACTGGGGGAACAAGGTCGATGGAACCGATCCTGCTGCAAACAAGTGAAGCCGATGCCGGTACGCGGCTCGACGCCTGCCTCGCCCGCGCAATTGAAGACCTGACCCGCTCCGCCGCGGCGAAAGCCGTCGAGGACGGGCGTGTCCTCGTGAACGGCAAAGCGCCGAACAAGAGCTACAAGCTCACGGGACACGAGCAGATCGAATTCACCCCCGAAGAGCCCGCGCCCATCGACGCCGTTCCGCAGGACATCCCTCTGGACGTTGTCTACGAGGACGACGACGTCATCGTCGTCAACAAGCCGAGCGGGCTCGTCGTCCATCCCGCGCCGGGCCATCCGGACGGGACGCTCGTGAACGCCCTTTTGTATCACTGCGGCGACAGTCTCTCCGGCGTCGGCGGCGCGCTGCGCCCCGGCATCGTGCATCGCATCGACCGCGACACGAGCGGGCTCATCATCGTGGCAAAAAACGACTACGCGCACCAGTTCCTCTCCGCCCAGCTGGCCGACCACACGCTCGCGCGCACGTATGAGTGTATCGTGGTCGGCAACTTACGTGAGGACAGCGGCACGGTCGACGCGCCCATCGCGCGCGACAGCCGCGACCGCAAGCGCATGGCCGTCGTTCCGGGTGGACGCCGCGCGGTAACGCACTGGGAGGTCATCGCCCGTTATCCCGGCTACACGCATGTGCGGTGCAGGCTCGAAACGGGCCGCACGCATCAAATTCGCGTGCACATGGCCTACCTCGGCCACCCGATCCTGGGCGACACGGTCTACGGCGCAAAAAAGGCCGTTCCAGGCCTGACGGGTCAGTGCCTTCACGCAGTGGGGCTTCAGTTCATCCACCCGCGGACGAAGGATCTCGTCTCGCTCACGTGCGGGCTGCCTGACGAATTCACCGCCATGCTGCGCAAGATCGACCGATAGATCAAAACCCGCAGGCGAGGGCCGACGCCTTCGCCTTATTCTACAGGAAATACAGGTGAACAATGTGAAAGACCTGCAAACCATTGGGGAGACCCTCAAATATCTGCAATTCGACAACTGGGAGCAGAGCGCGCCAGGCCTTGCGCGCTCGCGCGAGCTTCTGGGTCTGCTCGGCAATCCCGAGCAGAAGCTCAAATTCGTCCACATCGCGGGCACGAACGGCAAGGGCTCTACTGCCGCGATGCTCGCCTCCGTGCTCCAGCGCGCGGGGTACCGCACGGGGCTCTATACCTCGCCGCACCTGCTGCGCTTCCACGAGCGCATGCGCGTGAACGGGGAAGAGATCGACGACAACTCCCTCATTTCGCTCACAAACACCGTGCGGAACGCAGCGGAGAGCATGAGCGAAATGCCCACGGGCTTTGAGATCATGACGGCCATCGCCTTTTTGTACTTCGTGCAGGAGCAGTGCGACATCGTCTCGCTCGAGGTCGGTCTCGGCGGGCGCATGGATTCGACGAACGTCATCCCCGCGCCGGAGGTCTGCGTCGTGGCGAACATCGGCTTGGAGCACACGGCCATTCTCGGCGACACGGTCGAGAAGATCGCCGCGGAGAAGTGCGGCATCATCAAGCATGGCTCGCACGCCGTGCTCTTCGGCCAGAGCGAGGGCGTGGAGAACGTCGCGCGCGAAAAGTGCGCGCAGGAGGACGTGGCTCTCACGATCACCGCGCAGGAAAAGCTTGAGCGCATTTCGTCCTCGCTCGACGGTCAAGAGTTCAAATACCGCGGCCGCGGGCCGTACCACCTGCGGCTTCTCGGCGAGTATCAGCTCTTGAACGCGCTGACGGTCATCGACGTGTGCAGCGCGCTGCGCTCGCGCGGCTGGGACAAGCTCACGGACGAGGCCATTGACGAGGGGCTTTCCCACGCCCAGTGGCCCGGACGGCTCGAGCTCCTGCGCCGCGGGCCGGACTTCATCGTTGACGGCGCGCACAATCCTCAGTGCGTCGACGCGCTGATGGATTCGCTCGCCGCGCTCTACGGCGACAAAAAACTCATCTTCCTCACAGGGGTGCTTCGCGACAAGGACTGGCAGCAAATGCTGCGCCGCGCGCTCCCGCTCGCCAAGGCGTTCGTCGTCATCACGCCGCCTTCTGCCCGCGCACTCGATGAAAACGAGCTCGCCGCGTGGCTGAATGCACAGGGCGTGCAGGCCGTCCCCGCCAAGGACACCGACGACGGCGTCCGCCGCGCCCTGGAGCTGGCAGGCGAGGATGACGCCATCTGCTCCTGGGGCTCGCTCTACTTCACCGGCGAGGTCCGCCGCGTCCTGACGGAACAGTAAACACGATAAAAAAGACCGCTGCGAAACGCCGCAGCGGTCTTTTCATGATCCCCATGCCGCATTTGCCGCGACCGGCGGCAAACAGGCCCCCACACCCCAATCGGCGCAAAACCCATCAACCTACATCCGCCGCATTTTCTGCCCATACGGGCAGAAAAACGGGAAAAAGCGTCGCAGACTTTGCCGCCCGCAGGCGGCAAATAATTTTAATCATAAATCGCCGCGACATGCGCGTGGCGATTTATTCTTCTCGCTTCGCGCGTGTCGCAGCCGCCTACGGCGGCAAGGCACGAAGCGAAGTGCGATCCCCTAAAATCAAAGGGATCCCATCCATCGGATGGGATCCCTTTGATTTTAACTTAGATAGTTGAGCGGGTTGACGTAGCTGCCGTTTCTCTGAATGCCGAAGTGGCAGTGGACGCCGCTGGCGACGCCGCTGCGGCCCGCCTTGGCGACCTGCTGGCCCTTGTAGACCGTCTGTCCCGCGGAAACGAGCAGCGACGAGTTGTGCTCGTAATACGTGACATAGCCGTTGTTGTGGTCGATGATGACGACGTAGCCCATCGCGCCCTTGTAGCCCGCATAGGTCACGCGGCCGCCGTCGGCGGCATAGATCGGCGTGCCGTAGGAGCAGGCGATGTCGATGCCCTTGTGGTTTCTCGTCGCGCCGCGGATGCCGGTGTTGCGGTAACCAAAGCGCGAGGTGATGCGGCCCGAGCACGGCCAGCGGAAGCTGCCGGTGGGGTACCAGGTCGGGCGGACCTTCGTGCCGCGGGCGCGCGTCTCGGCCACAGGGTCGGAGAGCGTGACGGACGAGATGACCGTGCGCTCCTGCTCCTCGCCGTTGACATAGGTAACATCGGCCACGATATCAGCCTTGCCGAACGAGCCCTTGGAGATCACGCGCTCGTCGCCCTGATACATGGACGAATCGCTCACGTAGTTCACGTCATAGTTGACGTCCTCGACATAGTTCTGCCGCTCGGTGACCGTGACGGTCAGATACGGCACGGCGTTCGAGAGCGTCAGCGCATCGCCGATGTGGATGCGGTTGATGTCGTAGCCGGGGTTCAGCGCTTCGAGCTCGGCGGCGGTCATGCCGTTGTTGTTGGCGATCTGGCCCCAGGTGTCGCCCTTGACGACGGTGTAGGTCACCTCGCCCGACTTCGTCGAATTCAGGATCTCGGCGATCTCGCCGAGGTTCATCACGCTGTCGGTCGGGACGTAGCCCTCCGCGATGCGGACATTTTCGACAAAGTCGACGCTCAGCGTATCCGCCGAGGCGTAGACCTGCTTGATCTGCTTGAGCAGCTCGTCCAGCGCGCCGGCGTACTGCGTCGAACCGATGAGCTCATCGTCGACATAGAGCGAGTAGCCGTAGGTCACCTGGCCGAGCTCGTCGGCGAGGTCCTGCTCGAAGGTCGTCGAATCCGTCACATCGCTGCGGCGGACGAAAGCCGTCGAATAATGGATGGCATCCTTTGCGATCTCGTAGGACTTGCCGAGCGTCTCGGTCGTGATGCTCTCGAGCTTGGAGGCCGCCTTGCGTGCCTGCGCGGCGCTGGCGACGGTGTCGACCACGCTGCCGTTATACTCCACAGTCGTTCCCAGCGTGTAGAACGAGAAAAACAGCGCGATCGCGGCCACGACCGCCGCGCCGCCGATAAAGTAGAACGGATTCACGCGCCGCGCCTGCCTGCGCCAGCGGTCCTCGTGCTCGCCGGCAGCGTGGCTGCGCTGGCGGCGGTGTGCCATCACCCTTTCATGCAGCAGCGATCGCCACATCGGGAACATCCCGCCGATGACGAGAAAGACCTGCACCAAAAAGCGGTTGGATTCAGGAAAGTTGCGCGCCCTGCTCTCGCGCATGACCGTGCGGGCGCGTGGGCCGATGCGGCGGATGCGCGCACCGAGCGTGGAAAAAAACAGCGCCATGTGCTCGAGCCAGCCGCTCAGCCATTGCGGCATGCCGCCGCGCCTGCTCGGCCGTCTTCGCGGCGAGGCATTCGAACGGCGGCGCTGCGTGGGTGCATCGCTGCGCTGCGGGGTGGATCGTTTTTGCTCTGACATATCAAAACTCCTTAAAGGATGCAAGTAAAAATAAAAGTTACAATTTGTAACCGTTGACCAGTATACTTGGTTTTCAAGGCTCCGTCAAGCCTTTTGGGAAAATGATACTGCTAATATGTTGTAAGAGTTTGGAAAATTTGTAAACTTTTGCATGAATTTTGCGTTATTTTTCCTTGAGAGGGTGAAAAAGTGGGTGTATACTATATCCGTAAATCTGTGCCCGCTTGACCGGCACATCATATATCAGGAGGAATCAACATGTTTGCACAACTGATCAGCACGCTGAAAAAGAGTCCCAAGACGATCGTTTTCACCGAAGGTACCGACCCCCGCATTCTCGAAGCGAGTGCCCGTCTGCTGTCCGGTAATTTCTTAAAGCCCGTGCTCGTCGGCAACCCCGATGAGATTGCCGCCGCCGCTGAGGACATCGGCTTCAACATCCGCGGTGCCGAGATCATCGACCCCGAGAATTACGACGGCATGGACGAGATGGTCGACAAGATGGTCGAGCTGCGCAAGGGCAAGATGACCGCCGACGAGTGCCGCGCCGCGCTCAAGAAGAGCAACTACTTCGGCACCATGCTCGTCAAGATGGGCAAGGCCGACTGCCTGCTCGGCGGCGCTACCTACTCCACGGCCGACACGGTCCGTCCCGCGCTCCAGCTCATCAAGACCAAGCCCGGCAACAAGATCGTCTCTTCCTGCTTCATCATGGTCCGTCCCGCCGCTTCCGGCGAGAACGAAGTGCTCGCCATGGCCGACTGCGCCATCAACATCAAGCCCAACGAGGACGAGCTCGTCGAGATCTGCAAGGAGACCGTTTCCTGCGCCAAGATCTTCGGCGTTGACCCGAAGGTCGCTTTCCTGAGCTACTCCACCCTCGGCTCCGGCAAGGGCGAGGACGTCGACAAGATGCGCAATGCCTGTGAGAAGGCCAAGGCCCTCATGCCTGACACCCCGATCGGCGGCGAGTTCCAGTTCGACGCGGCGGTCTCTCCGGCTGTCGCCAAGACCAAGCACATCACCGACGCGGTCGGCGGCCACGCCAATACCTTTATCTTCCCCGACATCAACGCCGGCAACATCGGCTACAAGATCGCCCAGCGCCTCGGCTCCTTCGACGCCTACGGCCCGATCCTGCTCGGTCTGAACGCGCCGATCAACGACCTCTCCCGCGGCTGCAACGCCCAGGAGGTCTACTCCATGGCGATCATCACCGCGGCGCTTGCCTAAATACTTCAAAAAAAGAGGACGGCGAAAGCCGTCCTCTTTTTTTGAGGGGGATACACTGCGCTTCGTGCCTTGCCGCCCGCAGGGCGGCTGCGACACGCGCTCCGTGAGAAGAGTTTTTTCTGACGCACATGTCGTCAGAAAAAACGATTAAGATTATTTGCGCCGTGCGCGGCGCAAAGTCTGCGACGCTTTTCGGTGCGTGATAAGGGTCTCTGCTTCTATTTTGCGTTTTTAGCGCTGTTTTGCGCGGGGCGCAAAATGCGCGTCGGGGTACCTGAGCTGTTTTGCGCCGGAGGCGCAAAATGCGCGGCGGGGGTGCGTTAGCTGTTTCGTGCGGAGCACGAAATGCGCGTGGGGGACGTTGGCTTATTTCGAGCCGAAGGCTCGAAATAAGCCAACACTGAATTTAGGCTGAAGTAAAACGGCCCTCTTTGAGGGCCGTTTTCGTTTTGCAAGTTTGCTGTCATTTTAGTGCGATAAAGTGCAATTTTTTGCACGAACGGATGCTTCGAATGTTTCAAATGTATGGAATATTTGGAGAAGTTAGACAAATGTTTTTCGCTGTTTTTGTCTGTTTTGCACACATTTGTACAACAAAGTTCAGCTACCTTTTTCCCGAAAAGGGGAAGACAAAAAAATACGCCATGATATAATGATTCTGCAATGACGGGGCGCGAGCTCCGAACAATACGATCACATTTTCTGTGGAGGATTATCATTATGGCTATCAAAGTGGGCATCAACGGCTTCGGCCGCATCGGCCGCGTCGTGCTGCGCATCATGATCGAGCATCCGGAGCAGTTCGACATCTGCGGTATCAACCTGCGCAAAGCGGATCTGGATTACATGGTCTATATGATCAAATACGATTCCGTGTTCCGTCAGTTCAACGGCACGGTGGAGCACAAGGACAAGAACCTGATCGTCAACGGTCACACCATTCAGGTCTTCAGCGAGTCCGACGCGGCGATGATCCCCTGGTCCAGCTGCGGCGCGGAGTACATCATTGAGTCCACCGGCGCTTACAACACCACCGAGAAGGCCTCCCGCCACTTCAAGGGCGGCGCGAAGAAGGTCATCCTGACCGCGCCCGGCAAGGATGAGGTCACCCCCACGTTCGTCATGGGCGTGAACCACATGCTGCTCCATTCCGACATGAAGGTCGTCTCCAACGCCTCGTGCACCACCAACTGCTTAGCGCCCCTTGCCAAGGTCGTCAACGACGAGTTCGGCATCGAGCAGGCGCTCATGTCCACCATCCACGCCGCCACCGCCAAGCAGAAGGCGGTCGACTCCCGCGGCGGCAGCGACTGGCGCACCGGCCGCTCCATTCTCAACAATATCATCCCCTCCTCCACGGGTGCCGCCAAGGCCGTCGGCCGCGTCATCCCCGAGCTCTACGGCAAAATGACCGGCATGAGCTTCCGCGTCCCCACGGCGGACGTCTCCGTCGTTGACCTGACCGCCCACCTCAAGGTCAAGACCACCTACGCCGATATCTGCTACGCCATCCGCCACGCCAGCGAGACCTATATGAAGGGCATCATCGGCTACACCGCGGACCAGGTCGTCTCCACGGACCTGATCGGCAATTCCTGCCCCTGCATCTTCGACGAGACCGCCGGCATCATGCTCGACAACGACTTTGTCAAGCTGATCGCGTGGTACGACAACGAATGGGGCTACTCCAACATGGTCGTCCGCCTGCTTGAGCACATGGTCGCGGTGGACGAGGGCCGCGTGACGCCTGAAAAGCGCGTCGTCCCCAAGGATAAGCCGAAGGAAGAGCCCGCCGCCAAGGAAGCGTAACAACGAAATAAAAAAGGAAGGACGCTGCGCGTCCTTCCTTTTTTATTCGTCTTTTTTTTCTGCTGCTTTTGCTTCAAGCTCGGCGACGGTCGTGTTGTCTTCCATGCCGCGGGCGTGGAGGACATCGTCGCGCGTGAGGGTCATCAAATCATCCTTTGTAAAGCTCTCCATCTTCGCGAGGCGGTTGGCCTGCGCGGTCAAGATCTGCTCGAAGAGGTTGCGCACGCCGCGCGCGTTGCCGAACGTCACACCGTCGGCGTTCTCATCGTAGATGAAGTCCTTGACGTCCTGCTCGGCGTCGGGAGAGAGGGTGTACTGCGACTTGCGGCACTGCATTTTGAAAATCTCGAGCATCTCGTCGAGCGTATAGTCGTCAAAGTGCAGGTAGCGGTTGAAGCGGGACTCAAGGCCGGGGTTCGATTGGATGAACTTTTCCATCAAGCCATCGTAGCCCGCGACGATCACGACGAGGTCGTCGCGGTGATCCTCCATCGCCTTGAGCAGCGTGTCGATGGCCTCCTGACCGAAGTCGTTGTCGCCCTTGCCGTTGAGTGCGTAGGCCTCGTCGATAAACAGTACGCCGCCGAGCGCCTTTTCGATGACCTTGCTCGTCTTGATGGCCGTCTGACCGACGTAGCCCGCGACGAGCCCACTGCGGTCGACCTCGACAAGCTGACCCTTGGAAAGGATCCCGAGTGAGCGGTAGACGCGCGCCATCAAACGCGCGATCATCGTCTTACCTGTACCGGGGTTGCCGGTGAAGACCATGTGGAGCGAGAAGTCCGCGTTCGGAAGCCCCGTTTCCTCGCGCCGCTTGAAGACAGTCGCCATGTTGATGAGGTTATTCACCTCGCGCTTGACCTCGCCAAGGCCGATGTAGTTGTCGAGTTCTTTTTTAAGGTCCTCGATCTTCTCGGGCGGGGGAAGCGGCGCTTCCTCTTCCTTTTTCTCGTCCGCGCCGGTGGAGGCGGCGGGCTTGTTCGGCTTTGCGCCGTCCGCGCTCTTCGGCGCGTTTGCTTTGGGTGCAACTTCCTTCGGGACGGCGGATTTCGGCGCGTCCGGCGTCAGCGGCACGCCCCAGAAGTCGCTGCCCATGCGGTTTAAGTTGTTCTGCGTCATCGTGCGGATAACGTCGAGCTGCTGGAGAATGATCTCGTCCTTTTTATCCATGTTGATTCTCTCCCTTCGTTCCGTAGGGCGTGTGCGCCATTGCGCGGAACAAGAATGCAGTGATCAGGCCGCTGAGCGCGCCCGTGAAGAGCGACACCAGCAGCAAAAACGGCAGATAGTAGAGCGGCGCGGTCGAGCCGAGCGTGATGAGCGCGGCGCAGACCTGCCCGCAGTTGTGCGCCGCCGCGCCCGCGATCGAGACGCCGAAAATGCTGAGCTTTTTCGCCCCGCTCAAAAGCGCCATCACCAAAAGCGCCGACAGCCCGCCGAGCAGCGAGAATAAAAGCGCCGAGGCATTCCCCGCAAACAGCGCGCCGAGCGTGCAGCGCACGAGCAGGATGGCGAGCGCGCTCGGAAATCCGATGGCATAGAGCGCGTAGAGCGTGACGATATTGGCAAGGCCGAGCTTGACGCCCGGCAGCGGCACAATGAGCGCGAGCGGAAAAAACGACTCCATGTAGGACAACGCAAGCGCGAGCGCCGCGAGCACCGCGCAGAGCGTCAGCTCTCTTGTTTTGATCTTCATGTGCTCACCCCGCGATCAGATCGTAGTCGGACGCCGCGCCCTCGAGCATGACGGCCACGCGGGCGGGCAGGCACACGATGCTCTGTCCCGCGCGCGAGATCGCGCCGGAGTGCACGCAGTCCTGATTCGGGCAGTCGCTTTCGCTCACGCGCACCGCACCGTTTTCCACAGCGACGGTGAGCGTGTAGCCGCGGCTCTCATACGTGCCGCCTTCATAATTGCTGAGTGCGCAGCGCTCGACGGTCTCGCCGTCGATGGCGATGCTGATCGTCAGCTCGCCCGCCGATTTCGCCGCGAAATACGGCCTTGCGCCAAGTCCGAGCGTGAGCAGCAGCACCGCGAGCACGACGAGCGCGTCCCACTTCGTCGGCTTCAGCTTAGGCGAGCGCTTCATACGTGTACCCGCTTTCGTCGTTCGGCGTGAAGGCATCGGCAAGGCCGTCGGTGTAAAGCACGCGGCCATCGTCGGTGACTAAAATGAGCTCAAAATCCGTCCCCTGGTCGGCAAGATCGTCGCGCAGCGCAAGCGCGCCGTCGGGGCCAAGGACGAAGCACGCCGTCGAGAGCGCGTCCGCCCACGCGCCGTTCTCGCACAGCACGGTCACGCTGACGAGCCCGCTTTCCGCGGGGCAGCCGGTCTTGGGGTCGAGGATATGGTGATAGCGCACGCCGTTTTCTTCAAAATAGCGCTCGTACACACCGGAGGTCACGATGAACTTATCCGCCGCCGATACGACGCCAAGGTAGCTCTCCGTGTCCGCAGGGTCCTTGACGGCGATGCGCCAATCGCTGCCGTCGGTCTTTCGCCCCATGACGAACACATCACCGCCGAGGTCGAGTGTCGCGGACGTGACGCCCTCCTTTTCAAGCTGCGCGCGCAGAAGATCCGCCGCGTAGCCCTTGGCGATGCCGCCGAGGTCGAGCTGCGCGCCATCCAAAAGCGTGACCGTCCAGCCGTCCGCCGTTTTTTCGAGCGCGACCTTGCCGCAGCCCGTATGACTCAGCAATTCTTTGAGCTCGTCTGCGGACGGCACACGGCGCTCGTCCTTCGTAAATCCCCACGCGTCGAGCACAGGGGCGAGCGTCGGGTCGAACGCGCCGTCCGTCGCGTCAGAGATCGTCAGCGCCGTTTCGATCAGCGCGGGTAAGATATCGTCCGCGCCGTATTCAACCGTTTCGCCGTTCGACGTGTTGAGCGCATAAAGCTCACTGCCCTCCGCCGTGCGCGAGAGGACGGCTTCGTCCAACGTGTGCAGTTCCTTTTCCGCGCTCTCCAGCGCGGCAGCGGCGTTCTCGCCGTAAACCGTCAGGTTCATCACCGTGTCCATCGCGTACACCGTGCGCGTCTCGCTCTCGGCAGCCGTTTCGCCGCAGGCAGTGAGGGACAGGGCAAAAATCGTCAGCAGCAGCGCTGCAAGTTGTCTTTTCATAGGTTCTCCTGCGAAAACAATTTATCAAGCATAGCTTATCAAATGTATTTTACCCGCGTCTGTGCGGTCTGTCAAAAGAAAAAATTTGAACCGCCGTGCGGAACGTTTATAAAAGGGGAGAGCCTCTTCTATAATAAGAGGCTCTCCCCAATCTGCGTCTGCGCGCAGGCAAAATTATTTTCTCTCGAGCGAGACGCGGTACGTGAGCCGCAGGAACGTGGCGTTCAAAATGACGCTCACCACCTCCGCGATCGGAAACGCGAGCCACACAAGCTCGAGCCGCCCCGTGAGCGAGAGCAGATACGCCGCCGGCAGCAGCACGACGATCTGGCGGCAGACGGAATTGATGAGCGCATAGATGGGCTTGCCGAGCGCCTGACACGCGCTGCCCGCGATGATGCTGAAGCCCGCGAGCGGGAAGTGCACGCCGATGATGCGCAGCGCAACACGTCCGATGGAAAGCATTTCGTCCGTCGGCGAGAACATCCCCAGCAGCGTTTCGGGGATGAGCTCGAAGAGCGCGCAGCCGACGCACATGATGCCGATGGCCGTGAAGACTGTCAGGCGGACGGTCTTGCGCACGCGGTCGAATTTCTGCGCGCCGTAGTTGTACGACACGATGGGCACCATCGCGTTGTTGAGGCCGAAGCACGGCATGAAGATGAAGCTCTGGAGCTTGAAGTAAGCACCGAACACCGCGGTCGCCGCCTCGGTGAACGAGATGAGAATTTTGTTCATGCCGAACATCATCACCGAGCCGATGGACTGCATGATGATCGACGGAATGCCGATGGCGTAGATGTCCGCCACCGTCGCGCGGTGGGGACGGATGTCCTTGAGGTGGATCTGCACCTCGGGATTTTTCTTGAGGTTCAGGAAAAGGCCGAGGCCCGCGCCGACGAACTGGCCGACGATCGTGGCGACCGCCGCGCCCGCGACCTCCATGCGGGGAAAGCCCAGAAGGCCGAAAATCAAAATCGGGTCGAGCACGATGTTGCACACCGCGCCCGCGATCTGCGAGATCATCGAAAGGTCCGTCCGCCCCGTGGACTGGAGCAGGCGCTCGCCGTAAATTTGCAGGAACAGTCCGAGCGAGCCGCCGATGCAGATCATCACATAGTCGCTGCCGTAGGCGATGATCTGCGCATTTTCCGTCTGAAAGCGGAAAAACGGCGTGGCGAGCGAAAAGCCGAGGACAGCAAAGACGACGGCGGTGCAGAGCGTCAGGAAAAGTCCCGTGCCCGCGGCGCGGTCGACCGCCTGCATGTTCTTTTCACCCAGCGAACGCGCGAGCAGCGCGTTCATACCGACGCCCGTGCCCACGGCGAACGCGATGCACAGCGTTTGCAGCGGGAAAGCGAGCGACACGGCGTTCATTGCGTCCTGACCGAGCCGCGCGACGAACACGCTGTCGACAATGTTGTAGAGCGCCTGAAAGAGCATCGATATCATCACGGGCCCCGCCATGTTGGCCAGCAGCTTGCCGATGGGCATCGTGCCCATCTTGTTTTCTCTGGTATTTTCTTCCATGTTTCCTCCCCGTTTAACTTTTTCGTTCCGACATATAAAATTCCGGCGCCGCAGCGCCGGAATCGAAATCAAATCATTTTTTCCAACGACATGTGCGTTGGAAAAAATACCCCTTAGAGCGCAAGCGTGCGAACGGAGTGAGTGCGACGCAGCGCTCGGCAAAACCCAAATCAAAAATGCACCGCAGTGCATTTTTGAATTACTTTTTTAATTCCCCGTTCGCAGACTTGGTGAGATACGCGTTGATGAAGCCGTCGAGGTCGCCGTCCATGACGGACTGGATATTGCCGGTCTCGTAGTCGGTGCGCGTGTCCTTGACAAGCTGGTAGGGCATGAAGACGTAGGAGCGGATCTGGCTGCCCCATTCGATCTTGAGCTGCACGCCCTTGATGTCGGAGATCTTCTCCGCGTGCTGCTGAATTTTGAGCTCCATGAGCTTGGATTTGAGCATCTGCATGGCGTAGTCGCGGTTCTGGAACTGCGAGCGCTGGGTCTGGCAGGCGGTGACGATGCCCGTGGGCTTGTGGATGAGTCGAACGGCAGAGCTCGTCTTGTTGACGTGCTGGCCGCCGGCGCCGGACGCGCGGTAGACCTGCATTTCAATATCCTCGGGACGAATTTCGACCTCAATGTCGTCGGGCAGCTCAGGCATGACCTCGAGGGCTGCAAAGCTCGTCTGGCGGCGGGCATTCGCGTCGAACGGGGAAACGCGCACTAAGCGGTGCACGCCGTTTTCGCCCTTCAGATAGCCGTAGGCGTTTTCACCCTTGACCATGACCGTCGCGCTCTTGAGACCGGCCTCGTCGCCGTCGAGATAGTCGAGCATCTCGAATTCAAAGCCGTGCTTGTTCGCCCACTGCATATACATGCGGTAGAGCATCTGCGCCCAGTCCTGCGCCTCGGTGCCGCCCGCGCCGGCGTGGAACGTCAAAATGGCGTTGCAGTTGTCGTATTCGCCGGAAAGGAGCGTCGTGAGTCGCGCCTGCTCCACATCGGCTTCGAGCTTTTTGTAGCCCTCTTCGAGCTCGGGCAGCAGGCTTGCGTCGTCCATCTCCGTTCCCATGTCGATCAGCGCGAGCAGATCGTCGCGCGTGGAAACGAGCTTTTCGTAGCGGTGAATTTTATTTTGCAGCTGCTTGGAGCGCATCTGGTTTTTCTGCGAGCGCTCCAGATCGTTCCAGAAGCCGTCCTCGTGCGCCTCGAGCTCGAGGCGGTTCAGCTCCTGGCGGGCCTGCTCGATCTCCAGCGCCTTGAAGAGGTTTTCAAATGTTTCGTCCATCGCAAGCAGCTTCTGCTTGTAGGAATCGTATTCGATCACAGCCATGGCGTTCTCTCTCCTTACTTTTATCCTTCATTAGCCGAAAAAGTATATCACACACACCGTGCAAAGGCAAGAAAAATCCGCCTCTCGGGACGAAAATTCCCGTGGAAGCGGCCCTTTTTCGCCTTTCCGGCGATAAAAGCAAAAAAGCCACGCTTTCGCGTGGTCGATACAACGGATCTCAGCGCTCGCTGATGATCTGCTCGGTGCTGCCGAAGATCATGTCGTCAACATCCTGCTTGATGAAGTTCTCAAACATATTCGTTTTCACGCTCCTTTCTCTCATTTACTTCAGTTTGTATTATAGACGCGGGAAACGCAAATTTCAATCGTCAGCTCTCATGGCTTTACCCAAAAAATTAGCGGCTTTTTCATGCAAGTTGCTATATCTACACTTGCATTTCCGTTATTTTCCACTTATAATAAAATAGAAATGATATTTGAAGCGGAGGAGTCGGACTATGGCGGCTTTCGTCACATTTGAGGATGTTTCCAAAGTCTACCACAGCGGAGAGATCGAAATTCGCGCGGTGGACCACATCAGCTTTACGATCGAAAAGGGTGAATTCTGCGTCATCGTCGGCCCCTCGGGCGCGGGCAAGACGACGGTCCTCAACATGCTCGGCGGCATGGACGCCTGCTCGGGCGGCACCATCACGGTCGACGGGACGCTTGTGAGCGGCTTCAACGCCCGCCAGCTCACGACCTATCGCCGCCACGACATCGGCTTTGTCTTCCAGTTCTATAACCTCGTCGGCAACCTGACGGCGCTTGAAAACGTCGAGCTCGCGGCGCAGATCTGTAAAGACCCGCTCGACGCAGCGACGGTCTTGAACGAAGTCGGCCTGTCCGCGCGCGCGAACAACTTCCCCGGTCAGCTCTCCGGCGGCGAGCAGCAGCGCGTCGCCATCGCCCGCGCGCTGGCGAAAAATCCGAAGCTCCTGCTCTGCGACGAGCCGACCGGCGCGCTCGACTATGTGACCGGCAAGCAGATCCTTAAGCTCTTGCAGGACACCTGCCGGCAAAAGGGTGTGACGGTCGTGGTCATCACGCACAACAGCGCCATCACGCCGATGGCCGACCGCGTCATCCACATCAAAAACGGCACGGTGGAGAGTATGCAGTGCAATGAGCATCCGACCAGCGTGGAACTGATCGAATGGTAACGAAGAAATCGGAACGAAAGGGGGCGGCGCGATGAAAAACGCCATGCAGAAGGACTTCTGGCGCGAGATCCAGCACACGCGCAGCCGCTTTTTCTCCATGATGATCCTGGTCGCGCTCTCGGTCGCGTTTCTCTCCGGTCTCAAGGCGACCGCGCCGGACATGAAGCGCACGGGCGACGACTATCTCGATTCCCTGCACTTGGCGGACATTCAGGTGCTTTCAACGCTCGGCCTGACCGACGACGACATTACCTCTCTTCGAGCACAGGACAAGGTCGAGGACGCCGAGGGCGAATACGTCATCGACGCATTCGCCTCGTCCGACTCGCTCGACGCGGTGGTCAAGGTCCTCTCCCTCACGGGCCGCGGCATCAATGAGGTGCTGCTGCGCGGCGGGCGCATGCCCGAGCGCGCGGACGAGTGCGTGGTGGAGGAAAACATGCTCTCGCTGATGAACATTGAAATTGGCGATCGCATCACCCTGACGCCGGGGGACGATCTCTCCGACGCGCTGTCCCAGAATACATATACGGTCGTCGGCACGGTGCGCTCGCCCGTGTATCTTGCGGTGGAGCGCGGCACGTCGACGCTCGGCAGCGGCACGGTCAAGGCGTATCTGTACCTGCCGCGCGAGGCGTTCACGCTCGACTACTACACGGCGGCCTATGTGCGTGTCTCCGGCGCGGCGGAGATGACCGCGTTTTACAGCGACTATGACGACTATATCGACGCCGTCATCGATGAGCTGGAGCCGTTCGGCGACGCACGCTCTCAGCTGCGCCACGATGATCTTGTCGACGAGGCGACGGAAAAGCTCGACGATGCGCAGCGTGAGCTCGATGACGCGAAGGCCGAGGCCGACGAAAAGCTCGGCGACGCGCAAAAAGAACTGAGCGACGCGCGCAGGAAGCTGGATGATGGCTGGCGCGACTACCGCGACGGGCAGCAGGAGCTTTCGGACGCGCGCACAGAACTGGATGACGCCTATCAGAAGCTGATCGACGGCGAGCAGGAATACAAGGACGGGCTTGCCAAATACGAGGAATCCGCCGCCGAGTATGAAAAGGGACTTGCCGAGTATGAGGACGGCAAGGAGAAATACGAGCAGGGCAAGCAGCAGCTCGGCGCCGGCGCGAAGAATCTTGCCGAGGGAAAGAAACGGCTGGACGAGGGAAAAGCGCAGCTTGACGCGCTGGGCAGCACCGTGACCGGCGCGCTCGACGGCACGGGTTCTCCCTATGAGGGTAAGCCCGGGCAGTTGATCGAGGATCTCGGAAAGGGCGATCAGACTGCCGCCGCTACGACCGATGCCGCGCTGGACGAAATGCGTGCGCAGCTCACGGACGGCATCGCGCAGGCGCAGAGCACGATCGACGGGCTGAATCTGAAGATCGGACAGCTGAACGATGCGCTGCAAGACCCGAATTTGTCCGCCGAGGAACGCGCGGGCTATGAAAAGGGACTTGCCGAGGCGCAGGCGGGACTTGCCGCGGCACAGGCGGCGCAGGCGCAGCTTTCTCAGCAGCTTGCCCAGCTCAAGAACGTCAACTCCGGGAGCATCGCGCAGAGCAAGCAGCAGCTTGACAAGAGCCAGTCGGATTACAACATCGGCCGCATGGAGTTTGCCGAGGGCAAGGTCGAGCTGGACAAGGGCAAAAAGGAGCTGGACGCGGCGAAGAAGGAGCTGGACGACGCGCCCGCGCAGCTTGAAGAAGCAAAACAGAAGCTTGCCGACGCGCGCAAAAAGCTCGACGACGGCTGGAAGGAATATTACGACGGCGAAGAAGAGTACGCCGACGGCGCACAGGAGCTTGCCGACGCCTATGTTGAACTGACGGACGGCGAGCGCGACTACCGCAAGGGCCTGCGCGAATATGCGGACGGCAAGGCGGAGGCGGACGAGAAGATCGCCGACGCACAGGAAAAGATCACCGACGCACGCCGCAAAGTCGCGGATATCGACAGCTGCGAGTGGTACATCTTCAGCCGCAGCTACAACCCCGGCTACACGGGCTTCGGCCAGGACGCTGACCGTATGGCGAACCTCGCGAGCGTGCTGCCGATCATCTTTTTCCTCGTCGCGGCGCTCGTGTGCCTGACGACGATGACGCGCATGGTCGAAGAGCAGCGCGTGCAGATCGGCGCGCTCAAGGCGCTCGGTTACAGCCGCCTTTCGATCTCACGGAAGTACATCGGCTACGGGCTGCTGCCGAGCCTTGTCGGCGGCGTTCTGGGCCTTGTCATCGGCTATATCCTGTTCCCGAAGATGATCTTCACGGCCTATCAGATCATGTATCAGATGCCGGATATCGAGCTGCACGCCTACACGGATATTTCGTTCTTTTCCGTGCTCGCGGCGGTCGCCTGCACAACAGTCGCGACGCTCTGGGCCTGCCTTGCCACGCTGCGCGAGACGCCGGCGAGCCTGATGCGCCCCCGCACGCCGAAGGCGGGCAAGCGCGTGTTCCTTGAGTACATCAAGCCCCTGTGGAGGCGTATGTCGTTCATCCACAAGGTCACAGCGCGCAATCTTTTCCGCTACCAGAAGCGCTTCTGGATGACGGTCATCGGCATCGGCGGCTGCACGGCGCTCATCATCGCGGGCTTTGGCATGAGGTCTTCCCTGCTCTTTACGATGTCGCGCCAGTATGACGAGCTGTTCCACTACTCGGCACAGGTGACGCTTGCCGACAACGCCCTGCCCGAGGAGCGCGCGGCGGTGGAGGACTTCCTTGCAGGCGACTCCCGCGTTGTGAACTACATCCCCTGTGCGGCCTCGTCCGCCACGGTGGTCACCCCCTCCTATTCAACCACCGCCTATGTCGAGGTGATGGCCTCCGACGAGATCGGCAAGGTCGTGGACCTTTTCGACTACAAGAGCGGAGATCCCATCACAATGGGCGATGAGGGCGTATACATCGACCAGAAGCTCTCCGAGCTTTTGAAGGTCTCGGTGGGCGACACCTTCTTCCTCGACGGCGACATGCGCGGCGATGTGACGGTCGCGGGCATCTACGAGCACTATACGGGCCACTTCATCTATATGACGCCCGGCTACTATGAAAATGCGCTCCACGCCGACGGCGAGCCGAACGCCTACCTTCTGAACTTCACGAGCGACGATACCGACACCTGCAACGCCATTTTTGAAAAGCTGCTCGACATGAGCGGCGTGGCGACGACCTCGCGCATGCGCGACACGCAGGATACCTACACGCACAGCATGGAGCGCGTGGACTTCGTTGTGGTCATCATCATTCTGGCGGCGGCGGCGCTGGCGATGGTCGTGCTCTTCAACCTTTCGAACATCAACATCACTGAGCGCCAGCGCGAGCTCGCGACGATCAAGCTGCTGGGCTTTTACGACGGCGAGGTCTCGGCCTATGTGTATCGCGAGAACATCGTGCTCACGCTGTTCGGCATCCTGCTCGGCTGCTTTATGGGCCACTGGCTGCACATTTACCTTGTGCGCTCGACGGAGATCGACCTCATGATGTTCGGGCGGCAGACCGCGCCGTCGGCCTACGTGTACGCGGCGATCCTGACGGCGCTGTTCTCGCTGCTCGTCAACGTGCTCGCGCACTTCAGGATGAAGAAGATCGACATGGTCGAGAGTCTCAAGAGCGCGGAATAAAATTTCTTGTTTCAGGGCAGGACAGTGTGCTACAATAAGGGGCGGCAAAAGCCGCCCCTTACTATTGTCGAAAAAGCGGCATGCCGCTTTTTCGAGGAGAATTCGCTGCGCTTCGTGCCTTGCCACCCGCAGGGCGGCTGCGACATTGCACCGTCGCGGCATTACGATTCCCGCGCCCTTTCAGGCGCGCCAATCGTGCCGCTTCCTCGAAAACGGCTTGCTGTTTCCGTCACAGACGGCGCTTCACCGTTTTCCGCTCCGCGCAAAGTGTTTTTCTGCCAGAAGGTGAATTGCCCCGCAGCGGGCAAGAGAAGCCCCTCTGGAGGGCGCACGTGTCGCGGCAGAAAACGGATTTGAATTGATTGCGTGCCGTGCGCGGCACGCAACTCTGCGAGGCTTTTTGGCTTATAGCCTCCTTATAGATTGGAGTTTCCATGGCGAGACAAAGAAAAAAACATCATTTCTGGCGCAACCTGCTCATTTTGATCGTGCTGTTCGGCATTTACCTCTACTGGGGCAACCGCAGCATCGAGACCGACGAGGTGACATTCACCTCGCCCGCGCTGCCTGCGGGCTTTGACGGCTGCCGCATCGTGCAGCTCAGCGATCTGCATGGCAAATACTTCGGCAAGGGCAACGAGCGCCTGTACAGTGCGGTCAAGGCCGCGCATCCGGAGTATATCTTCGTGACGGGCGACCTGGTCGACCGCAAGACCGAGAACCCGACCATCTACGCCGGCGAGGTCGGCGCGGCGCTCTCGGCCATCGCACCGACGTATTACGTCACGGGCAACCACGAGTGGGGTCACGGCACAAAGGTCGTGGAGGAGATCAAGCGCACGCTGCGGGAGAGCGGCGTGACGGTGCTCTCCAACGAGTTTACGTATCTTGCGCGCAACGGTGATACCATCGTGCTCGCGGGCATCGACGATCTGAACGGCTACGCCGATCAGGAGACGCCGTACGAGCTTGCTCAGGAGGTCTACGCCGCCTGCGGCGACCCCTTCTGGCTGCTGCTCGCGCACCGAAACGACCGCTTTGCGCAGGAATACAGTCTCCTCGGTGCAGACTTAACGATCTCCGGTCACGGCCACGGCGGCATCTGGAGATTTCCGTTCGTGGGCGGGGTGTTCGGCACGCAGAGGAACCTCTTCCCATCGTACACCTCGGGCTTTTATGCCGACAACGGCGCATCCGTCTTCGTCAACCGCGGGCTCGGAAACTCGCCGCGCGTCATCCCGCGCATTCTGAACAGGCCGCAGGTGGCGGTCATCACACTGGAAAGGGGCTGAGGCTATGCGTGAATTTTCTGCCGGAAGCTACGATGTCGCCGTCATCGGCGCGGGACACGCGGGCATCGAGGCATCTCTTGCCTGTGCGCGCCTCGGCATGAAAACCGTGTGCTTTACCATCAACTTAGACGCGGTGGGCAACATGCCCTGCAACCCCGCCATCGGCGGCACGGGCAAGGGCCATCTCGTGCGCGAGCTCGACGCCCTCGGCGGCGAGATGGCAAGGGCGGCTGACTTAGCCTGCATTCAATACCGCATGCTCAACCGGGGCAAGGGCCCCGCCGTCTGGTCGCTGCGCGCGCAGGCCGACCGGCGGCGCTACCAGAGCGTGATGAAGCACACGCTCGAAACGCAGGAAAATCTGCTGCTGCGGCAGGCGGAGATCGTCGACTTACGCGTCACCGACGGCCACGTGTCCGCCGTTGTGACCGAGACAGGCGGCGTTTACGCGGTCGGGGCTGTCATCCTCTGCTCGGGCACATTTTTGGATGGCCGCACCATCGTCGGCGAATGCGTGCGCGAGAGCGGCCCCGACGGGATGCACGCCTCGCTCACGCTGGCGGACGCGCTCAAAAAGCTCGGACTGCCGCTGCGCCGTTTCAAGACCGGCACGCCGCCGCGCGTGAACGCGCGCAGCGTCGATTTTTCTCAGATGGAGGTGCAGCCGGGCGACAAAACGCCGCTGCCGTTCTCGTTTTCGACGGAACACCCGCCCGAAAATCAGGCGGTCTGCTACCTGACTTACACCACGGAGGAGACGCACCGCGTCATCCGCGAGAATCTGGATCGCAGTCCCATCTACTCCGGCGTCATTGAGGGCGTCGGTCCGCGCTACTGCCCGAGTATCGAGACAAAGATCGTCCGCTTTCCCGACAAGCCCCGCCATCAGCTCTTCATCGAGCCCATGGGCCTCGATACCGAGGAGCTCTACATTCAGGGCTTTTCGTCGTCCATGCCCGAGGAGGTGCAGATTGAAATGCTGCACTCGGTCAAGGGCCTTGAGCACGCGGAGATCATGCGCCCGGCCTACGCCATCGAATATGACTGCATCGACCCGACCGCGCTCTACCCGACGCTTGAATACAAGCACATTTCGGGCCTGTACGGCGCGGGACAGTTCAACGGCTCGTCGGGCTACGAGGAGGCGGCGGTGCAGGGCTTCGTCGCGGGCGTGAACGCCGCACGCAAATTAAAGGGCGAAACGCCGTTCATTCTGGGCCGCGAGCAGGCGTACATCGGTACACTCATCGACGACCTTGTGACCAAGGGAACGAACGAGCCCTATCGCATGATGACGAGCCGCAGCGAGTACCGCCTCATCCTGCGGCAGGACAACGCCGACGAGCGCCTTGCGCCCATCGGGCACGAGCTTGGCCTTGTCAGCGATGAAACGCTGCAAAAGGTCGTGGGCAAATACGACGCGGTGCGCCGCGAGATCAAGCGCCTCGAGCACACGGGCATCCCCTCGTCCGACGCGCTCAACGCGCTTCTGAGTGCGCGCGGCACGGCGGAGGTGCGCGACGGCAGCCCGCTCATCGCGCTGCTGCGTCGACCGCAGCTCACCTATGACGACCTGCGCGATTTTGATGCGGGCTGCCGCGCCTTCCCGCCCGCACTCGCCGAGAGCGTGGAGATCGCCGTCAAATACGAGGGCTACATCCGCCGCCAGATGGCGGAGGTCGCGGAGTTTGCGCGCCTGGAGCACCGCGCCATTCCCGAGGATATCGATTACGCGAAAATCGACGGTCTCCGTCTGGAGGCGCGCGAAAAGCTCGCCGCCATTCGTCCGCAGAATCTGGGGCAGGCGGGGCGGATTTCGGGCGTCAGTCCGGCGGATGTTGCAGCTTTAATGCTCTATATTACTTCAAAAACGTGGGACTGAGTCCCGCGTTTTTGAGTATTTGAAAAGGCGGCTATGCCGCCTTTTCAAGGGGATTCGCTGCGCTTCGTGCCTTGCCGCCCGTGAGGCGGCTGCGACACGCGCTCCGCGCAGAGAGTAATTTGTCACGCGCATGTCGCGACAAATTACGATTAAAATTATTTGCGCCGTGCGCGGTGCAAAATCTACGATGTTAAAACAGGCGGTCGCTGCGTTGGCAGCGGCCGCCTGTTTATGTCTGGGGTTTTACTTTTTACCGAATTTAGTGAAGAGTGTGACTAATACGGTGATGAGTCCCATCACGGCGAAGATGCCGAGCATTCCCTGCCCCGTGATGAGCAGCGCGATCTCAAGATTTGTCATAGTGCGTTCCTCCTTAACCCATGAGCTGCGGCACGAGATTGAGGATCATGCCGCCTGCGAGCACCGATGCGATCTGACCGGCGACGTTCGCGCCGACGGCGTGCATCAGCAGGTGATTGGTGCAGTCCGCCTCCTGCCCCATCTTCTGGATGACGCGCGCGGACATCGGGAAGGCCGAGATACCGGCCGCACCGACCATCGGATTCACCTTGTTCTTGCAGAAGAGGTTCAGAAGCTTTGCAAACATCACGCCCGCGATGGAGTCAAAGATGAAGGCGACAAGACCCAGCGCCATGATGATGAGCGTTTTGAGATTGACGAACTGGTCGGCCTTCATCGAGAAGGAGATCGTGATGCCGAGCAGCAGCGTGATGAGGTTCGCCAAATCGTTCTGCGCCGTCTGGGAAAGACGCTCCAAGCAGCCGCACTCGCGCAGCAGGTTGCCGAACATCAGAAAACCCACGAGCGAGACGGACATCGGCGCGATGAAGCCCGCGATGATCGTGACCATGATGGGGAAGCAGATGCGCAGCGCGCGGGAGACATGCTTGGGATTGTAGGGCATGTGCATCGCGCGGTCCTTTTTCGTCGTGACCAGCTTGATGGCGAACGGCTGAATGATCGGCACGAGCGCCATGTACGAGTAGGCGGCGACCGCGATAGGCCCGATATAATTGGAGTGTAAGACCTGTGAAACGAGGATCGACGTCGGGCCGTCCGCCGCGCCGATGATGCCGATGGAGGCTGCGTCCTTCAAATCAAAGCCCAGCATGACCGCCGCGATCATCGCAAAGAAGATGCCGAACTGCGCCGCCGCGCCGAAGAGGAACATCTTCGGGTTCGAGAGCAGCGGGCCGAAGTCGATCATCGCGCCGATGCCGATGAACAGCAGCAGCGGCAGCGCCTCGCTCGCTTCGATCGTCGTTTCAAAGAGCCACTGAATGATGCCCTGACTCTCGCCCACGCCCGCGACCATCTGGTTCAGAACGCCAGACATCGGCAGGTTGACGAGGATCGCGCCGAAGCCCATCGGCAGCAGAAGCGAGGGCTCATAGTCCTTTTTGATGGCGAGATAGATGAGCAGCGCGCCCACCACATACATCACGCACTGCTGCGGTGTGACGGCGCGGATGCCGTCGAGCAAAAACTCCATGCTGTAAACACTCCTTATATTCAGTCGGTTTTGGTAGCCGGACAAAAGAAAAAAGACCTTTACCGCGGGCGCTGCCCGGGGTAAAAGTCTTGCCATTTCGCAAGCAGACCGGGGAAACTTTCCCGCGATGACGATCTGCTCAACGCCCGTGGGCGCCGGCTACTCCCTTTTTCCGTGCTGCAAAAGGTATCACATTTTTTTTGCGCTGTCAAGCGCTCACGGGCGTATTTTGCCGTAGTTTACAAGTTTTTACTCCAAATTTACATCTTTTTCTGCCCTGAGAGCGCCGCGGTGGGGTTGACAAAGCCAAAAAAAGCCGATATATTACTACTGCATTATGAAATATGCGTGGATGAGGACAAGTAAACCCCTCCCCCGCGGCAAAGAGAACCGCCGTTTTGGTGAAAGGCGGGACGCGGCAGGGCCGAATATCACCTCGGAGCAGCCGGACTGAACTCATGAGTAAGGCCGGACGGGTGCGACCGTTATATCGCAGCATTTGAGCGGCTGTGCAAGACACAGCAAGAAGAGTGGTACCGCAGAGGTCAGCGCCTTTGTCTCTTTATGGGGACAGGGCGCGTATTTTTTTAGTAAAGAGGGGATTTCATCCCCCCTTTAGAGTCCCCCGCACCAGTGACACAAGTCACTGGCGTCGCCGCCCAAGGCGGCTGGGTCAAGGAATTTTTGCCACGCACATGTCGCGGCAAAAATCAGATAAGTGATCTGAAAATTTATATAAACGAAGGAGACGCAACATGGATTACAAAAGCACGCTGAATATGCCCAAGTCCGGCTTCCCGATGCGCGCGGGTCTTCCCAAGCGCGAGCCTGAGATGCTCAAGCACTGGGAGGAAATGGACCTCTACAACCTCATGCTCAAAAAGAACGAGGGCAAGCCCCGCTTCGCCCTGCACGACGGCCCTCCGTTCTCCAACGGCGGATTGCACATGGGTCACGCGCTCAACAAGTCCCTGAAGGACTTCATCACCCGTTCCTACGCGATGCGCGGCTACTACACGCCCTATATCCCCGGCTGGGACAACCACGGCATGCCCATTGAGAGCGCCATCATCAAGCAGAACAAGCTCAACCACAAGGCCATGCCCGTTTCCGAGTTCCGCTCCGCCTGCCACGACTTTGCCGACAAGTACATCGGCATCCAGATGGAAGGCTTCAAGCGCATCGGCGTGCTCGGCGACTGGGAGCACCCCTACAAGACCATGGATCCCGGCTTCGAGGCTGAGGAGGTCAAGGTCTTCGGCGAGATGTACAAGAAGGGCTACATCTACAAGGGCTTAAAGCCCGTTTACTGGTGCTATCACGATGAGACTGCCCTGGCTGAGGCGGAGATCGAGTATCAGGATGATCCCTGCACGACCGTGTACGTCAAGTTCCCGATGAACGACGATCTCGGCAAGCTGAGCCATCTCGACAAGTCCAAGCTCAACTTCGTCATTTGGACGACCACGATCTGGACGCTGCCCGGCAACCTTGCCATCGCCCTGCACCCCGACGAGAGCTACGCCATCGTGAAGAACGAGGATAACGGCGAGATGTACATCGTCGCCGAGGCGCTTGTCGAAAAGGTCATGACCGTCGGCAACGTCGAGCACTACTCGATCCTTGAGACCCACCCCGGTAACTTCTATGAGAACATGCTCGCATCTCATCCCTTCCTGCCCAAGACCTCCCGTCTGGTTCTCGCCGACTATGTCACGATGGATTCCGGTACCGGCTGCGTCCACACCGCGCCCGGCTTCGGCGCGGACGACTATCAGACCTGCCGCCGCTATGGCATGGACATGGTCGTGCCCGTCAACGATCAGGGCCGCCACACCGACTATGCCGGAAAATATGAGGGTATGCTCGTTGAAGAGTCCAACCCCGTCATCCTGAACGACATGAAGGAGGCCGGTTCCCTCTTCGCCAGCGAAGAGATCGTGCACAGCTATCCGCACTGCTGGCGCTGCAAGAAGCCCATCATCTTCCGCGCCACCCCGCAGTGGTTCTGCTCTGTCGACTCCTTTAAGGACGAGGCCTGCGCCGCGTGCGACGACGTGCGCTGGGTTCCGGGCTGGGGCATCGACCGCATGAAGAGCATGATCCGTGAGCGCGCCGACTGGTGCATCTCCCGTCAGCGCCGCTGGGGCCTGCCCATCCCCGTGTTCTACTGCAAGGACTGCGGCAAGCCCATCTGCACCGACGAGACCATCAAGGCCGTCTCTGACCTCTTTGCCGAAAAGGGCTCCAACGCCTGGTTCGATATGGATGCCGCCGACATCCTGCCCAAGGGCTTCACCTGCCCGCACTGCGGCAAGAACGCCGGCTTTACCAAAGAGGAGGACACGCTTGACGGCTGGTTCGACTCCGGCTCCACGCACTTCGCGTCCATGAAGAAGGATCAGGGCTTCTGGCCCGCCACGATGTACCTCGAGGGTCTCGATCAGTACCGCGGCTGGTTCCAGTCTTCGCTGCTGACCGCTGTCGGCGCCTTCGGCCAGGGCGCGCCCTTTAAGGAGTGCGTCACCCACGGCTGGACGGTCGACGGCGAGGGTAAGGCCATGCACAAGAGCCTTGGCAACGGCGTCGATCCCGCGGACGTGTTCAACGAGAACGGCGCGGATATCCTGCGCCTGTGGGCCGCCAGCGCGGACTATCACGCGGACGTCCGCTGCTCGAAGGAGATCTTCAAGCAGCTCAGCCAGAACTACCTCAAGTTCCGCAACACCTGCAAGTTCATGCTCGACAACCTTGTCGACTTCGACCCCGAAAAGCTGACCAAGCCCGAGGAGATGCCCAAGCTCGACCGCTGGCTCCTCACGAAGCTCAACGAGCTCATTGAAAAGGCCGAGCAGTCCTACTGCGACTATGAGTTCCACATCATCACCCACGCGGTGAACGATTTCTGCGTCACCACGCTCTCAAGCTTCTATCTCGATATCGTGAAGGATCGCCTCTACTGCGACGGTGCGGACAGCCTGTCCCGCCGCAGCGCGCAGACCGCGCTGTACCTCACGCTCCACACGCTCGCAAAGCTCTTTGCGCCCATTCTCGCCTTCACCTGCGACGAGATCTGGCTCGCCATGCCGCACACCGCCGAGGACGATGCGCGCAACGTGGTGCTCAACGAGATGAACAAGCCCTTCACGGCCTACGCCCTCACCGCTGAGGAGATGGCCAACTGGGAGAAGCTCGCCGAGGTGCGCACCGTGGTCAACGGCGTGCTCGAAGCCGCCCGCGCCGAGAAGAAGATCGGCAAGAGCCTTGAGGCCGACGTGCACCTGACTGTTCCCGCCGAAGACGCATTCCTCGCAAATGTGGACGGCAAGGAACTCGCGGACCTTCTGATCGTCTCTCAGGTCGAGGTGACGGTCGGCGACAGCGTGAAGGCCTCCGCCGAGGAAGCCGCCGGCACGAAGTGCCCGCGCTGCTGGAAGCACTCTACCGCCGCGAACGCCGAGGGTCTCTGCCCCCGCTGCGCAGAAGTGATGCGCTCTTTCCCCGACCTCGCGTAAGAAACAACGCGGGCAGCCATTTGGCTGCCTGCGCCGTGTTTTTCATCCGTTTCCACCCCACCCGCATGATTTTAGAAAGGAACCCGACCCATGCACTTTGACACCAAAAAGCTCACCCGCTGCGCGCTCATCGCGGCTGTTTACGTCGCGCTGACGATGCTCTCCAACGCCCTAAACCTTGCCTACGGCCCCATTCAGCTCCGCTTTTCCGAGGCGATGACGGTGCTGCCGTTTCTGATGCCCGAGGCGAGCTGGGGCCTCTTTATCGGCTGCGTGCTCTCCAATGTTTTAAGTCCCTACGGTCCGCTCGATATGATCGTCGGTTCGGCAGCCACGCTGCTCGCGGCGCTCCTTACCGCCCGCTGCCACAAAAAATGGACGGCGGCGCTGCCGCCCGTGCTCTGCAACGCCATCCTCATCGGCGCGCTCATCGCTTGGGAGGAAGCAGGCGTCGGCAACGGCTTCCCGCCCGCGTTCTTCTACAACGCCCTCACCGTCGGCCTCGGCGAAGCTGTCGCCTGCTATGTCCTCGGCATCCCCCTCCTCGGCGTGATGCAGAAGCACCTCAAGCTCAACTGAGTCAAAAAAGAGGACTTCCGAACGGAAGTCCTCTTTTTTATTTAAGAAAGCACCAAAAAGCGTCGCAGACTTTGCGCCGCGCACGGCGCAAATAATTTCAATCGTAAATTCCAACGACATGTGCGTTGGAATTTACACTTCTCAGGCCGCAAACGTGCGCGCCTACGGCGCGTGCGCTGCCGCGGACTGCAAAGCTCCTACTCAAAAAAGCGGCCCAAAGGCCACTTTTTTGAAGGCGTTAGCCTTCATACGGGTGGTTGCTCTCAATATAGATCCCGCGGCCGTTCGACCAGCCGACGTTGAAGTTCAGCACCTTGCCGAGGTCGCGCAGCTTGTAGTACGTGTAGCCGCCGCCCTGATCGTCGGTCAGCAGGATCGCCGTGAACGGGATGCTCTCGCCGTAAATCACAGTCTTGGCATCGGCTTTCTGATAATGGCGGTCGCCGGAAAACGGCGCCTGCATCTCCGTTCCGTTTGGCTTATAGGCTTCATCCGGTACGATAATGACATTGCCGTCCCAGTCCACGCCGAACTGCGCGTTCGTACCGTTTAAGAGAGACGCAATATCGCGCAGGCGGACATAATTCGTCTCGCCGCCGTTGCTGCCGGGCAGCGCGTAGGTCTGGAGCGTGATGTCGCGGCCGTCGATCTCGATGGTCTGGCGGCGCATATAGGCCGTGCCGCTCGCGGGAATGCTCTCCTGTGTCACAGTGCCGAGCTGGCGCTGGTGCAGGCTCTCGGTTTCAGAGGTCGTAAAGCGGTACGTGCCCGCCTCCAGCGTGAGGTAGTCGACCGTGACGACGTTTTCCTTCACCGTGATGCCGGCAGCGGCGTTGTAGTCCACAAGCGCTGCGGGGAAAGCGAAGCGGTAGGTCATCACCATGTCCTCAAGCAGCGCGTTGATCTGTGCGTCAGAGTAGTCGGGCAGATGCTTGGCAAGCTCTGTCTTGATCGCGCTGCGGCGGTCGGTCTGGGTGTTCTGCACCGTCAGCGTAAGCCCGCCGTCAGATGCAACGGAAAGCGTGACCGTGCCGGGCGTGGCGGCCTTGCTCACCTCGGCGGTCTCCGCGGAGACCTCGGCAAAGATCGCATTGAACTCATCAGCGTTGGCAAACGACTCGCTCGCCTGGTCGCCGTAGTAGCCGTGGCCATCGTAGCGAAAGAAGGAAAAGCCGTTCTGGGTCATCTCGGCGCGCATATTCATCGCGTTGACCATTTCCTCGGAGAAGCCGAATTTGGCCTCGACCGTGCCGCTGCCGTCAAATTGAAACGTCGTATCGGCGACCTGGCACATGCAGCCGCTCAAAAGGACGGTCAGCATGCTCACTACCAGCGCCGCGGCGAAAAGCTTTTTCATGGTGTATCGCTCCTTTGGTAAATTCTACCGACAATTTTACACGAATTTCCGCCCGATTGCAAGCAATGCGGCCGTCTTTACACTGGAAAAACATGGAAAATCTGATTTTTCCGCGCAAAGGGGGCGGTATTTTTGAAAAATTGCTTGACTTTACGGAAAAGTTTTATATAATAGTAGAGCTTGTAATATGCATTGCAGGCAAATCCTTGCTCACATGAATCCGTGTGGGCCATCAGTCCAAAAGGAGGTGCAACCAAGAATGGCTAAGATTTCCGCAAACTATGAGGTCGTTTTCATCATGGACGGCAGACTGCCCGAAGAGCAGGTCGCCGCTCTGACCGAAAAGTTCAAGACCCTCGTGGAGCAGAACAGCACGGCTATGGAGGTTGAGGAGTGGGGCAAGCGCAAGCTGGCCTACGCCATCAACTACATCACCGAAGGCTACTATGTTCTGATCTCCTTCACGAGCGCGCCCGATTTCCCCAAGGAATTGGACCGTATCCTCGGCATTACCGATGGTATCATCCGCTCCATGATCGTCTGCAAGGGCGAATAAGGAGGGCAGCGCTATGTTGAACCGTATCGTCATCATGGGTCGACTCACCCGTGATCCCGAGCTGCGCCGCACGCAGAACGGCACGGCGGTGACGTCCTTCTCCGTCGCGGTCGACCGCGACTTCAAGAGCCGCGAGAGCGGCGAGAAGGCCACCGATTTCATCGACGTAGTCGCTTGGCGCCAGACCGCTGAATTTGTCTGCCAGTATTTCACCAAGGGCCGCATGGCCGTGGTCGAGGGCAGATTACAGATCCGCGACTGGAAAGACAAGGATGGCAACAACCGCCGCAGCGCGGAAGTGGTTGCCGACAACATTTATTTCGGCGACAGCAAGCGCGACAGCCAGTCGGGCGGCGATTACGCGCCCCCCGCTTACGGCTCTCCCGCCGAGAGTTATACCGCTCCTGCGAGCGGCGGCTTTGCCGAAATTGAAGAGGACGGCGAGCTGCCGTTCTAATGTGGGTACGAAAGCCCCAATTCTGATAAGGAGGAATCATCCATGGCTATGGAACGCGAAAACAGAGCCCCTCGCGCCGGCGGCCCGAACCGCAAGCGCAAAAAGGTGTGCCAGTTCTGCGTTGACAAGTGCGAGTATATCGACTATAAGGACGCCGCCAAGCTGCGCCGCTTCATCTCCGAGCGTTCGAAGATCCTGCCCCGCAGAACCACCGGTACCTGCGCGATGCATCAGCGTCAGCTGACCGAGGCCATCAAGCGTGCCCGTCAGATCGCTCTGCTCCCCTTCGTCACCGAATAAGGAACAAAGATTTGAAAAGAGCTGTCCGCAAGGACAGCTCTTTTTTCGCCTAAAGGCCGAAGACTTCTTTCCACGCACGGCGCGGAGGGATATGCCGCCTGTGGGCGGCGGGGGCAAAGGGGGATATTCTCTTTCACGAAAGAGAATATCCCCCTTTAAATCCCCCAAGAGAAAGGTTTAGATTGGCAGTCTCGGGGTTGAATAACCTTTATGCCTTCGGAATGCAACTGCCTGCGCGCGGCGTTGCCGCGGTTAGTGTTGCTATACGATTTGACTTTCTTCTATCATCCGCTGCCGCTCTGCTGATCTTGTAGGAGTACAGCCTAATTTCCGTCTACCGCCAGTCTCCACAATGCGGCGAGCGAAGCAATGCCGCTATTTCGCACGCAGTCTGCCGCCGAGGTAACGTCACACGCGCCTCACGGTAGTAAGGCGCGGTTACAATCGGTGGCGATTCGCAGGGGCTCATGGCGAAGCCATGTACACCGCATCTGATTGCGCAGCGCGTGCAGCTCTTCGAGATTGGGGCTGCCAATGTGCGGGGTCAAGGGGCAGAGCCCCTTGCGTTCTCTTGGGGGTTCAAGGGGGCCATTCTCTCACGTGAGAGAATGGCCCCCTTTGCCCGTTCCCCTGCACGGTGCAGGGAATAAAGACGAAGCGCCTTCGGCGCTGCTTTTTCCCGCCCTTGCAGGGCGGACACTTAATATGCTATACTTTTATAAAAAGTATCAAAAAGGAGTCCCTTTTATGACCTACCCCTGCCTTGTGCTCGATCACGACGACACTGTGGTCAACTCCACCGCGACGGTGCACTATCCCTGCTTTGCCGAGTACACGGCGAAGTTTTTCCCCAGGGCGAAGCGCTACACGCTGGAGGAATACGTCCTCAAAAACTTTGACCCCGGCGTCTATGACTTTTTCCACGGCGAGGTCGGCATGACCGAGGAGGATATGAAGCACGAGCAGGCGTACTGGCACGAATACGTCCAGCACCATGTGCCGCAGGTCTATGACGGGATGCGCGACATTTTGTGGGACTACGTGCACGCGGGCGGCACGATCTGCGTCGTGTCGCACTCGCTCTCGCCGAACATTCTGCGCGACTACCGCGAAAATAAGCTCCCCGAGCCGAAGCTCGTCTACGGCTGGGAGGTGCCAAAGGACTGGCGCAAGCCCCAGCCGCACGCGCTCTATGATATCATGGAAAAGCTCGGCTTCACCGCCGAGCAGATGCTCGTGCTCGACGACTTAAAGCCCGGATATGACATGGCAAAGGCCGCGAATGTGCGCTTCGCCGCCGCGGGCTGGTCGAACGACATCCCAGAGATCGAGGCGTTCATGCGTCAAAACTGCGACCTGTACTTTAAGACCGTCGAAACGTTCGGCGACTATCTTCTGCACGGAAAGGAAGCGTAACTATGGCAAAGCGCATCACAAAGATCGTCCTCACGGGCGGCCCCGCGGCGGGCAAAACCACGCTCGTGAGCCGTGTGCTCAAGGAATTCAAGCAGGAGGACGGCTGGCGCGTCATCACGATCCCCGAGACGGCAACTGAGCTCATTTCGGGCTTTGGCATCAAGCCCTTTGACAACTGTATGTCAATGCTGCAATTTCAGGACTTTGTCGTCGGCGATCAGATCCACAAGGAAAAGCTCGCACTGGATGCCGCGCAGCTCGTGCCGGAGGACAATATTCTCATTCTCTACGACCGCGCGCTGATGGACGACAAGGCCTACGTGTCGGATGAGGAGTTCGCGCAGGTCATCGCGCGCTTTGACGGCCGCACCGAAGAGCGTGTGCTCGCCAATTACGACATGGTACTCCATCTCATCACCTGCGCCAAGGGCGCGGAGTTTGCCTATGACCTCGGCAACAACGCGCGCACGGAATCCATCGAATTCGCGCGCGAGATGGACGACCGCACGCTGCGCGCGTGGAGCGCGCACCCGAATCTGCGCATCATCGACAACGACGCAAATTTCAACAATAAAATCGAGCGCGCCCTGCGCGAGATCTACCGCGCCGTGGGCGAGGTCGAGCCAATGGCACAAAAGCGCAAGTACCTCATCGCCATGCCCGACATGGGCTCGTTCGCACAAAAATACCGCGCCGCGGCCATCGACATGACGCAGACGTATCTCGCGCTGACGAACCCGAACATCGAGCGCCGCGTGCGCATGCAGAAAAGCGGCGCGGAGACGCTGTACTTCTACACCGAAAAGCATCGCATGGAAAACGGCGAAAAATGGGACACCGAACGCCCCATCTCGCAAAAGCAGTATGAAAAATACCTCTTAGAGCGCGACACGGCGCTCTCGCCCGTGCGCAAGACAAAGTATCGTTTCGTCTTCGCCGACCGCCGCTGTGAGATCGACATGTACCCCTTCAGCGCGGAAAGGGCCGTGCTGTTCCAGTACGGGCAAAGCAGTGCCGCGCTGCCCGAGGAGATCACCGTGCTCCGCGAGGTGACGGGGGACGCGGATTACAAAAACCGCAAGTTGGCAGCTTTGCAAAAGCTGTGAAAATTTTTAGGTTTTTCGCACAAGCGCGAAAAAGCACACGCGCCCAGTGTGGTCGCAAAAAAAGAGCTGTCCTTTCGGACAGCTCTTTTTCATTCCTCTGCGTGGGACGCATCCAGCGGCTTGACATATTTCTTATAGCAATACAAAAAGTATGCGATCTCCGCCGCGCCCGTGAGTACCCACGAGAACGGATAGAGCATATAGAGCGAGGGGATCGTATGGAAGTGGGCGAACACGGTGTAGATCCACGCCACGCGGAACACGCACGAGCCGAGGAACACGAAGATCATCGGCACGAGGCCCTTTCCAAGGCCGCGCGAGGCGGCGGTGGTGCAGTCCATCGTGGCCGAGATCGGGAACGAGAAGCACATGACCCAGATGCGCGCGAGGCCCGCCTCGATGACGTCGGATTCCGACGTGAAGAGCGAGAGAAACTGGTGCCCGAACAGCAGGAACAGCCCGCCGAGCACCGCTGCGGCTACTGCGGAATAGCAGAGCGTCAGCAGGTAGCTCTTGAGCACGCGGCGCGATTTGCCCGCGCCGTAGTTCTGCCCGACAAAGCTCGAGCAGGCGATGTAAAACGCGTTCATCACGGAGTAGACGAGGTTATCCACATTGCCCGCCGCGGAGTTGCCCTCGACGACGACGGTGCTGAACGAATTGACGCCCGCCTGAATGAAGAGGTTTGCGACCGAGAAGATCGCGTTCTGCAAACCTGCCGGCACGCCGACAGACAGCGCGTGGATGGCCTTGTCCTTGTGGAAGCGGACCTCTTTTAAGCTGAGGCTGTAGATCTCCTTGCTGCGCATGAGCGAGCGGACGATGAGCCCCGCGGACATGCACTGCGAGAGCATGCTCGCGAGCGCGACGCCGTCGGTCGACATCCCGAGCCCGATGACAAACACAAGGTCGAGGATGACATTGAGCACGCCCGCGGCGGAAAGGAAGATGAGCGGCGTTTTCGTGTCGCCGATGGCATTCAGAACGCCGTTGCCGTAGTTATAGAGCGCGGCGGCGGGCATGCCAAGGAAGTAAATGCGAAGGTACAGCTCCGCGCCGTCGATCAGATCGTCGCGCGTGTTCAGAAGCTCGAGCAGCGGGCGGGCAAAGATAAGGCCCAGCGCCAGCATCAAAAAGCCCGCGATCAGGCAGACAAGAAACGACGTGTGGACGGATTCGCGCACGTTTTTCTCGCTGCGTGCGCCGAAGTGCGTGGCGACAAGCACGTTGACGCCGCTGCCAAGGCCCATCAGAAAGCCCGTGAACAGGAAGATGAGCGTCGTGGTCGAGCCGACCGAACCCATGGCGGCGGAGCTTGAAAAGCGGCCGACGACCGCAAGGTCGACCATGCTGAAGAGCATCTGCAAAAGGTTAGTGAACATCAGAGGCAGCGAAAAGCCGATGATCTGGCGGCCAAGGCTGCCCTGCGTCATATCGAGCGTGGCGGAACGCGCCATAAAATATCCCTCTCTCTCATTCTCTATTCAGAGTCCTATCCTTATAGCATACTTTTCCCCGCTTTGCAAGCGGGAAGGGTGCGGCGCGCAAAAAATAACGAAAACAGCGGAAATTTTTTCAAAAAAGCTGCAAATTGCGCGCAAAAACGCTTGCATTCCGCAGCTTTGTGTGATAGTATGCTTGTGTTATGGATGCAGGAAACGCAGAGTGGACCGTTTGGCCCGCTCTTTCTTTTGCAAATTTCGGAAAAAACACGGATTGCGAGGGATACAATGAAGAAAGTGACAGAGACCGTGCGCGAACTGGCGCTCCCCGTGGTCGAAGAGAACGGCTGCAAGCTCTGGGACGTGGAATATGTCCGCGAGGCCGGACAGTGGTATCTGCGGATCTACATTGATAAGGACGGCGGCGTGAACATCCTCGACTGCGAGGCCATCTCCCGCGCGCTGAGTGATATTCTGGACGAGGCCGACCCCATCGAGTCGAGCTACATTTTCGAGGTCGCGTCCGCCGGCGCGGAGCGCCCGCTCAAGCGGCCCGGTGACTTTGAGCAGTTCATGGGCTCGCCCGTGCTCTTGAAGACCTACAAGCCCGTGGACGGGCGCAAGGAATTTTCCGGTGACCTCGCGGGCTACGACAACGGCGCGGTCACGCTCCGCATCGGCGAAGAGGAAAAGCGCTTTGAAAAGGACGCGGTCGCGCTCGTGCGCCTGCGCTGCGACTTTTAACCAAAAAGAATACCAATTACTTTGATTATACAGAATAGGAGCATACCCATGAAATGTGATGAAATCTTCGCAGCGCTTGCGATGCTGGAAAAGGAACGCGGCATTTCTCAGACCTTTATGATGGATAAGATCGTTCAGGCGCTCACCACCGCCTACAAGCGCGACCACGAGGGCGTGGAAAACGTCGTGGTCGATGTGGACGAGGGCAAGCGCGAGCTCAAGATGTTCGTGCAGAAGGAAGTCGTGGATGAGGTCGAGAACCCCGGCACGCAGATGAGCCTCGATGACGCGAAGGCCATCTCCGCCAAGTACAATGTCGGCGATATCGTCAACATTCCCGTCGACAACATCGAATTCGGCCGCATCGCCGCGGGCAACGGCAAGCAGGTCATCATCCAAGGCCTGCGCGAAGCCGAGAGCGGCATGGTCTACGACGAATACAACTCCAAGCAGCATGAAATTCTCACCGGTGTCGTCACGCGCATCGATCCCCGCACGGGCAATGCGTCCCTTCGCATCGGCACCGGCACGGAAGCGACAGACGCCATTCTTCTCGCCGGCGAGCAGGTCAAGGGTGAGACGCTCATCGAGGGTCAGCGCATCAAGGTCTACCTTGTCGACGTGCGCCGCCAGTCGAGAGGCCCGCAGGTCGTGATTTCCCGCACGCATCCGGGTCTCGTCAAGCGCCTTTTCGAGCTTGAAGTGCCCGAGATCTACGACGGCACGGTCGAGATCCGTTCCATCGCCCGCGAGGCGGGCTCCCGCACGAAGATGGCGGTGTGGAGCAACGACGAGAACGTCGATCCCATCGGCGCGTGCGTCGGCCCCCACGGCCAGCGCGTGAACAGCATCGTCGAAGAGCTGCGCGGCGAAAAGATCGACATCATCAAGTACAGCGACGATCCCGCGGAGTACATCGCCGCGGCGCTCGCTCCGGCGGACGTTGTCGACGTGCGCCTTGCCGAAGAGGGCAAGGCCTGCCGCGTCATCGTGCCCGACGATCAGCTTTCCCTTGCCATCGGCAAGGAGGGGCAGAACGCACGCTTAGCCGCGCGCCTCGTCGGCTACAAGATCGACATTAAGCCGGAAAGCTATCGCGAAGAAGAGTGATCTTCAAAAATGTGCATAGGCACATTTTTGAGCTTCCATTTGCACCCCGCTGCGCGCACTCGCTTGCGCTCGCACACTTGCGGGGCGAGAAGTGTTTTTACTGACGCACCGGTCACCGGTAAAAACGATTTCAGTTCATTTGCGCCGTGCGCGGCGCAAAAAAGTCCGAGGCGCTGAAAGCGCCAAAGAGGAGGGCGGCTCATGCAGAAAGTAAAGAAGATCCCGCAGCGCCAGTGTGTGGGCTGCCGCGAGATGAAGGACAAACGCGCGCTCATCCGCGCCGTCAAATCGCCGCAAGGCGAGGTGTCGCTCGACTTTACGGGCAAAAAGCCCGGGCGCGGCGCTTACGTCTGCCCGAACAGCGAATGCCTCAAGCGGGCGCGCAAATCCCGCGCGCTCGAGCGCGCGCTGGACACGGCCATCCCCGAGAGCGTCTACGAAGAAATGGAAAAGGAGATGGCAAACGGTGGATAAACTGCTCAATCTGATCGGCCTTGCCAAAAAGGCCGGAAAGCTGGAGGTCGGTGAAGAGCCCGTCGGCGCGGCGGCACGAAGCAAGCACGCGCGGCTCATCCTCATCGCCTCGGATGCGGCGGACAACACGCGCCGCCGCGCGCTCCACTTCGGCGAGGCGGGCGAGTGCATCTGCCTTGAGATCCCGCCGACGAAGGAGGACCTCGGCAGAGCGCTGGGGCGCACGTCGTGCGCGCTGCTGGCGCTGACGGACATCGGCTTTGCCGAGGCCGTCGCGAAAAAGCTGGCGGAAAGTGACGAAGCGCACTACGGCGAGGCGGCCAAGCGCCTGACGATCAAGGCGGCACGCGCCGCCGAGCGGAGGAAAGAGCTCAAGCAGCACGAAAAAAATGTGCGCACCGGCAAGAAAAAGCCGCATCAGGAAGAACCGCAGCCCGCTCCCGCCGCAAAGGCCAAGAGCGCGGAAAAGAGCGAGAGCAAGCGCCCGAGAGGCGCGGTCAAGCACGGACGCACGCGCGCCGAGAGAGAAAAGGCGCACCGCGCCGCGGAAAAGCAGCGCGCGGCAAGGCGCTTTGCCCATTCCCGCCCCGTGAAGAAGGGCAAGGGCAGCATCAAGAAAGACAGTAAGCAGAGATCACAACACACGGAGGTGCAATAATTTGGCTACTACAATGAACAAGAACAAGGTATCCGATATGGCAAAGGACTTCGGACTTACGTCGAAGGACATTCTGTCCGTTCTGAGTACCTATGAGGACGGGAGCAAGAAGCCTTCGCAGGTGTTGTCCGCGGACGAGGTCAACCTGATCTTCGAGCATCTGACGCAGAAGCATCAGGTGAAGATCGAGTCGATCTACGCCGAGTCCGCTCCCCAGAAAAAGCCCGAGCCCAAGGCTGCCCCCGCCCCCGCGCAGAATCAGCCGAAGGCGAATAATGCCCAGAACCAGCCGAGAAATAACAATAATAACGGCGGCAGCCGTCCCCAGCCCCAGCAGGGCCAGCAGGGTAAGCCCGCCCAGCCGCAGCAGAACACCCAGCCGGTGCAGCAGCAGAGCAAGTCCACCGCCACGCAGCATCCCACGACGCGCGTGCCGGAAAAGAAAATCGTCGACACCCGCAAGGTCACGAACGTCAACCTTGACAAGTACGACGAAAAGCTGCAGGACATGGCCGAGCGCTCCGGTGACCGCCGCGACTTAGAGCGCGGCAGCAAGGAAAAGTTCCGCAACAACAGAAATCGCAGCAACCGTCAGCAGCCGTTCTCCGGCAAGCGCAAGCAGGAGGAGGCCGAGAAGATGCGCCGCCTGCAGCTTGAGATCGCGAAGAAGACGCCGCTGACCGTCAAAATTCCCGACGAGATCTCCGTCGGCGAGCTGGCCTCCCGCATGAAGAAGACGGGCGCCGAGGTCGTCAAGTGCCTGATGAAAAACGGCGTGATGGCGTCCCTTTCCCAGATGATCGACTTCGACACCGCGTCCTTTGTCGCTGAAGAGCTCGGCTGCAAGGTCGAAAAGGAAGTCGTCGTGACGATCGAGGAAAAGCTCATCGACGATCACAAGGACAGCGCCGACGAGCTCCAGCCCCGCGCGCCGGTCGTCGTCGTCATGGGTCACGTCGACCACGGCAAGACGAGCCTTCTCGACTATATCCGCAATGCCCACGTCGCCTCCGGCGAGGCGGGCGGCATCACCCAGCACATCGGCGCCTATCAGGTGCAGATCAAAGGCAAGCCCATCACCTTCCTCGATACCCCGGGCCACGAGGCGTTCACCTCCATGCGCGCCCGCGGCGCGATGATCACGGATATCGCCATCCTCGTCGTCGCGGCGGAGGACGGCATCAAGCCGCAGACCATCGAGTCCATCAACCACGCCAAGGCCGCCGAAATTCCCATCATCGTCGCCATCAACAAGATGGATAAGCCCGACGCCAACCCCGAGCGCATCAAGCAGCAGCTGACCGAGTACGGCCTTGTTGCTGAAGACTGGGGCGGTGACACCATTGTCTGCCCCATCTCCGCCAAGACCGGCATGGGCATCGACAACCTGCTCGAAATGGTCGCGCTGACCGCCGAGGTTGCCGAGCTCAAGGCCAACCCCAACCGTGCCGCGTCCGGTGCTGTGGTCGAGGCGCGCCTTGACAAGGGCCGCGGCCCGATCGCAACGCTGCTCGTCCAGAACGGCACGCTCCATCAGGGCGACATCATCATCGCCGGCACGGCCGTTGGCCGCGTGCGCGCGATGATGAGCGACAAGGGTCAGAAGCTCACCACCGCGGGCCCCAGCGTGCCTGTGGAGATTACGGGCCTTGGCGAAGTGCCCGAGGCCGGCGCACACTTCAACGCCGTCGCCGACGAGCGCCTTGCCCGCGAGCTCGTGGAGCAGCGCAAGGAAGAGGAAAAGCGCAAGGCCAACGCCCCCATCACGAAGGTCTCGCTCGAGGACCTGTTCAGCCAGATCCAGGCGGGCGAAATGAAGAACCTCAACATCATTGTCAAGGCGGACGTCATGGGCTCGGTCGAGGCTGTCAAGGCGTCGCTTGAGAAGATCTCCAACGACGAGGTCCGCGTGCGCGTCATCCACGGCGCGGTCGGCGCGATCAACGAGAGCGACGTCATGCTCGCGGCCACGTCCAACGCCATCATCGTCGGCTTCAACGTCCGTCCGGACGCCGCGGCGCGCGACAGCGCGGCCCGCAACCATGTCGACATGCGCATGTACCGCGTCATTTACGATGCCATCGACGAGATCGAGGCCGCTATGAAGGGTATGCTCGCACCGAAGTTCCGCGAGGCCATCATCGGCCACGCCGAAATTCGCCAGACCTACAAAGTCTCGTCCGTCGGCACCGTCGCGGGCTGCTATGTCACCGACGGCAAGATCCAGCGCGCGTGCGACGTGCGTATCGTACGCGACGGCATCGTCGTCCACGAGGGTCACCTCGCCTCGCTCCAGCGCTTCAAGGACTCCGTCAAGGAAGTCGCGCAGGGCTACGAGTGCGGCCTGAGCTTCGAAAAGTACAACGACATCAAGGTCGGCGATATCGTTGAAGCGTACGTTATGGAACAGATCGAGCAGTAAGACTTCAAAAATCCGCGAAGCGAATTTTTGAGTAGGATTCAGGCTGCGGCAGCGCACTCGCTGCGCTCGCACGTTTGCAGCCTGTAAAGTGTATTTCTGACGCACAGGTCGTCAGAAATGCAGATCAAGATTTTTGCGCCGTGCGCGGCGCAATGTTTAGAAGCCTTAAGGTAGGGGCGGGCGTTCGCCCGCCCCTGCTTTTTTCAAAGGAGGAATAAAAATGGCAAGCAATCGCATTGGACGCATCAATGAAGAGATCCAGCGCGAGCTCAGCTCGCTCTTCCGCACGCTCAAGGACCCGCGCGTCCAGAGCGGCATGGTGACCATTACCCATGTGGACACGACGAGCGACCTGCGCTATTCGCGCATTTACGTGAGCGTTCTCGAAAAGTCGCTCGAAAAGGACGTCATTCGCGGTCTCAAGAGCGCGGCGGGCTATCTCCGGCGCGAGCTGGGCGCGAACATGTCGCTGCGCTACACGCCGGAGCTGCAGTTCATCGCGGACGACTCCATCGAATACGGCGCGCACATCTTAGAGATGCTGCGCGACGTACGCGTGGTGAAGCCCGCGAACCCCGAAAACGAAACACTGAACACGGAGGATGAGCAGGAATGACCGTTTCCGAAGTCGCGGCATACCTCCGCGCGCACGACAAGTACCTCATTCTCACCCATCGCCGTCCGGACGGCGACACGCTCGGCTGCGCTGCGGCGCTGTGCGCCATGCTGCGCCAGATGGGTAAGACCGCGGGCATCCTCTATAACCGCGAGACGACCGAGCACTTCGAGTCCTATGTCGAGCAGTATTGGGTCGCGGACGATTTTGACTATGAGACGGTCGTCTCCGTCGACCTCGCCGCGCTGAGCCTGTTCCCCGACAACGCCGAGATGTTCAAAACGCGCGTCGACCTCGCCATCGACCATCACCCAAGCTACGAGGGCTTCGGCAAGGAGAGCTGTGTGCATCCCGAGTGCGCCGCCTGCGGCGAAATTCTGTGCGAGCTCGCGCAGGAATTAGGACAGCTCACACCCGAAGTCGCGCTGCCGCTCTATGTCGCCGTGTCGACCGACACGGGCTGCTTTGTTTACTCCAACGTCACGGCGAACACGCACCGCGTGGCCGCGGCGCTGATGGAGACGGGCATCGACTATAAAGCCGCCAACAAGCTGCACTTCCGCACAAAGAGCAAAAAGCGCCTGGCGCTTGAGGGAGAGCTGCTGCGCACGATGGAATTCTACGACGAGGACCGCGTCGTCATCGTCGCCGTGCCGCAGTCCTTACAAAAGAGCATGGCGCTTTCCGAGGCCGACATGGAAGACCTTGCGTCCCTCGGCGGCTTGGTCGAGGGCACGGACTGCGCTGTGACGATGAAGGAAACGAAGGACGGCGCGTGGAAGGTCAGCGTGCGCACAGGCGCGCGTGTCAACGCGACGCGCGCCTGCTCGTTCCTCGGCGGCGGCGGACACCGCGCGGCGTCCGGCTGCCTCATTGAGCACGCGGACTATGAGACCGCGCGCGCCATGATCCTGAACGCCATCGCCGAAGCGGTGGCGGAAGAGGCATGAGCACGATCCGCAAGGCGGCGCGCGCCGATTTGGACGCGGTGTGCCGCATTTACGACCAGATCCACACGGCAGAGGAGCGCGGCGAGGCCGCGATCGGCTGGCAGCGCGGCGTGTATCCCGAGCGTGAGACAGCGGAGGCCGCGCTTGCGCGCGGCGACCTTTTCGTGCAGGAGCAGAACGGTGAGATCGTCGGCACGGCCATTCTCAACCAAACGCAGGTCGATTCCTACGCGGGGGCGAACTGGCGCTATGACGCGCCGGACAGCGAGGTCATGGTGCTGCACACGCTCGTCATCGACCCCGAGGCCAAATCGCGCGGCCTTGGCCGCGAGTTTGCGGCATTTTACGAGGGCTATGCCCTCGCGCACGGCTGCCGGTACCTTCGCATCGACACGAACGCGCGCAATGCGCGCGCCCGCCGCTTCTATCAAAAGCTCGGCTACGCCGAGATCGGCGTCGTGCCGTGCACGTTTAACGGTATCGCCGGTGTGCAGCTCGTGCTGCTTGAAAAGCGGCTGCCGCCGCTGCGACAAATCACGGCGGACGAAGCGCCGCGCCTGCGCGCGTGCGTGCAGGCCTTGTCCGAGCACCACAACCGCGTGTCCGCGAATTTCAAGGGCAGCTATCCGAGCCGGCCCTATGATAAAACGTTGTCGCTTTTTGCACAGGCGCTGGAAGAAAACGTCTCGCGCATCGCGGTCATCGAAGAGGACAGCGGGATCGTCGGCTTCTGCAAGGTCGACCTGCACGGAGACGGCATGGGCAAGCTTGACTACCTCGTCGTTCTGCCGCAGTGCCGCGGCAGGAAATACGGCAAGGCCCTGATGGACTGGGCGATGGCGGTATTTTCGGGCAGCGGCGTCCGGAAGATCGAAGTCAAGGTAGTCGACGGCAACGACGCCGTCCACCTCTACGAGAAATACGGCTTTCGCATGAACGCGCATATCTTGGTGCGCGGAGAGTGAAGCCAAAAGGAGAAACGTATGCCCAACGGCATTATCATTATCGACAAACCCGCAGGTTGGACGAGCATGGACGTGTGCGCCAAGCTGCGCGGCATCCTGCATGAAAAGCGCGTCGGCCACGCGGGGACGCTCGACCCCATGGCGACGGGTGTTCTGCCCGTGTTCGTCGGGCAGGCGACCAAGGCCGTCTCCTTTGCCGAGGGCGGGCAAAAGGTCTACGAGGCCGTTTTACAGCTCGGCCTTGTGACCGACACGCAGGATACGACCGGCGAAACGCTCGAAGAGCGCGCCGTGACCGTCACGGAGGACGAGGTGCGCGCGGCGCTGCCGCGCTTTCTCGGCGAGATCGAGCAGATCCCGCCGATGTACTCGGCCATCAAGGTAAACGGCCAGAAGCTCTACGACCTCGCCCGTCAGGGTCGTGAGGTCGCGCGCAAGCCGCGCATGATCACGATCTTCGACCTTGCGCTCACACAGAATTTGGGGAACGGGCAGTACGCCCTGCGCGTCGTTTGCTCGAAGGGCACCTACATCCGCACGCTGTGCCACGATTTGGGTCAGGCGCTCGGCTGCGGCGGCTGCATGGCAGCGCTGCGCCGCACGGAAGCGTCGAACTTCCGCATCGACGAGGCCGTGACGCTCGAGGACGTGCAGCGCGAGGGCGAGGCCCTGCTCCGCCCCACGGACAGCCTGTTCCGGCAGTATCCGGCCTACACCATCCCGAGCGCCGAGCAGGAGCGCAAGTGCCTCTGCGGCAATCCCCTGCGCGCAAAGCTCCCCGACGGGCTGTACCGCGTCTACGGGCGCGACGGGGCGTTCCTTGCCCTGTCGGAGGCGAAGGATGGCACGCTCACCTCGAAACGAAATTTTTTCAGCGTGTGACGCTGACGCAAAAAGGAAACCGAAACTATGAATGAATCCACAGTCATCGCCCTGGGCTTTTTCGACGGGGTGCATATCGGGCACGGCGAGCTGCTCAAAATGGCGGTGCGCCGCGCACAGGAGCGCGGCTGCCGCTCCGCGGCGTTCACGTTCGACCGCTCGCCGCGTGAATTCGTCACGGGAAAGCCCGTGCCGCTGCTGACAACGCCGTCTGAGCGCGCAAACATCATCCGCACACAATACGGCGTGCAGGAGGTCTTTGTCGAGCCGTTCGACCGGAACATGATGACCATGCCGTGGGAGGACTTTATATCCGAGCTTCTCGTCAGGAAGTATCACGCGGTGCACCTTGTCGCGGGACACGACTTCCGCTTCGGCCACAAAAATGAGGGCGATGTGGAAAAGCTCAGAAGTTACTGCGCCGCCCACGGCCTCGGCTGCGACATCATCCCGCGCGTCGAAAAAGACGGTGTGACCGTCTCTTCAACTTATATCCGCTCGCTTCTGGAAGCGGGCGAGGTCAGGCGCGCCGCGGAATTTCTCGGCCATTATTTTTCCGTGGAGGGCACGGTGCGCCACGGCGAGGGCATCGGCAAAAAATCCCTTTTCCCGACGGCAAACCTCATCCCCGAAGAGCACATCATCGCCTTGAAGCGCGGCGTGTACGCCACGCGCGCGCATCTGCCGAATGGTGAGACATGTGTGGGCGTAACGAACGTCGGTGTGCGGCCGACGGTGAGCGACAAGAACACCGTGACGATCGAGACATATCTTGTCGGCTTCGATGGCGACCTGTACGGGCAGAAATTACAGCTCGACTTTTTCGACTACCTGCGCGAGGAGAAGAAGTTCTCCTCCACGCGGGAGCTGCACGACATGATCGCGCAAAACGCCCGCGAGGCGGAAATGATCGTCAAATAAGCATCAACGTGAACGAGAGAACCGGCAGTTTTCAAAACTGCCGGTTCTTTTTTTGCGCGTGTATTTCCCGACAGGCTTTTTCTTTCCGCTCGTTTACAATAATCCCCGACACAATAAATCGACGCACAGGGAGGGGACAGGCTGTGAAGGTGATCGAGCTGCTCAAAAGCAAGGAATGGTCCGGAAAGGTCATCGACTGCGTGCTGCGCTTTGCGCTCTCGTTCGCGCTTGCGGGTGCGCAGGTGTTCGGTGGCTACGCGCCGCTCGCGCTCGGCATGATCGGCGCATCGGGCGCAGGATTGCGGGGGGTGAGCGCGCTGATCGGCGCGTCGGCGGGCGCTGTGCTGTTTCTGCCGTTTTCGCACGCACTTAGGACCTTCGCCGCGGGCGTTCTGATCTTCACGGCGAACAACGCGTTTTTCGATCTGAAACTCTACAAAAAGCGGGCGTTTCTGCCGCTGCTGTGCGCGGGGATGATGTTCTCCGTCGAGTTTGTCTACGTCTTACGCGACGGCGTGGGCGAGGCGGCAAACTGCCTGATGGCGCTGCTGCTGTGCGCGCTCGGCGCGATGAGCGGCCGCGCGCTTTTGTCGACCGGCGACAAGGAAAAGGAGGACCACCCCTACGCGCCGCTTTTCATCCTGCTCGGCGTGCTGATGGCCGCGTCCTCGTTCGAAACCGCGGACGGCTTTGCGCCGGGTCGCATCCTCTCGATGCTGGCGGTGCTGCTGTTCGCCTTTGAGCGCGGCAGCGCGTTCGCCATTCCGGCGGCGCTGTGCATCGGGCTGGGGATGGACCTCGGCGCGGGGGGCGGCAGCTTTGTCCACGCGGCGTCATATGCGTTTTCCGCGGTGCTGGTGAACGTCACAGCGCGGGGCAACCGCGTGCTCTCGGCCCTGTGGTTTGCGCTGAGCATTCTGTGCTTTGCCCTGCCGATGAACGCGCACGCGGGGCTTGTGCTGCTCTACGAGGGGCTGGCGGCGACGCTGTTATTCCTGCTGATCCCATCGCGGTTCCTGCGCGGCAAGCGCCTTTGCAGCGACGAGGCCGCGCAGGAGGACGCCGCCGTGCGCAGAAAGATCGCGGCCTCTGCCGCGGCGCTGCGCGAGCTTTACGACAGCATCGCCCGTCCGCGCACGCTGACGGAGGAAAATCCCGCCGCCATCTTCGACCGCGCGGCGGAAAAGGTCTGCCGCGGCTGTGCGCTGTGCAGCTACTGCTGGGAAAAGGAGTATCAGCGCACCTATACCGCGCTCAACGACGCGACGGCGGCGCTGCTGCGCCGCGGGCAGGGCAGGGGCGAGGATTTCCCCTCGTACTTTTCCGAGCGATGCATCCATTTTTCATCATTTCTCTCCGCCGTGAACGGCGAGCTGCGCGCCTATCTTCTGCGGCGGCAGTACCGGCGGCTGCTGGAGGACGACCGCGCGAAAGCCGCGTCGCAGTACGCCCAGCTCTCCGAGCTCATGCAGAGCGCGGCGGACGGCGCGCTGCGCCCCGTATCGACGCAGCCGGTGCATTCTTATGAGATTGGTCTTTCGCTGCGCCCCAAGCGCGGGGAACGCGTGAGCGGCGACAGCGCCGCCCACTTTGAGACCGAGGACGGCACGCTCTGCCTGCTGCTTTCCGACGGCATGGGCTGCGGCGAGGCCGCGCAGCGCGAATCGTCGATGGCCGCGCGGCTGTTGGAGCGCTTCCTGCGCGCGGGCATCGACGCGCCGCCCGCGCTCAAGACGCTCAACAGCGCGCTCTCTCTTCGCGCCGAGTCGACCGACAGCTTTACGACAGTCGACCTGCTGACGCTTTCGCTCCAGACGCTCGAGGGCGAGCTCTACAAGTACGGCGCGGCGCCGAGCTATCTAAAGCGCGGAGGCACGGTGCGCCGCGTGACCTGCTCGTGCCTGCCCGCAGGCTTGCAGGAGGGCTCGCCCCCGCCGGAGGCGACGCATATCAAGCTCTCGCCGGGGTGCTTTCTCGTAATGCTCTCCGACGGCGTGGCCGACAGCTTAGACGACGAGTGGCTGCAAAACCTGCTTGCGGGCTGGGAGGGACATGATCCCCAGCAGCTCGTCGCGGCGATCTTGGCCGACAGTATGGAAAAGCGCGGCGGCACGGACGACGCTGGTGTTCTGGCGCTCTACATTCCCGAGGATTCGGGCGGCGCGCAGGCGGTCTGAACGCAGCAAAAATTTTCGCTCTTCCCGTATAGCGCCCGCCGTGGCGGGCATACTGGAGGCAGAATGTTTTTCCATCGGGAGGTGCTGCTTTCAATATGGTCAAGGGAACATCGCGGAGAGTGATCGTGGTCGACTCGCCGGATACGGAGCTTTTTGAACAGGCCATTTTCATCGTGCGCAACGACGCCATGAACCGAAACGGCGTCACGGCGCAGCGATTGGTAGACGAAGCCTGCCGCGTGGCGCGCACCTGCGGCCGCACGGCGACATGCAGCAAGCGCAGCTTTTTTAGGCGCGGCTCGCCCGCGCTGTGGGGCTGCATCGGCGCGGGCGGCATCGCGCTGGCATGGTTACTCAGCGTACTCATTTAGTCCATTGTTTTTTCTCCTCCGTTTTTGGGCGCGGCGAAATTGCCGCGCCCGATTTTTTTGCGCAAAACGGCAAATCAGCGCAAATTTTTAATTTACAAGCGGTTATCAATAGACTATACTATAACCTACCGTATTTTATTTGACGAGGTTATTGCCATGAATGCTGACTTTTCCCGCACCCTTGCCCTGCTGCGGCAGGAAAAGGGGATCTCCCAGCGCAAGGCCGCGAAAGAGCTCGGCATTTCGCAGGCGCTTTTGTCCCACTACGAAAACGGCATCCGCGAGCCGGGGCTCGCGTTCGTCAAAAAGGCGTGCGATTACTACCACGTCTCGGCGGACTATCTGCTCGGGCGCACGCTCGATCGCGACGGCGGCATGATCGACGCCGAATCGCTCTACGATTCGAGCGATGAAAAGGGCACGCTGCGCGGCAGCATCGCCGCGACGCTGCAAAAGAAGATGCTCGTCAACACCGCGGGCGTCCTCTTCGAGCTGCTGGGCAAGACGAACGACCGCACGCTCATCACGTCGGCAGGAAGCTACCTTGGCGGCGCGTTCTACCAGCTCTACCGCGCGCTGCACCGCGCGAGCGGCGGGAAAGAGGGGTACTTCGGCTTAGATGCCACGGCCTACCAGTCCGGCGCAGTGGACGCGCAGATGCGCGCGGACTACATCGCCTACGCTTCCTCGCTCGCGCAGCTTTCCGAAAAGGACGGCGCGTTCGCCTCTATGGAGGATGAAGCGCTCGCGTCCCTCTACCCCGGCCTCATGCAGAGCGTGACGCAGGTACTCCACAGCACCGAAGAAAAGACGAATTCCCTGCTCGGCAGGAAATAAGAATTTCCCCTGCGGCAAAACGCTTGGACGCGCCATTTGGCGCGCGGCGTCGCCTTGCCGACAACAAACAGGAGCAACAGCTATGAACGAAAAGAACATCCGAAATTTTTCCATCATCGCGCACATCGACCACGGCAAGTCGTTTTCCCACAAGGGCTGAAGCCCTTGCGGGAACCCTTTTGATTGAACATCCTCGGGCGAAATGAATTCGCCCTGCGGCAAGGTTTTGCCCGAGGGCAAAACGCTTGGACGCGCCATTTGGCGCGCGGCGTCGCCTTGCCGACAACAAACAGGAGCAACAGCTATGAACGAAAAGAACATCCGAAATTTTTCCATCATCGCGCACATCGACCACGGCAAGTCGACGCTGGCGGATCGGCTTCTTGAAAAGTGCAACGCCGTTTCTGCGCGCGAGATGGAGGACCAGATCCTCGACAACATGGACTTGGAGCGCGAGCGCGGCATCACGATCAAGGCCCGCGCCGTCACGTTCGATTACACCGCCGCCGACGGGCAGGTCTACACGCTCAATTTGATCGACACGCCGGGCCACGTCGACTTCAACTACGAGGTCTCACGTTCGCTCGCGGCGTGTGAGGGCGCGCTGCTCGTCGTCGACGCCTCGCAGGGCATCGAGGCGCAGACGCTCGCAAACACGTATCTCGCGATGGAGCACGACCTTGAAATTCGCCCCGTGCTCAACAAGATCGACCTGCCCGCCGCCGACCCCAAGCGCGTCAAGCAGGAGATCGAGGACATTTTAGCCATCCCCGCTGAGGATGCGCCCGAAATCTCCGCCAAGCAGGGCATCAACATCGACGCCGTGCTCGAAGACATCGTGCAGAACCTCCCCTGCCCGCAGGGCGACCCGAACGCGCCCTTGCAGGCCCTCATTTTCGACAGCTATTACGACGCCTACCGCGGCGTCATCGTCTACATGCGCTTGAAGCAGGGCACGATCAAGCCCGGCATGGAGGTCAAGATGATGGCGACGGGCGCAACATTCAAGGTGCTCGAATGCGGCTTGATGCGCCCGCTGGGTCTGGAGCCTGCGAAGCAGTTAGAGGCCGGTCAGGTCGGCTACTTCACCGCGAGCATCAAGGACGTGCATGAGACGCAGATCGGCGACACGGTCACGGGCGTCGAGCATCCCGCGAGCGAACCGCTGCCGGGCTACCGCAAGGTGCGCTCGATGGTCTACTGCGGCATTTACACCGAGGACGGCAGCAAATACCCGGATCTTCGCGATGCGCTGGAAAAATTGCAGCTCAACGACGCTTCGCTGACGTTTGAGCCGGAATCGTCCGTCGCGCTGGGCTTCGGCTTCCGCTGCGGCTTCCTCGGCATGCTGCACATGGAGGTCATTCAGGAGCGCTTGGAGCGCGAATTTGACTTAGACCTTGTCACCACGCTCCCGAGCGTCATCTACGAGGTCTACAAGACCGACGGCACGATGGTGCGCGTCGACAACCCGCACAACTACCCCGACCCCGCGCACATCGAGCGTGCCGAGGAGCCCTACGTCAAGGTGACGATCGTCACGCCGCCCGATTACGTCGGCAACATCATGCCGATGTGTCAGGACCGCCGCGGCGAGTTCAAGGACATGCAGTACCTCGACACCTACCTTGTCGAGATGCATTACGAGATGCCGCTCAACGAGATCATCTACGACTTTTTCGACACGCTCAAGGCCAACACCAAGGGTTACGCCTCGCTCGACTATGAGCTCTCCGGCTACCGCCCGAGCGAACTCGTCAAGGTCGATATCCTGCTCAACGGCGATCAGGTGGACGCGCTGTCGTTCATCGCGCACCGCGACAAGGCCTACGCCCGCGCGAGAAAGCTGTGCGAAAAGCTCAAGGACAACATTCCCCGCCAGCTCTTTGAAATTCCTATTCAGGCGGCCATCGGCGGGCGCATCATCGCGCGCGAGACCGTCAAGGCCATGCGCAAGGACGTTTTGGCCAAGTGCTACGGCGGCGATATCAGCCGAAAGAAGAAACTGCTCGAAAAGCAGAAGGAGGGCAAAAAGAAAATGCGCTCGCTCGGCACCGTGCAGGTGCCGACAGAGGCGTTCCTCGCTGTCCTCAAGCTGGATGAATAAGAAACCCACGATCAGAAAGACAGTAAAGGAGTGCGATCAGATATGCTTTTGGATCATTATGTCAGTGCCATGGACAGCTGGAAAGGGCGCATCGACAGCGAGACCGATTACGACGCGTTTCGCTGGCACCAGTGGGTACAGCCCATCGACCTGAACGACGGCAGCGCGCCGTTCACCGGCAAGCTCGGCTTTGCTTTCATCGGCTTTTGCAGCGACAAGGGCGTCGCGCGCAACAAGGGCCGCACGGGCACGGCGCTCGCGCCGGACTTTGTGCGCGGCCAGATGTCGGGCCTTCCCTGCACGTTTTCACAGGAGGTCAAGCTCTACGACGCGGGCGATATCATCTGCGATGAAATTTCGCTCGAAGAGGGCCAGCACGAGCTGGGCTGCGCCGTGGAGGAAATTCTGTGCCGGAACCTGTTCCCCATCGTGCTCGGCGGCGGCCACGAGACGACGTTCGGCCACTTCCAGGGCCAGCATAACTTCTTAAAGGACAAGGGCAAGACGCCGGAGCTCGGCATCGTCAACTTTGACGCGCACTTCGATCTGCGCCCGTACGACATGGGCAACTCGTCCGGCACGATGTTCCGCCAGATGGCGGATGTCTGCAAGGCCGAGGGCACACCGTATTACTATTTCCCCATCGGCATCCAGCAGCACAGCAACACCGTGAGCCTCTTCAAAAAGGCCGAGGAGCTCGGCGTCGACTATGTGCTCGCCAAGGATTTACAGGCCTCGAACTTAGAGTCCATCCTTGAGCGCATGGACCAGTTCCTCTACCAGTGCGACGACACGTACATCACCGTCTGCTCGGACGTCTTCTCGTCCGCGTTCGCCCCGGGCGTCAGCGCGCCGCAGTCGCTCGGCCTCGACCCCGAGATCGTGCTGCCGCTCATCAAGCATGTGCTGCGCACGCGCAAGGTCCGCGGGTTCGACATCTGCGAGATCTCCCCGCGGTTCGACCAGGATAATACGACCGCCAACCTCGGCGCGGTCATTATTTTTGCGGTGGTCAATACATTGTGCAGGCTCAATGGTTTGAGCATCTGAAATTTCAGCGCGCCAGCGCTGCTCCTTATTCCCCTGCGCCGCGCAGGGGAGCGGACAAAGGGGGCCATTCTCTCACGTGAGAGAATGGCCCCCTTTAAATCCCCCAAGAGAACGCGAGGGGAGAGCCCCTCGACCCCCGACATTGGCAGTCTGTAGCTTGAATAACTGCACGCGCTGCGCAGTGTAGGTGCGGTGTACATGGCTTCGCCATGAATCTTCTGCGAGTCGTTACGTGTTGCAGCCGCGCCTTACTCCGTGAGGCGCGAGTGACGGTAGAACGGCGGCAGACTGCTTACCGAATGCGGCATTGCTGGCGCTCGCCGCATTGTGGAGTGCTCCGGTAGACGGAAACTAGGCTCTACTTCTACAAGATGGGCAGAGCGGCAGCGGATAATAGGAGCACACCAAGTCGTATAGCAGGGGCAAACGCGGCTCTGCCGCGCGCAGGCATTCCCATTCCGGAGGCATAAAGACTGTCAAGCCCGAGACTGCCAATCAGTCCCTTTCTCTTGGGGGGTGTAAGGGGGGATATTCTCTTTCCGAGGAAAGAGAATATCCCCCCTTGATTCGTGCAGCGCCTTTGGCGCTGCAATCCCCCGCGGCTGAAGTGCCGCATAGCGCTTCGCACCCGCGCGAAAAGGAATCGCAACTTCTTTACAATCTCTTAACACTCTGCCCATTCCATTTTCAAATGACCTGCGGTATATTGAAAATAGCAAACTGCATAGGAGTGAGCTTCTTGAAGCACATTTTTATCATCAACCCCGCGGCGGGGAAAAAGGACAGCCGCCAGCGCGTCTATACGATGGCCGAGGCGCTGAAAAGAAATCACAATTTGGACGTTGAGTGTATGCTCACCAAATCGCGCGGGCATGCGACGGCTTTGACGCGCGCGATCGCGGAGACGGGCGACTATGTCCGCTTTTACGCCTGCGGCGGCGACGGCACGGTCAACGAGATCGCCAACGGCATCGCGGGCTTTCCCAACGCCGCGATGACCTGCATCCCCATCGGCACGGGCAACGATTTCCTTAAAAACTTCGGTAAGGACGCCGAGCCGCTGTTTCTTGACGCGGAAAACCTGTGGAACGGTGACGCGACACCGCTCGACCTCATCGACTGCAACGGCAAATACTGCCTGACGATCGCCTGCACGGGCATCGACGCGCGCATCGCCGAGAGCGTACACGAGTTTGGTGCATCGCCAATGCTCTCGGGCCGCGGGAGCTATTTAGCCAGCGTCGCGGTCAACTTCCTTTTCCACAAGATCGGGCGCAGATGGCGTGTCACGCTCGACGACGAGGTGATCGAGGACACATTTGCCCTCGTTTCGATGTGCAACGGCCGCTACTACGGCGGCGGCTCTACCCCCGTGCCCGAGGCGCGCATGACCGACGGCGTCTTACATACGGTGCTCGTCAAGAACGTCAGCAAGGCACGCTTTGCGACGCTTTTCGGCGGCTACAGCGCGGGCGACTACAAAAAGCTGCCGCAGGACATCATCCGCGTCTCGACAGCGAAGGTCGTGCGCATCGAGGCGCTTGAGGGCGACCTCACGACCTGCCTTGACGGCGAGAGCATGCACTCCCAGTGCGTGACGCTCAAACTCGCGGACAAGAAGGTCAATTTCTTCGCGCCCAAGGGCTGCGATCCGGACGCGACGGCGCGGTAACGCGGCAGCTCAATAACGAAATAAATGACAAAAGAGGTCGAATGCTGCGGCATTCGACCTCTTTTGCCTCTCCGGTGGAAAAGCGGACGCAAGCGGGCGGAGGAGATTTTGAATAAGCTGTGAATTTTTGAAAAAATCCCCAAATACCCCTTGCAAATGCCTTGACAGTGCGCTATGATAGCACCGTTGGTTAGCACTCATCAAGTTTGAGTGCTAACCCGCCTGAAACCGTTAAAATTTTTAAAATATACAAGGAGGCACCAAGCCATGAAACTCACACCGCTTGCTGACCGCGTCATCCTCAAGATGGTCGAGGTCGAAGAGACCACCAAGGGCGGCATCATCCTGACCGCCAGCGCCAAGGAGAAACCCTCCGTTGCCGAAGTCATTTCCGTCGGCCCCGGCGGCATGGTGGACGGTCACGATGTCGTGATGACCGTCAAGCCCGGCGACAAGGTCATCACCAGCAAGTATGCCGGCACCGAGGTCAAGCTCGATGACGAGGAGTACGTCGTCGTCCGCCAGAGCGATATTCTGGCCATCGTCGAGTAAGACTCGCAAAGAGGGAGCAGGCTCCCCCTTTGGATTCCCCACCGCCAGTCTGCGGACTGGCGACGCCGCCCAAGGCGGCTGGGTCAAAGTATTTTTGCCACGCGCATGTCGCGGCAAAAATGATTTAAATTATTTTCGCGTTCCGCGTAATTCTAATGGAGGTACACTCTTATGTCTAAGCTGATTAAGTCCGGCGAAGAGGCGCGCAAGGCGCTTGAGGCCGGTGTTAACGTTCTTGCTGATACCGTCAAGGTCACCCTCGGCCCCAAGGGCCGCAACGTCGTTCTCGACAAGAAGTTCGGCGCTCCGCTGATCACCAACGACGGCGTGACCATCGCCAAGGAGATCGAGCTCGACGATCCGTTCGAGAACATGGGCGCGCAGCTCGTGCGCGAAGTTTCCACCAAGACGAACGACGTCGCGGGCGACGGCACCACGACCGCAACGCTGCTGGCGCAGGCCATGGTGCGTGAGGGCTTGAAGAACCTCGCCGCCGGTGCAAACCCCGTCGTGATGAAGAAGGGCATGGCCAAAGCCGTTGAGACTGCTGTCTCCGCCATCAAGGCCAACTCCCAGAAGGTCAACGGCACGGACGACATTGCCCGCGTCGGTACCGTCTCCAGCGGTGACGAATTCATCGGCAAGCTGATCGCCGAGGCCATGGAGAAGGTCAGCGCCGACGGCGTCATCACCATCGAGGAGTCCAAGACCGCCGAGACCTACAGCGAGGTCGTCGAGGGCATGATGTTCGACCGCGGCTACATCACCCCGTACATGGTCACCGATACCGAGAAGATGGAAGCCGTCATCGACGACGCTTACCTGCTGATCACCGATAAGAAGATCTCCGTCATCTCCGACATTCTCCCGATCCTCGAGCAGCTCGTTCAGAGCGGCAAGAAGCTCGTCATCATCGCCGAGGACGTCGAGGGTGAGGCTCTCTCCACCTTGATCGTCAACCGCCTGCGCGGCACGCTGAACGTTGTGTGCGTCAAGGCGCCCGGCTTCGGCGATCGCCGTAAGGAAATGCTGCAGGATATCGCCATCCTGACCGGCGGCCAGGTCATCTCCGAAGAGCTCGGCTACGAGCTCAAGAACACCACGATCGACATGCTCGGCCGTGCCCGCCAGATCAAGGTCACCAAGGAGAACACCACCATCGTCGACGGTGCCGGCGACAAGCAGGCCATCGCTGACCGCGTGGCGCAGATTCGCGCCCAGATCGGTGCGACCACCAGTGAATACGACAAGGAGAAGCTGCAGGAGCGCCTTGCCAAGCTCGCCGGCGGCGTGGCCGTCATCAAGGTCGGCGCTGCGACCGAGACCGAGATGAAGGAAAAGAAGCTGCGCATCGAGGACGCGCTCAATGCGACCCGCGCGGCTGTGGAAGAGGGCATCGTCGCCGGCGGCGGCACTGCCTATGTCAACGCCGTTCCCGCTGTGGAAAAGCTCATCAGCGAGGTCGAGGGCGATGAGAAGACCGGTGTCCAGATCATCGTCAAGGCCCTGCAGGAGCCCATCCGTCAGATCGCGGCCAACGCCGGTATCGACGGCAGCGTCGTTCTTGAGAAGATCAAGACCAGCGGCAAGGTCGGCTACGGTTTCGACGCTTACAAGGAAGTCTACTGCGACATGATCTCCGCCGGTATCGTCGACCCCGCAAAGGTCACGCGCTCCGCGCTGGAGAACGCTGCGTCCGTCAGTTCCATGGTGCTGACCACCGAGGCGCTCGTCGCCGACAAGCCCGAGCCCCCCGCACCGGCCGCTCCCGGCGCCGGCATGGGCGACATGGGCGGCATGTACTAAGAGACACCGCTTTTTCCAAAAGGTGATAAGAAAGGCCCGCCTGCAAACGCAGGCGGGCCTTTTGTTCCCTGCACGGTGCAGGGAGCGCGGGAAAGGGAGGGATATCTCTTTTTCGAAAAGAGATATCCCTCCCTTTCACCCTCCCAGAGAAAATTTCCATTGCAAACGGGTAGCTCGAAGAGCTGCAATGCTTGCCGATTGCACTGCCCATAGCGCGGCGGAGCCGCGTTTGAAGCTGCTATACGATTTGCCTCTGCTCCTACTACCCGCTGTTGCGCAGCCGTTGGCGGCTCTGCCGCCTTACAGATGCGGCACACCCCTTGCGGGTGCCGCTCTGCCCATCTTGCAGAAGTGCGCAGTAATCTCCGTCTACCGAGGCACTACTCAATGCGGCGAGCGCCAGCAATGCCGCTATTTCGCACGCAGTCTGCCGCCGGGCAAACGTCACTCGCGCCTCACGACAGTAAGGCGCGGTTGCTGTCAGATCACGACTCGCAGGGATTCATGGCGAAGCCATGTACACCGCACCCACACTGCGCAGCGCGTGCAGCCCTTCAAGCTGCAAACCCGCAATGGCGGGGTCAAGGGGCGGCGCCCCTTGCGTTCTCTTGGGGGTCCAAGGGAGATATTCTCTCACGTGAGAGAATATCTCCCTTATCCGCAGCCCCACACGGTGTGGGGAAAAGCCGCAGCCTCTTCGGGCTGCTCCCCCTCCGCGCCATGCGCGGAAAAAGAGAGGACTTCTCTTTCGAGAAGCCCTCTCTTTTTACTTATTTTCTGCTGTGCAGAAGCAATTATTCCGCTTCCTGCATCGCCTTCGCGGCAGCGACAGCCTTCGCCTGTGCGTCGGCGGAACACTGCTCGTAGCGCACGAAGTGCATCACGAACGAGCCGCGGGACTGGGTCATGGAGCGCAGGTCAATGGCGTAGCTCATCAGCTCTGCCTCGGGGCACTCGGCCTCGATGACCTGCTCGCCGTTGCCGGTCGGGGTCATGCCCATGACGCGGCCGCGGCGCTTGTTGAGATCGCCGAGGATATCGCCCATGTACTGGTCGGGCACCGTGACCTTGAGCTCGCACACCGGCTCGAGCAGGACCGGGGACGCCTCGGGCATGGCTGCCTTGTAGGCGAGGTTCGCCGCGGTCTTGAACGCGATCTCGGACGAGTCGACCGGGTGATAGGAGCCATCGTAAAGGACGGCCTTGAGGTTCACGACGGGATAACCCGCGAGCGGGCCGTGGACGCAGGCCTCGCGCAGACCCTTTTCGACCGCGGGGAAGAAGTTCTTGGGGACGCTGCCGCCGAAGACTTCCTCGGCGAAGACCATCTCTTCGCTCTCCTCGTTGGGCTCGAAGCGGATCCAAACGTCGCCGAACTGGCCGCTGCCGCCGGTCTGCTTCTTATGACGGCCCTGCTTGGAGACCGTCTTGCGGATCTTTTCACGGTAGGGCACGCGCGGCGTGTCGAGCACGACCTCGACGCCGAAGCGGCTCTTGAGCTTGTTGACGAGCACGTCGATCTGGATGTCGCCCGCGCCGGAGACGACCATCTGGTGCGTTTCGGCGTTGTTGACGACGCGGAAGGACGGATCTTCCTCGTTCAAGCGGTTGAGGCCCTGGGCCATCTTATCCTCCTGGCCGCGGGTCTTGGGCGCGATGGCGACGCTGTAGCAGGGCTCATCGAACGGGATGGGCTCGATCTTGACGACCTTGCGCGGCTCGCAGAGCGTGTCGCCGGTCTTGACCTTGTCCATCTTGGCGATGGCGCCGATGTCGCCGCAGGTGAGCTCCTTGACCTCGGTATACTTCTTGCCCTTGGGAATGTACAGGCGGCCGAGCTTCTCGGTCTCGCCGGTGCGGGCATTGACCATGGGCATATCGGGCTTGATGGAGCCGGAGAGCACCTTGACGTAGGAATACTTGCCGTACTGGTCGGAAATGGTCTTGAAGACGAACGCGGTCGGCAGTGCGCCGGGCGCGACGACGAACTCGGAGGACTCGCCGTCCTCATTCTCGGCCATCAGGGCGCGGGCGTCCTGCGGCTGGGGAAGAAGCTCGACGATGGTATCCATCAGGATGCGCGTGCCCATGCCCTGAATGGCGGAGCCGCACACGACAGGGAAGAGGGACAGATCCTTAACGCCCTGGCGCAGGCCATGGATCATCTCGGCATAGGTGAAGTCTTCACCGGCGAAGAACTTTTCCATAAATTCCTCGCTCGTCTCGGCGACGGACTCCTTGAGCGCGTCGTAGAGCTCATCGAGCACGGGCTTTTTGTTCTCAGGCACTTCGATCTCGACGCGGCCGCCGCCGGGGCCGAACTCGAATGCGCGCTTATGCAGCACGTCGATGATGCCGATGACCTTCTTGCTCTCGTCCCAGATGGGGGCGACGACGGGGGCGATGTTCTTGCCGAAGCGCTCGCGCAGCGTGTTGAACGCGGCGTTGTAGTCGGAGTTCTCCTCGTCGGTCTTGGAGATGTAGAGCAGACGGGGGAGAGAGTTCTTCTCGCAATATTTCCACGCCTTTTCCGCGCCGACGCTCATGCCGGCCTTGGCCGAGCAGACGATGACGGCAGCGTCGGCAGCCTGAACGGCCTCCGCGACCTCACCGGCGAAGTCGAAGCCGCCGGGCACGTCGAGCACGTTGATCTTGCAGCTGTCGTATTCCACGGGAGCCACGGCCAGAGAAATGGAGATCTGGCGGCGGATCTCTTCGGGATCGTAGTCACAAACGGTGTTGCCGTCGGCAATTCTGCCCAGACGGTCCGTGCCGCCGGTGAGATACAGCATGCTCTCAGCGAGGGTGGTCTTGCCGCTGCCGCTGTGGCCAAGCAGCACGATATTGCGGATGTCTTTTGCACTCATAATGGGTCAGTCTCCTTCCGAAAATCGTAAATCCCAGATCGGCTCGCGCCATAAGATGGGATAATACTCAATGCAGAAATGATATCATGTTTTTCTCTCCATTACAACCATATTTTTCCGCAAATTTTCGTTTTCTTCGTTCGAAGTGTCAATAACGATCGCTGAGCAGGGCGTCGACCAGCGCGCTGAGCGACCACAAAAGTACGTAAATGAGCAGAGAAAACGGCGTGAGCACGCTGTATGCGCCGACAAAAGTTAAATAAAATGCAAGGAGCGTCGAGGCTGTGGCGGCTAAAAATGCAAGCACCGTGCACCGCTTGGCGGACGCGCAGAGCCGCTTGCTGCCGAGCACGACCTCGGCATACGGCATGAGGCCCTCGCGCATGAGCAGCGCATACGGCCGCCCGCCGCCGCGCTCGGAGAGCGCCAAGCGCGTCGAGAGCTTGGGGTAGACCGCGCGCGCGTCGGTGCCGAACTTGCGCTTTAAGAGCGCGGGGGTGATGTTGCCGTCGCGCACGGCGAGGACGGGGGTGATGCGGCTGTGGTGCAGGGCGTGGAGCGCCCAGTCGACATTTTCCGCGGGCATGTACTTCACGGCGAACACCGCGATGAGCGTGCCGTCGACCGAGAGGAACACGCCGGTCTTGAGGCCTAAGTTGCGCGGCAGGTTCACGCCGCGCTTTCTCATAAAGCCCGCCGTGCCGAAGAGCACCGTTTCGCCGTGGATGCGGCCGCCGACGCCGCCCTCTTCGTAAAAGTCGACGTCCTCGACCTGCTCGCGGAAGCCGCCGTCGCTGGCGAGAAGATTGTCAAAAAGGCGGCTCAGGCCGCTTTCGGACGCGTGGGCCATCGTCGCGGCGTAGGAGATGACCTTGCCGCTCTCCTCGCCGAAAACTTTGAGCCCGCCGAGCGTGACCGTTCCGGGCGGGAACAGGTCGCCATCGGTCAGGATGACGCAGTTGCTCCGGCGGATGGCGTCCGCGCCGGAAAAGCCCGCCACGGCGCTGCCGCTTTTGGCAAGCCGCGCGGCGATGCGCTTGAGCGGCAGCGCGCACACCATCGGAAACGCGAGCAGGTTCGCGCTCGCGAGCATCACCGAGAGGTTCCACGCAAGCAGCGCGTTCTGCTTCGTCTCGAGCGTCGAGAGCACGCCGAACACAACCGCCGCCGCGAGGAAGACCGGCAGCAGCACGCTCTGCCAGCGCGAATAGGGGTCGTTTGCGCGCGCGGAATTCGAAAATCCGCCCGGCAGGCCCACGCGCTTGGCCGCGCCCCCTGCCGTCACGGTGACGATATACGGCGCATTACCGATGGCCGCGATGCGGAACGTGTCATACATGCCGTGCAGACGCAGACTTTCGCCCAGCAGCGCGCAGTAGACCGACATCGCCCCCAGCACCGGCAGCGGCAGCGACAGCGCCGCGCGCGCGGGAAGAAAAGCATAGAGTGCCGTATCGAGCAGCGTGACAAGGCATAGAAGCATCGTCAAAAAGCCCGACGTGACTTTTCCCTGTTTGAGCGAGCGCAGCGCGCCCGCAAAAATGCGCCAGCCGATGGCGCAGACGATGGCCTCGACCGCCAGCAGCGGCAGCGCGCGGATCATCGGATCAGCGGTGTACGCCTCCGGCAGGATGGAAAAATGCTCCAGCACCGCCATGACGCACAGCAAAAGCGTGAAAATGCCCGCTCCGCGGCGCGCCTTCGTCGCGCCCGAAAGCTGAGCGCGGTAGTCGGAGAGCGTTTCGGTCAGCGGCGGCTCGGGGAGCTCGGGTTCGGGCTCTTCGAACGCTTCTTCCTCGTCCTCTTCCTCCTCCGCGTCGTCGTAGAGCTGCTCGGTGTCGCGCATCTTGCGGCGGGAGAACAAACCGCGGCGCGGCGGCTCCTCCTCGATGATCGTGTCCTCGCGCTCGGAGAGCGCCTCCTGCACGGTCTGGGCCAGGATGTCCTGCAAGCTCATGGACTTGGGCTCGTCGTCCTGCGGCAGTTCTTCTTCGGTTTCCGCGTCCGTTTTCTCTTCCGGTTCGGCTTCTATCGGCTCTTCGGCCTTTTTCGCACCGGGGAAGGGGATGACGGGGATGCGGGCGGTCTCATCCGCCGTTTCATCCACCGTTTTTTTCGCCGCCTCCGCCTTTTTCGGCAGGGGGACGACCTTTGCCGGCGGTTTCTTTTCCGCCGGCGGCTCGGGTTCTTTTTCTTCCGGTTCGGGCGCGGCGGGCGTGCCGCTGCCGTACTCGGCCAGAATGCTCTCGAGCGTGAATTCCGCGTCCTCGTCCATGCTGCGGGCCGTGTTTTTCAGCAGCAGCTCGGAGTCGGCGAGCGTTTCTTCAAATTCAAGGTCTTTGGGGTCCATATCGTTCCTTCTTTACCGTCACTGCCCCAGGCGCTGGCGCACCGCCTCGTAGAGGAGGATGGCCGCCGCCGCGGAGGCGTTGAGCGACGAAATTTTACCCTTCATCGGGATGCTGACGAGGAAGTCGCACTTTTCGCGCACCAGTCTCGTCATGCCGTCGCCCTCGCTGCCGATGACGATGGCCGCGGGGCCCTTGAGGTCCGCGGAGTAGAGGTCGCTCGTGCCCTCGGCCGCCGTGCCGAAGACCCAGACGCCCTCTTTTTGCAGCTGCTCCAAAAGCGCGGGGATGTTCGGCACGCGCGCGACGGGCACATAGCTCACCGCACCCGCGCTCGTCTTGGCGACAATGCTCGTGAGGCCCGCGCTGCGGCGCTTGGGGATGACGACGCCATGCGCGCCCGCGCACTCCGCCGTGCGGATGATCGCACCAAGGTTATGCGGGTCGGAGATCTCGTCGCAGACGACGATCAAGGGGTTTTCGCCTTTTTCGCGCGCGATGTTCAAAATATCCTCAACACTGACATATTCGCGCACGCTCGTGAGCGCGATGACGCCCTGATGGGCGTGCGTGCGGGACATGAAGTCGAGCTTGCGCTTGTCCGCGTCCACGACGACCACGCCCGCGGCGCGGGCGGTCGAGGCGATGTGGCCGAGCGTCTTATCGGTCTCGCCCTTCTGGATGAAAATTTTGTCGATGGTCGTGCCCGCGCGCAGCGCTTCGATCACGGCGTTGCGGCCCTCGATGATGCCGTCGGCCTCCGCGTCCTGCACGCGCGCGGTCTTTTCCTTGCGTTCCTTATCCATAAAAGAAATTTCTCCTTGTGACAAATTTTTATAGAATACTCCATTGCAACTATAACACAGAACAAGGGCAAGATAAAGAGGGCGCAAGGCAAAAGTTCATCGAAAATTCACCGTAGAAAACTTGTGCGATTTTCTTATATATGGTATAGTTGAAATCACTAATTCAAAAAGTGCGCATCTTCGCATTTTTCTGTCTCCCGACAGGAGGAACAACATGGAGCCAAACAACAGAAACAACCGCAATCGCGGCGACAAGAACCGCCGGCGCGGCGGGGGCATGTGGTCGATCGTCCTATGGGCGCTGCTGCTGACGATCGGTGTGAACTACCTCTCCGTCATGCTCGATCAGGCCCGCACCGCCGAGTCTTCGTGCGAGATCGCATACAGCGAGCTTGTCGAACTCGTGGAGGAGGGGAAGGTCAAGTCCATCGAATTCGGCGACACGGTCTTCACCATCACGCCGGTCGACGGCTTTACCTACACGGATGACGACGGCAAGCGCTATGATCAGAACTATACGCTCTTCACCACCATCATTCCCGACGCGACGGAAAAGCTGATCACCCTGTGCGATGAGCACGGCGTGACCTACACCAAGCCCTATCAGCCGCCCGTTTCGCCGATCCTCACGTTCATGGTGAGCTATATTCTGCCCACGGTGCTGATGGTCGGCGCATTCATGCTGCTGATGAACTTCATCGCGAAAAAGTCCGGCGGCATGGGCGGGATCGGCGGCATCGGCAATGTCGGCAAAGCCAACGCCAAGGTCTACATGGAAAAGTCCACCGGCGTGACGTTTGCGGACGTCGCCGGTCAGGACGAGGCGAAGGAATCGCTCGTCGAGATCATCGACTTTCTGCACAACCCCGAAAAATACACCGCCATCGGCGCAAAGATCCCCAAGGGCGCGCTGCTCGTCGGCTCTCCCGGTACCGGTAAAACGCTGCTGGCCAAGGCCGTTGCGGGTGAAGCGAAGGTGCCGTTTTTCTCGATCTCCGGCTCTGACTTTGTCGAGATGTTCGTCGGCGTCGGCGCGAGCCGCGTGCGCGACCTCTTCGCCGAGGCGTCGAAGGTCGCCCCCTGCATCATCTTCATCGACGAGATCGACACCATCGGCAAATCCCGCGACGGCGGGCGCTACGGCGGCGGCAACGACGAGCGCGAGCAGACGCTCAACCAGCTGCTCGCCGAAATGGACGGCTTTGACCCGAGCAAGGGCGTCATCGTGCTTGCTGCGACGAACCGCCCGGAGGTGCTCGACAAGGCGCTGCTGCGCCCCGGCCGCTTCGACCGCCGCATCACCGTCGACCGCCCGAACCTCGCCGGCCGCTTAGCAACGCTGCAGGTCCACACGCGCGGCATCAAGCTCGCCGAGGACGTGGATCTCAAGAAGGTCGCGCTCGCGACCGCGGGCTGCGTGGGCGCGGACCTTGCAAACCTCGCCAACGAGGCGGCGCTCCGCGCCGTGCGCAAGGGACGCAAGCTCGTTACGCAGGAGGACATGCTCGCGGCGTTCGAGTTCGTCATCGCGGGCAGCGAGAAGAAAGGCAGCGTCCTCACCGAGTTTGAAAAGAAGCTCGTCGCCTATCACGAGGTCGGCCACGCGATAGTCGCCTACAAGCAGAAAAACGCCGAGCCCGTGCAGAAGATCACGATCGTCCCGCACACCGAGGGAAGCCTTGGCTACACGCTCCTGATGCCTGAAGAGGACAAGACGAACCTGCGCACGCGCGATGAGCTGATGGCGAAGATCGCCGTCTCGATGGGCGGCCGCGCGGCCGAAGAGGTCGTGATGAACACGATGACCAACGGCGCCTCGCAGGATATTCAGGAGGCGACGAGCATCGCGCGCAACATGGTCGCCATGTACGGTATGAGCGACGCGGTCGGCATGGTCGCGCTCGGATCGGTGCGCAATCAGTACCTTGACGGCGGCTACGGCCTCGACTGCGCGCAGGATACCGCCGCCATCATGGACCGCGAGGTCAAGCGTATCCTCGACGAGTGCTATAAGGACGCCGTACAGGTCATCCGCGACAACCGCGAGGATATGGACAAGGTCGTTGCCTACCTCCTTGAAAAGGAGACCATCACGGGCGGTGAAATGGTCGCTATCCTCGAAGGCCGCGATCCCTCGACCGTCGAAGAGGCCTACGCTTCCACGCGCAAGAGCGAGGACGGCTTCCGCCCCTCGCAGCCGAGCGTGATCGAAGCGCCCGCCAAGCACATTTCGATGACGAGCGAAAAGATCGAAATGCCGCCGGAGGACAAGGGCGAAGATGCTCAGACTGAGGATAAGCCCTCGACTGAGCCCGAAACGCCGGACGCCCCACAGGGTGAAGCACCCGACGCTCCCACGGAAAGCGCTGACGAAAACAAGTAAATCAATAAAAAATCCCCGCTGTAAAAACAGTGGGGATTTTTTATATCAATTTATACCACTTGGAATAAGTAGAACTTGAGGTAATCCGTCTCCGGCACGTTCCAGAGGATGGGGTGGTCACTTGCCTGCGTGCGCGCTTCGATCTGCCGCAGCTCGACGCCCGCGTCCGCGGCGGCGGAGCGCAGCATCCGCTCAAAGCGTTCGGCGGGCATGAAGTGGCTGCACGACGCGGTCGCAAGGTAGCCGCCGCGCGGCAGCAGGCGCATCGCGCGCAGGTTGATCTCCTTGTACCCCTTTTCGGCGTTGTTCGCCGTGCGGCGAGACTTTGTGAACGCCGGGGGATCGAGGATGATGAAGTCATAGGGCTTTTCGTGCGCGGCCTCGAGCTGCGGGAGCAGGTCGAAGACGTCGGCGGCGAGAAAGTCCATTTTGTCCTCAAGGCCGTTGCGCGCCGCGTTCGCGCGCGCCATTTCGATGGCGCTCTCGGACACGTCCACCGCCGTCACGTGCTCTGCGCCGCCTTTGGCGGCGTTGAGTGCGAACGAGCCCGTGTGCGTGAAGCAGTCGAGCACGCGCTTGCCGCGCGCGAGGTGCGCGACGGCGAGGCGATTGAACTTCTGGTCGAGGAAAAAGCCTGTCTTCTGCCCGTTTTCGACATCCACACGGTAGAAAACGCCGTTCTCGCAAATTTCAGTGATGGGGCTCTCGGGCGTTTTTTTGCTGGGGAGGGGAAACCACCCCTTGTTCTGCGTCAAGCCCTCCTTTTCGCGAAGCACGACATCGTTGCGCTCAAAAAGGCCGTCGATCGTCTCGCCGTCCTGCTCCAGCACCTCGACAATGAGGGGGAAGAGCATGTCCTTGATCTTTTCCATGCCGAGCGAGAGCGTCTGCGTGACGAGAAGATTTTCAAACCGGTCGACCGTCAGGCCGGGGAAGGCGTCCGCCTCGCCGAAGATCAGGCGGCAGCAGCCGGTCTGCCCGTCCATGACCGCCTTGCGGTAGTCCCAGGCGTAGCGTACGCGCCGCCGCCAGAAGCTTTCATCAAAGCGGTCGTTCGCGTTGCGCGAGACGATGCGCACGCGGAGCTTACTGAGTCTGCTCAAAAAGCCCGTGCCGAGATATTTGCCCTTTTCCGACACCACGTCGACGAGCGCACCGTTTTCACACTCGCTCTCGTCCGGCTCGCGGGCGACGTCGGAGTCGTACACCCAGGGGTGGCCGCTCTCGAGCCAGCGCGTGCCCTTGGCGGTGACGGTCAAGATCGGATAGTCGCGTGCAGCTTTCATAGATCAAAATTCCTTCTTTAAAACAAGTTTTCCCCATCATACCACGGCAAAAGCCGCGGCACAACTCATTTGTTGAGGAAAAACAGCCCGACAAGGCACAGCGCAAGGCCCACGAGCTTGTTGACCGTGATGGCCTCGTGGTAGACAAGATACCCAATGAACACCAAAATCGTCGCGATGGCCGCCGCAGACGACACCTGAAACGCGCTGACCGGCCAGCCCGCCTTGTAGGCGTGCATGCTGCCAGCTTCCAAACCGACGACCGCGAGACCGAGCAGGTACGGCGCCCAGTTCATCTGGCTGTATTCGTGCAGAAGGTTCGCCCCGCCGCGGTTCGTCACAAAATACAGGATGCCCGAAAAGATTGAGCCGATCAGATACGTGACCGTGAGCGACGCGAGCGGATCAACGCTCTCGGGCAGCGATTTGGCGCAGATGTGATACACGCTGTTCGACGCCACAACGAGAATGAGCGGCCAGAAGTAAGCCATAAATATTCCCTCCTATTCAAATACCGGATGCAAAACGGCAGCCAGACTTCCGCCTGACTGCCGGTAGGTGCGCACCCGTAATAGACAAGGAAAGTGTATCAGCGGCGCGCGCTCTTGTCAAGGAAAATCCCGCCGCGGCGGCGATTCCGACAAATTTGTAAGCGACAGTTCATACAACCTGCCGCTTGTATTTTCCGCTCCGCCATGCTACCATAAAAATGTCATATCAATCCCAGCCGCGCTTGCGGCGCAGACTTTAATGGAGGCAAATTATGAGCTATCCCAAGACCGGCGAAGAAGTTTACGTCAGCCTGAATCTGTCTAACACGATGCTCACAGGTCTCGGCAAGGGCACGATCACCCGCGAGGACGTTTCTGTGGACTACCTCAAGAAACTGTTTATGCAGCACGGCGTCATCGTCTCGGCCAAGCCCGAGTACCGCAACATCATGGAGCGCGTGAACAGCACCTATGACTTAGGGCTTGAAATTCCCGCAAAGCTCCAGCTCTTCCAGCTCTCCGAGCAGCACCGCCGCCTGGTGGTCGTGAATATCTCCGGCCTTCAGCGCAAGAACGGCTCGCTTCTCCCGTCCTACACGGAAGAGGAGCTTGACGAGGCAACGTTCACGTTCGTCAAGTATTACGTGCAGGGCGAGCACTACGACGAGCTTGTCGAGGAGAACAAGAAGCTGCGCTACGAGCTCGAGCAGGAGATCTCCTGGAGAAACCGCACGGATTCCGAGGGCTGAGTTCGCAACACCTTACATCAAAAAAGGAAGAGGTTCCCTATGGGAACCTCTTCCTTTTTTGACTATGACAAAATGCTTCGCAGAATTCCGCGTCCGCAGACGCGGAAAAAATTGAGGTTGTAAATCGCCGCGACCGGCGCGTGGCGATTTACTCCTCTCGCTCCGCGCGTGTCGCAGCCGCCAAGGGCGGCAAGGCACGAAGCGGAGTGCGGCTTTCTCAAAAAAGAGGCAGAGCCTCTTTTTTGAAATTACTTCTTCTCTTCTTCAAGCAGCCCCTTGAAGCTCGCGGCGAGACCGGCGAGGCTCTGAATCTCGCTCGGGACGATGATCTTCGTCGCCTGACCGTCGGCGGCCTTTTCGAACGATTCGAGCGCCTTGATCTTGATGACCTGCTCGTTGGGGTTGGCCTCATTGAGCATCTTGATGGAGTCGGCAAGTGCCTGCTGCACGTTCAGGATGGCCTGCGCTTCACCCTCAGCCTTGAGGATGGCGGCCTGACGCTCGGCCTCGGCCTTGAGGATGGCCGCCTGCTTTTCGGCGTCCGCGCGCAGGATGGTGGACTGCTTTTCGCCCTCGGCCACGAGGATCTGGGACTGCTTCTGGCCCTCGGCCTGCAAGATGGACTCGCGGCGTTCGCGCTCGGCCTTCATCTGCTTTTCCATCGCGTTCTGGATCTCACGCGGCGGCAGGATGTTCTTGAGCTCCACGCGGTTGACCTTGATGCCCCACGGGTCGGTGGCCTCATCGAGGATAGAGCGCATCTTGGCGTTGATGACATCGCGGCTCGTGAGCGACTGGTCAAGCTCCATCTCGCCGATGATGTTACGAAGGGTCGTCGCCGTCAGGTTCTCGATGGCGTTCATCGGGTGCTCGACACCATAGGTGTAGAGCTTGGGGTCGGTGATCTGGAAGTAGATGACCGTGTCGATCTGCATCGTGACGTTATCCTTCGTGATGACGGGCTGGGGATCGAAGTCGGCCACCTGCTCTTTGAGGCTGACCTTCTTCACAACGCGCTCGAAAAACGGAATTTTGAAGTGCAGGCCCACGCCCCATGTCGCGCTGTAAGCGCCGAGGCGCTCAACGACGTAGGCGCGCGACTGCTGCACGATCTGGATGTTCGTGACGAGCACCAGAAGCACCAGCAGCACTAAAATGCCGATACCGATATAGCCGATCCATTCCATAGTTCTTTTCCTCCTAAAATGTTGTGTAGTTTGGGTTTACTCTCTTCTCTCGGTTTCTTTACTCTCGCGCACGTAGAGCTTGACGCCCTCCATGCGAACGATCCTTGCCATTTTCCCCTTGGGGATGATATTGCCGTCTTCGCTGCGCGCCGTCCATGTCTTGCCGTCGATGTACACAGCGCCCGTGGCGTTCTCGTTGTCCACCGTTTCGGTCACCTTGGCCTCGTGGTGCAGCACACGGTCGGCATTCGTGGGCACGATCGTCTTATCCAGCATCTTGCGCGCAAGGGGCCTTGTTGCGATGAGCGCCAGAATGGATACGACCAGGAAGACCGCGAATTGCAGCCACAGCGCCGCGCCCAGCTCCGTCGCCACCAGCGCGGCCACCGCGCCCACGACGAACCAGATCGACACCAGCCCCGCCGTCGCCGCCTCGGCAATGCCGAAGATGATGATGGCGGCGATCCAGATAATGGTCATCATTTCATCTGCTCCTCCTTTCAAACTGCGCATACAGTAGACGTATGCCGGACCGATCATCGCGATGACGGTCAGCAGCATGATCCCGATGCTTTTGTTATAGGGCGACAGATTCGCGTACAGGTTTGACAACTCGCTGCCGAGCGTGCGCGCGGACAGCAGCGGGGCTTCGACCGGCGGCTCGCCGGGGGTGGGGACTTCTTCTTTGAACAGCCCGTCCATCGTTACGCCGTAGCGGTTGCAGATGAAGATGATCTTCTCCATCTCGGGGTAGCCCCGGCCGGATTCCCAGCGCGAGACCGACTGGCGCGAGACCTGAAGCTGTTCGGCAAATTCCTCCTGTGTCAGTCCGCTGCGTTTGCGGACCTCCTGGAGCCGCTCGCCAAATGCCATTGCGTTCCCTCCGTTTCTCTGTCTGAGGATAAGATAGCAAAACCGCGCGTCCATTTCCAGCAACTTTAGTGTTGCATTCCGTATTTTTTCGGAAAATTTCGCGCAAGTTTGATGTTACATTCATGTGACAGCGCGCTTTCCGCGCTGTTTTTCCTATTGTACCACATGCTCCACCGCTTTACCATGCTTATTTTGACGCGGCGATTGCCTTTTTTGTTCCCATCCGCTATACTATGAACAAATCATTTTTTCGGGAGCGTTATTATGCTGGAATTTGTCATTCCCTGCCTCTTGGGCCTTGAGAGCTTAGTGGGCGATGAGATCAGAAAACTGGGACTTTCTGACGTGCGCGTTGAGAACGGCCGCGTCCTCTGCCGCGGCGAGGCGCGCGACATCGCGCGGCTCAACATCAATCTGCGCTGCGGTGCGCGCGTCATTCTGGTTCTGCACAAGTTCCGCGCGACGGATTTTGAATCGCTCTTTCAGGGCGTGCGCGCGGTGCACTGGGAGGACTGGATCCCCCGCGAGGGGGAGTTCCCCGTGGTGGGCTACTCCATCAACTCGACGCTCCACTCCGTGCCCGCCTGCCAGTCGATCGTCAAAAAGGCGGTCGTCGACCGCCTGAGCGCGGCCTACGGCATCGCGCAGCTCCCCGAAACGGGGCGGCGCTATCAGGTGCGCTTTTCCATCATGAAAGACGAAGTGACCGTCGGGCTCGACACCTCGGGCGAGGGCCTTTACAAGCGCGGCTACCGCGCCCACGGCGTGGCCGCCCCGCTCAAGGAAACACTCGCCGCCGCGATGGTCAAGCTCTCGCACTACAATGGCCGCGACCCGTTCTGTGACCCCTTCTGCGGCAGCGGCACCATCGCCATCGAGGCGGCGCTCATCGCGCGCAACCGCGCGCCGGGCCTCAACCGCAGCTTTGCCGCGCAGCATTGGGCGTCGCTCGACAAAATGCTCTGGCTCGATGCAGCCGACGAGGCGATGGACAACGAGTTCCACGGCAAGTACGAGATCTGGGGCGGCGACATCGACCCCGACGCCGTCGAGCTCTCGCGCTACAACGCCGAATTGGCCGAGGTCGATGACATCGTGAATTTCGAGGTCGACGACGCCACGCGTTTCCACTGGGGCGGCTTGTATGGCCGCATCGTGACGAACCCGCCGTATGGCGAGCGCCTTCTTGAGCGCGAAGAGGCGGGCGAGCTCTATAAAGCCTTCGGCAAGGCGATGGATAAGCTGCCCGACACCTGGCGGGTGTATGTGCTGTCGTCACATCCTGACTTTGAGCGCTGCTACGGGCGCTTTGCCGATAAGAAACGTAAGTTGTACAATGGCATGCTCAAATGTGATCTTTTCATGTATGGAAAAAGATTATAATGCCGCGCGCTGCGCGGCGGGGGAGAAAGCAGCGCCAGTGGCGCTGCACGAATAAAGGGGGGATATTCTCTTTCCGCAGAAAGAGAATATCCCCCCTTACACCCCCCAAGAGAAAGGGCTTTGATTGGCAGTTTCGGGCTTGAACGACTTTTATGCCTCCGGAATGGGAATGCCTGCGCGCGGCGTTGCCGCGTTAGAACTGCAAGACGATTTGCCTCTGCTTCTATTATCCGCTGCCGCTCTGCTGATCTTGTAGAAGGGCAGACTAATTTCCGTCTACCGCGGCACTCCTCAATGCGGCGAGCGCCAGCAATGCCGCATTCCGCATGCAGTCTGCCGCCGAAGTAACGTCACTCGCGCCTCACGATAGTAAGGCGCGGTTGATACCAGTCACGAATCGCAGAAGATTCATGGCGAAGCCATGTACACCGCACTTACATTGCGCAGCGCGTGCAGCTCTTCGAGCTGCAAACTGCCAATGTGCGGGGTCAAGGGGCAAGGCCCCTTGCGTTCTCTTGGGGGTTTAAGGGGGATATTCTCTCACGTGAGAGAATATCCCCCTTATCCCGTGCAGCGCCTGCGGCGCTGCTACCCCTCCCGCATAGTGCGGGAGTATCATCAATCCTTTTGATAAATTGCCAGCCCAAACGCCAGTTTGACACTAAGCTCCTGAACCTGCTCAGCTTTTTGCTGATCCTTGGCCCCCGTCTTATAATAGTACGGCGTCATGCGGAACAAAGATAGAATATCCTCATTACAGGATAAATGAATGATATCGCGCACTTCGCGCGTTTCGACGAGAGTGAAGCCCTCGGTCGTAAGCGGCGTGGGCGGGTTGTCGCGCGGCGTGTCGTAGATGAGCGCTTTGAGCTCCCACAGATGCTCGCGCAGGGGATAGGCGCGCAGAAGATAGCCGCCCGGCTTCAGCACGCGCGCAAATTCCTCCGGCACGAAAGGGGAGAAGATATTGAGCACCTCGTCGACGCTGCCGTCTTCGACCGGCAGGTGCGCGCACGAGGCGACACAGAGCGTGAAGTCCGGCGAGCGCTTCGATGCGTACTGGAGCGCGGTCTTCGAAATGTCGACGCCTAAAAGCTCGCCGTGCTTGCCCGCTTTTTCGATGGCGCGCAGAACGGCAAGAGAATAAATCCCCTCGCCGCAGCCTGCGTCGAGGACCGTCGCCTCCGGCGGCGTGAACTCCGCCGCGGCGTCCGCAACGGCGGCGATGAAGCGGTCGTAATAGCCCTTGTCCAAAAAGTCGCGGCGGGCGCGTACCATGAGCTTGTCATCCCCGTGGTGGCCCTGCGAGGAGTTGAGCAGGAGGTTGACGTATCCGCTCTTGGCGATGTCAAAGCTGTGGTTTTTCGGGCAGAGATAGGCCCCCGCGCGTTTTTCAAGCGCCCCAGCGCAGACGGGGCAGCGCAAATTGACCATCAGAACAGCCCCACCTGCTGCGGCACCTCGCTCCGGCCGAGCGAGCGGAGCTGCTGCTGGTTTTCCTCGGCCAGCGCGTCGGCGATGGCGATCTTGCGGACGATATTTTTCATCGTCTCGTCAAAGAGCGTCCCGTCGCGGTAGTCCGCGGGGAAGATGAAGTCCACGCGCCCCTTGGCGAGCAGGTCCTCCACGCCCGCGCGGTTGCTGTCCTGATACACGGCCACCGCCTGTCCGCCGTAGGCGCGCATCATCTTCATGCACGGCACGTCGGAAAGGCCGTCGCCGATGTAGATCATGTTCGTGAACGGGATGCGCTTGGAGTCGTCGGGCATCGAGGCGTTGAGCTCCTTGTCCTTCGCGACGTCGAGTATTCCCTTGTTGATGCGGTAGACGAACTGTGTCTTGTTCGTGAAGTTGACGTCGAGCTTCGGCCACGAGGCGAGGCCCTCTTCGTTGTAGAAAAACTCACAGGCGTAAATTTCCTTAAATTCGTGGCTCACGCCGCTGCCCTCGATGATCTCGCGCAGGCCGGAGGAGAGCACGTAGTGCTCGATCTCCACGCCCAGCGTTTCGCCGAAGGCGTTGATGCGCGAGAACCAGTCCTGCACGCCGGGGAACAGCTCGATCGCATGCCCGCAGGAGACGAGGTAGTCGCGGTCCAGGCGGATGCCCTTTTTGCGGCACTCCTCGATCATCGTGTACATGTAGGCGAGCAGGCCGTCCATGCGGTTCTCAAAGCCGAAGGAATTCGCGATGCTCCAGAACTCGCCGGGCGTGTAGCCGAGCGAGGGGATGAACGTATAGTCCTGCATGTCGGTCGTGCAGAGGGTCTTGTCAAAGTCGTAGAGAAAGGCGATGATGGGCTTTTTGTTCATGTCGTCTCCTTTTCACCGCGCTGCGGCCAAAGAAAAGATAAAAGGGCGGTCTGAAACCGGCTCCTCTGTGGAGCCGGCCAAAACCGCCCTTTTGCTGTTACTCTTCTCCGTGATAGTTGCGGCCGAACTTGAGGTCATCCAGACGGATGGCATGGCTGGCCGTTTCCACAAACGGGCTGTCGTCCGGCTCGAGCGGCTCTGCCTTGGGCTCCTCAGCCTTCGGCGCGCTCTGCTCCTCTGCCGGAGCGGTCTCCTGCGCCTTTTCGGGCGCGGCCTCCTCCGCCGCGGGGCGGAAGGATGCGAGGATCTTTTCCTCGATGGCGTTCACGGCGGCCTCGGTCTTCTGCTCGGTCTTTTCGCCGCCCGCGATCTCTTCGGGCGTCAAGTCAGGCGCGCGCTCGATGAGCGCAAGCTGCGCCTGCGCAAGCTCGCGCGTCTTCTGCAAAAATTCCGCCGTCGCGGCCTTGGCCGCGTTCAATCGGCGTTGCTCGAGCTCGACATCGCTCTGCAGCGCGCCGATCTTGGCGCGGGCTTCGTCCTCCGCGCCGGCGAGCACGGCCTTTTTCTTCTCCTCGGCCTCTTCGACCATGGTGTTGGCCATGCGCTGGGCGGTCAGGAGGGCGGCGCGCATGGAATCCTCCGTCGCGCGGTACTCCTCCACCTTGTCGACCAGCACCTTGAGTTTGGCCTTGAGGGCGGCGTTTTCTTTATAGAGCGAGGTATAATCGTCGGTCAGCTCGTCGAGAAACTCGTCGACCATCGCCATATTATATCCGCCGAAGGCCGCTTTGCTGAAAGCGCGGCCGGAAACTTCCTGCGGTGTCAGCATGCTATCCCACTCTCCGTTTCTTTACAGGTAGAGGCCGTTATTTTCCAGCTCGTCGATCAGATCGCCCATGATATCCACATGATAGGGCGTGATGATGTACGTGTTGGCCGCGACCTTTTTGATCTTGCCCTCGCCCGCGTAGGCCACGCCGGAGAGGAAGTCGATCAGTCTTCTTGCAATGTCCTTGTTCGTGGACTCAAGGTTGATGACCACCGTGCGCTTTTCCTTCAGATGGTCGGCGATCTCGCTCGCGTTTTCAAAGCGCTCGGGCTTGACGAGCACGACCTTGAGCTGCGTGGTCGCGTTGATGTTCACGACCTTGTTGCGGCGGTCCTCCGCCTTGCGCTCGGCGCTGCGGCGGTCGGCAAAGGCGCCCGTGTCGCCGCGGTCTCTCAGATCGGGGAAATCATCTTCATATTCCTCGTCCTCATCCTCGTAGGGGTGAGCCCACTTTTTCAGATCATCCAAAATACCCATGGTATCAAGACCTCCTCGATCAAATCGTATAATTGCGGGCGCCGAAGATCGCCGTGCCGACGCGCACCATCGTCGCGCCTGCGCGCACCGCGTCCTCGTAGTCTCCGCTCATGCCCATTGATAGTATATCAAGTGTATTATCATACAACTTGGCATTGATGTCAACAAAAAGTGCATGAACTTTTTCAAAGTAGGGCAGGCTGCCGTGCTCGCCCTCGGCGACCGGCGGGATACACATGAGGCCGCGCACGCGGACATTTGCGCACTTTTTGGCCTCTTCCGCCGCCTGCTCCAGGCTCTCGGGCGCAAAGCCGCTCTTGGCCTCCTCGCCGCCGATATTCACCTCAAGCAGGATATCCTGCACGATGCCCAGCTTCTCGGCCTGCTTGTCGATGGCAGAGAGCAGCTCGAGCGAGCCGACCGATTCGATCATCGCGACCTTGCCAACGACATTTTTCACCTTGTTGCGCTGGAGGTGGCCGATAAAGTGCAGGGGCGCGCCGTCATAGGCGTGCTCGGCGAGCTTTTTCGTCATCTCCTGCTCGCGGTTCTCGCCCAGCACGTCGATGCCCGCGGCGATGGCCTGACGGCAGGCGTCCGCGTCGTTCATCTTGCTCGCGCCAACGAGGGTAATTTCGCTTACATTGCGGCCCGCCTCTTCGGCGGCCGCGGCAATGTTTGCGCGCACGCGCGCGATGTTTTCAGCAATGCTCATTTCTAATCTACGACCTTTCCGTTATATAGCTCCCCTGCCGAAACGATGACCTCATCGTTCGGACGCAGGGTGTAAAGGGACTTTTGGCTCTCCGTGGCGGCTTCGATCGTGCCGGGCTCCACCAGACAGTAGTCGCTGCCCTGATAGACGATGCTCACAGGCTTGAAGTACGCCACGCGCCCGACGAGGCAGTAAACGCCTGATACGCCGTTTTCATCCACGCGCAGCGCGTTTTTCGGCACGCGCAGGCCGTGGTATGCGCTGATGATGAGCTCGGCGTTCTGCTCGCGCAGCAGCGTCATGTAGGATAAGTACCGCGTGCTCTTGAGCACGATCAGGCATTTGCCGTTCTCCGCGGCGCTGATGCGCGTGAGCGTGACGGGCAGGTCAAAGTCGACGCCCGACGCCATGCGGAGCGTCAGCCTGCTGTTCTCCTTCAGGGACGCGGCGTCCTTCTCGTTCACGTTCGCGGCGAAGTACCACGCGCTGCCCTGAATGAGCTTGCCCACCGTGGTCGAAACGCTCTGCGGCGCGGCGGACGAAAGCTGCGAGGGCGTCATCGTCTCAAGGACCTCCGGCGTCAGCACGCTCTCGTACCCGTCGGCCACGGCGCTGTAAGTCCCCGACACGGGCGCTGTGATGCGCGTCGTGCCGCCGCTCGCCGCGCCCGAGAGCGCGGTGATCTGCGCGTTCAGCTCGTCGAGCTTCGCCGTTAAGTCATCGCTGCCGTTGTAGGCGTATTCGCGCTTCAAGATCGTCGTTTTGAGCTGGGGGATCAGCGTGTCGAGCGAGCTGTACGCGCCCGACTCGTAGGCCGCGCGCACGGAGATGATCTGCTCGCGGATGTCGGTATCCAGACGCAGCGCGGTGGCCGCGTCGCTCGAGGCGCTCTTGGCGTACTCAAGCTGCTCTTTCTGCGCGCGCAGTGTCTCAAGCTGCTGCGTGGCGTTCAGCGCGTCGGCCGAGCGGTAGACGGAGGCGATGGTGTCGCCCTGGCCCACGCGCTCGCCCTCGGCGTGCTTGAGCTCGATGAGCGTTTCATTGCAGTCCACGACCTGCTCGTCGCGCACCACGCAGCCCCGCAGGGCAATGGACCGCTCGCTGTGATAGCGGTAGACGAGCGTCGTCGTCTCGGGGCTGACAAAGTAGTTGTAGCCCTGCACGGCGAAATACCCGATGACCGCCAAAAGGAGCAGGATCGTGATGATCTTTGTGGAAACGGATGTAGATTTCATGGCACACTCCCGGATCAGGCGTGCTTACTCCTCGCTTTCCTCCGCGCCTTTGAGGTCGATGGCCGCGATGGGCACGATCGTTGAGATCGCGTGCTTGTAGAGCATCTGCTGCTTGCCGTCGCTCTCCAAGATGACGACAAAGCTGTCAAAGCCCGTGATGACGCCGCGCATCTGGAAGCCGTTGACGAGAAATACCGTCACGCTCGTGCGATTGCGGCGCGCAGAGAGGAGAAATAGGTCCTGAAGGTTTGCGATTTTTTTCATGGCTTTTCTTTCCTTTCTTTTTTGCGGACGGCTTGTCCGCGTTAAAGTCAGGATACGCCATAGGTATGGAGAATTTCTGTCGAAAAAGCGAGGCAATCGGGGAGAATCCTCGTTTTTTTCCAATAAAACCAGTGGATGCTGGGGTCGCGCCGCAGCCACGTGAGCTGGCGCTTGGCATACTGGCGGGAGCGGAGCTTGATCTCGTCGATGGCCTCCTCGCGCGCGGCCTCGCCGTCCAAGTAGGCAAGCGTCTCCTTATACCCGATGGCCTGCATGGCCGTCACGTCGCGGGGAAGTCCGGAATCGAGCAGCGCTCTGACCTCGTCGAAAAGCCCCGCCTCGACCATTTTGTCGACGCGGAGGTCGATGGCGCGCTTCATGTCGTCCCGATCCTCATAGGCAAGGCCGATGCGCACGGAATCGTAGCGCGGGGGGATGAGTTTCGTCTCCGCGTTGTGCTGTGCCATGGTCTTGCCGGTCTCGTAATAGACCTCGAGCGCGCGGAGGATGCGCTTTTTGTCGTTCAAATGGAGATTTCCGGCGGTCTCGGGGTCGATGCGTCGGAGCTCGACGAACATCGCCTCGCCGCCCTCCTTGTCCCAGCGGGATTCCAACTCCGCGCGGTATCTGCCGTCCTTGTCACCGCCGGCGAAGCCGTGACCGGCGAGCAGGGCATTGAGGTAAAGCCCCGTGCCGCCGACGATGACGGGCTGCTTCCCGCGCGAGAGGATATCGTCGACGCACTTCGCCGCGTCGTCCGCATAGCGGGCAACGGAGTAGTTTTCCCGCGGGTCGGCGACGCCGACCATGTGGTGCGGAATGCCCTGCATCTCCTCCGCCGTCGGTGCGGCGGTACCGATGAGCATGCCGCGGTAGATCTGCATCGAGTCGCAGGAGACGACCTCGCCGCCGAGCATTTTCGCAAGCTCGACGCCGAGCCACGTTTTGCCGCAGCCCGTCGGGCCGACGACGCATACGAGTTTCATCTTCTCCCTCCTGCGCTCACGCGCGCTTGAACATTTTTTCGAGCTCGTACTTCGTGAGCTTGGCTTTTACGGGCCGTCCGTGCGGGCAGAACTGCACCTCGCCGCTCTGCACCTTGTCGACGAGCACGCGCAGCTCGCTTAAATCGCTCTTCCATCCACCCTTGATGGCCGCCTTGCAGGCCATCGTGTGCAGCAGCGCGTCGCGCGCGGCGGCGGGGTCGACGGTGTGGGCGGTGACGAGCTTGTCGGCGAGCTCTTCGAGCGCGGGGATGGCGTCGCCGCTGTCGATATCGGCGGGGATGGCGCGCAGGATCAGGCTCCCGCCGCCGAACTCCTCGCACTCAAAGCCGAATTCGCGCAAAAGCTCCAAATTCGCCGCAAGCGCGCTGTACTCCTCGGCGGCGAACTCCGCCACGAGGGGAGCGAGCAGGGCCTGACACATCAGTGGCTCCTGATTGGCCTTCATGCGGTCGAAATTCACGCGCTCGTGCGCGGCGTGCTTGTCGATGAGCCAGACGTTTTTATCCTCGTCCTCGCAGACGATGTAGGTGTCGAGCACCTCGCCCGCGATGCGCCACGGCGCGGCGGACGGGGGAACGAACGTCGTCTGCTCGATCTCGGGCTCTTCCTGCTTCGCAGGGGAAAACACGGGGACGGCGGGCGCTTCCGGCTCGAGCTCTGCCGCAGTCTCCGCCGCCGGTCCGATGATCGGGCCGGTCACGACGGGGCGGGCGTCTTCCTCCGGCATCGGCAGCGTGACGACCTCGTCGTCATGGTTTTCCACAGAATGGACAGACTTTTCCACAGGCTGTGACTGCTGTGCTGACAGTACTGGCGCGGACGCGGGCGTTTCATGGCGCACATAGTCGGAAAGCGCCGCCTTGCCGCCGCTCTGCGTGTCGATGGCGGGCACTCTCGTCTGCCACTGCGGGGCGGGCGCGGGCTTCACCGGCGCGCTTTGCGGCGCGGATACGGGACGCGCACCGGCAGGCGTATAAGCAGGCTTTTCCGCCGTCTTCCGGCTCTCGCGGTACTGCTGCGAGGTCATGTTGGCGAAGAAATCGCCGCGCGGATTCTGTACTTGAGACGCGGGCTTCGGCTGGGGGCGCTCGGCCTCCTCGCGCTTGTCGAGCGCGGCCATGACCGCGTGGTAAACGAGATCAAACACGCGCTTTTCGCCCACGAACTTCACGATGGTCTTGGCAGGGTGGACGTTCACATCCACCATGTCGCGCGCCAGCTCGACGAGCAGCACGCAGCCGGGGAACTTGCCCTTCATCATGCGGTTGGAGTACGCTTCTTCGAGCGCGGCGGTGAGAAGCTGGGATTTGACGAGCCGCCCGTTGACGAAAAACGTCTGCATGCCGCGCGTGCCGCGCGAGGCGATGGGCGAGGTCACAAAGCCCGTGACGCCCATGTCACCGTCCGCGCCCTTGACCTCAAGGAGCGAGAGCGTGAACTCACGCCCGAGAGAGGCGTAAATGGCGGAGCGCAGCGCGCCGTCGCCGGGGGTCAAAAGCGTCTGCGTGCCGTCCTTGATGAGCTTGAACGACACCTCCGGATGCGAGAGCGCAAGGTGCCCGACAAGGCCCGCGATGGCCGTGGCCTCCGCGCTGTCGCGCTTCATAAACTTTAAGCGCGCGGGCGTGTTGTAGAAGAGGTCGCGCACGATGATGCTCGTGCCTTCGGGGCAGCCCGCGTCCTCGACCGTGCCGGGGACGCCGCCCTCTAAGTGGAGCTTTGCTCCGCTGAGCGCGCCGCGCTCGCGCGAGAAAATGTCGAGCCGAGAAACGGAAGAGATCGCCGCGAGCGCCTCGCCGCGAAAGCCCAGCGTGCCGATGGCGGCCAAATCCTCCGCCGTGCGCAGCTTGCTCGTCGCGTGGCGCAGAAAAGCCGTCGGCAGCTCGCTTGGCGCGATGCCGCAGCCGTCATCGCTGACGCGAAGATAGGTCATGCCGCCGTTTTTCATCTCCACCGTCACGCTCTGCGCGCCGGCGTCGATGGCGTTTTCCAGCAGCTCCTTGACAACGCTCGCGGGGCGCTCGACCACCTCGCCCGCGGCGATGAGGTCGGCGACATGCGGCGATAATTGCTGAATATGGGGCATTGATTTCCTCCTTTTAGGAAGCGATAGTGAAAAGGGAAAGGGCATTGACGAGCATGTGGAGCAGGATCGACGTCCACAGCGTGCCCGAATGCTCATACGCCCAGGCAAACACAAGGCCGGGCACAAGGTATTGCAGCATCAAAATGAGATAGCCTAAGTCCCAGTTGGACACCGCCGCCGTCCACACGTGTAAAAACGCGAACAGCGCGCAGGAGAGGATATAGGCGAATATTCTGCTCTTTTCTTTGAGACACCCGAACACGAGGCCGCGGAAGAGCACCTCCTCCACAAACGGCGCGAGCAGCACGACGATCAGCGCCGTCATGCGCGGGGCGGACGCCACCTGCGCGGCGATGGTCATGTCGTTCAGGTTCGTGCGGCTGTCGAAAAGCACGTTGCACACGCGGAACAAAAGTTCGTTCGCGCCGTAGAAAACGAGAAGGCCCAGCAGCATCGTCGAAAGCGCGCGGTTCAGGTTGTCTAAAAACCGGCCCGATGTGTGCGCCAGATACGAGTGGAACAGCAGCACCGTGACGGCGAAGAGCGTGTAGTAATAGAGCACATTGCGCAGGGAATCGTTGATGGTGGTGTCGAGCACGACCTCCAGAAGGTCGAATATTCTTGTTGCCAAAAGCGGCATCACCAGAAGATAGACGAGGAAGAAGATCGTTCCGGCGACGCGCTCGGTGCGGTTCATGCCGCCGGAGGCGGTTTTCTTTTTTGCCATGGGGAGACCTCTTTTCCGGGGAAATTACGAAAGCTTCTGCTTGAGCTCGTAGAGGAGCTGCATCGCCTCAATGGGGGACATCGTGTCCGGCTGGGCGCGGCGGATGGCCGCGAGCACCTCAGCCTCGCCGATCGCGTCGAGACTGACCTGCTCGGTCTCCTCGCGCGGCTTTGCCTGATACGCGCCGCCCTGCTCGAGCTCTTTTAAGATGACGTTCGCGCGCTTGACGACCTCGTTCGGAAGGCCCGCTAACTTTGCGACCTCGATGCCGTAGCTGCGGTCTGCCCCGCCGGGAACGATCTTGCGCAGGAAGATGAGCTCGTCGCCGCGCTTTTTAATGGAAATGCTGTAATTCTTCACGCCGGGGAGCACGCCCTCAAGCTCCGTGAGCTCGTGATAGTGCGTGGCGAACAGCGTCTTGGCACCGAGCTTTTTCGGGTCGGCGCAGAATTCGAGCACCGCGCGGGCGATGCTCATGCCGTCGAACGTCGACGTGCCGCGGCCGATCTCGTCGAGAATGAGCAACGAGCGAGGCGTCGCCTGATGCAAAATCTCGCTCACCTCGGTCATCTCGACCATGAAGGTCGACTGGCCGCCGGCTAAGTCGTCGCTCGCGCCGATACGCGTGAAGATGCGGTCGACCACGCCGATGCGCGCGCTCTTGGCGGGCACGAACGAGCCGATCTGCGCCATGAGCGTGATGAGCGCGACCTGACGCATGTAGGTCGACTTACCGGCCATGTTGGGGCCGGTGATGATGGCGGCGCGGTCCTCGCGCTCGCCCATATAGGTGTCGTTCGGGACGAAGAGCGCGTCCTTGAGCACGCGCTCGACGACGGGGTGGCGGCCGTCGTGAATTTCGATGACGCCGCTGTCGTCCACGCTCGGACGGCAATAGTTGTTGTTCACCGCGACGGACGCGAGCGAGCAGAGCGTGTCGAGCTCGGCGATGAGCCCCGCCGCGCGCTGGATGCGCACGCTCTCGGCGGTGACGGATTCGCGCAGGGCGGTGAAAATTTCAAATTCGAGCGCCTTGTCGCGATCTCCCGCGGTCAGAATCTCCTGCTCAAGGTTCTTAAGTTCCTCGGTGATGTAGCGCTCGCCGTTCACGAGCGTCTGCTTGCGGATGTAAGTGTCGGGGACGAGGTCCTTGAACGAGTTCGACACCTCGATATAGTAGCCGAAGACCTTGTTGTAGCCGATCTTCAGCGTGCGGATGCCGGTCTTTTCCTTCTCGCGCGTCTCGATGTCGGCGAGAAGCCCCTTGCCGCCCGACAAAATCTCGTGCAGGCGGTCGACTTCGGCATTGTAGCCCTTGCGGATGAAGCCGCCCTCACGCACGGAAAACGGCGGCTCGTCGATGAGCGTGTCGCGGATGCTCTGCGCCACGTCGGTGAGCGTGTCGAGCTCGTTGTCTAACTCATGCAGCCTGCCCGTCGTGAACGCCGTAAGCTGGGCTTTGACCTCCGTGATGCGCTCGATGGAGTTGCGCAGCGACGCAAAGTCGCGCCCGCCCGCCGTGCCGTAGGCGATGCGGCCGATGAGCCGCTCCATGTCGCTGATGCCGGAGAGCGATAGAATCAGCTCTTCGCGCGCGACGGTGTTCTTCGTCAGCGCCTCGACCGCGCCGAGGCGGCGCTCGATGGCCGCAACATCGCGCAGCGGGCGCGTCAGCCACGCGCGCAGATTGCGCGCGCCCATGGCGGTCTTCGTCTTGTCGAGCACCCAGAGGAGGCTGCCGCGCTTTTCCTTGGCGCGGATGGTCTCGGTCAGCTCCAGATTGCGCCGCGCGGAGAGGTCAAGCTCCATGAAGCGGCCCTGCTCGTAGTATTCTAAGTCCTTGATGTAGGAAAGATCGGTCTTCTGCGTCTCGTGCAGATACGAGAGCAGCGCGCCCAGCGCGAGCGACGCGGCCGGGTTGTTGCGCGGAAGGCTTGCAAAGCGCTCCTCGCCAAACTGCGCGCGGATGGCTTTTTCGCACGCTTTGAGCTCAAAGCGGTTCTCGCCGCGCTCGACCGCGCAGGACAGCTTATCGCGAAGGTATTCGACCAGCTCACCGTTGTCGTAAGCACCCGCGCTCAGCACCGCCTCGGCGGGGGAGAAACGGGATAACTCGTTATACAGGTGCTCTGCGCGGTCGTCGCCCGAAAAGGCGGTCACGTGCGTGTGGCCGGTCGTCATGTCGCAGAAGGCCGCGCCGGCGTTCTGCCCGTCCAAAAAGATGCCGCAGAGGAAGTTGCCGCGCCGGTCGTCGAGGCATGCGCTGTCGATGACCGTGCCGGGCGTGATGACGCGGATGATATCGCGCTTGACAAGGCCCTTGGCGAGCGCAGGGTCCTCGGTCTGCTCGCAGATGGCGACCTTGTAGCCCTTGGCGATCAGGCGCGCGATGTAGGCGTCGCTCGAATGATAGGGAATGCCGCACATCGGCGTCTGATCCTCCGCCGCCTTGCCGCGGTCGCGGGTCGTCAGCGTCAAATCGAGCTCGCGCGAGGCGAGCTGAGCATCCTCGTTGAACATCTCGTAGAAGTCGCCCAAGCGGAAAAAGAGGATCGAATCCTTATTCTGTTCCTTGATCTCCAAATACTGCTTCATCATCGGCGTGATCTCGGCCATGATTCGTCCTCGCTTTCTTTCTCTCTAAAATCTAAAATTTACACGGTAAAGTCGGAGCCCGCGGGCATTTCGCCGAGGCGGTCGCCGAGCTTACGTTTCAATCTTTCATAGGCTTCCTTGCCCGTGCAGTGGCCCGTGAAGTAGTGCGCGACCTTGTCGCCGCGCAGCTTTTCGCCCACGGCGTCGACCAGCTCGTCCGGCTCACTCTTGCCGAGCGAGGGGTTATAGAGGTGGAAGCCCGCAAACACCGCGTCGGGCGCTCTGCCGAGCACGTCCTCGGCGCTTTTCAGGATATTCACGATGCCGCAGTGCGCGCAGCCCGCGAACAGCGCGGTCTTGCCATTTTCCGTGACCAATAGATCCTGCTCGTGGCGGAACATGTCGCGCGGATAGTCCTCACCGATCTTCTCGCGCAGCGTGTCGTTCGCGCCGCTCCACAGCTCGCGGCCCGGAACGGCGGAGAAAACCGTCAGTTCTTCGTCAAGCTTCTGCACGCCATCGCAGAGAACGAAGCGGTCCTCGTAATTCTTGAGCACCGCGTCCATGCCGATGTAGGCGCACTTGCTGGGCGTGACGACGTAGTACTGACCCCAGACGGCCTTCTGCATATAGACCTTGGCGCGGTCGTTCAGCTTTAAGAACGCTTCGAGGCCGCCGCAGTGGTCGTTGTGTGCGTGGGACAAAAAGGCGATGTCGACCTGCGTCAAATCGACGCCGAGCGCCTTGGCATTGTCGATAAACTGCGCGTCGGGGCCCATGTCGAAAAGAATTTTGTGCTTGTCGGTCTCAATATACATCGACAGGCCGTGCGCGCAGGCGACGGTGTCTCTGCACGTGCTGTTTTCCATCAAAATGACGACTTTCATCAAAAAGCCCCCTTTTCTTTATTCCTCTACCGCTTCGCCGTAGAGCGCCCAGGTGTTGCTGTCGGTGATCTTCGCTTTGGCAAATGTGCCGATCAGGGCCTTGTCGCCCTTCATGCGCACGAGGCGGTTGCCCTCCGTGCGCGCGGCGAGGGGGAAGGCCTCGTCGTCGCTCTCGCCGTCGACCAGCACCTTGACCGTCCTGCCGATGTAGGCTGCGTGCTTTTTCGCGCTGATGGCGTTCTGCGCGTCGACGAGCTTTTCAAACCAGACCTGCTTTTCCTCGCGCGAGACGGGGTCGTCCATCTTCGCCGCCGGCGTGCCGGGACGCGGGGAGAAAATAAAAGTGAAGAGCGCGTCGAACTGCGTCTTTTCTACAAGATCGACAGTCTGCATCGCTTCGTCCTCGGTCTCTCCCGGGAAGCCGATGATGACGTCGCTCGTGAGCACCATGCTTGGCATGACGCTTCGCGCGTAGGCGATCATTTCCTCGTACTTTGCGCGCGTATAGGGGCGGTTCATCGCTTTCAGAACGCGGTCGCACCCGGACTGGACGGGGAGGTGGAGCTGCTTTGCAACGTGCTCGCAGCGTGCCATCGTGTCGAAGAGTTTGTTGGTCGCGTCCTTCGGCTGGCTCGACATAAAGCGGAGCCAATAGTCGCCGGGAATGGCGTTGATGGCGGCGAGCAGGTCTGCAAAGTCGTAATCGGTGCCCAAGTCCTTGCCGTAGCTGTTCACGTTCTGGCCGAGGAGGGTGATCTCCTTGTAGCCCTCGGCGATGAGGCCGCGGCATTCCTCGATGATCTTCTCCGGCTCGCGGCTGCGCTCGCGGCCGCGGACATAGGGCACGATGCAGTACGAGCAGAAGTTATTGCACCCGTACATGATGCTCACCCACGCGCGCACGCCGCCCTCGCGCACGATGGGGAGGTCCTCGGCGATGCGGCCATGCTCGTTCTCGATGGAGAAAACGCGCTTATTCTTCGTGTACACCTCGTGCAGCAGCTCGGGGAGCCGCCACTCGGCCTGGGGGCCAAGCACAAGGTCGACGTGATGGTAGGAATTTTTTACCTTGTCGGCCACGACCTTCTGCTGCGCCATGCAGCCGCAGAGGCAGATGATCTGGTCGGGCTTTGCGGCCTTCGTGTGGCTGAGGCGGCCCAAGTGGCCGTAAACGCGCTTTTCCGCGTGCTCGCGGATGGCGCAGGTGTTGAGCAGGATGACGTCGGCCTGATTTTCGTCGCGCGTGAGCTCGTAGCCCATCTCGCGCAGCATGCCCATGAGCACCTCGCCGTCTGCCACGTTCTGCTGGCAGCCGAACGTGTCGACCAGCGCGAGCGGCGTGCGGGTGCGGCGGTCGTTCATCTCGCGCATCTTGCGCGTAAATTCCTTCTGACGCGCGAGCTCCTGCTCGCTGACGATGACTTCTTTGCGTTCCAAGGGATGTTTCCTCCCGAATCTCGATAGTTTAGCAATATAGTATATCATGTTCGCGAGAGCGTGGCAAGGCCGCAGCGCGGCTTCCGGCGCGAAAAATCCACAGCTTTCACAATTCCGGTGACTTTTCCGCACCCATATGGTATGCTATGGAAAACCTGAACTCCAAAGGTGGGCTTTCCATGGCGGCATTTTATCAAAAATTTCTGCGCAAGCATCTTGACTTATCGTCTCTCAGCGTGATGCGGCGGGAGGACAACGATCCCTATTTCTGCACGCCCAAGGGCGCTTCTATCTTCGGCTGGGCGGGCGTGGACGGCATCCACTTCTGCTTTGTCCGCGGTTTTGGCGAAACGGTCTTCGCCGTGAGCCCGATGAACGGCGGCAAGGACTGCGTGCACGTCATCGCGCGCGATTTCAGCGATTTTCTGCGCCTGCTGCTCGCGACCGGCGACAGCGCGGCGCTCGAGCAGGCGTGGCAGTGGGACGAGGCGCAATTCGGCGCCTTCCTTACCGAGAATCCGCCGACGGACGAGCAGAAGGCGGTGCTCTCGCAGATCACCACAGTCTTTTCCCTCACGCCGATGGAGCGGCCGTGGCAATACCTGCGCAGGCTGCAAGCGGAGTTCGATCTCAGCAAGCTCAAATTCACCGAGGACTTTTATGATCCCGAAATGAACGGCGACGCGCCCGAACAGAAAACGGACTGGAAGGTCTACTTTGACGGCAGCTTTTGGGGCCACCACGGGCGCGAGCGCGCGGGCAGGGAAATGCCTGTACAAAAGTGGTTTTCGTGGGCGGGGCGCGACTGGTTCGTGCCGTCGGTTTACGTTTGTTCAAAGGGCATTGTCGTTGATTTTTGTATGCGCGCGGAGGCTTCCGCGCTGCGCGGCTTTATGGAAAAGTGGGGAATCGATCCCGAAAGCGACGAGTCCATCGACTTCTCGCGCGACGAACGCGAACAGATGGAGCGCGAGCACCCGCTCAGCCTCGGTTTTACCCCCAGCCTCACCTTGAACGGTGCGAAGCTCCGCACGAGCCACGGCTGCGGCATCGTTTTCCTGCCGGAGCAGCCCGGCTTCTGCGCCGACGCAGAGCCCGCCATGGCGCACTACGGCCTTGACCGCGCGTATGGCTGGAGCATCCGCCGCGCGGCATTCCCGTTCGTCACGAAGCGCGCGCCGAAGCTCAAGTCGCTCGCCGTCACGATGATGGCGGACGAGGTGCGCGTCCCCGGGGCGCGCTTCCGCGCGGACAAGGCGGGCGATACGTTCGCCTTCTCCTACCGCGGCACAGAGTATACGCTCGCCGTACAGGAGGTCGAGCCGCAGGAACTGCCGCGCGAGCGGATGAATCTCGACCCGCGGTTCGACTATCCGACGCACTTCACGGCCATCAGCTTTACGCTCACGCCCGAGCCGCCGGAAAACTCGATCTTCGTCGAGGACTGCGTCGAAAGTGACCGCCCGCGCCAGGTCAAGCGTGAGACCGCTTCCTTTGCGCCCGAGGCGCAGAATGCCTTCTGCTTCGGCATCATCGGCGGCGCGGACGGGCCGGTCGCCATCGTCGTGGGCGAAGCGGCGCAGGGGAAGCTCCACACCGCGTGCTCGTCGCTGCACTTTGCGGCGGTCGACCACGTCGACTGGCGCGTCGGCTTCCGCGAAACACCGTGGGAAGCAGGGACGTTCGACCTCTTATAATTCACTTTTTCTGCGATCTCCGGTACTCCGTCGGCAGGACGCCGAAGGCCTTGTGGAATTCGGAGGAAAACTTGCTCTGGCTCTCGTAGCCGACGGCGCGCGCGACCTGCGCGACGTTCTCGTCGCCCTCGAGCAGCAGCTTTGCCGCGTGCTGCATGCGGTGCTCGCGGATGTGCGAGGCGAGCGAGCTGCCGTAGACGGACTTGAAGAGCGCCTTCATCGTCGAGGGGTTCATCAAAAAGCGGCGCGACAGCTCGTCGATCGTCACGCGGCTTGAAAGGTGCTGCGTCAGGTAGTCGTGCACGGCACGGATGGTCTCGATCTGCTCACTCGTGCCGCCGCCCTCGTACACCTCGGCGTCGAGCGGGGGCAGGTGCGGCGCGCCGGTGGCGGCCTTGCTCTCCTCCTCGGGACAGGAAATCTCCATCGTGCGCTCGATCATGCGGTGCAATAGCTGCGCCTGCTCGCTGTCCGACGCGCGGTAGTAGACCTCCTTCCCCACGCGGCGCGAGACGAGAAGTCCGCTCTCACGCAGCTGCCTCAAATGGTGCGACACCGCGGGCGAGCTCATGCCGACCATCGCGGAGAGGTCGATGACGCACTCCTCGCAGTGGCACAGCAGCCAGAAAATGCGCACGCGGCTGCTGTCGGAGAGCTGCTTGAACACGTCCGCCACGGTCTGGAAGCTGCCGATCGTCTCCACCGATTCCTGCAGCTCCCGCATCGTGCCCTCGTCGCTGTGCTGGTGGGGTAAATGCACTTCGCTCATCGTTGTTCCGCCTTTCTTTTTGGGGCCTGCGGGCGCGTCCGTATCCCGTTTGGAAGTTTGTTTCGCCCGAACGGAAGAGACATGCGTGCAGCCCTTGACTTTTGCCTTTGCGGACATTATAGTACGGTCATCAGGATTAAACAAGCACTTAATCGTTAAATATTTTGTGCCGAAAAGGAGAAACATACCATGAAAAAGACCTATCAGATCGAAGTCGACTGCGCCAACTGCGCCAACCTTATGGAAGAAGCCACCAAGAAGACCGAGGGCGTTGCCGACGCCGTCGTGAACTTCATGACCCAGAAGATGACCGTCGAGTTCGCCGAGGGTCAGGACCCCAAGGCCGTGATGAAGGCCGTCCTCAAGAATTGCAAGAAGGTCGAGGACGACTGCGAGATTTATCTGTAAGAGATCTTCTCCCTCTCACGCCCCGGACGAACGCACCGGGGCGCTTTCTTAGGCAAAATTCAAATTCTCCCCCTTCAAGGAGGTCATCTTTATGACGAAAAAGCAAAAAAAGATGCTTTACCGCATCCTGATCGCGGCGGTGCTGTTCCTCGCCGCGAAATTCATTCCCATGCCGATGCTCGTCTCCACCGCGCTCTACTTCGCCGCCTATGTCACCATCGGCTACGACATTCTGCGCAAGGCATGGAAGGGCATCTGCAACCATCAGGTGTTCGACGAAAACTTCCTGATGGCGGTCGCCACGATCGGCGCCATCGCGCTCGCCATCTATGAAAAGAGCGGCGACTATGCCGAGGCCGTGGCGGTCATGCTCTTCTACCAGATCGGCGAGCTGTTCCAGAGCTACGCCGTCGGCAAGTCCCGCCGCAACATCACGGCGCTGATGGACATCCGTCCCGACTACGCGAACATTGAGCGCGACGGCAAGCTCGAGCAGGTCGACCCCGACGACGTGGCCGTCGGCACGGTCATCACCGTCCAGCCGGGCGAGAAAATTCCTATCGACGGCGAGATCGTCGAGGGCGCGTCCACGCTCAACACCGCGGCGCTGACGGGCGAGAGCCTCCCGCGCGACGTGATGACCGGCGACGAGGTCATCAGCGGCTGCATCAACATGATGGGTGTTCTGAAGGTCAAGACCACGAAGGCCTTCGGCGAGTCCACCGTCTCGAAGATTTTGGAGCTGATGGAAAACTCCAGCTCGCACAAATCCCGCTCCGAAGCGTTCATCTCCCGGTTTGCCCGCGTCTATACTCCCGCCGTGTGCTACAGCGCACTGGCGCTGGCCATTTTGCCCCCGGTCATCAATCTTTTGATGGGCAATGCCGCCTCGTGGGGCGTGTGGGTCTACCGCGCGCTCACGTTCCTTGTCATTTCGTGTCCCTGCGCGCTGGTCATCAGCATCCCGCTCAGCTTCTTCGCGGGCCTCGGCGGCGCAGGACACGAGGGCATTCTCATCAAGGGTTCGAACTACTTGGAGGCTCTGTCGAAAACCAAGATCGTCGTCTTCGACAAGACCGGCACGCTCACGCAGGGCGTGTTCGAGGTCACGGGCGTGCACCACAGCCCGATGGAGAACCGCAAGCTGCTTGAATACGCGGCGCTCGCCGAGTGCGCATCCTCGCACCCCATCAGCAAGAGCTTGCAAAAGGCCTGCGGCGTGGAGCTTGACCGCTCCCGCGTGACGGACATCGAAGAGCGCGGCGGCCGCGGCGTGGTCGCGGCCGTGGACGGCCACAGCGTGGCCGCGGGCAACGGCAAGCTCATGGATGAGCTCGGCGTCAAGTGGCAGGACTGCCACAGCGTCGGCACGATCGTCCACATGGCGATCGACGGCGAGTACGCCGGCCACATCGTGATCTCCGACGTGGTAAAGAGCGACGCGCGCGATGCCATCGCGGCCCTCAAGCGCGCGGGCGTGCAGAAGACCGTCATGCTCACGGGCGACATCAAGAAGGTCGCCGATCACGTGGCGCAGGAGCTCGGCGTCGACGAAGTGCACGCAGAGCTGCTCCCGGGCGACAAGGTCGCGCGCCTCGAGCGCCTGCTGGGTGAAAAGGGCAAGGATGACTGCCTCGCCTTCGTCGGCGACGGCATCAACGACGCGCCCGTGCTCTCCCGCGCGGATATCGGCATCGCGATGGGCGCGATGGGCTCCGACGCCGCCATTGAGGCAGCGGACGTCGTGCTGATGGACGACGATCCGATGAAGATCGCCAAGGGCATCCAGATCTCGCGCAAGTGCATCCGCATCGTGTACGAGAACATCGTCTTCTCGCTCGGCGTGAAGCTGACGTGCCTGCTGCTTGTCGCCATCGGTATCGCCAACATGTGGATGGGCATCTTCGCCGACGTCGGCGTGATGGTCTTAGCGGTTCTCAATGCAATCAGAGCGCTGCGCACTTCAAAAAACTGACAAAGTCAGTTTTTTGAGCAGAATTTCACTGCGCTCAGCGCACGCGCCAAAGGCGCGCACGTTCGCTCCGTGCAAAGTGTTTTTTGGCACGCACATGTCGTTCCAAAAAACGATTTCAATTTATTTGCGCCGTGCGCGGCGCTTGGGCAGCCGTTAGCAGCTCTGCTGCTTTACGGATGCCGCATACCCCTTGCGGGTAAAACTCTGCGAGGCTTTTTTCAGCAAAAAAGAGGACGGCATTTGCCGTCCTCTTTTGTTGTGCATTGCAATGCATGCTTTCTTTTCGTATAATGACCGTATCAAAACGATTTTGGAGGACACCACCATGAAGGTCAGCGTGATCCAGATGAATATGCGCTCGCTGGAGAGCAAAGCGAACTTTGACCGCGCGGAGGCGCTCGTGCGCCGCGCTGTCGGGGAAAACGGCCCCGACGTTGTCGTCCTGCCCGAAACATGGAACACGGGCTTCATGCCCGCGGGCGACCTTGCCGCGGCGTGCGATGAAAACGCGAAAGCCGTGCGCGCTCGTTTTTCCCCGCTCGCGCGCGAGCTGAACGTCAACATCGTCGCGGGAAGCGTGTCGAATCTCCGCAATGGCAAGATCTACAACACCGCCTGCGTCTTTGACCGCGCGGGCGCGTGCATTGCCGAATACGACAAGACCCATCCCTTCACGCCGATGGGCGAGCACGAGGTCTACACCCCCGGCGACCACCTCGTCACCTTCACGCTGGATAGCGTGCGCTGCGGCCTTCTCATCTGCTACGAGGTGCGCTTTCCCGAGCTGTGGCGCACGCTGGCGCTGCGCGGAGCGCAGGTCATGTTCCTGCCCGCCCAGTGGACGGCGGCGCGCCAATACCACTGGGAGACGCTCACCGCCGCCCGCGCGATCGAAAACCAGCTCTTTGTCGTCTCGTGCAACGCCTGCGGCGAGCGCGACGGTACGCTGTACGGCGGCTTTTCGCGCATCATCGACCCGCTGGGCGCGGTCTTAGCCCAAGGCGGCGGGGAAGAGGAGATCGTCACCGCCGACTTGGACCTTTCCTCCATCGCGCCCCTCCGCGCCCGCGTCCCCGTTTTTCACGACCGGCGGCCGGAGCTCTACCGCCTGTAAAGCGGCAAAAAACGACAGCAAAAGAGGCATCAACAGAAATGAAGATCACCCTGCTTACATCGTTTCTCGTCATGGCGGCGTATTTTCTCCTACTGTACGCCGGCGTCGGGCTCATTCAGGAGAAGAAATTCTTCTCCTCCGCGCCGCGTGAGGTCTTCGCCGCCGTTCCTGAGAGAAAAGCCGAGCGCTTCCGCGGCGCGCATATCCTCGGCTGGTGCCTCGGCATCTTGGCGATGCTGCTGTTTCTCGGTGCGGCAGTCCTCGCCGCGTGGGACGGCGTTCGGAACGGTTTCACCTTCGGCGCGTTTTTCGCGCGCTACCTCGTCATCCTCTATGTCATGGAGGCCTACGACATTCTCTTTTTCGACTGGGTGCTGCTGTGCCATTCGAACTTTTTCCCGTATTTTTACCCCGAGGTCAAGGGCATCGTCGGCCCGCAGCTGTTCGGGTACAACAAAAAAGCGCATCTTACGCACTTTCTGCTCTACATCCCCCTCTCCGCCGCCCTCGCGTGGGTTTGCACGCTTTTCTGAGGGGCGGCAGACTTTATTACTATGAGTCGACAAAGCGTTACGTCATTCGCCGGAGGTATCCTATGGCAAAAGCAGAACAAAAAATTGAATTATTAAAGGACATCGCGCATCGATTCAATGAGGCGCACATCATGTGGGCTTTGGGTGCATCCATGCTGCTCTACTTCAAAGGAATTACATCCGAGTTCCACGACATTGACTTGATGATCTCAACCGCTGATGTTCAACGTGTCCGAACGATCTTATCTAAAATGGGAGAAATCCAGCCGCCAAATCCCGATCCCAAGTATCAGACGAAAGCATTTATGGAATTCGTCATCGACAACATCGATGTCGATGTTATGGCCGGCTTTTCTATCCTAAGCAACGGAGAACTTTTCGACTGTTCCTTGCAGGAAAGCCAAATTGTCGAGAACATTCTTCTCGAAACAGAGCTCATTCCTTTGCAATCTCCCCTGCTGTGGTGCAAGTATTACCGGCTGATGGGCAGAACCGAAAAAGTTAAGATGATCGAACAAGCCTTGGCAAATCGTTAACTCTCCCCTTTCCCCGTGCCGCATTCGCTGCCTCCGGCAGTGAACAGGCCCTCCGCACTAAAAATCGACGCACCAACTTCCGTCTCGCACCCGCCGCATTTTCTGCCCTGCGGGCAGAAAACAGACTCCCCGCGCCGCGCACGGCGCAAAGCGTTGCAGACTTTTTACCCGCAAGGGGTACGCGGCATCCGTAAAGCAGCAAAGCTGCTAACGGCTGCCCAGGCCGCCCGTAGGCGGCAAATAAATTTCAATCGTAAATTCCAACGACAGAAGGTGAATTGCCGCAAAGCGGCAAGAGAAGCCGCCCTGGGGCGTGTGCGTTGGAATTTACACTTCTCAGCCCCCATCAAAAAAGAGAGGCTGGCCAAATGGCCAGCCTCTCTTTTTTTGAAGAACTTATTCCTCGCGGAAGACGAATCCGTTCTCGTCCGCCTTTTCGATGACGGCGAGCGCCTTGTAGGGGATACCGCTCGCGCGGAAGCGGTCACCGCCGCCCTGGAAGCCCTTTTCCACGGCGATGCCGATGCCTTCGAGCTTCGCGCCCGCCTCGTTGACGATATCGACAAGGCCCTGCACGGCGAAGCCGTTGGCCATGAAGTCGTCGATGATGAGCACGTGGTCGTCCGCGTTCAGCCACTCCTGGGAGACGAGCAGCGTGACTCTCTTCTTGTAGGTGTAGGAGAACACCTCGCTCTGGTACAGGCCGCTTTCGATGTTGTCGCTCTTGGCCTTCTTGGCGAAGAGCATGGGGACGCCGTACTTCTGCGCGCAGATGGTCGCAAGCGCGATGCCGCTGGCCTCCGCCGTCAGAACGACAGTGATCTTGCTGGTGTCGAAATACTTGGCGAACTCGTCCGCAATGTCCTCGAGCAGACGGGTGTCGACGCGGTGGTTGAGGAAACCGTCGACCTTGACGATGTTGCCGGGCAGGACTCTGCCCTCGCGGCGGATGCGCTCCTGAAGAAGCTCCATGGAATTACCCCTCCTGAAAAAATAATTTCTGACGAAATTTTTCGATTGAAATGGTAACTTCCATTTAACAGGATTTTTGTGCAGAATGCAACACGGCAACTTTGACAAGAATTTGTGCTTTTTTTGCCTCTTTCCGTCTATTTTGGCGGCGGGAGCGCCGTTACGTCCCGTTTTGTATCGTTTTGGCAAAGCCCGCGGCAAAAAGCCGCGCGGCGTTGACGGCTTCTTCGAGCGAATTGCCCGCCGTACCGACCTCGACGAGAAGCGAGCCCGTCGTCATGTGCTGGTTGTAGCGGGAGTTGCGCACGGTGACGGGGCGCATGAGGGTCGGATAGTCTTTGTACAGCGTTTCCTGCACGGCGCAGGCGAGCTTTAAGTTCTCGCGCCAGAGATCGTGACTCAAGCCTCCGCCGTTCGACCCGATGACGAATTCGAGCTGTGCGGCGTTTTTATCTTCGCCGCACAGCAGCTTGAACTGCTGGCCGTTCGCGTCCTGCACCGCGTCGCGGTGCACATCGAGCACGAACGAGATCGAGGGGTACTTTTGCAGATAGCTCTCGATCGACGCGAGCGAGCGGTTGTAAGCGCCCGAATAGCTCGGATAGTCGTAGAGCGAGCGGTCGTGCACGACGCCAATGCCCGCGTCGGTCAGCACCTGCGCCATCTCGTCGCCGATGCGGATCATGTTGCAGTTCGTGTCCAGCGTGCGGAACGTGTCGGACACGTCGTATTCCTGCCCCGGCGGCATGGTGTAGCTCTCCGAGCCGTGGGTGTGGATGATGAGCACCTGCGGCCCCTCCGCACCGAGCTTTGCTGCATAATCGCCCGAGAGCATCGAGGCGTCGAGCGCGGCATCCGAGCCGTTGTTGATGTACACATTGCCGAATACCGTATAGCCCGAGGGGTCGGACGCCTTGAGCGTGCGGGCGGGCGAGCCGTTTTCCGTCACGGCGATCTCGTCCGGCGTCTCCTCCTGCGTGAGCACCGTGCCCTCGCTGTCCTGCGCGTCGCCCGTTTCGTCCGCGCTGTCATCGGGCTTTTGCTCAAGCTCTGCCGACCATGCCTGCGCGATGTTCTCCTCGCCCTCGCGCAGAAGCGGCGTCGCGTGCAGCGCGAGCGACGTTCGCAGGCTGAGAAAGTCCTCCCCGCCGTTGCCGCGCTCATATCTCAGCAGCATCACGCCCAGCGTCTCGTCCTTGAGCGAGCGGAGCGCATCGCGCGCGTTCTTCGCCGGCGCCGTGACGCTCACGCCCCAGAGCGTCACCGCCGAGAGCGCGAGCGAACACAGCATCCGTCCTGTCCGTTTCTTTTGCATCGTGATTCACCTCTTGGGACAATCCTATGTGCGCACTTGCGCCGATATGACATAGCGCGCCCGCCGCTTTTCGCTTGCAATTTTCGCTTTCGCGTGGTATGGTGATGGCAGCGGAGAAAAACTCATATAGTTTCGCTTACATGGCGCGAAAGTTTCTACGGAGCCGCCGAAAGGCTCTGCTATGGGTGCTCAGCCGGGGGAGAAGTCCCCGGGCGGGGCGCTTTTTCTTTTGCACAAAGCTAAAACAGGAGTGACTGATATGAAGATCCTCAAGGGCAATCTCGTTTCCGCACCGGCGCTCGGCAAGCTCGAGATCGTCGAGCACGGCTGCCTCGTCCTGCATGACGACGGCAGCATCCAAAGCGTTGAAAAAGCCGTGCCGCAGAACGCCGACGCGGAAGTCATCGACTACGGTGATAGCCTCATCATGCCGTCTTTTGTCGACATGCACCTGCACGCGCCGCAGTACCCCATGCTCGGCATGGGCATGGACCTGCCGCTGATCGACTGGCTCAACACCTACACGTTCAAGACCGAGGCGCGCTTTGAAGACAGCGACTACGCCCGCCGCATTTACAAAAAGCTCGCGAGCGACCTCATCACGAGCGGCACGACGCGCGTTTGCATGTTTTCCTCCCTCCACACGGACGCGACGCTCATTTTGATGGAAGAGCTCGAAAAGGCGGGCGTCACGGGCTATGTCGGCAAGGTCAACATGGACCGCAACGGCAGCCCCGAGCTTCAGGAGACGACCGAGCAGTCCAAGCGCGAAACGCTGCGCTGGCTGGATGCGTGCGGGCGCTTCCAGACCGTCAAGCCCATCCTGACGCCGCGCTTCACCCCATCGTGCACCGACGAGCTGATGAGCTGGCTCGGCAAGCTCGCCGCGGAGCGCGGGCTGTACGTCCAATCGCACCTGTCTGAAAATAAGGGTGAGATCGCGTGGGTCAAAGAGCTCTGCCCCGACTGCGCGCAATATTGGGAGAGCTACGACCGCGCGGGGCTGTGGAAGGACCATACCGTCATGGCGCACTGCGTCCACTCCGACGAGCGCGAGCGCGAGGCCATGCGCGAGCATGGCGTCGTCACGGCGCACTGCGCGGGGTCGAATATCAACATCTGCTCGGGCGTCGCGCCCGTGCGGACGCTGCTGCGCGAGGGCAACCTCGTCACGCTCGGGTCGGATATCGCAGGCGGCGCGCTGCTGGCGATGAACAAGGTCATCACCATGTCCATCCGCGCGTCGAAGTTCCGCCACATGCAGAGCGACGGAAAGGACGAATTTCTGACCGTCGAGGAGGGCTACTACCTCGGCTCCAGCGCAGGACACGAGTATTTCGGCGGGCACGGCGGATTTGTCCCCGGCGACTATATCCACGCCATTGTCGTCGACGACTCCGACTTTACCGAGGCCGCGCATCCGCTCTCGGTGCGCGAGCGCTTCGAGCGCGCGATCTACATGATGCACCGGCACAACATCGTCTCCGTCTGGTCAGAGGGGAAAAACGTCGTTTGCTGATGAAAAGCAGGGGAGAGGGCGCGGTCCTCTCCCCGATTTCGGAAAATCGCAAAAATTTTTGGACAAGCTATTGACAAAAGGCTATCTTATTTGGTATAGTAGCTTCTGTCCTGTCGAGCAGGAATATTTGGCGGCATAGCTCAGCTGGCTAGAGCATGCGGTTCATACCCGCAGTGTCCCCGGTTCAAATCCAGGTGCCGCTACCAGATGCACGGGATGCGAAAGCATCCCGTGTCTCATATGGCCCGTTGGTCAAGTGGTTAAGACACGGCCCTTTCACGGCTGTAACATGGGTTCGAATCCCGTACGGGTCACCACAGTTGGAGGCTTAGCTCAGCTGGTTAGAGCGCCTGCTTCACACGCAGGAGGTCACTGGTTCGAGTCCAGCAGTCTCCACCACATACAGAAAACCCGCTATCCTTTGGAACAAAAGGGACAGCGGGTTTTCTTATTTTCACTTTTTTGGCGTTTTGGTCGTTGTTTGGTCGTTATCGATGATACCTAATGCCATTGCCATATCAGAAAGAAACAGCCCCAGCCGAAAAAGCCAGGGCTGTTTCCTTTGACGTCTACAATACGGTGGTAACGACTTAGAACGACTTCACAATGCTTATCTCTCCAAGCAGATTCCGTACGGCATACCTCTGTAGCGCTTCGCGCGGTATCAAATCCACATTTATTATAGCGCCGTATCAGTATTATGTCAACTGTTATTTGCCATTGGATTTATTATCCGCTTTGGTTGATTCAGCCCGCTTCTTTTCCATGCGGGCGCGGGCCTTTTCTGCTTCGCGGCAATAGGCTGCATTGATTCTGGCCTCAGCCTCTTGTTCCGTCATACGAACGCCTTTATAGATAATATACTCTTGTTCCATGGTAGGTTCCTCCATCAATACGTGATGTACTTCCTGCTGACAACAAGCGCATCGCCCGTTACAGCGACATAATAACCGCCGCCGACATCAATGACATTGTATCCGAGCTTTAGAGCGGCCTGAGATTCTCCCGCATTCGGGGCATATGTGCGGCCTGATCCTCCCGTTCCCGTATGGCGCAAAGCGCTTTGAAGTTTCGGAGACATCTGCGCCATTTTGCTTTGCAACTGCGAATAGCTGATAACTCGCGCAGTTGGAGAAAGCGCCATCTTTGTAACCACGCCGTTTCCGTACGTTTTTGCCGTTCTCAGGTCGGGCGTATAATAATATCCCTCACCATACCGGCCATTTCCAACGTGATTATGCGGCGCGTTTGAAAAGCGATCTGCTGCTAACTGCCCACTCCAACCGCGATAAACAACCTGCTGTCCACTTTGCCGGACGTAGGCGTTAAAGTCGGCCTCACTAAGCATTTTGGGGCCTCCATTTACGCCGAGCCGCAAAAGCAGTTTGTTCAATGGCAAATCATAGTAAACATAGCCGTCCGCATACTGCGGATCGTTCAGATCAACATTGCGTTCTGTGCTTGCAAGGAAATTCGCGGTCTTGTCGTCGTCCTGTCCCTGATACTTAATCAAGGCAGGGTTTCCACCGTTGTCATAGTCCCCTTGCTGCTGCCAGTTCGGGCCGCTCTGGGCCTGGTTGTTTTGGATTGTCTGTAACAAGCGGCTAACGGTTGCCGTTCTCCGGCTCAGACCGCTTGATGCGCCTCTACCGCCCATATATTTTACCTCGTTTCTTGTGTGAATGTCAATTAAGTGTGTAGCGGCGGTTACCCGTTTTCTTGCGCCGCATTGTATCTTTCTAAATACCGATATACGATTTTCTTTAAGCCGTCAGCGGTATAGCGACCGTATTTTTCAACGCAATAAGCAACTTCCCACCATGTCTTTGCGTTAATAAAACGTTCTGTGAAAACTGCACGGATAAAAGGATCGTCTATCTCGTCGAAAAACTGTTGGATCTTGTTCAAATCCTGCTTGCTACGTTCCCGGCGATCAATAAGAACTTGCCTACAATCCTCTACTGCGGCATTATATTGCTGACGCAGCGCAGCAGGGATAGCCGTATTCTTCTGCCGGCTTTCCATGTCGGCAATTTCAGAAGTGCACCTTTCAATCTCATGCGAAAGATATTCAGACCCCTGTAGTTCTTCTAATGTCATAGCATTGCGCTCCTTTTCAATGCCGCCGTTCGTTGATCTCCATTAAGAGCGTTTCCAGTTCTGCAAGTTTCTTGTCTTGTTCGCCCTTTGCAATAGCGTTCAAAGCCGCGTTGCAAGCGTTGATTGCCGAATTTGCTTTTACAGTTTCCAGCTCGCCTGCAAGCATGGCGTTTGTGATCCGCTGCAATGTCCGGCGTATCTCTGTCGCCGTATTAAGACGCGCCTTTACCGGCATGGTTTATCAGCTCCTTCATAGCATCAGCCTCTTGAATTCCGCAGGTGTCAATATAGTCCCTATTCGGGAGGATGTGGGGAATGTCGCAAATGACAACCCCCACGGGACGGCCAGCCGCCTGTTCCTGAAAGAATTTTACGGCCTGTTCCTCAGTATCAAACTGCTGATTGCAACCGCTTACTTCCCATTTCCCCGTATCGGTCATTTCGACCAGTACACACGGTCTATATTCACGCGTCTGCACGTCTAAGATTTTTGCCTCATAAAGCATTTTCTCTATGCGCGTCATTGAATGAGCCCCCTTAATTGCCGTCGCAAAGCAAAAATTGCTGTTTGCTCTAGCCTACTAACAACGCTCCTGCCAACTCCCATAATTGCCGCCGCATCTGTCTGTTTAAGTCCCTCGTAAAAGATGAGCTGAATAGCTTGCTGTTGATCCTCAGATAGACTTTTTAGTTCCCTTTTCAATATGTCCTTGATTTGTGAGCAGTATATACGTTCGTCAGCATTTGCAAAGTCATCTGCCGAATCGGGTATGATGGACTCCAGCGTGTCTGCGTCGGTGTCGTCTGTTAGAGGCGTGTCAAGGCTCTTGCACATATTTAACGGATCGCGCTTACTCGTACGAATCCCTAGCAATGCATTGAATTCTATCTTCACGCAGTTACCCCAATATGTGCAGAAAGAAAACTCTTTTTCCGGGTCGTAGTATCCCACAGCGCGGACAAGGGCTAGAAAAGCGGCTTGTGTCAGATCTTCCATATCAACGCCGCACATATTCCCGTTAGCCATAAGCTGGTCATGCTTGCGGCGAGCAAAGATATGAGTAAGGCCGCTGTTCTGTTCCCACAGCTTCAACAGGGCGTCTGCGTCTCCATCCTTTGCCTTAATTGCCAGTTCCTCGTTGGTCATATCATCACACCCTTATGGGGCTTTTGCCCGTGCGCTGGATCGCGCGTTCATTCTCGTCAACAACCGTCTGGAAAACTTCGCGCCCGTTGATAACCAGCTTGATTTCGCTGGACTGTCCGCTACCTCCGCTTCGCAGAGCCTCCGCCAGCGCTTGCAGCTCAGACAGAATGCCCATCAGATAGCCTGTAACGCCGTCAGAATCGCCCGTAGGCGGCGCGTAAGTGTCTACCCTTGTTTTCTATACGGCACGACGGTTCCTGCGGCAATTTGGGGCATTGTGAAGCCGCCAATGGCCGTCAGAGCGTCGGCAATCGTTTTGAAGGTTGCCGCAATCCCGCCGAGATTGCTTATAACTGCCTGCATACCGCTTATCACGCTGTCTGCGGTCATATCAACCTGCGGCGTGTCAGGGGTCATACCGTTTGTTACGGCATTGGCGATATTTGCGGCGGTGGTCAACAGACCGCGCTTTCCATTCTCTAATCCCTGCGCGAGACCTTCATCCAAAAAGCCACCGATTTCGGCAAACACCTTAGAGGGGGAGGCCACGCCAAACAAGCTCTTGACCTTGTTTGTAAGGCTCGTAACAAGGCTCTGAACCTTTGTCATCAGGCCGCTCCAAGCATTGCTGATACCGTTTTTCAGGCCGTTCACGAGGTTTGTACCGATGCTGCCCCATTCAACGCTTTTCATGGACGTTTTCAGCCCGTTCCACTTGTCCATGACAGAAGTTTTGAGCGAAGAAAAAGAGCTGATCGCGGTATTTTTTATGGAGTTCCAGGCATTTGAAAGGCTTTTTTGAATTGCATTCCATGTGTTTATCGCTGTGGCCTTCATATCGTTCCATGCAGCGGAAAGTACGTTTCCCAAATTGGGGAGCACATTGGAAAAGAAGTCGGTAATTGTGTGCCATGCATTGGAAATACCTTCAAACAGCCCCTGGATCAGATTGTTGCCGATTTCTGCAAAGACGGTAGACGGAGAATGGATGCCCAAAAAGTCTTTGACAGCATTTACAACCGGGTCAACGATATACTTCTTGATTACCGATGCCACCGCGCTCATTGCGTCCGCGATACCCTGAAAGAATCCGGCTACGGTGTCCTCACCAACCGATGTGAAAGCATCCGCCAGTTTTTCACTCAGACCACCGATCAAGCCTAAAAGCAGTTCGACGGCTCCGCCGACAAGGCTTACAATTCCTCCCGCAAGTGTAGCGAGCACTTGCAGCCAGTTGATGCTTGCGATCATGTCAATTAAGCCCTGCATAAGCGCGTTGCCCAGTTCATACCAATCCACTGACACCAACGCCTCTGTAAGACGGCTAATCACCCAAGTAAAGCCGTCGCTGATTGCCTTTCCGACAGCTTCAAAGTCGATGTTGTCCACCATCTTTTTCAACGTTTCGCCAAGCTGCGGCCCTAACGCCAGAATCGCGCCGATCACAATAGACAAAACAGGATGCGCAGCTATCAAGCTCTTAACCGCTTTCAAGACCGTCGGAAGGAAAAACATGCTTAAAAGCGCCAGCGGGTTTATGTTCTGCAAGGCGCTTGCAAGGAAATCTTCCACCGCCTGCACAATGGACTTGAAAGACAGTGTTTGGAAAAATGTTACGATAATGTCAACAATCGCATTGAAACCATCAGCTACGGTTTTGCCCAGCAGTTTCCAATTAACACCATCAAACAGGCCATTAAGGATTGTCGCAATACGAGCCGCCCACTCTACGCCCTTCGGACGCAGGGTATTGTTGATCCAGTCATCAACCGTCTTAGCTGTAACGTTTAGGCCTTCCGACAAGACCTGCCCCACGCCGTACCAATCGCCGGTTTTCCACGTTTCTTTCAGGCGTTCGATCCAGTCGGTGACACCCTGCGGAAAGTCAATGGGGATTTCCTCATATTCGATGCCGGATGCACCTGCGCCGCTGCTGTCCTGCTTGCTCTGGCGGGTCAGCTCGTCGTAGCCGTACAGTTCTGCGTTAAATTTCTTCTGTGCGCTCGCCGCTGTACCCGCCGCGTCCGCATAGCTCTCTACGCCCTTCTTCGCCACTGTTACGGTTTTCTTGCCGTTCAACAGCGCAAAAAACTGATTGAGGTGCGTCACGGCCTGCGACAAAATGTTGATAAGGCGCAAGATCACCGGCTCGACAGCAGAGATAATATTTCCGATAGAGACGGCAATGTTCCCGCTCAACTGCTTCGCGCTGTTTTTCATTTCGCTCATCGTGGCGTTGAATTGGGCAGAGAATTGTGCGAGGCGCTGCATTCCCTCCTGGGCATTGCTCAAAATTCCGGAGATAAATGCACTTTTTACACGCGCAACTAAAAGGCGTCTAAAGGAAGTCAGCGCCCGTGTCAGACTATTTGTCAGGGTCTTAGCGGATGTGGCTTGCTTGCTGTACTGCTTCAATTCCTTCGCGGCCTGTTTCATACCGCTTGCGACAACTCTAAACGGCAGGGTTGCGAGGTTTTTTGCGGTGGTTATCGCAGAGCGTCCCGCCGATCTCAGCTTTTCAGCAAAACGATATGTCACAGATTCGCTTTTTGAAATGTCGCTTTGCAACCGCTCCAACTCGGCAGAAAGCCGTTTATATTCTGCGGTCTCGCGTCCCAACATAAAAGCGCTGCCGTCGTTTTCCATACGGGTTTTTGCCACTTCCAGGGCGTCATATTTTTTTGCTGCAAGGTCAAGGTCGTATTGCAGGGATTTCCATTGCGCAGAATTTTGAGAAACACCCATTTCCTGCATTTTTTCTTGTCGATTCAGCAGCTTTTCCAGTTTTTGTCCGGCCTTTTCTGCTTCCTCCGATAGCTTCTTGTATTCTTCGGTCGGTATTTCCGCGTTTCCCAAATCTTCCAGCATCGCCGCAGCGCCGGTAACGCTGTGCGCATACTCACGGGAAAGCACTTCGCCAACAGAGCTGGCGTATCCGGCTACTGATTTTTGCAGGCCCGCGCCGAATTTATTTACGCTGGAACACAGACTATCGACGGACGATTGCAGTTTTTTAGAGCCACGCTCAAAACCGTCGTTATCAAGTTCGGTTTCAAAAACAAGGGAACCGTCTGCGCGTCCAAAGGACATCGTTTACCCCTCCTTTCTCGTTTTTTTTGACAGCATGGGCGGCGTCCATGTCGCCCACGCCTGTAATCATCGCTTCTTGCCGCGCGCCCATGTGGAAAAGGCAATCAGCAGGACGGGATAAACCGCCAGCCATTTCCAGCCAAGCACATAGGCCATTACAGCAGGGAGCGCCGCCGCGCCGATTGCTACAATGTAAAAGGCGATGATGAAAACTGTTACGATTGCGCTCGCAAAGCGCTCAACAAATTTTTCCGTCAGCCGGTCATTCATTTTCTTTTCCTCCGTTTCCGCTTGATGTTTGCCGTGTCTGTGTTGACAACGCAGTTTAATGCTTTCATAACAGACGTGGCCCAAAAGCTGCCGTCAGACATAGCCGCAAACGGTCGATACTGCTGGAAAGCATCTTGCGCAGTACAAACGCCGCACACATAGTCAAGCAGTTCTGAAAAAATTTTTTCAGCTTCGCTTATGAGGCCCTCAGAGCGCTTGTCAGCTCCTTTCCCGTCCGGGGTAATATCCGCGCTCGCCAGCGGCTTCAAAAGCGCCAGGAAGTGCGGCTTAGCCTCTATAGCGCGTTGATGAATACCATCGTCACCGGGGACAAAGTGAATTTTGCCAGCCTCGCGCCCTTTCGGGGTAAGAACCGGGACGTATGCCAGATTGTTTTCATGTACCTGCATACTCTTTACCACCGCGTAGGATTAGGCGCAGCAGGCCGGAATTTGAAGTCAAAAGCGGCCTTTTCCTGTTCCTTTTCCTCAGCCTCGTTCGTGTTGTGTTCATACAGCGCAGCCAGACCGGACAGGCCAACGATGAAACGCGGATCGGTAACGTGTGTGGGATCTGCAAATCCGTTCAGCAAGCCGTCAGCGATTCCGCCGTGTGTGTAGATTGTGTCGACCATCGACATAGCAGACACGCGGAAAGAGCTATAGACAGTCAGCTTATCGGCAGGAGATGGGATATAGCCAAGTTCCATGATTTTCCCGTTCTTCTCCGCGTACGCCTCGATCCTGGTCAACATAGTGTGGTTACCCTCGTGCCGCAATGCCATCCGGCGAAGGTCATCGCCGGTGAGCGGATATCCGCCCTCCAAAAGCGCCAGATCGTTAGCATCAATTTTGCTACCATCCAAGCATCCCCAACGAGATACCTCGGAAACCGCCTCGTTGTAAGCAGCCGCAATCTCTGCGCGGGCTTTGCGCGCCGCCTCTTCATGGAGCGGGATTAACCGCTCGTTTGCCATTTCCACATGAAAACTCGTCCCGTTTTCAACGTCTGTTTGCTTCGCAAGTTCATACTGCGCGACGCAGTCTTTTGCCACGACGTTGAAATCTTCCAGAGCCTTTTTCATCCGCTGGATGTACTTATCCATCTTGTCATCGTCCTTTCTGATTTGTTGTTTATTTTGAAACGAGGAAAGGGCGCGGGAACAAAGCAGATTGTCTCTGCAATGTTCCCGCGCCCTTTTGGAGCTTCCACCGAAGTAACTTCGGTGTGGTACTTTCAGTATCCATTTATGGGAAAATTATAACACAAACTGTGCCAACGCGCAAGGGGGGAGTACACGAAAAAGTCAGATATTTCAATGGTTTCGCGCGTTTTTTGCTGGCGATTTCTGCGCGGTTTCCCCCTTAGGAATTACAAAAAGGTACAACCTGAACCGCTGGCTTTCGCTTGCTTGTGGTGCTTTTTCTCGATTGATTATGTAGGATTTCGAGAGGATAGAGCGCGCCCGTTCAAGCTCTCGCCGGTTGTCAGACGTGATTGTGATTCGTGTCATTATACCGCCCTCTTTGCCGCTGTTAGGCCGACACGGATACCAAAGCGGAGACCTCCCACGAAGCCGTCACGCTGGCAAGCAGCACTATAAGCGGAAAGCAGCTCGATCAACTTATCGGCCACGTCCGCCGGAGCGTTCGCCATAATCAGTTTGTCCAGTTCTGCGGAAAGGTTGGCGGTTTCCTCGTTCTCGACCACGTCTCCGCTAAGCTCGCCAAGAATATACTTTTCAGAAAGTTCGTCGTACTGATGCACAGGGTTCATAAAACAATCTCCTTTCAATTCTTGCGGGAACGTGGTAAACTGTCCATGTGTGTAGCCGCATATCGTGTTCCACGTTTCCGGCTGCTCGTGCCGTTGCGGGGGTGCAGTCCTCGCGACGGCACTTTTTCTTCTTTACAGATCAAATCGGCCTTTGGATGGGTAGCAATTCTCTATCGGATTTTCGCCCCATGTCAACACGTCAACGCGCGCGTATATGACCTGTACGCATTAGGCGTATTAGGCGTTACGTAGGCGTTACGTGTACGGCCTAATCTGCCTATTTTATATACTCATAAGGAAAAATCTGTTTATCTGTTTACAAATCCCCGAAAGCCTTGAAATACAAGAGTTTTTCATGTAAACACTTGTGCAACACTTGCGTTACAGTTCAAAAAATCTGTTGATATGGCTTGTAAACAGATTTTTTGAAAGTGTTTACGTTTTGGGGAGAAGTGTTTACATTTTTGGGGTGTTTGTTGACAAAAAGTATTTGACTTTTTAGCCGATGTGAAAGCCACGCTGCATACCATACGGGCCAAAGCGAAACGGGTCTTTTCCACGAGTCAAATTCGGCAATTTTGCAAGAAATGTATTGATGTCCCGTGCGTTGGTTTGCCTGAAATCTTCCCTTTCACGGTCGTACAGCTCGCACCAAATTTCAATCGCTGCAATCCTGTCACGCCGATTTGTCTGGGTTGTTGAGAGTAGGTGTGCGTCCCCTTTCCACCAAAGACGCCGCTTTTCAATCGGCCATTCCTGCCAGTTGGTCGGGATCTCACGATTGATAAAATCGCTTATGGTTATCGGCTTGTCCAGTTTGCGCCAATGCTCGCGCTTGTAGTCGGGTAAGAAATGGCTGCTTTGCTCCTGATCCTGCTTTTGCATAGTTTATACCTCCCTTCTTCTATAGTTCATGCGGTTTCGCCCTTTCCTTCCAAATAGGACAATAAACAGTCTACATTGATGAGCTTTTTCTTTCCCGCTGGCACATACGGCAGTGCTCCAGTGCTGATAAGCCGCCGGATATAATGCAGCGTAACGGCGCTTTCCGGGTCTTGCTGCTTGATAAGCTCTAAAGCGCCCTCCGCCGTCCTCATTCTTGCTATCATGTCGGGCCTCCCTTCTCAATTCGGTCTACCAGAGCGAAGATCCAGTTGGTAAGCTGGATTGCTCCGGCAGCGGTAACGATAATGTAAAACATCATAAAGCCCTCGCTTTCCCAAAAAATGCGGAGCTATCCTCGGTTTTTGCAGTATTCTCGCCATCGTTAGTATCCGCGCACTCTTTCGGCCTGTGCCCCATCCGATACGGGTATAGCGGGCAGTTTTCACACGGACACAAGCGGACTTCCTTTGCCTGTCCGCCGCAGCAGTCCAGGCATTTTGCGCGGATCGCTTTTATCGGTGTTAGCATTGTTCCCTCCTGATATGAAAATTCGTGGTTGGTTGGGGGTCAGTCTTCCAGAATGTCCGCCGGGTCTACGCCCAGAGCTTGAGCGATACGGCCAACGGTATAAGGCCGCACTTCACATCCGTGCCGGATGCGGGCGAGGGTCCCAGAAGGCAGAGCGGGCCGCAACGCTTCGCGTGGTTGCCCGTTGCGGGCCATCGCAAGTTCTAGTTTAGGAATGCTGATTTTCATTGTTTTCACCTCCATTATGCTCATTTATATTGAGCTTATTTAAATAATATCACCATTTTTTGAGCAAGTCAAGAAAAAGTTGATTTTAATTGAGCATTATGATATATTGTATATAACGAAAGGGGGGTGTTTAACTCTTGCATAGTAATCTGGGTCAAACAATAAAAGCAGCTCGAAAAGCTGCTAAACTAACGCAGCGCGAACTTGCGGAAAAGTTGGGCAAGAATTTTTCAACTATCCAAAAATATGAGAATGGTGTTGTTGAGCCGCCTATATCACTGATTCCCGAGATTGCAAAAGCTCTCGGCATTTCACCTATTGAACTGATGGAAACGACAATTCCATGGCCAACCGATATGCAACCCGCTATAGAAGCGCGGGAACGTCGAGAAAAGTTAATCTCATCTTACTCTCTTCTTAATGACGCCGGACAGAAAGAAGCCGTCAAACGTGTTGAAGAGCTTACGCAAATTTCTAAATACAGAGCATAAAAAAAGCCGCCCCGGTGTTACCAGCACCAGGACGGCAAACACAGCAGACCCCTTCCCAACCACGAAAAGAAAGCCCAACTATGCCTTTTCATCTTACCACAAAAGGGCATATCGGGCAAGATGAAAGGAGATATTTTACTATGGCGACCTATACGAAACGCGGCAGTTCATACCGTATCCGCTCCTCCTGTGGCTATACTCCAGACGGAAAGCAGGTTATGAAGTCAAAGACCTGGACACCGGCGCCAGGCATGACAGAGCGGCAGATTGAAAAAGAACTGAACCGGCAGATGGTTCTTTTCGATGAAGAGTGCCGCGGCTCCTCACTGACAGACGGGCATATTAAGTTTGAGACATTCGCCCGACAATGGATGAGAGAGTATGTAGAAAAGAGCCTGGGCAAGCGTACGCAGGCAAGCTATGCCTATATGTCAGTGAGGATATACGCAGCTCTCGGTCATCTCTACATGGATAAAATCACACCCCGCCAGATTCAGAAGTTTATAAACAGTCTGAGCGAACCGGGAGCCAACCAGACGAAAGACGGGCAGGCCCTTTCTCCAAAGAGCATCAAGAACTTCCTGTCTATGATTTCCGCCGTGTTCGCCTATGCTATCAAAATGGGAATGATCCAATATAACCCGTGCAGAGCGGTTACGCTGCCGCCGCTGGAAACCGGGAAGGAGAAGGTATGCTACACCATGGAGGAGGCTCAGGCGTTCCTTGACGCGATCATCGACGCCCCTCTGCGGTGGCAGGTGTTTTTCACGCTGGCCATGTTCGGAGGATTCCGGCGTGAAGAGCTCTGCGGCTTTGAGTTTCAGGACTTCGATTTTGAGCAGCATACCGTATCAGTCCGGCGGGCGTCAATCTATACCCCGGAGGCCGGCACTATAACTGTGCCCACCAAGACAGCCAAAAGCCGCCGCACGTTGAAGCTCCCGGCGTGGATCTTCGACCTTGTGAAGAAGCTGCGAGCAGAGCAGGCCCGCCAACGTCTGGCGCTGGGCGATCAATGGCAGGAGTGCGGCAGGCTTTTCACCAGGGCTGATGGCTCCCCTATGAGCTTAGATCAGCCGTATAAATGGCTCCGCTCATTTTGCAAGGAGAAAGCTCTTCCATTCTACGGCATCCATCAGTTCCGGCATTTGAACGCCTCGCTTCTGATCTATAATGGGGAGGATGTGCGCGCCGTCTCCGCCGCGCTGGGACACTCCCAGACCTCCACCACACTGAACATCTATGCCCACACCTTCGAGACCGCACAGGCCCGCGCCTGTGACGCCCTGGCCGATGCGCTGCCAGTGAAATTCGGCAAGAAGCAAGCGTGAAATGTGGTCGTTATTTGGTCGTTATTTGGTCGTTATTTTGGCGAGACACAACGACCAATTACGGAACACCACAAAACACAACGCGCACAAAGCGTAGTAATATCAGCACTTACAGAGGATTATTGAACTGTGCAAAACATAGTTCTTCCTTTTCGAGTCCAGCAGTCTCCACCAAAACCTCACTTCTTCGGAAGTGAGGTTTTTCTTGTTTTCGGCAAAAGAAAAGACCTCCTGCCTTCCCCATCAAAATTCAGGGACGCAGGAGGTCCTGTGATGGCGAAGAAAATCGAAGTGCCCGTCAAAGGGGCGCATTTTCACGCAAGCAGCTGAAAGTCCATCACGGCAATGCCCAGCACCACGAGCACCACGCCCGTGGCGCGGTTGAGGGTCTTGGGCTGCGCACGGTTGGCAAAGACTGCGGCGGCGCTCATCCCGGCAAAGCCGGTGCCGAGCCCCGCGCCCATGCCCGCAAAAAATGTGACCAGAACGGCCGTCAGGATACTCATGGTTCGTTTGCCTCCAGAATTGCATCAAGATTGCTTTCGATCTCCACGAGCGCCGCGGCGAAGGCTTCCCGCCGCGCTTCGTCCATGCCTGCAAAGAGGCTCTCGGAAAAATCCTTCTGGAGCTGCCGCCCGCGCGCGAGGATGGGCGCTGCCTTTTCGGTGCAGAGAAGTTCCGTCTTCCGCCGGTCGCCCGCCACCGCGCAGCGCGTGAGATAACCCTCCTGCACGAGCTTTTCCACATTGACCGACACGAGATTTGCCTTGAGGCGGCGGATCTCCACGATCTCGCTGGCCGTTTTATAGTCCGGGTTGTTCCCCAGGAACATCAGGATGTCGAAGGCCGTCTGCAGCAGGCCCAGCTCCTTGCAGAGCGGCTTGCACACTTCGCTGTAGGCCAGAGCGATCTTTCGGGAGATCGATATGCTTCGGTTCACGCCCTTCCTTCTTTCTTTTTTGAACTGTTCATTTTTGAAGTATTATGGTCTGCGATATCCCCTAAGTCAACAGGCGGGACGGAAAAATTTTCGCTCCTTTTCCACAGGAACCGATCGCCCTGTGGAAGCTGCGGAACAAAAAATACGCTGCGGATTGCTCCGCAGCGTATTTTTTGTGTGGCCGCTTACTTGGCGGCGCGGTAGAGGAAGGAAACGATCTGCGCACGCAGGCAGTTGCTGTTCGGGGAGAAGGTGGTGTCGCTCGTGCCGGTGGTCACGCCCGCGTTGACGGCCCACTGCACGGCGGGGGCGTAGAAGGCGCTCGCGCTCACATCGGCAAAGGCGTTCGTGCCCTCAGCCGCCGGTGCGCCGGCCGCTCTCCACTGGAAGGTGACGGCCTGTGCGCGCGTGACGGAGGCATCCGGGGAGAAGGTCGTGCTGATCGTGCCGGTGGTCACGTTGTTTTCCACCGCCCACGCAACGGCCTTTTCGTAATACGCGCCGCTCTTCACGTCGGTGAAGGACGTGGTCATGGACTTCGGCTCGGGGCTGCCGTTGGCTCTCCACAGGAAGGTGACCATCTGGCCGCGCGTGCAGCCCGCGTTCGGCGCAAAGGTCGTGGCGGTCGCGCCGGAGGTGATGTTCTTCGCAACGGCCCAGACAACGGCGTCGGCATAGTAGGCGTCGTCGGCGACATCGGTAAAGGGAAGCGACGCGGAGCCGTCATAGTTCTTGTCGCTCAGGACAGAGGAGAAGAGGAAGTTGCTGAGGTACGCGTACTCGTCTCTCTGGTGGACCTTGTTGGTCAGGGAGTTTGCAAAGAGGACAACGTTCATGCCGTTTTCCTTGTAGGCAAAGCCCTGCACGCCGCCGTTTAGGTAGGCCTTGAAGCCCGCGGCGCGCTCGGCAGTGTTCGTGGGGATGAAGCCCTCGGTGGGCGTCTTGGTCTTATCGCTCTTGACGAGGACCGTCGCGGAGGCGGGGACCTTGGAGAAGTAGCCGAGGCCGTAGGCGTAGAGGATATCGTCGCCGTCAGCAATGTAGCTCGCGTTCACAAGGGTCTTGTTGGGATAGACAACGGGAGTCAGGCAGTCCATCGCGCCGTCCAGCTCGGTGTATTCCACGCCGGCGATGAGGTCAGAGGCGGAGGACGCTGCGGAATAGCTGTAACCGATGTACGGCAGGCCGTTTTTCACGGCGGTCTTTGCGGCGGCGTCGAGCTTCGTCGCACCTGCGGCGGCGTCCGCCTTGGTCACGTCGGAGGTCGTGGTGAAGCCCATGAGGTTCATCGCGGCGGTATCATAGTTCCAGCCGGCGCTCTGGCTGATCTGCGGCGTGTAGACAAATCCCTTCTCGCTTTCAGCAGGCGTGCCGGGGACGTAGACGGTCGGGGACTTGGTGATGATCTTCGCCTTCACGCTCGTCTTGTCGACGCCCGCGGCAGAGAGCAGATACTTGCCCGCGACGGTCTGATAGTCGGCGTAGGAGCAGATGAAATCGCCCATGTGGTCGCCGCTCGTGACCATGCCGACGGTCTTGCCGGCCTTGAGAAGCTCGTTGACGGCGGCGGTGGAGTCTTCAGAGGCGTTGGAGAGGATGACGTCCTTGTTCTTGTCGCCGGTGAAGTAGGAGGTCAGCGCCTTGGTGTAAGCGAGGGCGTCATCGTGATCCATGGGGCTGCCGCAAACGGCAGAGATGCTCTTGTAGGCGGCGGGCTCGGCCACGGTGACCATGTCGAAGCCGCGCGTTTCATTGAAGGAGGTGATGCCCTCGGAGTAGAGGACGGTCCAGCCGTTGATGAGCGTGCCGTCATACAGCACGCCGTTGGCGACAGAACGCTTGGCCTGATACATCGAGACGATCATCGTACCGGCGGGGTAGGTAACGCCGTCATAGGTGAATTCCTTTTCAGTCACGTTGACCTTGACGTCGTTTCTCGTGAGCCACTCCATCATGTCGGCCGCGGCCTGGAGGTTGGTCTGATTTTCGCCGTCAAGCGGGATGATGTAGCACTCGGGATAGAAGTTGCCGTTCTGGCCCGTGCCGTTGTACTCGGGACGGAAGACGTCCATCTCCGCGCCCTCGACGTCGTTCTGGTCGCACAACCACTGGCCGACGAGCTCATACGCGTCGGAGTTTAGATTCTTCACGCCGCGCTGGAAGATCGTGACCTGAGATGCAAGGTAGGAAAGCTTTTCGGCGGCAACATAGGCGGCGTTGCCGAGGATACCGTACTGCGCCGCCTGAGCGGTATCATCGTTGTAGGCGGGCAGCTCAACGGTGTAGGCAACGGTGCCCTGGAGCATGGCGAACTGGGGGGTGTAGCTCGTGGACATATCGTCCCACGGGTCTTCCCAGTAGGTCTCGGTGCCGTTGCCGGTGTAGCTCAGGTAATCGCGCTGGGGGATGACATAGCTGTTGTAGCCGTCGTTGTTGGCGACCGCCGCGATGCCCAGCGCCTCGCCGCCGGTGATGAGGTGCTCGGCGAGCAGGTCGTACTCAAAGTTCGGCTCGTGCGGGGGATCGCAGGGCTCGCACTGGAAGGCCTGCACGCGGCCGTGGAACTCAGCAAGCGACATGGGGTTGAACGTGCCGATGAGCTGCTGCATGTTGGCCGTCTCGCTCGTGGTCTGGAAGGAGTTGTCGCGGTTGAGGTCATAGCCATTGGTGGAATGTCTCGTCAGGTAAGTACGTCCGTCGACATTCTCCTCGGGGACGAGGATGAAGAACACGTCGGACAAAAGCTCGTCCTTGACGTTCACGCTCTTATTTTCGACGGTGTAATACTCTTCAAGGTCGACCTTGCCGGACTTGCCGTTGTTATCGACCGTCAGGTAACCTAAGTAGCTGGCCTTATCCTTGACGAGGTCGGGGATGGCGACGCTGCCCTCCGCGCCCACAGGGCCCATCTCTTCCTTGAACTCTTTTTCGCCCGCGGCGGTGAAGCCCGTGAGCGTCTTGTAGTCGATGGTCTTTTCGCTCGTGATCATCTTGGCGAAGTCGAGCACGCCATCGGTGGCGGCGACCTCGTTGGAGTGGATGTTGGAATACATCACGGGCACGCGGATCTCGTCGAGCGCGCCGGACTTGATCTGGGCGAGCACGGCATCGGGATCGGTCTCGGCCTGCTCGGTCAGGGCGAGCCACTTGCTCACGCTCGCCTTGGAGTCGGCCACGATGAGATAGGGCATATCACGGCCCGCGGTGGACTGGCCCATGGAGAATTCTTCCACGTAGAGACCGTTTTTCGTGCCGTTTGCCACGATCGTATCGAGCTCCTTGTAGATCTCCCACATGGTGTTGAAGTTTTCATACGGCGCAACTTTGACGCTCACGGAGCCGAGATCCTTGCCGCTGTTTTTGGCGACGAGATCAAAGTAGCCGCACAGGTCGATGTAGTAGCCGCCGTTGGTGTGGGGCACGCTGTAGTCGACGCTGGTCACGCCGGTTCTGCGGTTGGTGGAGTAGAAGTAGTTATTCACGTGGAAGCTCACGTCGAGGACGGTCTTGCCGTTTTTCTCGCTTGCGGAGAGCTTGATGTCCGTGAACTGGTGCTCGTCGCCCTCGGTCAGCCAGTCATTCAGAGGGCCGCCCGCGTAAGCGTAGGGGAACAGCTCCTCGTTGACGTAGGGGCGTGAATCGTCGCGCTCGAGCGAGAGCGAAACGGTACCGGTGCTGACGGCCGCGGCGAGCGCATCCTTCGTCATGCCGGACACGGGGATGGAGAGGGACACGTCCTTGCCGTTTTCATCGGTGACAAGGGTGATGGTCGCGTCGACCGGGAATTTCGTTCCCAGCAGCGCATCGTCCTTGGGGTTCATGTCCTGGTAGCTGACGGCAAACGCGGACGTGACCGCGAGCGAGAGCGTCATTACCAGGGCCATCAGCAGCGCGAGCGCTTTGCTGACAGAGTTTGGATAATGTTTCATGGTTTTCGTCCTCCAGAGTGGTCTTATGCCGCCACACACAGCGGCGGAAAGTTGATGGGTTTAGTGTAACTCAATAAAAATACATAGTCAAGGGAATATTCATACCTAATCCCGCCAAATTTCAGCGTTGAATCTGTATTTTTGTTCATCATTTTTCACAAAGCAGTGCGTCAAGCCCCCGTCTTTCAGATCCTTTTGTGAATGCATCCGTAAATTTATACAGAATCGCGCTGCATAGGATATTCTTCTTCGCCGCGATTGCAAATGACGGCGGGGCGCATTATAATAAGAGGCAATCATCATTCAAACGCAGGAGGAACCGAATATGCGGCTGCAAAGCGCAATCTTTACACTGGACGATACCCTCTTCACCCCCGACGGCGCGGCGCGCGAGGGACTCGACAAGGCGCTTTCACTTTTTAAGATGGAGGGCGTGTGGCTCGGCGCGGTGACGGCGCTCAGCGCGGAGGACGCGCAAAAAGCGCTCGAAAAGGCGGGGCTTAACTCGTATTTCCGCTTCGTGCTGACAGAATCCGTCGCGCTCTGCAAGGCGGACAGCGGCACGATGTTCGAGCGCGCGATGAAGCGCCTGCACTCGCAAAAGGACGATACGATCGTCTTTTCCGGCTCACTTTCCGCCATCCAAAACGCGAAGGACGCGGGTTTTCGCACCGTGGCGGTGCAGGGAAGTGCGGGCGCGGCGGACTGGTCGACGATGCAGCAACTCGCCACGCAGAGCCTTGCGCAGTACATCGAATTGCTGTCAGATTCTGTGTGAATTTTGGGAAAACGACAGGATTCGACGTTTTTTTAGTTTTAGTTGCCGTCTTTCTCAACGGTGATATAGTAAGAATATAACTATCAGAACGGAAGGTTCGCGCCATGTTTGATTTCTACTCGGCTACCATCTTCCTTTCGGTCTTTATTATGATTATCATGGACATGCTCGTGAGCGGCAATGAGCTGATGGAGCATGACAAAAAGCAGACGGTTTACACGATCTCCGTACTGGTATCGCATGCATGGTATCGGAATGGTTCGGCGTTTGGATGGACGGAGCCGACCCGTCGCTGCGGACGCTGCACATCCTCGTTAAGACCATCGAGCTGTCCACAGCGCCGATCATCACGGTGCTTTGCAGCGACCTGATGACGCCGCTCAAGCATAAAAAGCTCATTTATACCCTCATCGGCGTCCACGCGGGGCTCGAGGTGCTGTCGGCTTTCTTCGGCTTCATCTTCTCGGTCGACGCACAAAACGTTTATCATCACGAAACGTTTTACTGGGTCTACGTGCTGGCCTATGCCAGCGGCGTTCTGCTGTTCATTGGTCAGCTGCTGAGCGAGAGTTCGCACCATTATGGCCTGTATCGGGCGCTCGTTATCGTCCTGCCGGTTTTTTCTTCTGTGGGCTGTTCCTCCAGTACGGTGCCGGAGTGCGCATCATGTGGGCGTGCTCAGCGGTCGATGTTCTGATGATTTACATCCTGTATTCCGAGCTCACGCAGAAAATCGACACGCTGACCCATCTTCTGAACCGCCGCAGCTATGAGAGCCGTCCCGCCTCGTTGCGCGGACACGCAGTCATCTACTATTTCGACGTGGACGAGTTCAAGTCCGTCAACGACACCTTTGGCCATGGCGTGGGCGACGCGGTGCTTGCCGAGGTCGGCAGCACGATCTACGCCGTGTTCTCCAAGGTCGGCTACTGCTACCGCATCGGCGGCGACGAATTCTGCGTCATCGCGCAAATCTCCGACACGGCGGCGGAAAAGTATCTTTCGGAATTCCTGCGCGAGCTGACGGCACGGCGGGTGAAAAAAGAGCACCTGCCGCACGTGTCGGTCGGCTATGCGTGCTTCAATCCGGTGCTCGGCAGCGTAGAGGATGCGATCAAACGCGCCGACCGGACGATGTAGCACTACAAGCGCAAGCGCAAAAGCGAAGCGCTCACAAATGATGACACCGTAAAAAGCTGACGATCTTTTGACCGTCAGCTTTTTGTATCTGCTTTTATTTCGCCTCAATCTCCGCGTCCTCCTGCGGCTGGAGCTTGCTGCCAAAATACGCGAGCACCGCGCCGAGAATGGCGCACGCGATGCCCCAGACCATCTCCGCTGTCGAGGCAAAGTCCGTCGGAATGATAATGATCGTGGAGGCAAGCACGATGCCGATGACGGCGTGATAAGCGATGGAGTAGTGCGTGTCGAAAAGCCTGCTCACAATGCGGGCAAACAGCGCCATCACGCCGACCATGCCAAGCCCCCATGGGACGAGCACGGTGAAATCAAGCTGCGCGATGCCGTCGATCAGCGGCGTGAGAAGGCCGACCGCCATCAGGATGGACGACGACGTCATCCCCGGGATGATGAAGCTGAAGCCCCACAGCACGCCGCAGAAGAGAAAGCCCCAGAAGTTTGCAGGCATCTCGGCAAATGAACTGAACTTGACGGCCATCAGCGCGCCGAACAGGGCGAGGAAGCTGACGATCAGCGAGATGTACGAACCGTTGCCGCGCCCCTGCGTGCCCGCCTCGTGCCAGAGGTCGGGCAGCGTGCCGAGGATGAGCCCGATGAAGAGGCACGTGGCGACGGTTTCCGACTGGTGAAACAGCGCAAGGATCACGCTGCCGCCGCCCAAAAAGCCGATCGCCCAGCCGATGCCGACGGCGAGCAGCATCCGCCAGTAGCGTTGAAGCGCGCGCCTGGGGTGCGTGAGCAGCTCCATCGCGGGGCGGTAGATGCCGAATACGACTGCGAGCACGCCGCCGGAGATGCCCGGCAAAATCGCGCCCGCGCCGATGATGATACCCTGCACAATGCGCATGATACCGTTTTTGATGCGGGAATTTTTCATATTGCTGCCTTTTTATGTGCTGCGCCCGCCGCAAAGCGGCGGAACGCGACGCGATTCAATAGCCCTTTCTGCGGTCGACGAGGTGATGCATCGGGCGGCCCGCGGCATAATTTTCCAGATTTTCGCAGAAGAGCTGCACGTTGCGCTCGCAGGTGTAGCCGAGCGTCATGTTGCCCGCGACGTGCGGCGTGAGCAGGAGGTTCTTGGCCTTGCGCAGCGGATGATCCGCAGGCAGCGGTTCGGGCACGACGACATCGAGCGCCGCACCGGCGAGGTGCCCGGAATCCAGCGCTTTGATCAGCGCGTCCTGATCGATGGCCGTGCCGCGGCCAACGTTGATGACGTAAGCGCCTTTCGGGAGCAGCGCCATGCGGTCTGCGTTCAGGATGTTCACCGTGTCGCTCACCGAGGGGAGAGACATGAAGAGAAGGTCAGTCTCGGGCAGGAGCTGATCGAGCTCCGTGACGGGATGAACGGCGTCAAAGTCCGCGTTCGCGCGGCCGCTGCGGCTGACGCCGGTCAGTCTCGCGGGATGGAATGCGCGCACGCGGCGGGCAAATTCCGTGCCGATGTCACCCGTGCCGAGGCACGTGACGCGCGCGCCGTGGAGCGAGTGGATGCCGCCCGGGAGCACGCGCCAGCCGCCCTCGCGGATGATCTCGGTGTATTCCATCTGGCGGCGCAGCAGCATCAGCGAGACCATGACAGAATGCTCGGCGATCGTCGTGCCGTAAGCGCCCGAGGCGTTCGTCAGCAGGCAGTCGGGATTCTGATACAGGTCGTCGCGGCAGAAGCGGTCCACGCCCGCCCAGCAGCTCGCGTACCACTTGAGATTGCGTGCGCCCGCGATAACACGCTGGGACGGATGGCCGTAGAGGATCGTGCAGTCGTCCACATTGCCCTCCGCCGCCTTGGACGAGGGGAAGAAGGCGATGTCGTAGCCGCAGCGTGCGGCGGTGTCGCGCAGCGTCTTTTCGTAGGCCGGAGTCAGGAAGTCGATGATGACGCCGATTTTTTCATTCATGGTTCAATTCCTCCAAAATCATTTCTGCGACGCGCAGGCCGTCGGCCGCGGCACTCATGATGCCGCCGGCGTAGCCCGCGCCCTCGCCGCAGGGATATAGACCGCGCAGGGCGGATTGAAAACTCAAGTTGTCGCGCACGATGCGCACAGGCGACGAAGAGCGCGTCTCCACCGCCGTCAAAACGGCGTCGGGCGCATCGAAGCCCCTTAATTTCCGCCCCAGCATCGGAAGGCCCTCCTCGAGCGCCTCGCACACAAAGGGCGGGAGACAGCCGTGCAGGTCGCACCAGCGGACGGAGGGAAGATAGGTCGGCACGACCTTTCCCGCTCCCGTTGACGGGCGATGCTTGAGAAAATCTTCGACCCGCTGGGCGGGGGCGGCGTAATTTCCACCGCCAAGGCGATAGGCCGCGTCCTCCAGCTCGCGCTGGAACTGGACGCCCGCGAGGGTATCGCCGGACGGGAAATCCTCCGGCGTAACGGAGACCAAAAGTCCGCCGTTGATATTCTCGCCGTCGCGCGCAAATTCGCTCATGCCGTTTGTCACGACGCGCTTTTCCTCCGACGCGGCGGCGACGACCTCGCCGCCGGGGCAGACGCAGAACGAGAACACGCCGCGCCCCTTCTCCGTATGACACGAGAGCTTGTACGACGTGGGTGGGAGGCCGGGCGTGCCCGCCGCCTCCTTATATTGCGCTAAGTCCATGTCGCGCTGGCGGTGCTCGATGCGCACGCCGACGGCAAAGGGCTTGGGCTCCATCGGCACGCCGCGCTTTTGCAGCATTTCGAACGTATCGCGCGCGCTGTGGCCGGGCGCGAGCACGACGTGCTTTGTGGGCAGCGTGTACTCCCCCTCGGGGGCGCTCACGCGCAGCGCCGTGACGCTGTCGCTGTTCTGCTCGATATCCACAACCTTGTGGGAAAACCGAACTTCGCCGCCGCGGTCGATGATCTCGCGGCGGAGATTTTGCAGCACCACATATAATTTGTCGGTGCCGACATGAGGCTTGGCGTCGACTAAAATATCCTCGCTCGCGCCGAAGCGGACGAACTCCTCTAAAATATAGCCGTGGCGCAGGTCCTTTGTGCCGGTGTTGAGCTTGCCGTCGGAAAATGCGCCCGCGCCGCCTTCGCCAAATTGCACGTTCGAGGTCAGATCAAGCTCGCCCGTGCGCCAGAAGTGCTCGACATCGCGCTTTCGCTGCTCGACCGCGCGCCCGCGCTCTAATAAAATGGGTCTTGCGCCGCAGCGGGCCAGCAGCAGCGCGCAGAAAAGGCCCGCGGGCCCCGCGCCGATAACGACAGGGGAGACCTCCGGCGCTGAAACAGGCGCGGGCGGCGTATATTTCTTCGGCGCGTAGGGCTGCACATTTTTATTCTTGCAGCGCCGTAAAACGCCGGATTCGTTTTTGACCTCGACCGCGCAGGAGCAGACGAGCTTCACGCCCTCGCGCGCGTCGATGGAGCGGCGCAGGAGATGAACGGAAACAAGCGCCTCCTCGCTCACGCGCAGCGCGTGCGCGCAGGCAGCGCGCAGCTTGTCTTCCTTTGCTCCCACAGGGAGCTTCAGATTGTCGATGCGAAGCATGTGCGCCGCCTCCTTTTTCTTCAGTCGCGTTTCATTTTAGTATGACGGGAAATAAATCGCAAGGGGAATCGCGCGATTATCACAGAAACTTAAAAAAGTCATCGGGAATTTAAGAAATCGTCAAATAGCGTTCAAGAAATATACATAAATATGCCCTATGATAGCATCATCGAAAGCAAAGAGGCTGCAAGCAAGGGTCTCAGTCCATAGGAGGTCATCATCATGTACGAAGACGAAAACAACCTGTATCACTACAGCTATCGCAAGGGCGACGAGCAGAACCCCAACGCCCCGATCGACACGAAGAACTACGCCGAGGACCCGTGGGATAAGAATCCCGGCGGCAGCCCGAAGAAAAAGGGCGGCAGCGGTCTTTCCGGCAAGATCGTGGCGCTGGCGCTGGTGTGCGCGCTCGTCGGCGGCTTCATCGGCGCAGGCGTGAGCGGCGCGACGACCAAGGTCAACAAGACGAGCGTTCAGGTCAGCGACCGCGAGGTCGCGCAGGTGCAGACCGTCAAGGTCGACGGCAAGACGCAGATGTCGATGTCGGAGGTCTACGCCTCGAACGTCAACAGCGTCGTTTCGATCAACGTTTCCTCCACCACGAACTACTTCGGCCAGCAGGTCGAGACCGCCGCGAGCGGCACGGGCTTTTTCATCACGCAGGACGGCTACATCCTGACGAACCACCACGTCATCTCCGGTGCGAGCACCGTGAAGGTGACGCTCTACAACGGCGAAACGTATGACGCGACCGTCATCGGCAGCGATGAGGACTACGACATCGCCGTTCTCAAGATCGACGTGACGGGCGCAACGCCCGTGGTGCTGGGCGATTCGAGCAAGGTCGCCATCGGCGAATCCGTTGCCGCTGTCGGCAACCCGCTCGGCGAACTGACGTTCTCGATGAGCGAGGGCATCGTCTCCTGCGTCAACCGCGCCATCAATGTTGACGGCACGCCCTTTAACATGATTCAGGTCGACTGCTCCATCAACCCCGGCAACTCCGGCGGCCCGCTCTTCAACAGCTACGGTGAGGTCGTCGGCATCGTCTCGGCCAAGTATTCGAGCTATTCCAACACCACCGTGGAGGGCATCGGCTTCGCCATCCCCATCAACGACGTGCTTTCCCTTGTGGAAGACATCATGACCAACGGCTATGTGACCGACAAGGCCTACATGGGCATCACGCCGCAGACGATGACCGCGCAGATGGCGCAGCAGTACCGCTACGACGTGACCGAGGGCGTCTTTGTCTGCTCCGTTGACCCGGACAGCGCCGCCGACAAGGCGGGGCTCAAGCTCGGCGACGTCATCACGAAGATGGACGACAAGGATATTGCATCCTATGAAGACCTCGTCGCGGCCAAGAAGAGCTACAGCGCGGGCGACACCGTGACGCTGACCGTCTACCGCGAGGGTAAGACGATCGAGGTAGAGCTCACCTTCGACGCAGCCCCCGAGACGACGGAGACGAGTTCCCCCGACCAGAGCACCGACAACAGCTACAATGGTAACGGCGGTTACGGCAACGGCGGGTACGGCAATGGCGGCAACGGCTACTACTCCAATCCCTGGGATTTCTTCAATAACTTCTTCGGCTACGGCGGCTGAATGCCGCAAAGCAGCAAAAAGGCGGAACCTCTTTTTGAGAGGTTCCGCCTTTTTTATTTTTTTGTTCGCGGTTTTATTTGCTGCGCTTGAGCACCTCGCACACGAGCGCATAGACGCGCGCGGTGGAGGCGACGTTCAGCCTCTCCTCCACCGAATGCACATCGTGCAGCTCCGGTCCCATAGACAGCGCGTCGAGGCCGGGGATCTTTTCGATGAAGAGTCCGCACTCAAGGCCGCCGTGGGTGGCTTCGATCTTCCCGTCGTGGCCGGTGAGGTCGCGGTAGACCGCTTCGATCTCCTTGCGGAGGGCAGAATTGCGGTCGTATTGCCAGCCGGGATAGTTGCTGCGCTCGCCCACGGTGCCGCCGCCGAATTCGACGATGGCCTTCACGCGCTGAATGAGCATATCCTTCTGCGAGGCGATGCAGGAGCGGACGGAGAAAGAGCACTTCACGCCGTGCTCGTCCGTGCGCATCACGCCGAGGTTGAGAGAAGTCTGCACAAGACCGGGGAAATCGGCGCTCATCTCCTGCACGCCCTGCGGCAGGGCAAGGAGCACGTGCAGCAGTCTCGACGTGTCCGCTGCGGAGAATGCGGCCGGAACGTCAGCCTTTTCGCACACGAGGGAAATGCCGCCGTCGGTAACGGCGTACTCATTTTTGAGCGTTGCGTCGAATTCCTTGATGAACGCCTCGAACGCGGGCGCATCAGCCGCGGAGACTGCGGCAAGCGCGTCGGCGCGCAGGCAAATGACATTGTCGAACTCGCCGCCCGTCAGCTCATGCACGCGCAGCGAGGGGCAGCGCTCCATCGCGCTATACAGCGTGCGCGCCATCAGGCAGTTGGCGTTGCCGCGGCCCTGATTGATGTTCATGCCGGAGTGGCCGCCCTTGAGACCCGAGATCGTCACGCGGTAGCCGGTCATGCCGTCCGCGCGCTCCTGCGGCGCGTTCAGCGCGCAGTCAAGGCGCACGCCGCCCGCGCAGGACACGGTGAAAACGCCCTCTTCCTCAGAGTCGAGGTTCAAAAGCTTTTTGCCCTTCAAGTCCGAGCAGTCCAGCGCGAACGCGCCGTCCATGCCGACCTCCTCGTCGACGGTGAAGACCGCCTCGATGGGGGGATGGGGGAGCGTTTCGTCGGATAAAATCGCGAGGATCATCGCAACGGCGATGCCGTTGTCGCCGCCAAGCGACGTCTTGTCTGCCCAGACCCATTCGCCGTCGGTACGGACGTCGAGCCCGTCGCGCGTCATGTCCTTGGTGCAGTCCTCGGTCTTGGCGCAGACCATGTCGATATGGCCTTGCAAGATAATGGGCGCGGCGTTTTCATAGCCGCAAGAGCCGTTCTTCCAGATAATGACGTTGTTGCACGCCTCCTGACGGTATTTAAGGCCCAGTTCCTTCGCAAAGCCGACGCACAGGTCGCTGATTTGCTTCGTATTTCCGCTGCCGTGGGGAACGGAGCAGAGCTTTTCAAAATAGTAGAATACCTTTTCCGGCTGGAGATTTGATAAGACCGCCATGATATCCTCCCGAATTTTCTTAGTTGATCTGCTTGCGGCGGCTCAGGTTCATCGTGCCGTCCTGCATGTCCTGAATGCTGTCGAGGCTCTTGCCCGTGCCCTCGGCCACGCACTGGATGGCGTTCTCGGCCACCATGGCGTGGATGCCGGTGCGGGCGGTGACGAGCTTATCAAAGCCGCGGACTAAGCTGCCGCCGCCGGTCATGACGATGCCGTTGTTCGAGATATCGGCCACGAGCTCGGGCGGGGTCTTTTCAAGCACGAGGTGGACCTCCTCCATGATGCGCTCGACGGGCTCTTCAAAGGCCTCGAGCATTTCCGCGGACGAGACGGAGATGAGCTCGGGAAGGCCCGTGATAAGGCTTCTGCCCTTGACCTCCATGGTCATTTCCTCTTCCGGCGGGAAGACGCAGCCGATCTGCATCTTCATCTGCTCGGCCGTGCGCTCGCCGACGAGCAGGTTGTGCTTGCGGCGCATATACTTGACGACGGCCTCGTTGAACTGGTCGCCCGCGATCTTGATGGAGGACGATTCGACGACGCCGGAGAGCGAAATGACCGCGATATCGGACGTACCGCCGCCGATGTCGATGATCATGTGGCCCTCGGGCTGGGTGATGTCGATGCCCGCACCGATGGCGGCGGCGACAGGCTCTTCAATGAGGTAGACGCGGCGCGCGCCGGCCTGAATGCCCGCGTCGATGACCGCGCGCTCCTCGACCTCGGTGATGCCGGAGGGAACGCAGATGATGATGCGCGGCTTGAAGAGCTGGAAGCCCATGACTTTATGCAGGAATTCCTTGATCATGCGCTCGGTGACCTCGTAGTCGGAGATCACGCCCTCGCGCAGGGGACGGATGGCGATGATGTTGCCCGGCGTGCGGCCCAGCATGGCCTGCGCATCCGCGCCGACCTTCAAGAGCTTGCCGGTGTTCTTGTCGAGCGCCACGACCGAGGGCTCGTTGAGCACGATGCCTTTATCCTTAATGTAGATCAGCACCGACGCGGTGCCCAGATCCATGCCGATGTCTTTGGTAAAAGAAAACATAGCGTGTTACCTCTTATTTTTCTGAAAACTGAAATGAGCGATGCTCATACTTTCCCATGATGTTTTTATTATAACGGCTCGAAATTGAGTTTGCAATAGCATTGTGCGCGATTTTCCGCACGGTATCAGGGGAAAATAAGGAAAAACATACCCCTGCGCCGCTGATTTTCGCGTCCGCAGACGCGAAACATTTGAATCGTTTTTACCCGCGGCGTGTACGTGGGTAAAAACACTTTGCGCGGAGCGCGTGTCGAACCTGTGAGGCACGAAGCGCAGCGAAACTTTCTCAAAAAAGAGGCGTCGCCTCTTTTTTGAAGACTTTAGTCTTCGTCCGCCGCGGCGAGGGTGGCGCAGATGACTCTTTCCGCGCCAGCTTCCCGTAAAACTCTCGCGGCTTCGCGGAGCGTGGCGCCGGTGGTGAGGATATCGTCGATGAGCAGAATGCGCTGACCCTTGATCTTGTCCTCATTGACGGCAACGTATGTGCCGACGACGTTTTTCTGCCGCTCCTCTCGGGAGGAAAGCGACGACTGCGCGACGTTGTCCTTCGTCTTTTGCAGCAGCGTTTCCGGCGCGACGCTCCAGTGGCGGCAGGTCTCGCGCGCCAAGAGATACGACTGGTCGTAGCCGCGCTCTTGTTTGCGCTTTTTCGACACGGGGACATAGGTAACCAAATCGAACCCTCCGCCGAAATGCTCGGCGGCGGCCTGCGCTAAAACATCGCCAAAGCCCGTGCAGCGGCTCTGTCCCGCGTGGAATTTGTAGTTCAGCAGCGCCTCGCGCACGATGCCCTCGTATTTGAGCGGGGCAAGGCACGCGCCGATCTCCGCTCTCTCATGGAGCGGCGTTTTGCAGTAGGGGAGCGCCTTTTCGCACTCAGAACACACGCCGTGAACGCCGGGTTTTCCACAGAACGCGCAGCGCGGTGGAAAAAGTAAGGACGCGAGCGATTCCAGCAAGCTCATTTTTCCTCCCCACCTTTCCGCAGCCGCCACTTGAGGCCGCTGTAGCGGCGGCTGCGGCGGTCGTTCTCCGCCATTTTGTTCACGGCGGAATCGTCGCCGACGATGACGAGCAGCTCTCGCGCGCGGGTGATGGCGGTATAGAGCACGCCGCGCACCATCAGCGACGGCGCACACGGCGCGCCGACGAACACAACGCCGCGGTATTCGCTGCCCTGCGCCTTATGTACGGTCATGGCGTAGGCCATGTCGAGCTCTGCGAGCATGTCGGACGTGTAGGTCGCGGTGCGGTCGTCGAAGACGATCTCCAAAAGCTCGCCGCTCGGGTCGATCTTTGCGATCTTGCCGACGTCGCCGTTGAAGATGCCCGTACCCGCGGTGCCGTCCTCCTTCTGCCAGACGACGTCGTAATCGTTGCGCGTCTGCATGACGCGGTCACCCTCGCGGAAGATGAACTCGCCGAAGCGGCGCTCCTGTTTGCCGGGTTTCGGCGGGTTCAGCGCGGCCTGCAGGGCAAAATTGAGCGACCGCGTCCCCGCGTCGCCGCGGCGGGTTGGGGTGAGCACCTGCAATTCGTCCGCGGGGATGCCCATCTTGTCGGGCAGCCTTGTTTTGCACAGCTCGACCACGGTTTCGACCAATCGCACGCTGTCGCGGCGGGGGAGAAAGAAAAAGTCGTTCGCCGCCGCGTTTTTGAGCTTGGGCGGCATACCGGTATTGACGAGGTGCGCGTTGCGCACGATCATCGACTGCTCGGCCTGACGGAAAATGTCGCGCAGGGCAACGGTCGCGATGCGCCCGCTGCGGATCAAATCGGAAAATACGTTGCCCGCGCCGACGCTCGGCAGCTGGTCGGGGTCGCCGACGAGAACAAGGCGGCAGCCCGGGCGCAGCGCCGCGAGCAGCGCGCGCATCAGCGAGAGGTCGACCATCGAGGTCTCGTCCACAATGAGCGCATCGGCCTCGAGCGGTTCCTTTTCGCCTTTGGTGAACGTCACCTCGCCGGTCTGGTCGTTGAAGGTCATGCCGAGCATGCGGTGGATGGTCTGCGCGTCGCGGTCGCAGAGCTCGCCCATGCGCTTGGCGGCGCGGCCCGTGGGCGCGGCGAGCAGAACGTTCAATCCCATGCGCTCGAAGAGCGCGACGATGGCGCGCACGCTCGTCGTCTTGCCCGTGCCGGGACCGCCGGTCAGCAGCAGCAATTCTTCCTTTGCCGCGAGCTCGACAGCCTGACGCTGGAGCGGCGCGTACTGCACGCCCTGCTCGCGCTCGATCTCGGAGATCGTACGCTCGACGCCGCGCAGGGCGTCGGGCTTGTCCGCGAGCATCGCCTCGATGCGCGCGACAACATAGGTCTCGTCCTCCCACGACTGACGCAAATAGCAGGCCGTCACATTCGCGACACCTTCCTGCACGATGCGGTGGATGGCGATGAGATCGTCGAGGCTTTTTTCCACCGCGTCGACATCGCAGTCCAAAAGCTGGGCCGTCGCGGCGAGGAGCTTTTCGCGCGGGAGGAAGACGTGTCCGCCCGCGTCGCGGTTGTGGGAAAGCTCGAATGTCAGCCCCGCCTCGGTGCGGAGCGACGCGTCGCCGCCAAAGCCCATGGAGAGCGCGATCTCGTCGCAGACGGAGAAGTCCACGCCGAACGCGCTGTCGGACAGTAAGTACGGGTTGCGCTCGAGCGCGGCCATGGCGTTTGCGCCGAAGCGCCGGTAGAGCGGCACGCTGAGCGCGGCGGGCAGATCGTAATGCGCCAGAAATTCCATCACGCGGCGAAGACCCATCTGCTCGTTGAACGCGGCGGAGATCTCCTGCGCGCGGCGGGCGGTCATGCCCTTGATGGCCGTGAGCTTTTCCGGCTCGGATTCAAGCACCTGCAGCGTCTCGATGCCAAATCTGGCGACGAGCTTTTCCGCCGTCGCGGGGCCGACGCCGCGCACGACGCCGGAAGCGAGGTAGTTTAAAATCTCCGTCTCGTTCGACGGCAGGTACCGCTCGACCTCGCTCGCGGAAAACTGCTCGCCGTACTGCGGGTGGGAGGAAAACGAGCCGGTCGCCGTCAGATTTTCGCCCGGCGCCGCGCAGGGGACGCAGCCGACGAGCGTTAAAAGCTCGCCGTCGTCCGTCACAAGGCGCAGCACGGCATAGCCGTTTTCCTCATTCTGGAAAACGACGGACAGGACCGTGCCCATGATGGTCGTTTCTTCTCCCATAACTGTCTCCTAAGTGAAAAAATCGGTCAGTTCTTCCCTTTGGCAGAGGTAGACCTCGTATTCGCTGCGGCACAAGAGCTCCGCCACGCGGCGCGGCTCGTCGGCAAGGCCGCAGTCCACGATGACGACGCGCGAAAAGCCGCCCTCTTCATAGCGCGACCTCAGCAGCGCGCGCACCGTGTATTCGAGCGTCTTTGCCTCGCCGCACGTCTCGATGACCGCCGTGGCGGGGATGGTGCCGCGCCGCCGCGGGTGCACGATGGCCGAAACGAGCAGAAAGATCACCGCCGTTAAGCCGATGGCAGCGAGCGCCGCGACAACGCCGTCCTGTAAAAGCCGCATATCATCACCTCGCGCCATTCTACGGCGCGGACGGGCGATGGGTGAATCTTAACGCAGCATTTTCCTGAGATACTGGCCCGTGTAGGACTGCTCGCACGCGGCAACCTCCTCGGGCGTGCCGCAGGTGACGAGCGTACCGCCGCCGCTGCCGCCCTCGGGGCCGAGGTCGAGCAGATAATCCGCGCACTTGATGACGTCCAGATCGTGCTCGATGACGAGCACGGTGTTGCCCGCGTCGACAAGGCGCTGCAAAACCTCAAGGAGCTTTTTCACATCGTCCGTGTGGAGACCCGTGGTCGGCTCGTCGAGGATATAGATGGTGCGCCCCGTGGAGCGCTTAGAAAGCTCGGTCGCGAGCTTGACGCGCTGGGCTTCGCCGCCGGAGAGCGTCGTAGACGACTGGCCGAGGCGGATATAGCCGAGGCCGACCTCGCTGAGCGTGCGGAGCTTCGCTTCGAGCTTTGGAAGGTCGCGGAAGAATTCGAGCGCCTCCTCCACGGTCATTTCCAGCACGTCCGCGATGCTCTTGCCCTTGTAGTGGACCTCGAGCGTTTCGCGGTTGTAGCGTTTGCCCTTGCAGACCTCGCAGGGCACGTAGATATCGGGCAGGAAGTGCATCTCGATCTTGAGCTGACCGTCGCCCGAGCAGGCCTCGCACCGGCCGCCGCGGACATTGAAGCTGAAGCGGCCCGCGGCATAGCCGCGCGCCTTCGCGTCCGGGGTCGAGGCGAAGAGGTCGCGGATGTCGTTAAATAAATTCGTATACGTTGCGGGGTTGGAGCGCGGCGTGCGGCCGATGGGGCTCTGGTCGATGCAGATGACCTTGTCGAGGAATTCCTCGCCCTCGATAGCCTTACAGCGGCCGGGGTGGACCTTCATGCGGTTTAAGTCCGCGCCGAGCTTTTTGTAGATGATCTCGTTGACGAGCGACGATTTTCCGCTGCCGGACACGCCCGTGACGCACGTGAACGTGCCGAGCGGGATCGAGACGTCGAGGTTTTTGAGGTTATTTTCCTGCGCGCCGCGCACGGTGAGGAAATTGCCGTTGCCTTTTCGGCGCTCTTTCGGAACTTCGATCTTTTTCTTTCCGCTCAAATACTGGCCGGTCAGGGAATTCGGGTTTGCCATGACCTCCTGCGGTGTGCCGCAGGCCACGACCTGACCGCCGTGCGCGCCCGCGCCGGGGCCGATGTCGATGAGGTAGTCCGCCGCGCGCATCGTGTCCTCATCGTGCTCGACGACGATGAGCGTGTTGCCAAGGTCGCGCAGTCTCTTGAGCGTGGCGAGCAGCTTGTCGTTGTCGCGCTGGTGCAATCCGATAGACGGCTCGTCGAGGATATAGAGCACGCCCATCAGGCTCGAGCCGATCTGCGTCGCCAAACGGATGCGCTGCGCCTCGCCGCCGGAGAGCGTCGCGCTCGCGCGCGAGAGCGTCAGGTATTCCAAACCCACCGAGCGCAGGAAGCCGAGGCGGTTTTTGATCTCCTTCAAAATGCGCTCGCCGATGCGCATTTGCTGCTCGGTCAGCGTCAGCTTATCCACAAAGTCGAGCGCGTCGGCGACGGATTTTTCGCAGTAGTCGCTGATGCTAAGTCCGCCGACCGTGACGGCGAGGGATTCGCGGCGGAGCCGCTTGCCGCCGCAGGTGGGGCAGGGGCACTCGCTCATGCAGGACTCTAACTCCTCGCGCACGCCGTCGCTCTGCGTCTCCTTGTAGCGGCGCTCTAAGTTGGGGATGATACCCTCGAACGCCTGATATAAAACTCCCTTGCCGCGCGGCTGGTCGTACTGGAGCTCCAGCTTTTCGCCCTTTGTGCCGTAGAGCATGACGTCCATGACCTCTTTGGAGAGCTTTTCCACAGGGTCGCGGAGGGAAAAATGGTACTTTTTCGACAGCGCTTCAAAGTACATGCGCGAGATGCCGTCGCCGCGCACGTTGTTCCAGCCCGAGGCGCAGATCGCGCCGTCGAGCAGGGAAACGCTCTTGTTCGGGATGACGAGCTCGGGGTCGACCTTGAGCTGCGTGCCGAGGCCTGTGCACGTCGGGCATGCGCCGAACGGGTTGTTGAACGAGAACATGCGCGGCGTCAGCTCTTCGATGGAGATGCCGCAGTCCTCGCACGCGTAATTCTGCGAGAAGAGGATATCGCGGTCGTCTGGCAGGATATTTGCAAGAATGAGACCGCCCGAAAGCGCCGCCGCAGTCTCGCACGAGTCCGTCAGGCGGTGGACGACGTCGGGGCGGAGGATCAGGCGGTCGACGACGACCTCGATGTTGTGCTTTTTGTTCTTTTCGAGGGAAATTTCCTCGCTGAGGTCATACATGTTCCCGTCGGCGCGGACGCGGACATAGCCCGAGCGGCGCGCGTCCTCGAAAATTTTTACATGCTCGCCTTTTTTCCCGCGGATGACCGGCGCCATGATCTGCACGCGCGTCCCCTCGCCCAGCGCCATGAGCTGGTCGATGATCTGGTCGATGGACTGCTGGCGGATCTCCTTGCCGCAGTTCGGACAGTGCGGCGTGCCGACGCGCGCCCAGAGCAGGCGCAGATAGTCGTACACCTCCGTCACCGTGCCGACGGTGGATCGTGGGTTCTGCGAGGTGGTCTTCTGGTCGATGGAAATGGCGGGGGAAAGGCCCTCGATATAGTCGACGTCGGGCTTTTCCTTCTGCCCAAGGAACATACGGGCGTAGGACGACAGGCTCTCCACATAGCGGCGCTGGCCCTCGGCATAGATGGTGTCGAACGCGAGCGACGACTTTCCGCTGCCGGACAGGCCCGTGATGACGGTCAGCGCGTCGCGGGGAATTTCGACGTCGATGTTCTTGAGGTTATTCTCTCTTGCGCCTTTGACAAAAATCTTACTTGGCATGAATCGATAACTCCTGTTGCTGGATTCGCAGCTGCGAGACCAGCGTACTCTTCTGAATTTTTTATGTCAACCTCATTCAACAATGATATCCGCAAATTTCGCGCGCACGAGCGCAGCAAGGTCGTGGGGCGCAAGCTCGACCTGATAGCCGATCTTGCCCGCCGAGACGATCATTGTTTCAAGGTTTTCCGCGGTTTCATGGAACACCGTGGGGAAGAGTTTCTTCATCCCGACGGGCGAGCAGCCGCCGTGGACGTAACCCGTGAGCGGCAGCAGCTCTTTCTGGTGGATCATTTCGATGGACTTTTCGCCCACAGCCTTCGCGGCCTTTTTGAGGTCAAGATTCTCCGCGACCGGCACGTCGAAGACGTAATACTGTTTGCTCGCGCCGCGCGCGACAAGGGTCTTGAAGACGATGGCGGGGTCAAAGCCCATGGACTTCGCCACCGTGACGCCGTCGACCGCCATGCCCTCTTCATGGGGATAGGAATGCGGCGTGTAGGCGATTTTCTTCTGCTCCAAAACGCGCATGACGTTGGTTTTTTCTTCTTTATTCTTTGCCATAAGGGACCTCCTATGTGGAAAGCGGGGATAAAATCACCGCAGAATGTACACGCAGGCTAAAATGCAGGCGAGGCCCAAGAACACGCCCGCGCTGATGGGCTCGCCGAAAACGAGGGTGCCGACGAGCGTGCCGACGACCGGCTCGATGCTCGCCATGATGCTGGCCTTGCCGCTCTCGACGTTGGCAAGGCCCTTGGTGTAGAGGATGTAGGGTGCAACGGTGGAAAGAAGCACCAGTCCCGCAGCGAGGAGGGCGTTTTGCGGCACGCTCAGAACCGTCATAAGGTTGCCCCAGTCGGTGACGAACAGCGCGCCGAGCGCGGCGAACACGAACGTCCAGAACACGACGGCGAGCGGGCTGTAGTGCCGCAGGCCGAAGGGCGCGAAAATCGAATAGAGCGCGTAGAAAAATGCCGCACCGAGTCCGAAGAGCATCCCCTTCATCGTCAGCGACAGTCCGCCCGTGAAAACGCCCGTCACGAGCGCGCAGCCGAGCAGCGCCAGCGCGAGGGCAAGGAGCTTTTTGCCCGTGATCTTCTCTTTGAAGACGAGCGCGCTCATCAGAACCACCATCGCGGGCGCGGTGTAGAGCAAAATCGCGCTGACCGAGAGCGAGCAAAGCTTCTGCGCGTTGAAGTAGCAGAGCGTGAAGAGCACGACGCTGATGATGCCCGTCGCAATAAAGATCGGCAGGTGCTTTGCCTTCATTTTGAAGACGCTGCGGTCGGTGCAGAGGAAGAAGACCGCCATCACCGCAAGGCCGCCCAGGTTGCGGATGACGACAAGGTTTTCCGGCGCGATGCCGGCATTGAGCAGCGGGCGGTTGAATAGGCCGATGCAGCCCCAGCAGGCGGCGGCCGCTAAAATGCAGGCGTAGGAAGCGTATTTTTTCACAGGTTTTTTCTCTTTCTTGTTATTTCGTGTTTTCCTTGCGCAGCTCGATGATGCGGTCGCGCAGGATGGCGGCGTACTCGAATTCGAGCATACGGCTTGCCTCCTGCATCTGCTTTTCGAGCTTTCTGATCTCTTCGTCCCGCTCGCGCTCGGAGAGCTTGCGCTTGCCGCGGCGGCGGGCGGATTCCTCGTCCTTCTTGGAAATTTCGATGATCTCGCGCACGTCCTTTCGGATGGTCTGCGGAATGATGCCGTGCGCCTTGTTGTAGTCGTCCTGAATCTGGCGGCGGCGCTCAGTCTCGTCCATGGCGCGGCGCATCGAGGGGGTGATGGTGTCGGCGTAGAGCACGACAAGGCCGTCGGCGTTTCGCGCGGCGCGGCCGATGGTCTGGATGAGGCTCGTTTCGCTGCGGAGGAAGCCTTCCTTATCCGCGTCCAGAATCGCGACCATCGAGACCTCGGGGATGTCAAGGCCCTCGCGCAGGAGGTTGATGCCGACGAGCACGTCGAACTCGCCGAGGCGCAGGCCGCGGATGAGCTCCATGCGCTCGATGGTCTCGACGTCCGCGTGCATGTAGCGCACGCGGATGCCGACGCCGGTCAGATATTGCGTCAGGTCCTCGGCCATCTTTTTCGTCAGCGTGGTGACGAGCACGCGCTCATTGCGCGCCGCGCGGGCGTTGATCTCGCCGACGAGATCATCGATCTGGTTTTCGACAGGTCGCACCTCGACCTTCGGGTCGAGTAAGCCCGTCGGGCGGATGACCTGCTCGACGATCTGGCCCGCGCGGTCCTTTTCATAGTCGCCGGGCGTGGCCGAAACGTAGATACGCTGGTGGACGCGCTGCTCAAATTCGTCGAATTTGAGCGGGCGGTTGTCAAACGCGCAGGGCAAGCGGAAGCCGTACTCGACAAGGCTCTCTTTGCGCGCGCGGTCGCCGTTGTACATCGCGCGCACCTGCGGCAGCGTGACGTGCGATTCATCCACAAAAAGCAGGAAATCCTTGGGGAAGTAGTCGATGAGCGTCAGCGGCGGCGAGCCGACGGGCCGCCCGCTGATGACGCGGGAATAGTTCTCGATGCCCGTGCAGTAGCCCAGCTCGCGCAGCATCTCGATATCGTAGCGCGTGCGCTGGCGGATGCGCTGGGCCTCGACGGCCTTGCCCTCAGCCAAAAACTGTGCCTCGCGCTCGTCGAGCTCCTTGTCGATCTCGACGATGGCGCGCTCCAATTTGTCCTTCGTCGTGACATAGTGCGACGCGGGATAGATGGCGATGTGCTGGAGCGTGCGCGTCACCTGACCGTTGACGGGGTTGAATTCGCTGATCCGGTCAATCTCGTCGCCGAAGAACTCGACGCGCACGGCCTTGTCGCGGTAGTACGCAGGGTAGAGCTCCACCGTGTCGCCGCGCACGCGGAAGCGATTGCGCTCAAAGGCGACGTCGTTGCGCTCGTAGCGAATTTCGATGAGCCGCTTTAAGAGAAAATCGCGTTCCATCGTCATGCCCGGGCGGAGCGAGATCATCAGCTTTTCAAAGTCCTCCGGCTCGCCGAGGCCGTAAATGCACGAGACGGACGAGACGACGATCACGTCGCGCCGCTCGAGCAGCGCGCAGGTGGCCGAAAGCCGCAGGCGGTCGATCTCCTCGTTCGTCGAGGCGTCCTTGGCGATATAGGTGTCGGTGTGGGGGATATAGGCCTCGGGCTGGTAATAGTCGTAGTACGAAACGAAGTATTCCACCGCGTTTTCGGGAAAAAACTCCTTGAACTCCGCGCACAGCTGCGCGGCGAGGGTCTTGTTGTGCGCCAGCACGAGCGTCGGCCGCTGGACCTTTTCGATGACGCTCGCCATCGTGAACGTCTTGCCCGATCCCGTGACGCCGAGCAAGACCTGCTCGTCGAGGCCCATCTTCACGCCCTGCGCCAGCTTTTCGATGGCCTCAGGCTGGTCGCCCGTGGGCTTGAAGGGCGCGTGCAGCTTAAATTCCATATCCGTTTCCCTTTCTTTCGGGCAGAAGTCCGTTGTGCCGCAGGGAGACAAAGTCGTCGTCCGCGACGATGATGTGGTCGGCAAGCTCGACGCCCACAGTGCGCAGCGCGTCGAAGACCGACAGCGTCGTCGCGTTGTCCGCGGGGGAGGGGAGCGCCACGCCGCTCGGGTGGTTGTGGGAAAGAAGCACGCTGCTCGCGCCGCACTTGAGCGCGTTTTCCACAATTTTGCGCATATTGAGCTGGACGCTCTCCGTGTCGCCCTCGGCGACCAAATGGCAAGCGAGGAGGCGGCCCTTGGCGTCAAGGCACGCCTCGTAGAGCTTTTCCTCCCGCTCGCCGAAAAAGAGGTCTAAAAAGTACGCGCCCGCCTGCTCGGTATCGCTGAGGATCGTCTCGTGCGCGCCGGAGGACGCGCGGATGCGGCGCATCAGCGGGAACATGAGAGAGATGAGCGTCGAGGCGTTCTCGCCGATGCCCTCGACCTCCTCAAGCGCCGCGCGATCGGCGGCAAACACCGCGTCGAGCGAGCCGAATTTTTCCATCAGCCGGTGCGCGATGGGGTTCGTATCCTGCCGCGGCACGGCGTAGTAAAGGAGAAGCTCAAGCACCTCGTGGTCGGCGAACGCATCGAGCCCGTGGGCGCGGAACTGCTCTTTTTTGCGTGAGCGATGTCCTTCGTGTACCGGCATGTGTGCTCTCCTTTCCGGGGTGTTTTTGCCGCAAAACGCGGCAGTCTTCTCCTATTTTTGTCTTAATATTGTATTTTATCACGGAGAGAAAAATCGTACAAGTGTTTTTTGAATTTTATCTCCCGTCGGGAGATGCGCAGGCAAAGGGGGAGGTTCTCTTTCAAAAGAGAACCTCCCCCTTTGAATCCCCCAAG